>Ga0224508_10004615_pt1 | contig 11204 bp, 10 predicted proteins | sample SF_Jan12_sed_USG_4_FD_170157 | JGI IMG/M metagenome (GOLD analysis project Ga0224508, IMG submission 170157) | Sediment microbial communities from San Francisco Bay, California, United States - SF_Jan12_sed_USGS_21 | ecosystem: Environmental > Aquatic > Marine > Sediment | place: USA...
TCAGTTGGCGGAGATCCGGAATTTGTCCGGGTATACGCTGATGCCACTTTTGCTGACGAGCGCCTGCAGCCGCTGCGGAAGCTGTTCCAGCGCGAGGTCACGCTCGATTTGTGCGTAGGCCTCGTTGAGCGTCGGCGCTCGAGGCATCCTGTGCTCGTACACGATGAGCACGTGATGCCCGAAACGGGATTCGACCGGGCCAGCAAGTCGACCTTGCTCGGCCGCAAACGCGATTTTTTCGAAATCGGACCGCGCCGCCGAGTGGCTGCGTTCGAAGCAGCCGAGATCGCCGCCATTTTCGGCTGACGCCGCATCGGAACTGCGCAGCCGCGCAAGCTCGGCGAAATCGGCGCCGCGCCCGAGTTCTGCGAGTACATCGTTGGCCGCATCCACCGATTCCGTCTGGATATGCCGGACGCAAACCTCCTCCGGCGTCGCCAACCGGTCTTTCACGTCGTGGTGCAGCGTAATGACGTCTCCGGGCGGAATCCTTATTTCTTTCAGCATGACTTCGGTCAGAAACTCGATCGTCTTTTCATCGCGCAGTACCTGTCTCAGCAGAACGGGCGCTGTCTCGCCCAATTCAGTATCGGCGAGGAATGCGCCCTCCTCGCTCTCGCTCGCGAATACTTCGGCGAGCGCTTTATCGACCTGTTCCCTGGAGACCTCGAGCTGCCGGTGTTCTGCCTCCTTCAGCATCACGAGTTCGGTCGCATACTTATCGAGATACTGGTCCCGCAATTGCGCGATCACGGACGGATCCTGATCGGCCAGAGATATTCCCTGCCGACGCGCCAGGAGCCGCACTGCGATCCGGAATCGGTCGTCAACCTCGGATCGCGTCACTTTCGCGTCACCGAGTTCGATGACGACCGATGAGCCGCTGCCGGCAAACGCCTGCAGCGGCAGTGCCGGCGTGCACAGCAAAGCACCGAAGGCGATCGCAAACCGAGCGTGCTTGATCGTCCGCATCAGCGTCGTCAGCGAGAGTCCGCGCTCAGTCGGGTCTGGCGTACGTCGGGCGCGTAGTCCTCATCCTGATAGACAGTTTCGCCCGCAAGTACGGTCATGATTACTTTGTTGTTCTTGATCTCTGAATCCGGACCCGACAGGTAGTCGTTTTCGACAACGATGAAATCGGCGAACTTACCGGGCTCGAGGCTGCCGACCTTCGACTCGGCATAAAGGAACTCGGCTGATTTGCGCGTGAACAACTTGAGCGCAACGACGCGATCAACGGCCTCGTCGGGTCCATAAACGGTGCCTTCGCCCGCGGCAGCAGGCACCTGTCCGTCGTCGCCGATCTCGCGATTGACGTAGATGTCGAGCAAGCCGATGTACGTGCGTGGATTCGGCAATACGATTTCTGCCTCGCCCACGACGTTAACGCCCTGATCGATCAAGGTCTTGACGGGGCCAAGAAACGCATAGCCGGGTTCGCCGTAATGCTGTTCGATATTGGTCGGTTCGATCGCGAGGGCGCGCCGCAGGTTGATCGGCAAATACAGGTTGTACTTGACCAGGTCGGCCACGACGTCGGGCAGAGCGCCGGTCAGCGTGCCATGCGCGAATCCGTTTCGCATGCCCAGCACGTAGTCCATGGTCAGCAATCCCGGGTTCTTGGACATCTGTTCCTCGAGTTTGTCGACGAAAATCCTGAGGGCCTTGCTGCCGACACCGTGCACACCGGCGAATCGCCATCCGGAACGCAGACCTCGCATCAGCGCCTGCACCGTCGCTGAGTTGAAGTCAGGGCATATTTCGAGAATCTCCTTGACTTCGCGCTCGTTGACGCCCGGCTTGACCGGCAGGTCTTCGCCCTGGCAGCCCCGATTCGGCGCGTCCCAGTCGCCCTCGCTGGACATGCCGTGCATCCAGAGCCACGGATTCGAATCGATCGTCTGCCACAACGAGCCGATGGACTCGTAAAGTGCGGCGGCCGACACGGTCGCCATAGGCTGGCGTGCAAGATCGAAGCTGTAAGCAAAGCGGATGGGCAACCGTCCATCGCGTCGCAACATATAATTGTATGCGGTCACCTGTTCGTTCGTATTCAAACGCGACCCGAAGGTTGTCATTCCTGCGCGGTGGTAATAATCCCGGACGAGCTGGGTGAATCCGAAGCCGTACTGTTCCGGCGTAGGCTGCTCACGCAACAGCTGGTTCAGATGGGCACGCAGCGGGCTCTGCAGAATAATGCCGCGGCCGCCCGGATCATCGACACCGCGGGCCTGATTGTTGACCGAAACGACGAAGTCCGGCCAGACGTCGAGGATCTTCTCCATCGCCTTTTCATTGAACAGCATGACCCGGTGGCTGGCCATCGCCGTCGATCCGATCGCAAGAACGCCTGCCGTGACGACGATGGTCGCAAATAATCTCGAGTGGACTGTCTTCATTGATCGAAACTCCTGTCCAGAGCAACAACTTCCCTGGTAATCGGCCGGCCGTTGGGCCCTGCCGTCACGTGGAACCAGATGTTCTTCTCCGGCGCGTCCATGATTCCGGTTGCGCTCGACAATACGAGCGGATAGTTGGGCACGATTTCGGAGATGTCGGACCGCGTGATTCGGACGTCGGACAGCTTCGGCGCGCTCATCAGCGTCGAGACCGAGGCGGGCGTCGCAAATCCCAGCGCGGGTGCGTGCATCAATTCGATGTTGAGCCATTCGTCGGGCGTCGGCGTCGCATGATCCAGGAGCAGGTCCATCGCTCGCGCGACTCTGGCCATCGTGTCATCAGGCGTCGCCCCGACATCCATCTGCAGCACGTAACCCTCGGGCGTCATGCGCAGGTTGTACTGCTCGCGGGCGAAACGTTCCGATTCGGACATCGGGTGGACGTGGCTCTCGACGATGCCGGGCAAGACCGTCTTGCCCTTGAGGTCGACTACCTTGCTGTCGGGTCCGGCCATTGCCAGCATCTCGCTGTCTGTACCGAGCGCGATGATGACCTCGTCGCGCACGGCCATGGCCTCGGCGATAGTACCAGGGTCCGCATTCAGTTCGTGGTCGTCCAGCGTTACGATTTTGGCGTTGAGATACACGACATCCGCATACAATAGAATTTCCGGCGGCAGATCTCCGACGGAGGCCTGTGCCCAGACATTGCCGCCAACAAGAAACGTGAGCAAAGCGGCAAGGCGTATTCCTGTTGTTGCGATGAGGCATCGATGTGTCATGAAACTCCTCCCGACTCTGATTAAAACCAGTTGACGTCAATTACATCGAAAAGGCGCAGATGAAGCAACGAAGTGCGCGCTGCGAGGCTGTGCGGACTCGTAAACCGCTCAGAACATTGAATAACGCACAATCCGTTACGCAGGTAATGAATTGCCGTGCGCAATTACTCCGTCCCGGCCGACAGAATCGCGTACAAGTCCATCCGGTCGACCTGCGCCTCGAGGAGTTCGTAAAGTCGGGCGGCCATGCCGCCACCGTAAAACTCTTTAACGAAGCTGTCGGAATTGTCGAGCGACGCAGCGCGGTCCAGTAATGCAATGCCCGCGTCCAGTGCCCGGCTCGCAGCGACTGTCCTCCCTGCCCTGGGCTCGGCTTTCAGATCCGAGGCAAGCTGCAGGTTGACGCCATCGATCGCGTAGTGCTCGAGAATCTCGTCGACCTCTTCCTTGACCGTGAGCAACGCATCACGCGCCGGCCGGAATGTCTCGAGCGGCCAGTCGCCGCTGTCCGCGCGGCCACGAATGACCTCGGACACAAGGCTCTGCACTTTCAGCACTTCGACACGCGCATTATCGTCAACGCCATCGATCGTAAAAGCGGTCCAGTTACCGCCACCGTGAGCAAGCAACTCACCTTCCGGCAAGCTGCCCAATATCGCAATCATGGCCAGCAAACTGAAAAAAACCGGGCGTTTTGTACGCATCTGTTTACTCCTCAAATCCATACCGCAGCAGAGTGACAATAATAAGCGCCCACACGCCGATTACTGCACCGAAATTCATCGCATTCGTCGTCGACCCACTCGCCTGTACGCCGATGAAGTTCATGATGCTCGAAACGGCGTCTGCACTCTCAGCCCGAACGAAGAGGCCCCGCGCCGGGTCGTCGCCCGCGATCGTTCTCATGAGCTCCGGGTCCGGGACGGAAAATATCTGCCCGTCGACTTCTTCGAATCCCATGAAGCTATCGTTCTCATCGTAGACGGGCAAGCCCTCGGGTGCTTCCTCGAGCCCCACGTGCAATGAAATCACCTGCACGCCGAGTTCGCGCAGATTCCCGAGCATCGCGACGTTGCCGGCTCGCGTCACGGTCTGCTCACCGTCCGACACCAGGATCAGGAACTTCGCGCGCTCAGGATCACGAAATGCATGGGGGAGACTCTCGAACAGTGGCACGACACCGGTCAGCGCGGTGCCGACATCGGAACCTGCTTCGGTCAGCAGACCCGTGGTCAGTACATACTCTATGATCTCCCTGGCCAGTGACAGATCGTCGTCCCAGGCGAGTAATGTTTCCGACTTCGACGTGAACGCCGTCACGCTGATCATCGTCGATCGCGCCGTCGCGCTCAGTTGCGTTAACAGCGGCAGCATCACGCGTTGCGCTCTCGCGAGGCGGGTGCCGGTATCGCCGTTGGTTGCAGGGTCCGGAATCGTTCCCATACTCAGTGACACGTCGGCGGCGATCGCGAGCAGGACGGGGCCCTGCGGCCCCGTGAAGTCATCTGCACTGCGCTCCTGGACAATGAGCAGCACGAGCATCAGCGGTAGCATCAGGAACGTGATCGGAGAGAAAGACGGTTTTTTCCAGACGCGAAGTCGCAGCCAGTAAGTCACGAGCAGGAGCCCGACTAAATACACTGCAGCGGTATACACGATCCCTGTCCCCCTAGAACACGCGATTTTCCGCGGAGACCGCTGCGCCCTCACCCTCGGATGGCGTCTCGGGACGCCCCTCGGCCGATTGCGGTGCGGTCGCCGCCTGGCTCAGCGACAGCAGGTAGTCGAGCAGGTGTCTGGCCAGCTGCATATCCGGATTCGCCACCAGGCTGCGGCCCAGGTATTGAACGGCCTGCGTGAAGTACTCTGCTTCGGGCGAGGCGAGAAACAGTTCTAACTGCAGCCGCCCCAATGTGTAATAGATCGTACCGAGCACTTCGGGGTCGTCACTCGACGCGCTGAGCCCTGCCAGAATTACACGCGCTGTCCCGATGTCGCCGGTTTGCGCGAGGTATAGCGCACGATTCAATGTTACCGCCTGCAGGTAACCCGAGCGCCTGGCGATCGATGCTGCGGTCGGCCGGAGATAGGCGGCCGGCCGTCTCAAGTCCGCGAGCAGGTCCTTGTACGAATCCGCATACATTGCCTGCAAGCGCTCGAGATTTGCCGCCAGCAGGCCGACTTGTCCTGCGTCCCCGCCGATCGTGGCGGTGAGATCGGGCAGCTCCCCGATCAGCGTGCCGATCGCCTCCTGCGGTGCCGCGCTGAAGTGATTCTGAAAATCGTCCCACGCATCGGCGAGTGTCCTTTCGCCGGGGTTGGCTTCCGGCACCCAATCGCGCAGCGTGTCAATCTGCGCAGCAATGCGCCTGTACAGCGTGCGCTGCGAATTCTCCACCATCAGATCGAATAGTTGCGCGTTCGCGCGCGTAACGCGCGGCACAAACTCGTTGAAGAACAGCAGCGACTGCGCCCCGGTGACGAGTGTGGCGAAGGCCAGCACCAATACCGCAAGCCTGCCGATTCTTGCCCGTTGCGCAGTCAGCACGTCAATCATCGCTCGCAGCCCCACTGGCAAACCTGACCTGTCGCAGCGGCAGCCACAGCGTACCGATCAGCAGGATCCACAACAGAGTCAGCCACTTCGCCGTTACGAGTGCGTACTGCGACAGATCCACGCGCTCGTGGCGAGCCTCCCGATACGCGTAGTCTTCGAGCTCCGCGATCTCATCGAGCGCTTCGTCCAGATAGCCTTCACCCACATCGTCTATCGTGAACACGCTGCCAAACGATCGAATCGTACGCAGGAATTCGGTTGCCAGAGGTGAATGGCCATCCGCCGCGTCCGACGTGATCCAGAGTAAATAGAAAGCGACATCCAGGTGGCGCAAACGATCCAGCTGCTGCTGCAGAAAGTCGGTGTTTCTTGCCTCGGCGTCGGTTAGCAGAATAATGGCGCGTCGGTTGCGGCCCGGGTATCGCTCCATGAGATTAAGCGCCTGTTCGAGAGCCCAGCGCATGTTGGTGCCGAACGTGACGTAGGGATCCATGCCCGCCAGCTGCTGTTCGATGAACTCGAAATTCGATGTAAATCCGGACATCAGATAGACCAGCGAGTTGAAGTAGATCAGCCCGACACGATCGACGTCACGACGCGATGCCAGGTATTGCAGCAGACTTTCCCGGGCGACCTCGTATCGCGCGAGATTCGGAATCGTTGCAACATCTTCGGCCTGGCCGACATACAGGTCGGCTTTGCGTTCGTAAGTGGGCGGAAAGTGCTCGCGCAGCAATCTCGTGCTTTCCCGCATGGAGCGGGACGTGTCGACAATGACGAGGAAATCCCTGGCCCGCCGGTCGAACTCGACCTGGCGAGTCGCGGAGATATCCATCAGTGACAGCAACAACAGCACGCTGATCAGCACGCCGAGCTGTAGCGGCAGGCGATCGCCGATGCTGCCGGCGGGCGCCGAGTTCTCGAGCAGGGAGATATCCGGGAATAGCGTGCCCTGACCTCGAAAAAAGACGATTGCGATCGCGACGAGGCTGCCCGCCGCAAGCAGCAACGGCCACCATGCGCCGATTTCGATGTTGGAAAGAGTCACGCGCCCTGTTCTCGAAAATCGGCTACGCGGCGCCGGACTGCCGTGTCAGCGCCTGCAATCGCGCCCTGAGTTCCGCCCCGCGCCCTGGCGGATTTTGCAGCAGCTCGACAAAGACCGAGCGGAGTTCGGAATGCCCCCGATCGACTTCGTCTTCGTCGCTGGTCTCGGCAAGATCCAGCCAGATGAACGGGTCGATATCGAGTTCGTCGTTGCAATACCAGACAAAGCAGCGGCGCAATGAGTCCAGGTATCGGCTTTCGTCCTCTGCGTCATCATCGCCGAGTTGCTGCAACAACGTCTTCCACCGCGGCGCTTGTCTCGCGGACTCTTGTCTTGCTCCAAAGCGGAACGGCCACATAAGTACTCCTCCTAAAAAAATAGCCAGTGCGATTCCGACGGTCAGCGCGGACGCGCGCGTCGTGTCTTCACCGCTAAGCGGGTCCGGATAGCCACCCGTCGGGAAGTAATTCTCGAACGGGTACAATTGGTCTTCGTTATCTCGCGCGATCGTCGTCATGACGGTCAGCGTCTCGGGCCAGGGCCGGAAAACAACGGACTCCGCATCACCGTTCGTCATCCCGGTTTTTCGGTAAGCCAGGCTGAATTCGGGCAACCGGTACGTCCGGTTTCCCGGGCAAGTCAGTTCATCATTCGGGCAGCCTAGAATCTGAAATTGAATCGTGGTTTGCAGTTGTGTCGTCTGCCCCCTGGGACCGGAGCCTTCGCGAACCTGACGCTCGATCTTTGCGACGTTGAAGGAGTCCGGCCACACGACCATGGAGAAGTCGGTGTCGGCATCGAGAATCGATACTTCATCCGGGTCGTACGTAATGACAAGGTGCAGACGCAACAAGTCGCCGAAACGCAGCGTGCGGCCGTTGATGCCGGCGACGCCGGCGTGTATCTCAATCGCCGCATCGCGGTAGACCTGTGCGGCAAACTCACTGGCGGGCGCCGTGCCACTCACCATCAGAGCAGCCGCAGCAATTGCGCACCGAATTCGCTGGCGGGCGTTCAAGTGCGGCGCCTCCTGCGCCATCGCGCGAGCCTCGCAAGCTCGGGATAAACGTCCTGTTCGCGGCGAAGCACCAGGTAATCGACGACCAGTTTGCGGAACAGGCGTTCGATACCGGCGACGCGCTCTGCCTCTTCGGCATTGATGCGCCGGACTCGTGACGGCGAGACGAGCGTCATTCGATGCTTGCGTCTTTCCGCGTCCCACAACCGGATCGAACCGCGCTGGTCGGTTGCAAGCTCGAAACTGACGATAACCGGAATGATGTCGCCGGACGTAGCGCGCTGTAACGTGCGCCATTGCTCTGCCTGGTCCAGACCGGACTCGTCCTTGACGGGGCAGAAGTCAGACACGACGAAAATGAGGTCGTCGCGGGTTGACCCCTTGCGCGAGGCATTCTCGGCAAGCATATCGATCACGTCTTGTCCCGGCAGCACCTTGTGAGAACTGAGCCGCGTCATCAACTTCTCGAGCTGACTCTTCAGATTGCGTTCGGCGAACGTTTCTCTTTTGCCTTGACTAAAAAGAACCGCCCGTACGCGATCGCCAGCCCGCCAGAGAGAGTACGTCAGCTGTAGCAACGAGAGGTTCCTCAGCGCGGCTTTCGGGCCGAACGCCATCGAGCCCGATACGTCTGCGCAGAGCAGCACCGACGCCTGTGACTCGGCTTCCCATTCATTGATCCAGAATTCGTCGGGCGGGCTGAATTTGTCGATGTCCCTCGGGTTGTCGTGACCGGACTCGAATGGCCGCGTGCGCAAGAATCGCATCCCTTCGCCCGCCCTGCCGAGCGGATGCCGCCCCGAAAAAAACGACACGGCACTCAGCTGGACAGGCAGCAGCACACCGAGCGCTTGCAGCTTGCGTTTATCCAGAATCGTGTCGGCGGACTCGTGGTCCCTAGTATGCATATCCCCGCTCACGCAGGATCAGGTGTATCAGCCCTTTCATGTCAACCGGGTAATTCGTTTCGATGCGGTGGACCAGCATCGGGTAAGCCGTCGCAAAGACGTCAAAAGGAACGACACGCTGCCGGCCGTGGAACAGCGCATGCGCTTTGAGCAGCGGCGGCCAGAAACTCGAGGCGCGCGAACTGACGCCACCATTCCTGCTGATGACCTCCCGACCGAAGCCGTTTGCATCCAGCTCGGCCGCGGGATACGAGTCGTCAGTCGGACGCGTCGCCACCGTGATAGCGTTCATCAGATGGATCAGGTCGCTGGTCAGTTCAACCTCACTGGCCGCCAGTTCCTGAATCCTCTGCAGTTCCGCGACGCTCAACGCCGGCTGCAGTTGCTCTATGTTTTCCTTGAGAAAGGCTTTCGATTCACTGGCAATCTGGAACTCGATATCCCGAGACGGTGCCTGCCACTCGATCTTGACGAGAAACCGCTGTTTTGCCGCTGCGTCCAGTTCCCAGGTACCTTCGTGAGATAGTGGGTTCTGTGTCGCGATGACATGAAACGGCAGAGGCAATGGATGCTGCGTCTCGCCAATCGTCACCTGAAATTCCTGCATTGATTCGAGTAACGCCGACTGCGTCCGCGGGTCCGTTCTGTTCAGTTCGTCGAACAGAACGATGTTGTTGAAGATCGGCCCCTTGATCAGTTGAAACTGTTCCGCGCCGCGACCGATGATCTCGGCGCCGAGCAGGTCCGAGGGCTTGAGGGTCGGCTGCCCGGAAATACGCCCAGTCGTAATCCCGGAAATCGATGCGGAGAGAACGGTTGCCAGCAACGTCTTGCCTTCACCCGGCACGGATTCCAGCAATACGTGCCCGCGCGCGAGAATTGCAATCACGGTCGCATCAAGTCCCGCCTCATGGCCTTTGACGATTTGCCCGAGATTGGCCCGCAGCGCCCGGGCTTTGTCTACCGCCTCACTAAACTTCAATGCACCACCTATATCCTGATCGATGAACCGGAGCGACTTGCATGTCAGCGCAATTGTATAAGCACCTTATGCCACGACACACGGCTGGAAGCGACGTCTGGCGCAGAAAAACCGTTACATCTTCAATTATATTTTCGCAAGATTGCCGCTACGTGCACCTTGGGAATGACGTAAAGTCTGCAACTCGAAAGAAAACCTGACAGGCGCGCGTCGCGGCGCTGCGTTAGTGGAGGCTGCTGTTGCAACACTCGCATTATCATCCCGATCCCGATCATACGCCTGACGACCATCACGTCGATGTCACCTATGAAGGGCCGATCGAAGAGCATCCACTTTGGCAACGCGACAACGTGGTTCTCAGCAGCGTCGGTATCGATATTGGCTCAGCGGGCACACAGATTCTGTTTTCACGTGTCCACCTGCGACGGCAGTCTGTAGATCTGTCCACCCGTTACCTGGTCGTCGAACGAACGACGCTGTTCGAGTCGCCCGTGAGTCTGACGCCTTACGAAAGCGAGACACGCATCGACGCGCGAGCCGTGGGTGAACTCGTCGATCAGGCGTATTTCGCCGCGCGACTGCATCCGAACGATATCGACACGGGTGTCGTCATTCTTACCGGCGAGGCCTTGCGCCGCGAGAATTCGGAGCGAATCGCGCGCATTCTTGCCGAAAAATGCGGCGACCTAGTCTGCGCAACGGCCGGACATCATATGGAGGCAATGCTCGCCGCGCACGGTTCGGGCGCGGCACAGGCATCGCACGATCGCGGCGAGCGAATTCTGAATATCGACATCGGCGGCGGGACGACCAAGCTCAGCGTCATTGATAAAGGTGCAGTTATCTCGACCGCCGCGATCCATGTCGGTGGCCGCCTTCTCGCGGTGAATGAGGCTGACGAACTCGAGCGTATGGACCCTGCCGGGCAGACGCATGCGTTGCGCGCCGGCTTTTCCTGGCGACTGGGTGACAGCATTACGGCAACGCAATTGCAGGCCGTCGCGGAATCGATGGTCGACGATCTCGTCGCTGCACTCACAGGCGCACTCTCTGCGGGCGACGTGCAGGATCTCTACCTGACCGACCCGATAGAGCACCTCGAGCACATCGATGCAATAGTCTGCTCGGGCGGCGTGGCCGAATACGTCTATCGCCGCGAGGACCGCGAATTCGGTGACGTCGGCAAGCAGCTTGGGCACACGTTTCGAGACAGGATCGACGCCGGGGAACTGCCCTGGAAGTTGTTATCCGACAGCCACGGCATCCGCTCAACGGCACTCGGCTGCTCCGAATTTACTGCCCAGTTGAGCGGCAACACGGGCTACATCAGTAATGAAGATGCGCTGCTGCCAAGACGCAATCTGAAGGTGTTGCGCCCCGCATTCGAATTCACCGACGACTTTACGGCCGGCGACTTCGCCGACGCAATTCGCCGGCATATGGTGATGTTCGAAGTCGAGCCCGAGGATGAGAGTCTCGTCCTCGCGTTTCACTGGGAAGGGGCGCCGCA
>Ga0224508_10004616_pt1 | contig 11203 bp, 7 predicted proteins | sample SF_Jan12_sed_USG_4_FD_170157 | JGI IMG/M metagenome (GOLD analysis project Ga0224508, IMG submission 170157) | Sediment microbial communities from San Francisco Bay, California, United States - SF_Jan12_sed_USGS_21 | ecosystem: Environmental > Aquatic > Marine > Sediment | place: USA: California...
ACAGAGACGATGTCAATACCCCAGCTTCGGGTCGACCCGGCCCTCCAGCGCCTCTCCCGCCAGGAAGCGCCCCAGGTTCTCGAGGAAGGGGTCGAGCAGGCGGTCGAGCGAGCCCGGTCCGCTCCATGAGCAGTGGGGCGAGAGGCGCACATGGGGGTGTTCGTAGAGCCAGTGGCCCTCGGGCAGCGGCTCGGGCTCGACGGTGTCGAGGGAGGCCAGCGCGAGATGCTCCGAGTCGAGGGCCTCGCGCAGCGCGTCCTGGTCGACCAGGCCGCCCCGGGCGATGTTGACCAGGTGGGCGCCGGGCTTCATGCGCGCCAGCGCCGCGGCGTCGATCAGATGGCGCGTCTCACGGGTGGCGGGCGCCGCCAGCACCAGGTGGTCCGACTCCTGAAGCAAGCGCTCGAGGCTCACCATCTCGACGCCCACCACCGGGCTCGGCGCGTCGCTGCGGCGATGGGCCTGCACCTGCATGCCGAAGGCGAGCGCGCGGCGCGCCGTCTCCTGGGCGATGCCGCCCATGCCGAGCAGGCCGAGGCACTTGCCGTGGAGTCCGCCGAGGTCGGTGATGTTCCACTGCTCGGGCGGCTCGCGCACCCAGCTCTCGGGCAGGCGCTTCTCGGCGGCGAGCAGCATGGCCATCACCCACTCGGCGATCGGAATCGCGCTGGCGCCCCGCGAGCAGGTGAGTGGCACGTCGCCCAGCTCCGCCATGGGAAAGGCGTCGACGCCCGTGCCGTAGGCGTGCACCCAGCCCACCCCGCGCGCGAGCACCTGGGGCAGGTTCGGGCTGCCCCAGGCCCAGGTCAGCAGCACCTCGCCCACGGCGCCCTCGGGCAGCTCGCCCTCACCGGGCACCTCCAAGAGCTCGGCCTGGGGAAAGCGCTCGCCGATGCGCTCTAGCATCGACAAGGGCACGTGACTGAGGATGCGGATTGCGCGCTCGGTCATGCTCTGCCCTCGCCTAACGCAGATGCGCCTTGGCCATGCGCTCGACAGTCTCGCGAAACTCGCGCACCGTCTCTTCGATGACCTGGGCCACGGGCAGCACCGCCTCGATGCGCCCCGACACCTGGCCGCTGAGCGCGATCCCGGCCTCGAGGTCGCCGCCGAAGTAGACGTCGCGGACCCCGCCGGCGAGCTCGGCCATGGCCTCGCCCTCGCCGCGCTCGAGCCGCTCGCTGCGCTCGGTGCGCAGCGCGCGCAGCGCCGGGCCGCGCTCGGGTTTGATCAGCACGGTGCCCGTCTCGGGCGCCTCGACGATCGCCCGCTTCCAGTTCTCGTGAACCGGCGACTCGGCGGCGGAGACCATGCGGGTGCCCATCTGCACGCCCTCGGCGCCCAGCGCGAAGGCCGCGGCCATGCTCACCCCGTCGCAGATGCCGCCGGCGGCGATGATCGGCACGTCCACCCGCTCGCGCACCAGGGGCAGCAGCACCAGCGTCGAGACCTCGCGGTGGTTCTTGAAGCCGCCGCCCTCCCCGCCTTCGACGACCAGGCCGTCCACGCCCGCGTCCACCGCCTTCAGCGCCGCGTGCAGGCTCGGCACCACGTGGAAGACCGTGAGCCCCGCCTCCTTCAGGGCGGCCGTGTAGACGGTGGGCGAGCCCGCCGAGGTGGTGACGAACTTGACACCCTGCTCGACCACGAACTCGACGATCGCCGGATCGCGCACGAAGGCCTGGGCGATGTTCACGCCGAAGGGCTTGTCGGTGAGCTCGCGCATGCGCCGGATCTCTTCGCGCACCGCATCGAGCTCTCCCGAAGAGGTCTCGATGATGCCCAGCGCGCCCGCTTTGGAGACGGCGCTGGCCAGGGGGCTGCGGGCGATCCAGCCCATGGGCGCTTGCGCGATCGGGATCTCGACGCCGAGCATGCGGGTGACGCGGTTGTCGAACACGGTGTCCTCCTAGAACGAGACCTGGGCGCCGATCGAGAGCCGGTGGTCGACGCGGTCGGCGTCCACCAGGGCGTCGTAGTCGGCGTGGATGCGCAGCGCCTCCGAGACCTCTCCTGTCCAGCCCAGGCCGGCCAGCAGCGCGTCGCGGGGAGCCTCAGCGCCCGACAAGCTGAAGCCGCCGGCCACGGGCGCGTCGGCGAAACGCGCGCTTACCTGGCGCCGGGTGTCGCCGAACTCGTGCAGCCAGCGCAGGCGCAGCTCGGGCAGCAGGTCGACGCCGCCGCCGAGCTCGACGCGCCCGTTCAGGCGCATGCCGAGGCCGGTGCGCAGCGAGTCGATGCGTTCGCTCGCCACCTCGAGATCCAGGGGCCCGGCGCCCGATTCGTCGAAGGACTCCTGGTTGAGGCGCGTCCAGTCGAAGGATGCCACGCCCTGCAGCAGCGCGGGCCCGCAGCGCAGCAGGTTGAGGCCGCCTTCGACGCCCACGCCGCCGCCGTCGGTGTCGAAGTCGGCGTCCGCTTCCTCGGAGCCGCCCGGCAAGGCGATTCGGCGCTCGCTCGAGTTCCAGGCGAAGACGTAGCGCCCGGCAACGCTCAGCGAACCGAGCGGACTCGAAGTCGAGACGTAGAGCGCGGCGTGGAGGCCGTGGGCCCGGGTGTCGGTGCGCGCGGCGTCGAGCTCGACGTCGGCGAAGCTGTAGCCGAGGGCGGCGCCGATCTGGAGCGGGCCGGCCGGCGCGTCGGCACCCAGAAAAACGCCCGCCAGGCTCTGGTCGAGGTCCGAGTCGCTACCCCCGTCGAGATGGCCGAAGCCGCCCCAGAGATCGAGCCACAGGTTGGGAGTGGGCACGGGACGCCAGGCCTCGTCGAGGTTGCGGTGGAAGCCGCGCGCGGCGCGCGGCAGCTTTGCAGCGCCCAGCTCGAAGGCGTCGCCCCCTCCCCCCCAGAGCGCCCGCCCCGAGGCCACGGAAGCCCCACGCGCGCGGCGGTGCAGGGTGCGGTCGAGGCGCTGGGTGGCGGTGAGGTTGGCGCCGATCAGGGCGGAGTGGGCCTCGCCGCCCATCGAGTCGAAGGCGCGGCGCACCGCGGCCTCGCTGGGCAGCGCGAAGAAGCGCTCGGCCACGGCGTCGAAGGGCTCGTCGTCTGGAGGGCCCGCGACGGCGTCGAGCTGGGGCTGGAGATAGGCGGCCACGGCGCGCTGGTTGGGCGTGCGCGCCAGGGCACTCACGTCCGACAGGTCGCCGCTGATCGTCACCTCGAAGCGGTCGATTGCGGAGACCGGCGTCACGGTCAGAAAGGGAAAGCCCGAGCCCAGGGTCGGCGCGCTGACGCTGCCGCCGGTCGACTCGAGCAGGGTGGCCGTCACGCCGGGTCCGGAGTAATCGCCCTCGGCGATCACCAGCTCGAGCTCGGCGCCGGCCGCGTCGATGTCGCCGCTGGACTCCAACAGATCGGCGCTGCCGTCGTCGCGCACGTCCATGCGCAGGGTCGAGCCCGGCGCGAAGCTGGCGCTGGCGACGCGGATCGGATCGCCGGGGTCGGAGGGATCCAGCCTGCCCGAGACGTCGAGCACTGCCGCGGGCGCGTCCCCGAAGCCAGTCAGGGTGGCGGAAGCCGCCACCGCCAGCGACGCGGTTCCGCTCAGGTCGGCCTGCAGATCGAGCGTGCCCGCGTCGACGGCCGTGGCGCCGGTGAAGGGCTGATCGACGGCGATCACCAGGCTGCCGCCCGAGGTCTTGGTGAAGCTCCCTGCGCCCGACACCACCGCTTCGAAGAGGGTCGCGCCCGCCGGGCTCACCGACAGGGCGGCGCCGTTGTCGATCGCGCCCACCAGGCTGCGCGGGGTGCCGATCAGAGTGCCCGAGACCACCTCGGTGCTGGTGTGGCTGTTGGTGCCGCTCAGGGTGACCGTGCTTCCCGAGCCGGCGGCGGGGTCGACGCGGAGGGTGCCGGTGCCGCTGAGCGCTCCGGCGAGGGTGGCATCGCTGCGCAGCTCGAGCGTGCCGCTCGAGCTCGCGAAGTCGATGTCGCCGCGTAGCACGTTGGCGGCGTCGAGCACCCGGGCCGGGCCGCTGGTGAAGACGAAGTCTCCGCTGAAGCTTCCGGCTCCCAGCGCGAGCACCGAGGTGGCGTCGGTGCCCTCGAGCTCGAAGCGCCCCGCGCCATCGAGCGCACCGTCCAGGGTGGCCGTGCTCAGCGCGTCCAGCTCGAGCTCGAGCGTGGCGGGGCCCAGCACCGTGACCGCGCCCGCCACGGGCAGTGTCGTCCCGGTCGAGAGCACCAGACGCCCCTGCTCGATCTGCGTTCCGCCGCTGTAGTCGTGGGTGCCCCCCGACCAGCGCAGCTCGCCCTCCCCGGTCTTGGTCACCTGGCCGGGCACCGGGTCTCCCATGTCGGGCTGGTAGTCCGAGATCAGACCCGTGTAGAGCCCCGGGGTGGGGCTCATCGGATCGTCGATGGGCTCGTCGAAGACCACGCTGCCGCCGTTGGCGACGTCGCCGGGAAAGCCCGCGCCAGGCCCGCGCACCGTGCCCTGGACGACGCTCAGCCCGCCACTGAAGGCGTTGTCGCCCAAGAGGAAGAGGGTCGCGGGGCCGGTCTTGATCAGCTCGCCCGTGCCTCCGGCCAGGTCCACGATGTCGACGTCGAGGGTGGTGTCGTTGTTGGTGCGATAGGTGAGCACGCCGCCTAGCTCGACCATGCCGACGCGCTGATTCACGTCGACGATCTCGAGCTCGTCTTCGGCGCCCCCGGCGTCGAGGCGCAGGATCACCGGCAGCGGGTCGCTCGGCATGAGCTGGGTGCCCGAGAGCGTCAGACCCGCAGCCCCGCTGCCGTCGATGCGCACGCCGTCCACGCCCACCTCGAGCGGGTCGGCCCCGTCGGGCAGCAGGATCGTGGGGCTGGCGCCGCCCCCGAGCTGAAAGCCGATCTGGGCGTCGGGCACGGCGTTGTCCAGGGCTTCACGCAGCGTGCCGGGCCCCGAGTCGGCGCTGCTGGTGACGGTCTGGGCGAAGAGCGGCGGCGCGGCGAGGAGCGCGCTCGCGAAGAGCAGTCGCGGTCGGGTGACGATTCGGGAGCGCAACGGCCGGACCCTACCATAGACAGGGTGTACCTCGGCCGCGCACGGCGCCGCACTTCTGCCACGCTGCTGCGCGGACGCTGCGTCTCAGCGAGGCCGGTGCTCGGTGCTCTGCCCGAGAGTCAGGTGCAAGACGCGGGCGGGCTCGACCACGTCGGCCGTGTGCCAGACGCCGCGGGGCACCACCGCGCAGGCGCCGTCGCGCAGGGGCACGCGCTGCGGGCCCTCGACCCGCTCGAGGATCAGGTCGACGGCCCCCGAGAGCAGGACCAGCACCTCGTCGCCAGCGGGGTGCATCTCCCAGCTCGACCAGTCGCTCTCGAAGGCGAGCAACGCCAGCATGCGCGCGCCCGCGCCGAGCTCGGGGCGGGCCTCGATCGTCGCCCAGAACTCTGGGGTCACCGCCATGGGCAGGGCCTCGGGTCCGGGCTGGATGGCGAGGTAGGTCGATTCGAGATCCACGGTCAGGGCTTCGTTCAAAGGGTGCAACCTCTCTTTGGCTGTTCGCGCGCGCGGCGTCGGGCCGCGTCGAGCAGATCGGCCCACCATACGCCCATCACCGCCCGGAAGGCCGCGGCGTCGGTGCCGGCGCCAGGGTGCGGTCGAGAGCGGGCTTGGCCACGGGCGCTATTGCCCCGCGAAGGCCGCGCGGATCTCCTCGGGTGACACGTCGCGCACGTGAGTCGCAAAGATCCAGCGATGGCCCTCGGGATCGCTGGCGCGGTAGTTGCGGTCGCCGTGGGGCTGGTCTTCGGGCGCGGCGGTGATGCTGGCGCCGGCTTCGCGGGCCCGCGCGAAATGGGCGTCGACGTCCTCGACCTCGATGTGCACCTGGCAGTGCAGCACCGGGAGCTCGGCCGGGCTCTGCAGCCCCATCTCGGGATAGGCCGAAGCCAACATCAGCACGTTCTCGTCCAACGAGAGCTCGGCGTGCCCGATCCGGCCGTCGTCCATGTCGAGCCGGAACTGCTCTTCGAAGCCGAAGGCCTTGCAGAGGAAATCGATCGCCGCGGGGGCGTCGGCGTAGCAGAGATAGGGAACGATGCGCTGGGCGCCGCGCTTCGGGTTGGCCATGGGACCCTCCTGTGGTCGTCCTACTTCACTCGATCATCAGATCATCAACAGAAGTAATCATATTCTCAATCGAGGCCGGCATGGACCCGGTCCGCAGCTTCGTGCGCACCTCACCACCGTTTTCACAGGCGGTCGCTGGGCGCTGGCGTGCACCGGGCCGGCCCAACCCCAGGCGCCACGGTGGGAATGCCGACCCCTTCCACGATTGGAACGGTCCTTGCTCTGTGAAGGGCGCCCCTTCCGCAAGGAGATCCGCATGCTCGACCGCACCCACCGAGCCCCCGCTCGCTTCGGCCCCCTCGCTCTGCTCGCGAGCCTGAGCCTGCTGGCCGGGTCTGCACTGGCCGACGACAGCGACCTCTTCATCGACGACATCCCGCCCAACGTGGTGATGATGATCGACAGCTCCGGCTCGATGCGCGAGGTGATGTATCCGCCCGCCTACGATCCGGCCGACTCCACCTGCGCGATCTTCGACCGCATCGCACCCAACAGCGCGCCCCCCACCCCCGAGGACGGAACCGGCGACAAGAGCGACGACGACAGCAAGCTGCTCGCCTACAACTGCGACGCCAACACCAACCACTGCCGCTTCGAGATCGACAAGGATCACGCCGACTTCGTCGCCACCGACACCGTGAGCTGCCACGATGGCTCCACCGAGTCGAACGGCTACATCGAGCGCACCTTCTGCGGAAAGACGCGCAAGCTCTACGTCGACGGCCAGAACGAGTGCGTGGGCTCCGACACCTGGTACTCGGAGTGGTTCGTCGAGTGGTATTTCAGCCCGGCCGCCGACGCCCACCTGATCGGAAACGAGACCAACACCAGCACCGACGTCACGAAGATCGACGCCAACGACAACGGCATCAACTTCCTGAGCAACGCCACCTACCCCCTCTACAAGCGCAGCCGCATCAGCGCCGCCAAGCTGATCAGCAAGGAAGTGATCTACCAGACCAACAGCACCTGCGGCGCCGGCGCTGCGGCCACTTGCACCAGCTACAGCGACCGGGTCCGCTTCGGAATCGCCGAGTTCGACGGCAAGGACGGCGGCTTCCTCAGCGCCAAGGTCGACGACTACAGCACCAACCGCAACGCCATCGAGGACGCCCTCGACGACATGGAGCCCGACGGCTCGACGCCGCTCGCCGAGTCTCTGTTCAAGATCTACACCTACTTCATGTCCCGCACCGACTCGGAGATCCCGGTCGGAGACGACACCAGCACCAAGTTCCCGAAGTACGTCTACCGCGAGAGCGACGGCGAGAACGACTCGAGCAATGCGCCGGGCGACCCGATCGAGTGCCCCAACGGCGCGACCACCTGCCCCTGCCAGAAGCACTTCGTGATCGCCATCTCGGACGGCGACCCCTTCAACGACCACTTCACCCTGAACGGCGACGAGACCGAGGGTTTCGACGACTTCCAGGCGCTGATCGGCGACTACCACGCCGACATGGAGACCGAGGAAGGCCACCTCAACAACGGCACCCTGTATCTCGACGACATCGCCAAGTACATGCAGGAGAACGACTTCCGGCCGCTGGACAGCGACCAGGAGGGCGTCCAGAACGTCGACGTCTACACCGTCGGCTTCCACCTGGGACCGGCGAGCCTGGGTGGCGCCCTGCTGCAGAAGACCGCCGACGTCGGCAACGGCAAGGCCTTCTTCGGCACCCAGGCCGGCCAGATCCGCACGGCGCTCGTCGCCTCGATCGCCGAGATCATCGAGAAGACCCAGTCCTTCACCGCCGCCACGGTGCCCGCCAGCCGCACCACCGACGGCGACAACTTCTACTCCACCTACTTCCGGCCCCGGCAGGACTCGCCCTTCTGGGACGGCCACCTGAAGAACTTCAAGTTCACGCTGACCGGCGACATCCTGACCGAGGACGACAAGTGCGTGGTCGGCACCACGGCCACGAGCCCGCCCTGCGCCAACTCCGGCCCGCTGCGCACTTCGGCCGAAGCGGTCTGGGATGCGGCCGACGAGATGCCCGACCCCATCGACCGCAAGCTCTTCGTGGGCGGCACCGGAAGCTACGGCGCTGCGCCCCCCGCGTGGTTCACCCCGGGCAGCCCGGCCACCACCACGATGACCAGGCAGGACCTCGGCCTCACTACGGCGCCCCACACCCGACTCGAGGAGAAGCCCTACGAGCTGCCGAACCCGCCCTCCAACGCGGACCTCGACGCCCTCGCTCAGGACCTCGTCGGCAACCTGGCCGGCTGCGTCTTCGGCACCGACCTCGGCGCCGGCTGCACCACGCGCACCAACCAGAACGCCGAGAAGTCGATCCTGGGCGACATCTTCCACTCGAACCCGCTCGTCGTGAGCTCGCCCAATGCCCGCATCAACGACGCCACCTATCACGAGTTCGCCCACGACTTCCGCACCCGAGACCAGGTGATCTACGCGGGCTCCAACGACGGTTGGGTCCACGGCTTCCTGGCCGGCGAGTGGCAGACCGACGACGGCGGCTCGCCCGCGAGCCCGCTGATCCCCCCGCGCCACGACCGGGGCGATCGCAGCGGAAACGGCGGCAAAGAGCTCTTCGGCTTCATGCCGTCGGTGGTGCGCGACAAGATCTGGGAGCTGCCGCTCAGCATGAACGGCGGCGGCGCGCGCGACTTCTACGGTCCCGACGGAACGGCCGTGGCCGCGGACGTCTGGATCTACCGCAGCGTCTCGGGCAGCGGCGACTTCGGCAGCGTCCTGTCGACGCCCACAAGCTTCCCTGGCGACAAGTTGAAGGAGCAGTGGCGGACGGTCCTGATCGGAGGCCTGCGCGAGGGCGGCAACGGCTACTACGCCCTCGATGTCACCGACCCGAGCGGCTCGACCTACAACTACCCCGGCTACCTCTGGGAGTTCCCCTGCGACGACTGCGGCAGCGCGGTGAACCCCGGCTCGGCCGCCGCGATCCCGGCGCTGGGCCTGAGCCCCTCCGACTATCTCGGGGAGACCTGGTCCGATCCGGTGATCACGCGGGTGCGGGTGGCCGTGAACGGCGAGGCCGGTGCCCACGAGCGCTGGGTGGCGATCGTCGGCGGCGGCTACGACGTGTGCGGTGACCCCAACCACGCCTCCTACACCGCCACCCTGGCGGGACAGGCCTGCGACGCTGCGAGCGCCTCGAGCCGCAGGGGACGCGCGATCCTGATGATCGACATCACCACCGGCGAGCTGCTCGCGTCCAAGTTCTATCACCCGACCGACGTTCCGGCTTCGCCCCCGTCGAGCTACGACCAGCTGGCTTTCAACGAGATGAAGTACGCCTTCGCCTCGCAGCCGGCCGTCTTCGACCTCAACTTCGACGGCTACGGCGATGTGGTCTACATCGGCGACCTGGGCGGCCAGCTCTGGAAGTGGGTGATCAGCCCCGTCGGCCACGACCCGATCAACAACTCGGGCTCCGACGACGAGCTGACCCAGCCCAACTGGCCCTTCTACGTGCTCTTCGAGGCCGACGATCACTCTGCGGTGCACTACCAGAGCTTCTTCTACCCGCCCACCGCGGCGCTCCGCGGTGGCACGCTCACCCTGGCCTTCGGCGCCGGCGAGCGCGCCGACACGCACGCCGGCTCGACCGACGCGGTGGCAGACGACTACCTGGACACCGACAACAACCACTACTACGTGGTCAAGGACGCCGACCCCTTCGTCCAGAACCCGATCAGTACGCTGACCGACGCCCCGCCGCCCGTCCCGGCCGGCGACCTGGTGCCGATCGATCTGGTCGATTCGGGCAGCAACAGCTGCGTCGACGTGGCCAACGCCGACGGCTTCTTCCTGACCGGTCGCGACCGGGAGAAGTTCGTCACCAACAGCGTGATCTTCCTCGGCGAGGTGATCACCGGCTCTTTCGTGCCGGCCGACCCGAGCACCAGCAGCTGCGACTCGAAGGGGCAGGCCTTCCTCTACCGCTTCGACCTGCACTGCGGCGCGGGCGCCTACCCGAGCAACCCGGGCACCGAGGCGGACAAGCGCCGCAAGGCCATCGGCGGGGGTCTGCCCAGCCGACCCCGGGTCAGCGTGGGCGAGCTCAACAGCGGCGGCGGCGGTGGCGGCTGCGCCAACAAGGTGGTGCTGATCACCAGCGAGGGCGGCGTCGAGAACGACTGCCCGGGCCCGCTGCCCTCGAGCGGCATCGACGTGCGCACCTGGCGCGCCCGCTGAGCCGCGGATCCAGATGCATGCCGGCGGGCGGCCCTGCTGAGCCGCCGTCCGCCGGCTAGATCATCATCCCCGCGCTCGGGTCCTGGGGCAGCTCCCCCTTGCCGATCCGGGCGGCGCGCTCGGCAAGCTTCTGGCCGGCCGTCTCCACGCCGATCATCGACACGAAGCGCTCGGCGCGGATGTCGGCGAGCAGCGCCTGGGCCAGCTCGTCGAGGTCCTGCACCGGCAGCTCGAAGCCGGCCTGCTCGGCCAGCGCGCGGAACTTCTCGATGGTCTGGGGCTCGCCCTCGATGGCCTTCTCGCGTGCGAGCGTAGACGGGCGGTTGCGGTCGCAGCTCCAGATGCCGGTGTCGAGCAGACCGCCGGCGGGGTAGAAGAGCATCGCGTTCAGCGGCTCTTCCCGGGCCGCGAGCTGGGCGCCCAGGCACTCGGTGATGATCGAGACCGCCGCCTTGCTCGAGGCGTAGACCGACTGATCGGGCAGGGGCTCGATGCCGCCGTCGCCGGAAGAGGTGTTGATCACCAGGCCCTCTTCACCCGAGGCCAGCATCCGCGGCACGAAGGCGTGGATGCCGTGGACGACGCCCATCACGTTCACCCCGTGCACCCAGGCCCAGTCGTTGGGAGTGGTCTCCCAGACCGGCACCGAGGGCGCCCCCACCCCGGCGTTGTTGGCCAGCAGATGGCAGGCTCCGAAGGTGTCGAAGACCCGGTCGGCCAGGGCCTGCACCGACTCGCGCTTCGACACGTCGGTGACCACGCCCAGCGCCTCGGCGCCGCGGCCCTCGAGCTCGGCGGTGGTGGCGTCGAGCGCCGTCTGCTCCACGTCGGCCAGCACCAGCTTCATGCCCTCGGCGGCCAGCGCACCGGCCAGCGCGCGTCCGATGCCGCTGGCGCCGCCGGTGATGACGGCGACGCGTCCCTTGAAATCCTTCATGTCTGGTCTCCTGCTAGCCCGCGCTGGG
>Ga0224508_10004617_pt1 | contig 11203 bp, 9 predicted proteins | sample SF_Jan12_sed_USG_4_FD_170157 | JGI IMG/M metagenome (GOLD analysis project Ga0224508, IMG submission 170157) | Sediment microbial communities from San Francisco Bay, California, United States - SF_Jan12_sed_USGS_21 | ecosystem: Environmental > Aquatic > Marine > Sediment | place: USA: California...
ACGATGAGGAACACTTTCCAGGTTCAATACACGGCTGCGGATCTCCTCAGGTGAATAATCCAAGTACAGCAACAGCGTCAAACAATGCATCAGATTTTCTAATGAGGCAGGATCGCTAAAGGGCACCTTAACTTCACCCCTTAGCCCCCGGTATTGCCAGTCACAAAAGCTGAAGTCTGCCGCCACCCGAATGTTAAAAGTTACATCCGCTGATTCCGTATCGGACCAGCAAAGTAATTGATCTGTGGACAACTCTTGATTCAGTACTTTGTGAATAAGACGGTGATCTTTACGGTAGATTACTTTGTGAACATTCTTGAAAAGGAGTGCTTTCTCTTGAACTTTTTCTTCCAGGTCGCTGAACCCCCGATCATGTGCCGGCCCGATGTTGCTAAAAATTCCCATAGTAGGACCAATTACCGCTTCCAGATTGGCCATTTCACCGGGCTGAGAAATTCCCGCTTCGAAAATGGCAAAATCAGCACCTGCATGCAGCTGCCATACCGAAAGTGGCACTCCAACCTGTGAGTTGTAGCTCTTAGGACTCTTAACCACTTTCTTATCGGGCAACAGTTGATAGAGCCATTCTTTGATCAATGTTTTGGCATTGCTACCGGTAATGCCCAGTACAGGAAGATCGAATTGCTGGCGGTGGTTCTGAGCCAAAGCTTGAAGGGCCTGTAGGGAATTAGGTACTATCAATATATTGGCCTCTGCAGGTGGCGACTGCCAAGGTCGTTCCACAATGAAATTCCGGATACCTTGTTGATATGTGTTCACTAAATAATCATGGCCGTCGTGACGCGGGCCTGCAATGGCTACAAAAACCGATTGGGGACGAACAATTAGCTGCCGGCTGTCTATGAGCAATCTATCGATCGGCTGGTCGACATGTAATTGGACTAAATTACCCCCGGTAATTGTAGCTAATTCTGAAAATCTCAGCATGCTTTTAGGTTGCGGAAACGCTGGATAAATCTAAACTATTTTCGTAACTTTTTCGCCTTATGCACGTTATTCATAAAGCACAACAACTGAACTCATCCGAACCCCAATGAATTCTTTTTTTAGCCTTAACAGCCTGAAAATATTCAGTTTAACTATACTTATGGTCTTAGCCACAGTAGTTTATGCTACCGAAGGCCATAACGACAATAACAAAAATTCCCAAAAAGACACAAAAAATGAACAAGTTGAGCAGGATAACGCTGGTAATGAGGTAACAACAGTTGATGCGGCTCAAAACGAGGAACCAGCTACTGATGAAGAGGGTGTTAGTATCTCTAGTGTCTCTTTCAACTTTGTCTTTTATTTGATTTACAAGATCAAGTACGCTGATATCTTCAAGATTGTTAATCGCCGACAAGATGAGAGTAATTCCAGTGGTTGGTCGAGAGTTAACCTAAACCAGTTGTACCAAAAGTTGGCTCCACCTGCTATTTAAACACTGATCAAGAATTTCTCCAGATCCTTTAAGGTTAGCACACCTTCATAAAAGGCTTTACCAAACACGACACCCCATACACCCAGTTCTTGTAGCTGTTCTATATCTTCCACGGAACGCACCCCACCACTGGCCAGTAAACAAATGCCTGGAAAACGTTCCAGTATCTCCTTATACAATTCCAGAGAAGGTCCAGACATGGCTCCGTGTTTGGAAATATCGGTGGTCTTTACATATTTCAAGCCCCTGTTAAAGAAGTACTCGATGTGCTCGAATAAATCTATAGCGGTATCTTTTTGCCATCCCCTAATGGCTATTTTACCCTGTATGGAATCGGCTCCCAGGACTATCCTCTCACGGCCATAAGACATGATCCAGGAAGCGAAGTACTCAGGACGATAGGCTGCGATGGTGGCGGCAATGATATTATGCGCCCCATATTCATAAGCTTTGCTGATATCTCCATCGGTGGATATCCCTCCGCTGAAACTCACCTTTAAATTGGTATGCCCGCATATGGCTTCCAGCACCTGATAATTGACAGAACTTCCTCGCCGGGCTCCTTCAAGATCTACCAGGTGTATTTGACTAACCCCGGCAGCTTCAAATTGCATGGCTAACTCTAAGGGGCTTTGATCGTATACTTTTTCCTTACTAAATTCCCCAGGGGTAAGACGGGTAGTCTTGCCCTTCATAACCGTTATGGAAGGAATCAAGTGGATCATAAATAAGGCCTGTTATTTTTCTTGGTTAAGAGGACAAAACAGGGATAACTGGAATTCCCAAAATTCGCTTGATGGGAATAATAAAACTACGGAATCTATTTTAAAGATACAAGCTTGAAACCCTCTCCATGAATGGTCAGAATGCGGATGTCATCGTCCTTTTTCAAATATTTTCGGAGCTTGGCAATATACACATCCATGCTGCGGGCATTGAAGTAACTGTCATCTTTCCAAATGGTCTTTAAAGCCGCTGATCGGTCTAAGGTATGGTTGATATTTTGGCAAAGCAACCGCAATAATTCCGATTCTTTGGAAGTCAGTTTTTGCTGTTCATCACCGTGATTGAGCATCTGTTGATCGTAGTGGAATATAAAGGATCCGAACTGAAAGGTATTCTGATGTTTGTTTTGCAGGGACCCGGTGCGTCTGAGAATGGCCATCAAACGCAGTAACAACTCTTCCATACTGAAGGGCTTGGTGATATAATCGTCTGCGCCGATCTTGAACCCTTCCAAGGTGTCTTCTTTCATGGACTTAGCCGTAAGAAATATGATAGGGGTGTGCTTGTCGGTCAACCGGATTTCTTTAGCCAGGGTAAATCCGTCTTTCTTTGGCATCATGATATCCAGGATGCAGAGGTCAAATTTTTGATTACGGAAAGTAATGATGCCCTCTTCTCCGTCGCGACATAAATGAGTGTCAAATCCCTTAGCTTCCAGATATTCCTTTAAGATCTGACCCAAGTTAAGGTCGTCTTCAACGATCAATAGCTTCTCTTTTTTCATGTTCCTGGATTCGGTAAGAATATTTCAAAGACACTGCCTTTTCCAGCAGAGCTCTTAACGTGTATGTCTCCTCCATGGGCCTCGATTAGTGCTTTTACATAGGCTAATCCCAAGCCAAATCCCTTAACATCGTGGAGGTTGCCAGTGGGTTTGCGATAGAATTTATCAAAAATCTTGTTGATTACCTCCTTAGTCATTCCAATACCATTATCAATGATCCTAATCCAAATGCCTTTACCAGGAGCATCATCGGTAGTGATATTGATCATGGGCGGCTTATCAGTGTATTTATTTGCGTTATCCAGCAGATTGTAAAAGATATTAGTAAGATGGTGCTCATCGGCGGGGATTATTTGACTGGTGGCTTTAAAGTCAGTAGTAATGTTCCCGCCTTTTTTCTCTACTTGCAGGGTAATGTTCTCCAAGACTTTTTCAATGGCTTTATGTACGTCGACCTCTTCGATTTTTAGTTCGAAATCTTCCTTTTCCAGCGAGGCGATTTGTAGCACTTTCTCCACCTGGCGACTTAAGCGATGGTTTTCTACATCGATTATTCTCAGATAGCGATCCACCAGTCCCTGGTTTTTGGTCATACTGCGGTCCTGCAGCGCTTCGGTTGCCAGTGAAATGGTGGATATGGGAGTCTTGAACTCGTGCGTCATGTTGTTTATAAAGTCATTCTTTATGGTCGACAGCTTTTTTTGCCGGAGGATGGTAATGATGGCATAGGCGAAACAGGCTATTACAATGAGGATCAAAATAGCTGCCAGGAATAGCGGTAGCCATATCTTTCCGATTAGGTATTCTTGTTGGTTGGGAAAGTGTACTAGCAGGAAGTTGGTATTTCCAATAATGTCATTTGGGAATAGTGTAACTCTTAGATCTGATAGCAGCAAGGATTGGTCCTGTTCATCAGTGTTGATGTAGATCAAGGTATCTTCCGCATGGTCCAGCACCCCATACTGGTAGGACAGATTAATGCCCTGATTCAAGAACTCCATGCGCAATAAGGAATCCAGCTGCTCAGGCTGAAACCGATTTTCCATTTTCCTTTTACCCGTGAGCAGTTCATCCAAAATGATGGTCACCATTTCCGATTTACTGCGGAGCTTATTCTTTTCTTTAATAGAATCGGCCTTCTGCTGTATCTTCTTGATCTCAAAAGCCAGCTTTTGATCGTCGTTTTCTCCCAGGGACCGAGCTTTCAGCGTGTTGTCCTGCTCAAAGTCTAATTTGAAACCTTCCTGCTCAACAGAAACCTGCAAGTTGGAGTGATCTTCCAGTGCACTGTCCTGATCGTGTAGCTTGATCTTGGGTATACGATCGACTAAAGTCAGGGTGTCGAACGACAGTGAATCAAGCTCACTAAGATCGAAAGTAGTTTCAAAGCTATTGCTGATGGTAAAAAGCGCTTCCTGCTGTTCTAACTTAGATGCCACTTTATTGAGTGCCTGGTGGACATCCTGATTAAAGCGCTCTTCGTTGATCTTTAAAGCACTATTGATCCAATACAGTTGAAAGCTCACCAAACCGATCATGGAGATGCCCATCAGTATGGTTATCAAGCGAATAGTACCTTTTGACATAGGTACAAAAATACGTGAATATTGACAGCAAATATATCATTAACATATTTTAACAACTGTCAAACCTACTCTGCAAAAGGGGATTAGGGGTTCATATCCGCTATTTTCAACTGCTTTTCATCCCAATAGCTGTCGTCGTGAAAACTGTAGGCAGAGGGTTGGTAGTTTCCCACCAGATCGACACGGGCTTGTTGGGGTACCTCAAGATCCAATAAATAGTAGACTGCGTTGACCAGCAATCTCCTCACGCCTTCATTGGCAAAGTCGGTGGACGATCCGATGGTGGAGGTAAATGACTGGCCTCTTTCTCCATCAGGCAGCTGATAACTTTTTGTCCAGGCGATTGGCATAGGAGGATCATTGGGATTGTACGGTTCCTCAGCAGCGGGATTAACAGTAGCCACTTCATTATCCGTGGGCCTCAGACCGAAATTGACATCGTTCTCACTAAAGGATCCCTGCCTGTTGAGCACTTGGCCCAGCACTAAAGGCAGAGCATCGCCGGGTAACGGTATTCTAACCCCATAAACATCCGTAGGACCCCATATGGGGGTTTTATCTAAGTTTCTTGTTATAGGATGTTCTGCAGCTATAATACCCCTGGTGCTTTGATGTTTGTGATACCCATGGTGCGTATGCCAACGTTCTCCTAACACCAGCCGGCCAAAACCTCCATCCCAGGCACTCTCGGGATCATTGTGATAGTTACCCCAGGGATACCACCTGCTGGTACTATCTGTAAAGTTAAATGCATGAGTAGCGGTACGGAGGCCTATTATAGGCTTACCGGCTTGTATATAGGCCTGAATATGCTGCATTTGTTCATCGGGAAGCGCTCGAAACCGGGTAAACAATACCACCAGATCGGCTTTTGCCAAAGCTTCCAGTCCCGGGATATTATATAGATAGTTGGGGTCTACAATTCCAGGACGGGCAGGATCCTGAGCAAACAGCACTATGCAGTCAAACCCATGATGCTCGGCCAGGATTTTGGCCAGTTGCGGTAGCATTTCCTCCGATCGGTATTCCTCGTCACCACTTATTAATACTATTTTTTTGTTCTTGGCACGATCCGGTGATCCCGGTAATTCAAGCCATGAAAGCGGGGCGATTTCAGCATCTGGAACATTCTGCGCTTCTTGGGTATTAGGTTGGCAGGCACCTAAGGGGATCAGCAATAGTACTGTAAAACAAAGGGTAGTGAGCTTCATAACAGGCTGCGGTTAAATATGTATTTTTTATCGATAGCTTCATCTCTTAAGAGAGCCAGAAGGTTGGTCACAGATATTTCGCACATTTGGCGATATGTTGTGGCGGTAAGGCTAGCACTGTGAGGGGTAACCAAGACCTGATCCATATGGAGGAAAGGGTGATCCGGGGCGGGGGGCTCCTCGGTTAGGACATCCGTAGCATATCCTCCTACAGCCCCGTTTTGTAAGGCTGTAATCAGTGAGGGCTCGTGGACGATGGCCCCTCTGGAGGTATTGATTAACAGCGCACCAGATTTCATTAAGGCTAACCTCTTCTTGTCCAACAAGTTTTCTGTGTCGTTAACTAAAGGCAAGTGCAAGCTCACAGTATCGCCGGACATTAAGGCTTCCTCTAAAGTGCAAAAGGTATATGGAGACTCTTGAAGTTGCCGGCCCCAATAAATAACATTTCCTCCAAATGCGTCAATCAATTGGGCCACTTTCTTGCCTATATTACCCAGGCCCAGTATCGCCACCGTCTTGCCTCTGATCTCATCTCCCTGGTAATGATTGCGATAATCCCAATTCCCGGCTTTCACCTGCGTTATGGATTGGAACTGTCTTCTTTGCAAGCTTAGCATGAGGGCTAAGGTATGCTCGGCCACTGTATAGGCGTTGGATCCTGGAAGGTTTATCACTTTAACCTTGTGGTGAGATGCGCAGCTTACATCGATATTGTCTAACCCCACTCCACAACGAGCGATTACTTTTAAATGAGGACATGCTTTTATCAGGGCTTGGTCTACCTGACCTTTTCCCCGAGTGACGATCCCGTGGATTTCTTGCTGCTGACAGGCCTCCATAGCGGCTTCCGGAGTAAAGGTTTCAACAACAGACGTATTCTGTACCAGAATGCGTCTAGCTTTATCGCTTATGGATTCCAACATTAACACATGGGGCCGGCGGCTCATTTTTTCGGCTCGTCCCCTCCATGATAAAGGGTGGCGTCCTCACTCTTGTAACCCCTAAAGTCATTTCGGCCCGAAACGTAAAGACCTTCTTGATAAAATTCATCTTCAAAGATCTTGGGATCCACCTGGTAGTCTGGCGGTGATGAGATCTCCAACAAATTGTTGGCCGGATCCCGTATGAAGAGTTGCATAGCGCCATCGGGGAGTTGTCGCAGCTTACCCCAGGGTTTGATATCGATGATACCCATTTCCTTTACCTGCCAGAATAAGCTATTAAAGTCATCAACGGTCACACAGATATGACCTCTAAACGATTGTTGGTCCTCCCATTCTGTGAGGTGCAATTGTTGTTGATCGTTAATTCTAAAGAAAGCGGTAGGGTAGTCAAATACAAAAGCGGGGATCACTTCCAATCCCAGTATTTGCTCATAGAATTCAGCTGCTTTTTCCAGCTGGTCCACAATAAGCGTTACATGATTAATAGTGGTTATCTTAGCCATAGTCCCGGAGATTTATTGGTTTATGATTGGTGGTATTCTTTTATAAAATCCCAATTTAAGGTTAGTCCTAATCCGGGATCCTGAGGTTTGATGATCATGCCGTCGACGGCCTGTATGTTTTCATTGACCAGGTCGTACATCATGGGGTTTCCACCACTGGAAAACTCGATAATGGAGGCTGAGGAACTGGCAAAAGCAATGCTGGCACCAGCCATAAAGGATAAGGCTGAACCCCAACAATGAGGGGCTAGTTCCAGTTCGTAAGTGGAGGCCAGGGCAGCTATACGCCAAGTTTCAGAAATACCCCCTACTATAGCGGCATCCGGTTGTAAAACATCCACCGCCTGCAAATTGATTAAGTCCCTTATATCGAAGCGGGTAAACTCACTTTCTCCAGCTGCGATAGCCGTTGAAGTGCTGGCCCTTACTTCGGCCGTCCCTGGCTTATTGTCAGGAGAAACAGGTTCCTCCAACCAGTAGAGATTGCTATCCTCTGCTAATCGACAAAACCTCTTGGCTTCCGCTACTGAAAAGGTCCCATGAGCATCGGCCATGAGTTTGATGTCTGACCCCAGGGCAGTTCTGGCAGCCTGGACCCGTTCGGCACTGGCCTCCACAACGCCGTCCATGACTCCCACTCTCATTTTTACTGCCTGGAAGCCCTTTTTCGTGTAACCTAATAACTGATCACCAATGGAAGCGGCGTCTGCCCAGCCTCCACTGGCATAGGCAGGTAAGGTTTCCCGAAGACTTCCTCCTAATAACTGTACTACTGACGCATTGAGGAATTTTCCCAGCAAATCCCATAAGGCCATATCGACACCACTGATAGCGGATAGGGTGAGACCGCGATTCCCCAAAATAGGAAATCCCCGACCTCTTTCCAGGGCATAATGATCGCGACTGCCGTTGTACATCCTAACCCAAAGCTCATTGAGATTACGAGCATCCTGGCCGATAAGCATAGGCGCTAGCTCACGTTCAATACAGGTTACAATGGAGGCGCATACACCGGAGGAACCCACAGCGGCTTTTGCTTCACCAAAACCCTTCAGGCCACTTTCGGTGGTAATGACTACCAGGGTCATATCAAAAGCAGTTAGCAGCCCATAGTCCGACCGGTGTTGTTTTTTCGGTGGTATGGGGCACTGCAGCCAATAAGCTTCTACTTTAGCTATTTTCATAAGATCTTACTATGTGATCAATGGCAAAAGTGTGTCGATTGAGCGTTGAGTCAGCATGCTGTAAAACTCCTCGGTAAAAGCAGAGCTCCCATGGTCTTCTAAGAACTTCAGCTGCTCGGGTGTGAGCCCTTCCGGCTTCTCATCGATACTTCCGGGATAGGGATTAGCCGGTGTACGATCCAAAGGCGGACAAAACTCTACGGAGAGGGCCCCGTCATATCCTACTTCTTTAAGAGTGGAAATGATCTCTTTCCAGTTGAGAGTACCCATACCGGGAGCAAAACGGTTATTGTCGGCCACATGAAAGCCCACTAAGCGATGACGGCAATCGCGTATGGTCTGCTGATAATCCGATTCTTCCAGATTCATATGAAAAATGTCCAGACAAACCCCGCAATTAGGGCCTACTGCCTCTGCAAGAGCTAAGGCTTGAGAACCCCTGTTTATAAAATAGGTTTCGAAGCGATTGATGGGCTCTATTCCAATAAGGACCCCACTGGTTTCGGCATATTCGTAACAGTCCTTTAGAGCTTCCACGGCCCAATCCCACTCTTCTTTAGGCCGGCCGTCTGGCACAATCTTGCCTACGGTACCCGGCACCACCGAAACCATGTGACCATCAAGTTCTTTGACCATGGTAATAATGTCTTTAACATATTGAATGGAAGTGGCCCGTTGGGCTTCATCTCTGGCCACTAAGTTGCGCTCTTCCATCATGAGTGTGACGGAGCCCCAGCACTTCAAATTATATTTTTTCAATAGCTCCCGTACCTCACTTAGATCATAAAGCTCCGGCGCACCCTGTATTTCCAGAGCGTGGTATCCCTGACGTGAGATGCGGGCAGCGGTTTGTTCCAGGGGCTCCGCTCGCATCCAGTTATGTATGGCTATGTGCATGTGATATAAGTTAAGTGCTCTATGAACAAATGTGCAATAAGTGAAACTTTTTTATTATTGTGCTGACTCCCAGGGGTGATCTGCAAGCAGCTCTTCTGCCGTGTAAAATCCTTTTCTTCCTGACACTTCCGACCGCACCTTCGACACCTCCTCTGCATAAATTGGGGAGGCGCTATTACCAAAGGAATTCCTTATGAAGGTTAAAACCGCTGCAATCTCCTGGTCATCCATCAAACCTTCAAAAGGAGTCATGGGTACCTGACCTGGGTACTCTTTATCTACCATGATGGGACCTTGCAATCCTTTTAGCGTGATCTTGATAAGTCGTTCTTTACTACCCAATACCCAGTTGGTTCCATTTAACGGAGGAAATCCTGAAGCACTTAACCCTTTGCCGTCAACCTGATGGCAAGTGACGCAGAAACCATCTTTTTGGTATAATTCCTTGCCATGACTAAACAACGCCAGGTCATCTCCTTTCAAATTGGTTTGGGCCACCTGTTCCAGTTTCTCATCAATTGATTCACCATTCAAATGAGCTAAGGCAGTCTCATAAGCAGGTACCATCCATTGGTCCAGAGGTTGCTGTGAGGCGATTTCCAACACCTGTAATCCACTGGCGGTAGGCATCCAGGAAGCAGTGGCAATGGCTTCTAAACGCACCCTGCCATGGGGGTCAGCAGCTCCTTGTTTCACAAAATCAAGATGCTGGCTTTCGGACATTAGATGTTGCTGATAGCGGACCGCCCTAATGGCTGCCGCCCTTACTTTAAAGCCCTGGGCTTTCATCAGCATTTTCAACAGAGGTTGGTTCAATTTGTTTAAGCCCCAGGATACCCAAAATGCTTCCAGCAAATGATGTTCGTAGTGAGCTTCCGTACTGTCCAGTGCGGCTACCCAGGTGTTCACTTCTTCCAAAACCTCTTGGTGGTTTCGTCCCCTCAACTCTCTACGACTACGATAACGTGCGCGGTATTCCGGCAGCTTTAGGTTGTCCAGTAGCTGATGGATGGAGGCATTGTGAACAGGAGGAGGGGTTACCAAGGGCCTGGAAGGGTAGGTTATACGGTAAATTCTACCGTGTACATGATCGCGCAAAGGGTCTCTGGCATTATGCTGCATATGCCCTACTAAAATATTGTGCCAATCCACCAAATAAAGTGAACCATCCGGGGCAAATTCCAGATCTACCGGTCGAAAATTAAAGTCCGACGACTGCAATAGATCCTGACGATGCTTGCTCTGGTACCCGGTCCCCTGGTCACTAAATTGGTGTTGTTTTGTTCCCAAAAAGCCTATGGTATTATTGATTAATAAATCTCCTTGTACTTCCGGAGGGAAATGCCGGCTGGATATAAATTCGATGCCTGAGGTTGGTCGGACCAGATGTTCTTCTTCAATAAGGTTGAAACCCTTGTGAGTAGCCACACCGTACCGGGGTTTGATAGTGGAGGGCATCATCCAGCGCAGATGGGGGCCGGAGGTTTCACAATAAAAATTCTGACCCCAGCGATCAAAGGCAATACCCCAGGGATTGGGGATCGCTACCTGGGCTGTGCGCTCCAACCGTTTTCTCATGGGATTATATCGATAAAACCCACCGTTGGTGGCGCGCACGGTTCCATATGGAGTCTCTACGTTGGTGTGTAGAAAAACTCCCTCGCCCATGTAAATGGCCCCAGAAGGGTCTGCACAGAATGCACTAATCACATGATGGGTATCGTGATCATCGAAACCACTCAGGATTATTTCTCGGCGATCAGCTATATCGTCCCCATCGTTATCACTGAGAAGCACCAAATTTGTGCCCTGAGAAACATAAACCCCCTCCGGTGCGAATTCAAATCCTGTAGGCAAATGCAATCCGTCGGCAAAAGTGATTTGCTTATCGGCTTTACCATCACCATTGGTGTCTTCCAGA
>Ga0224508_10004618_pt1 | contig 11203 bp, 12 predicted proteins | sample SF_Jan12_sed_USG_4_FD_170157 | JGI IMG/M metagenome (GOLD analysis project Ga0224508, IMG submission 170157) | Sediment microbial communities from San Francisco Bay, California, United States - SF_Jan12_sed_USGS_21 | ecosystem: Environmental > Aquatic > Marine > Sediment | place: USA...
GGTGGCCGGTCAATGTCTGCGCTACAGCGGTTATCAAGCAGCTTTTGTCGCCACCGGGATCATTCCGATACTTGGTGCCTTGCTGTCCTGGTTTGTGCTGCGGGACACGCCCAACCTCGTGCATGATCGGCGGGCGGTCTCTGTCAGCATGAGAAAACTACTCCGCACCAATCGGGACGCGGCATTGTTGGTGGGTGGGTACGTGTTCCACAACTGGGAGCTGGTAGGAATGTGGTCTTGGACGCCGGCTTTCCTCGCCGCGGCCTTTGCGCTGTCCGGCGGGGACCTGGGCCAGACCGTGCATCTGGGCGCCTACCTAGCTGCGGCGATGCACCTGGTCGGATCGTTTGCATCGGCATCCATGGGACGGTTGTCGGACCGTCTTGGCCGGCGTTACGTGCTCATTGTGGTCGCGGCCGTTGCTACCTTTTGTTCGTTCGGCTTCGGCTGGATGGTGGCATCGCCGGCGTTTTTGCTAGCCCTGGTCGGCGTGATTTACTATTTCACCGCGCTCGGTGATTCGCCGGTGCTCACAACGGCGCTGTCGGAGGCGGTCGATCCCGGTATCCTAGGCGCCGTGTTGGCGGTGCGGTTGCTGTTGGGATTTGCGGCCGGCGCCATCGCGCCGGTGGTGTTTGGGATGGTCCTCGATCTAACCAATTCCGGGACGCCCATTCTCACCTGGGGCTGGGGGTTCATGGCGTTGGGGGTAGGTGGACTACTCGCAACCGCGTGCGCCTACTTCTATAAAGGTAGTGAACCTTCGGCTCGGCCCTGATCCGCGCTGCTTTGCAAATACACAGGAGGAGTTATGATGCTGAAAACCCAATCTGTTAATTATCAAGATGGCGATACCCTGCTGGAAGGGTTTCTCGCGTATGACGATGCCCACCCTGGCCCGCGGCCTGCGGTGATGATCTCCCATGCATGGGGTGGCCGTGATGCATTCGCATGTGACCAGGCGCAACGTCTCGCCGAACTCGGCTACGTGGGGTTTGCAATGGATATGTACGGGAAGGGGGTTACCGGCAGTGGTCCGGACGAGAACGCAGCGTTGATGCAACCGTTTCTTGATGACCGGTCGGTATTACAAGGGCGCATGAAAAAATCGCTCGAGGTGTTGCAACAGCTTGACCAGGTGGACGCCGTGAATATCGCGGCGATGGGATACTGTTTCGGCGGTCTATGCGTCCTCGATCTGGCCCGCACTGGAGTCGACATAAAGGGCGTGGTGAGTTTCCACGGTTTGTTTGGGGCGCCGGGGAATACGACAGGCAACCGCATCAAGGCGCGCGTCCTCGCCCTCCACGGTCATGATGATCCGATGGTGCCGGTGGACGACGTCATTGCGCTTGAAAAAGAGCTTACTGATGCCGGAGCCGACTGGCAGATCCACGTGTACGGGAATGTTATGCATGCCTTTACCAACCCGGCGGCCGATGATCCCGGATTCGGTACGGTGTACAACAAAACCGCGGATACCCGCTCGTGGCAGTCGCTACGAGGTTTTCTTGCGGAACTTTTTGACTGATGCAGACGCTACGCGGAGTGTAGCCAAACTCGCCCTGTCTTTGATCCGGCCCGCGCATCTTCCAGGCCCGCGAAATCGAATAACGATGTATCGAGCAAGTGCGATGGCGTTACGTGTTGCAGACTACGAAAGATATTTTCAACTCGACCGGGAAACCGGCACTGCCAGTCGCGTAGCAACTGCTTGGTTTGCAGCCGCTGTAGGTTCTCCTGACTGCCGCACAGGTTGCAGGGGATGATCGGATATTTTTTGATAGCGGCGTATTTTTCGATGTCCCGCTCGCGGCAGTAGGCGAGCGGGCGAATTACTATATTGTCGCCATCGTCGCTCTTGAGTTTGGCGGGCATAGTTTTGAGAGTTCCGCCATGGAAAAGATTCATAAAAAACGTTTCTATGATGTCGTCCCGGTGATGCCCGAGCGCGATCTTGGTGAATCCTCGCTGTTTCGCAAACGTGTATAGAGCGCCACGCCGTAAGCGCGAGCAAAGCCCGCACTGGGTCTTCCCATCGGGGATCACCCGTTTGACGATGCTGTAGGTGTCCTGCTCGACTATCTGGAACGGAACGTCCAAGGAAGACAGGTATTCGCTGAGCACGTGGGCCGGAAACCCGGGCTGCTTCTGGTCCAGATTAACGGCGAATAGTTCGAAGTCGATGGGTGCATTGCGGCGCAGACTCAGCAACAAGTCGAGCATCGTGTACGAGTCCTTGCCCCCCGACACGCATACCATAATACGGTCCCCGTTTTGGACCATGTTATAGTCGTCAATCGCTTGTCCGGTTAAACGACGCAAGCGTTTTTGCAGTTTGATTTGATCTATACGTGCTTTCTGTATGTTTCCCGGCATGGTGATTTCTAATTCGTATCCGTTCACTCGTCTTCGTATTATAACTGTTGTGCAACGATTAAGCCTGTCATGCTGAGCCCCCGTTCTGGAACGATTGAAGATACCCGGTGTATTGATAACCGAGCGGTTTTTGAGTTGATCTCTACGGAAGGACATCACTGCGACGTGTGGCGCACTTCCGGGGTAAAAAGGCGCGGGCAGCGACGAAAGCGGTTCGATGTAGTGGTGAAGATTTACCGGGAGGAATGCGAATTTCCAATGTTGCGCGTGTTAGAAAAAGAATATCGGCTAATCAGAGCGCAGTTGGAGGACATCGTTCCGGCGTCCGTCTTCGTGCTCGGCGGGATGGGGGGGCCGACAAAGGCGTTGGCGATCGCCGAAAGTGTGAATCCATGGTTCAATGTTGCCAATCCTGTGAACGAAGCCGAAGCGATACCTTTGTTGCGGCGTCTACCGAAAGCCCAAAATCAGTTGTTGCGTTTTTGTCACGCGGCGAGAAAATGGGAATTCGAAAAACATGCGAAAATCATCGATCTTTACGGGGTTGATAACTTGGTTCTGAATACCGATCGAGAACTTCGATATCTGGACAGCTTTCATGTTTTCTTCTATACGGACATGCTCAAATTGGATCCAGACGACGAAATCCTGAGACGGAAAATGGAAGTGTCGGTAAAACGCCGCCAGTACCTGGACAATGTTCTTGACGAAGTGAAGAAAACGTGTGTGGCGGTCACGAAATGAGCCGGAGACAAACGAGGAGCCTTAAAGATGCCGAAGTTCAAGTTGATGCTCGATCGGAAACAACGCGTGTTGCGCGAACATCCTGAGAAGGCCAGGGTGGAAGTGACGGTGGACAGCCGTTTAGTCGGCGGGTTCGAGAGCCGCGTGAAGGTCCGGGATTTCGAGGTCGTTATTGATCAACCTGTTGAGTTCAATGGAGGTAATCGCGGCCCGCGTCCCAGCGAATATGTGCTTGCCGCTCTTGCCGCCTGCCACGAGGTGACTTATCGCTTGTACGCCGACGCCCTGGATATCCCATTGGACGATGTCTCCGTACGTGTCACCGGAGTTTCCGATGCGCGCGGGTTTTTGTCGCCGGACGACGATATCCCTCCCGGCTTTCAGGAAATACGTGGCGTCATCAACATCAAAAGCAGCGCCAGCGACGAACGGATCGAGGAACTGCGGCGGATGGTCAACGATCGGTGTCCGGTGCTGGATGATCTGCGTACACCCATCGCCGTGCATATGGAGTTGGAGCGTGACTGACCATACCCGGCGGATGCACGGGTGGGATTGACGCCAACGGTCGCAATCATTGGGCCGGGCCGAGTCGGTACCGCCATCGGTGTGCTCGCCCCGAGGTACGGTTATCGGGTTGTCGGCGTGGGCGGCCGCCGATTGGAAACCGCGCGCCGCGCTGCCGAGCTGATTGAGGGTGATCCTGTAGCTTGCGATATTCTTACGGCGGCGGCACGGGCGGAGTTGGTACTGTTAACGGTTTCCGACGATTCGATCGGTACGGTGGCGGCCGAGCTCGTGGAGCACGAAGCGCTTGAGGAGGGTGCCAGCGTCGTGCACTTAAGCGGTGCTTTGAGCAGCACTGTCATTGCGGCCGTTCGTCAGCTCGGGTGTTACGTAGCCTCGGCGCATCCGATGCAGACGTTTTCGAACGTCGAGTCTGCGATCCGGGGTCTCAACGGTTGTTACTGGTTCTGTGAGGGGGATCCCGAAGCTCTCGAAACGATGGGCGGTTTGATCGCCGCCTTAGACGGTCATGTCGTTGATATCAGCGCGGATCGCAAGGTGGACTATCATCTCTCCGCCGTGTTCGCATGCAACTATCTGGTGGTATTGATGGACGTCGCGTTGACCATGGCGGAGCGGGCCGGCATCGACCGCAAGACCGCTTGGGCCGCATTGTCGCCGATGATTGGATTGACTCTGTCAAACGTCGGAGAGATGGGTGCGCGGGCTGCCTTGAGCGGACCAATCCGGCGCGGAGACTATGACACCATCGTAAGCCATTTGGCGACATTACCGAGCCAAGCCGAAGCGATCGGCGACCTCTACCGGGTCCTGGGCGCATGGGCCACGGAGCTCTGCCGGGAGGAAGGTTATCTAGGAGACGAGATCGCGGATCGCCTGTTGGCCCAGTTATCCGGCGAACCCGACCAAACCCCACACGTCAATGATCCGAACCCCGAGGCATAAGCGATTTCAGCAGCGAAGTGCGGATTTTTTTCTGGGCCGTCCTGGTCAGTCGATGTGTTGCGCAGATCTTGTTGGTAAACCGTGTTATCAGCAGGAACGGCGCTTTGGCGGCCTCCGGCTTTGTGCTTAATACCTTGTCCCATTCGTTCCACCACAAGTCGGACTCTTGTTTGGATAAATGCGGGCGCAGCGCCTGGCGAATCGCTTTGCGCTGGTTGGTACGCTCGTCAGAGGCCGGGCTTTTCGGCGCCCACAGCTTGGATAAGGTTTTTTTAAGCATCGGGTGACCAGGTTTCCGACTACACTCGAATGTTAATACGGTACCGCCGAAGCCGCACGTCAAACATTGTAACGCAATGCGGAGCGTAAGATGACTGTGTCGACGAAGTCGGTTTGTAAGGGAGCAAAATTCCCAGTAATATGCGGCGCAACACCAGATTAGAGACTCTATCCGAGGAGAACATTTCCAGGTGACCACGCTACCCGATGCTCTCGTTGATGTGGAAGCGGTCTTGTCCAAGCTACCGTTCGGTATTTGCGTGATGGATGCCGAGGAGAGGCTGGTATGGGCCAACGAAACATTGTTGGGGCAATTGGATTTGCGAAGCAATGAGATCCTGAAATGCGACTTCGACGGTTTACCCATCGATCCATGTAAAGAATCGATCAAAGGTATCTACGTGCCAACGCAGCATCCGAAGAGCCGTTTGCGGATCGTTGTGCTGGCCTTGGACGATCAGACCAAGCTAGCCGTATTCAGCGACGTCACCGATCTGACCTCGACGGCATCCGGTTATGTCGAGTTATTGCGCGAACTGTCCCGTACCGACTCGAGTACCGGATTGTTGACACCGAACAGCGTTTACCGGGAGCTTCTGGAGCAAATCGCGAGATGCCGCCGGTATGGCAACCGTTTGGCCGTAATGCGAGTGTGTATTGAGGGCGTGGAGAAGGCTACGGCCGATTTGGGCAAGCAGGAACAGATACTGCAGGAGATCGCAATCAAATTGGCGGATAACGTGCGCGCAATTGATGCGGCGGGCCAGCTATCAAAAGATGAGTTCGTTCTTGTGTTGCCGGAGACCGACATCGACGGTGCCGAGCGGTCGGCGAAAAAACTCATGGAGTTATTGCAGGAAGAACATCCACTCGAGTTTCGATTCGGAATCGCTGAATGGAGAGCGAGTGACGATGCGAAGACGCTGCTCGAGCGGGCAAAATAGACCCACTGGGCGGTAAGTTCGGCGCGTGAAGCTGCTCGCGCTGTTTGTCTCGGACTTCGAATATAAGCCACGCCACAGGACTCTGGACCGTGCCGATCCGGATCCGGAATATGCGCGCGCGGCAGACGTTCTCGTCGCCTTGGTCCACGCCGAGCCGGACGATGCGCAGCAATCCGGGAAAGTCGTGACCAGGCTGGTCAAGAACATTAAGTGGTGTGCGAGCAAAAACCAGACCCGGCATGTCATCCTGCACTCGTTCGCGCATCTGTCCGAGGTACGGGCTAGCCCGGACGCGGCACGGGAGATGCTTGATCGTGCCCAAGTACGACTGGAATCTGCTGGATATGCGGTTGAGCAAACCCCATTCGGGTATCTCCTTGATCTGAGTATAAAGGTACCAGGACTGCCGTTTGCGAGGGTGTTCAAGAGCTTATAAGCGTTGTTGGTGAAAGCCGGTTCCGTCGCGGGTTGATGGACATCTATTCACGCCCCATTCACGTTTAACATTCGATAATTCTCACGAATAGCGTAGCGACGATGGCCATTAATCAACCATGTAAACATCCGCGTACTTAGGTGGGTAAGATAAATCTGTTGGCGCGTGTTTCTGCCTTGCTGCTGCTGAGTTTGCATGGCGTTACGGCGACCCCGGCGGGTGTACCGGTGCCGGGGCTTCTGGTGCCGGTGGGCGAACACCGACTGCATTTAAACTGTCGGGGCACTGGTGTGCCCGCGGTGATACTCGATGCGGGGCTCGGCGGTAGTTCGCTGGAGTGGAGCCAGATTCAACCCACGCTCGCGGAACGGTTCATGACTTGCGCGTACGACCGCGCCGGTTACGGCTGGAGTGAGGGCGGGCCGTTGCCGCGCACCAGCGAGCGGATTGTATTCGAGCTCAATACTCTGCTTCGTAATGCCGCGATCCCGAGCCCGTTCGTATTGGTGGGACATTCGTTTGGCGGACTCAATGTCCGCCTGTATGCGAGCTATTACCCCGAACAGGTCGCCGGACTGGTGTTGGTGGATGCGGCTCACGAAGATCAATTTGATGAGCTGGCGATGAGCAGCGATCTTGGCAGCATGCCGGTGGGCGGTAACTTTTTCCTGACCTCGTTGCCGGGAGTGCCGCAAAATATGCCACCGGCAGTGAGAAGTCTAGCGCAGGAAATGAACGCTGAGTATAAGACCCACCGAGCGTTACGTGGAGAGTTGTCGGGGTTTCGGGTTAGCGCAGCACAGGTAAAGAATGCCGTAGTTAGTGACGCGATCCCGACCGCCGTGCTGACCCGTGGTCTGCGCATGTGGCCGGATACCGATACCGGCAATCAAATGGAGCTCGCGTGGCGCGAGTTGCAGGCCGACCTCGTGCAAAACGGACGCGACACCAAGCACATCATCGCCAACAACAGCGGCCATTACATTCACCTGGATGAACCGGCGCTGGTTGTCAATGCGGTGGCTTGGGTGGCGCGTGAGCGGCTGGATCGATAACGCGAGTGCGAAACTGCTGTTTCAGTCGAGGGTTGATATTCGCCCTGGGCGGGTTACTCATCAGCCCAGGTGTTTGTGAACAACCGGCCTCCGACTGGCCGGTATACGGCTACGACCGCAGTAATCAACGCTTCAGTCCCCTGGACCAGGTCAATACGGCTAACGTCGGTGGCTTGCAGCTTGCATGGCGGTTCGCCACCGGTAAGACCGGATCCTTTCAAGCCACTCCGATCGTCACACGCGGCGTGATGTACGTAACGACGCCGTTCAACCATGTCCTCGCGCTCGATGCGGCCACCGGCCGTCAGCGCTGGCGGTACGAACACCCGCTACCAGAGACGAAAACCTGTTGTGGGCCCGCCAACCGGGGCGCCGCGGTTGCGTACGGCAAGGTGTACACCGTCACGCTGGACGCGAAACTGGTGGCGCTGGATCAACGCACCGGCGCGCCGCTCTGGAGCCGGCCGTTAACCGATTCCACCACGGATGTTCGCGAGGCGAAAACCGCGCTGGTCGATGAACGTATATTCGAACAGGCATTGGTAAGCGGCGCCACCGGCTACAGTGCGAATATGGCGCCTCAGGTGTGGGCGGATACGGTGTTCGCCGGAATCACCGGGGCCGGATATGGTCTGCATCTCGATGTGGAATCGAGTTCGGGTTCGGCGCTGTCGGTGGTCGGGCTATCCGGAGGTGGACACGGTGCACGCGGATTCCTGGTGGCCTTCGATGCCCATAGCGGCGCGGAAAAGTGGCGTTGGTACACCGTGCCGGGGCCGTCATGGACCGGGGAGTGGCGCTCGCATACCGCCGACGGCGTGCCTTTGAATCGGAATCTCCCAGGCGAGAAGGCCCGCGCTGCGGAATACCCGGACACCTGGCGAATCGGCGGCGGGTCGATCTGGACCACCCCCGCGATCGACCGCGAGTTAGGCTTGATTTATGTCGGCACCGGCAATCCCGCTCCGCAGATGGACGATTCGACCCGCCCCGGCGACAACCTGCACACCGTAAGTTTGGTCGCCATCGATGCCGCGACCGGTAAGACCGTGTGGGCCTATCAGCAAGTGCCCCACGATCGTTGGGGATATGACGTCGCCAGTCCACCGGTATTGTTCGAGTCGCACCACGCGGGCGCACGGGTGCCGGCGGTGGTCCAGGCGAGCAAGACGGGGTGGGTATTTGTGCACGATCGGCGTAACGGTCGATTGTTGTTCAAGTCCGAGCCTTTCGTCCCGCAGCGGAATCTGTTCACGCCGCCCAGCGCCGACGGTGTGACAATTTCCCCGGGCATATTCGGTGGCGCATCCTGGTCGCCGATGGCTCTCGATCCCCGGCGACGCAGCGTTTACGTGGCCGGCATTCATCACCCGGTACAGTATTTCTCCAAATCTCTGGCCGTGCGGCCGGATCGTCCGTGGCACAGTTTTACTTACACGCGGCCGCTCGACGAGCGTTCCGGGACGATTACTGCCTTGAATATCGACACCGGCCGCATCCGCTGGCAGAGGCAGACCGAGCTACCGATGGTGGGAGGGTTGTTGGCCACGGCGGGAGGGGTTGTATTCACCGGCGAGGGGAACGGCCGTTTTCTCGCGCTCGACTCGAGTACCGGCGAGACGTTGTGGTCCTACCAAGGCGAGTACGGAGTGAACGCGCCCCCTATCACCTACGCGGTCGACGGTCGTCAGTACGTGTCCGTCGCAGCGGGGGGTAACAAGTTGTTTCGCTTCAAGACCGGCGATGACATCCTGACCTTCGTGTTGCCGTAAACGCCACGTCGGTTGCTATCTTTGATGATGGCGCCGATTCTTGGGTGATTTCGGCTCGAGCATCGGAGCTCAAACGCGGAACCCTCCGCGTTCACGTGGCGGTAGCGAGTCGGGTGTTCCGCGCATTGACTGCGATTGTCATAATCTTGTCCGCTGCTCTGGTTGGTTCGGTTCGCACCTCCGTCACAGGTTACGGGTTCGCCGGAAGAGCTTAGGTATCTGTTTGATCGGATACCACATTTTAGGGGTTCTTGGTCTATGCTTGGTTGGTATTGAATCTCGAATTCTGGGAGCCGTATAGCTCGTCACCAACCTCGAAATCGTACCGAATAAACGGATTACCAAACATCTCGGTCTGGTACTGGGGAGCACCGTTCGGGCCAAACACATCGGTAGGGATATTCTGGTCGGGTTCAAGAATGTATTCGGCGGTGAACTCAAGGCCTATACCGAACTACTCCAGGATGCTCGCGAAGAAGCAATCAAATGCATGATTGAGCAGGGCACGTCGATCGGAGCCGTCGGTTTACGGGTACGCCGTGACGAAACACTTTGAGTTCGCCGGACTTCATTATGTGCCAGTGCTCATCTACAGTCAGCGGCCGCGTAGCGATTACCGTGACCACGTCCCGGGGCGTGGTTTCAGCGTAGAAATCCACGCACATTTCAGCGTCCGATAGCGTTGCCCGTCCGAACGGAGCTTGGCGCGTTATCCAGCTCAAACGCGAAGCGCAGTAGGCGTACAGGAATCTGGAGTCGCTAAGCAATACATTGAAAGTCCCGAGTCCGGCGATTTTGGCAAGCAGGTCACGTAGCAAGGTGTGTACCTTTGCCATATTTCGGGGCCGTTTGGGGAATGTGTCCCTGACCTGGTCCAGAATCCAGCAGAATGCATGTTCGCTATCGGTAGTCCCCACCGGAAAGTGATAGTGCAACGCAAGTTGTTTTATCCCTTGCAACTGACCGTTGTGTGCAAACACCCAGTGGGATCCCCATAACTCCCGTACGAACGGATGGGTATTCTCGAGGCAAACACGACCGCGATTCGCCTTGCGGATATGGCTGATCACAGTGGTGCTGCGGATCGGGTAGCGCGCGATCAGTTTCGCGATTTCCGAATCCACGCTGGAACGTTCATCATGGAAGACCCGGCATCCACGGCCCTCAAAGAAAGCGATACCCCACCCATCACGATGGGGGCCCGTGCGCCCACCGCGTTGCGCCAGACCCGTGAAGCTGAAACAAATATCAGTCGGCACGTTTGCGCTCATTCCCAACAATTCACACATAACCCGCCAATTCGCCGTTTTGACATTACATAAACGATTCAAACACAATTGTTGCGACGAGTTAATAAGCCGCTTTGCCAATTCGGGCGCGGTCCCCGGATACCGGGTCGGCCCGCGGTTTTTTCGGGAACAAAAACACACTTGGATATTCGCTTTCTGACGCTCCTTTTGGTATGCCAACTGATTGGTGAGATCGTCACGGCTTGGTTGGCCCTGCCATTGCCCGGGCCGGTATTGGGGATGGTTATCTTGTTTTGTGGTCTGGTTGTCCGTGGCGCCGTCCCGGATCAGTTGTCGGTGGTGACGACTTCCCTGCTTCGTTATTTATCGCTTCTGTTCGTGCCCGCCGGCGTCGGCGTGATGTTGCACGCGTCCGTAGTAGCCGAACAGTGGTGGCCGCTGTCCGTTGCCCTCGTCGGCAGCGCGGTCTGCACGCTCGTCGTCACGGCGTGGGTAATGCGCATGCTGCAACCCCGGCCGGACAGGGAGAGCGAGTTGTGACGGCTGAGTTTCGCGACATCTGGGTGTATCTCTCGACCAGCCCGCTCTTGCACCTCACGTTGACCCTGTCGGCCTACGTGGCGGGTGAGTGGATATTTGAGCGGACCGGCCACAAGCCCATATACAATCCGGTACTCATTGCAGTGTTGGTATTGGTCGGGTTGTTACTTGGCACCGGAACCGACTATCAGACGTATTTCGCAGGCGCGCAGTTCGTGCATTTTCTGTTGGGTCCGGCCACCGTCGCTCTCGCAGTTCCGTTATACCGCCAGTTGCACCACGTGCGTGGTTCTGTCCTGGCGATATCGGCGGCCATCGTTGCGGGTTCGGT
>Ga0224508_10004619_pt1 | contig 11202 bp, 17 predicted proteins | sample SF_Jan12_sed_USG_4_FD_170157 | JGI IMG/M metagenome (GOLD analysis project Ga0224508, IMG submission 170157) | Sediment microbial communities from San Francisco Bay, California, United States - SF_Jan12_sed_USGS_21 | ecosystem: Environmental > Aquatic > Marine > Sediment | place: USA...
AACCTTTTTGTTTAATTATCATTTACTTTTTTGAATAAGTTTTTACGGTATTACAGTCTAATTTGAAAAGTATGTCTACTCCTTCTGATTATGAAGACACAGATTTTGAAGATGATTTAGATGATGAATTTGATGAAATAGAAGATTAGATACTTAATCCAAAATTATCTGCAAAGTTTGTGAATGTATAATATGCTTGTAAAAATTCTCTACCTGGTTGACTAATTTTATATTTATTTGAACCCTGATTGTCTACTTTTTCTAAGAGTCCTTGTGATACTAGAGTTTTCAATATTCTTGAAATTCTGGAATGTGAAATGTTTGCCTTTCTAATTAGATAAGTAACTGTTGCACCATCTTCATCTTGAAGATCATCTCTTGTTGTTGCTAGAATATCACCAATAATTTTCATATGTGTTCTGTATTCTGTCATTTGCGATATAGACTATCATTATAATTTCTATGAGAGGACATTGATATTTTCCAATATACTAAAAAGATAAAAGAATTTGACTAATTTTTAATTCCTCTAAATTTTGAGCCTAAGTTAAAATTATTCTAAATCTTCATCGAATTTTATCTTAGTTAAGGGTACTTTGCTCACTGGAATGAATAATGCTATCAACCCCCCAATTTTGATTGTCATTGATGCAGTGTATAAGATTGATTCTGGGAACACAAATGAATACCATCCTAAAAATTCCCCTAATGCTAAAAGTCCTAATCCAACAGAAACTGAAATTGCCCCTTTGTTTCGATTTTCAAAGTATGATAGCATTGTTTCAATTGCACCATATGCCAACAAAATGAATGAAATCGATCTGAAAATATGCTCTATCTGAACAGAAGAAGCTAAGAATAACGGTAAAACTCCAACTGATCTAAAGTAACTAGATTTTGGAAAAAATGATTTTATGCTATGTGAAAATGCAATGAAAAAGTATCCTACTGTCTGAATTACAATTCCTAAAGTTTGAATCCATCTTTCAATACTTCCTGATTTTATAACAAAGTCTTCTGCCATGTATCCTGCCCAAATAATAAAAAATCCTGAACTTATTGAAAAAAATGCAATTGTTAATCTAAATAATGTTGGACTCCCAGTATTTCTAAATCCAATAAGTGCCATTATTCCTATGGAAAGTCCTACCAAAAATCCTACCAAGTTAAGAATATTTTCTAATAAAAATTCCAATGATGTTTAGAAACGTATCAAACTAATTATTTTAATCTGATGAATGATCTCACTACGTTATTAATCCCATTCATCTAATGAACCTGAAGATTGACCTTCTGTACTACCTACATAATCTCCTAAAATATCTGAATATTTTGTTTCATTGTGAGCTACAAATTTTACATATTCTCCATAACTCATATCAAAATCACAAGAATCACATTTTACAAAAGAAAAATCCATTCCCAATTCTGCATTCTTCTTACATTTTGGGCATTTAATCTTCATGCCCACGTATGTCTTTGATAATTATTATTACTTTACATTCAAAAAAAGATAAAAGGAGTTCATTATTGTTAATTTCTATGAGTCGTACTTGCACAAAATGTAAGAATTCTATTCCTGATAATGAAGAACTTGGAATTGTTGCTGAGAAATATCCTACTTGTAACAAATGTTGGGCTGAATGGAAAGAATACCAAGTAATGGTAATGAATGAAATGAAACTTGACATGTCAATGCTTGATCATAGAAAATTATTGAAAAAACATGAGAAAATCTTTGTAGGTGTATTGTCTCCCGAAGGCGAAGTGATAGATTACACAAATGAAGATAATAGAAAACCCGATGAGCCTACAGGTGTCTAAAACTTTAAGTGTTTTTTAGCATTATCTGGCACAACTATCAGAATTTTCCTTTTTGCATCTTCATCAAGATTGTTAATTATTTTTTTAATCGTATTGGATAGAATCTCCTTTTCATTTTCATCTAATGTTAAAAAGATTTCAAGAATTCCATCTAAATTAAAAGCGATCAATTTTTGTGGTGATCGTGATACTTCTATGATATATGCTGAGAACAATCCATCTCTTTGTTCCTCTGAAAGAGTTGTTAAAATTTTAAGCCATGTTTTGAAAAGCTTTGAAAAATTGGAAAATGGAATAGTTGGACCTGCTTCTAATGCATTGTTTATTACCTCTTTTCTTTCAAGTTCAGACATTGAAAAGAATTCCATCATTCTTTTTTTCAAAATTGGATTTCTTAAAAAGTCCGGAAGACTAGCCAAGTTAACTATGATATTTCCAGCAAAATTTTCTCCTACCATAGATCTAAACAAATCACTGTTGAATATAAAATCATGTGGAAACACTTTAGCTTAAATAAACGAAATAGAAATTCAACAACATGACATCAACTGTAGTTGTTGGCGGATTTTTTGGAGATGAGGGTAAAGGAAAAATTATCTCATATTTGGCAATTAAAGATAATCCAAAAATTATAGTTCGTGGTGGTGCTGGTCCAAACGCTGGTCATACTATTAGAGATGGAGAGAAAGTGTATAAAGTAAGAATGCTTCCAAGTGGATTTCTAAATAAAAATGCCAAAGTAATGATTGGTCCAGGAGTTGTCATTAATCCAGATGTTCTCAAAAAAGAAATTCAGGATTTTGATGTAACAGGACGTTCGTTTATTGATAAACACTGTGGAGTAATTGAGGAAACCCATCTACTTCGAGATTCTAAAGGTGAATTAAAAGAAAAAATTGGGAGTACTGGTTCTGGCACTGGTCCTGCAAATGCCGATAGGGCTATGAGAGTTTTGAAACTAGCAAAAGATTTTGATCCACTGTCTTCACTTATAGTGGATGTTCCTCTGGAGATAAATTCCGCACTTTCTACAAATGAAAATGTCTTGGTCGAAGGTACACAAGGAACTTTTCTCTCTTTATGGCATGGAACGTATCCATTTGTTACCTCAAAAGATGTTACTGCATCTGGTATCTGTGCAGATATTGGCCTTGGACCTACTAAAGTAGATGAGGTGATTGTTGTTTTCAAATCATATGTGACACGTGTTGGAACTGGCCCTCTTAACAATGAACTCTCGCTTGAAGATGCAGAAAAAAAAGGGTGGTCCGAATTTGGTACTGTTACAGGTCGTCAAAGACGCGCTGCTGATTTTGATTTTGATTTAGCTAGGCGTGCAATCATGCTCAATGGCGCAACACAAATCTCAATTACAAAATTAGATGTTCTCTTTTCAGACTGTGCCGGAAAAACTTCCTTTGATGAATTATCTGATGATGCTAAAGCATTCATAAAAAATATAGAAAACGAATTAAACACGCCTGTAACAATAATCGGAACTGGTCCAGATGTTAATGATGTCATTGATAGAAGAAACTAGGCTCTAAAGTTTTGGATAAGTTTAATTTGATAATCTACAGCTAATCTCTGTGGATAAATTACAAACTTCTTCTATTGATAAATTACCGCGTTATATTCAAGTATATTCCACTTTAGAATTCACTAGGCTCGTTTGTGCACTAGAGCGTGCACCACGTGTTTCATTTTTACATGATCATGATGGCAAAAAAATTTTATCTGTACAAATGGATGTTTTAAAAGAAAAACCAATTGTATACTATACTCCTCTAGAAAATAATGGTCATTATCTTTGTTATGGACTAAAAGGGGGAAAAGAAGAATCTGAAATTGTTGATACTACTTCTGATGCTAGTAAGATCTATTCTCCAATTATTCGAATAAAATCCCTCCCTAAAACTTTGCAACCTGGTAATGGAACCCTTGATAGATATCAACCAATAGAGCTAGAAGATATCTCAAGTCTTGCAAAACTTACTTGGGGTTTTGAAGAAATTCCTTTCCCTTTATTCCTTTTTCCACATAATGATAAATGGCTACTTGGAGTTTTCATGAATTTCAATGATGAGGGAACATCCTATTTCTGTCATGTTGTTTTAGATGGCGATCCACAGAAACCCTTCTTAAAATTTTCAACAGCAAATGAATCTGAACCTATATTTGTAGAAAATCCCTCTGAACACGGTTATTTCTATATCAAAATAATAAAATTAAAAGATACTCATCCATTAGTTGATTATGGTCACCTTCAAAACTAGACTTTCGCAGATCTCAAAGACCAACGGTAAAGTTATTCTTGCTAATGACTATGATCCATCTGTCAAAAATTTGGAAATAAAAACTATCCAAAATATCAAAGAATTACATTCCTTTCTATGTGGCATTAAACTAAATTTTCATTTACTTCTCCCTTTAAGTGGTAAAGAGATTCTTAAAATCAATAAAACAGCTCATAGATATGGTTTGCAAACAATTGCAGATATCAAACTTAATGATATTGGAAATACCAACCGAGTAACAACAGAACATCTATGGAATTTAGGATTTGATGCAGTTATTGCAAATCCAATAATGGGCCTTGAAAGTCTAAAAAAGCTGGTAAAATCCGCCCATAAAAATGAAAAAGGTGTTATCACTTTATGTCATATGAGTGCGCCAGAGGCTAGATTGTCATATGATATGGAGATAAAAATAGAGAAAAAACAACAACTATACCAATTATTTTTGAATTGGGCTCTAACTGCAAAAGTTGATGGAGTTGTAGTAGGCGCTACTTTTCCAAAAATTATACAATACTGTTCTCAAAAAGCAGGAAAAAAATTAAGTATTTTCTCTCCTGGTGTTGGTACTCAAGGTGGAAGTGCAAATGAAGTAATTTCATCTGGAACTGATTATCTGATTGTTGGCAGAACTATTCTAAATTCTAAAAATCCTGCTAGCGTAGCAAAAGAATTACAACTACAAAGTTTTGGTAAGTAGCATTTGTGCTCTAGTTAACACCTTTTTTGCATTGTCAAATGTAGTTTTTTCCATAGATGTATTATAATCCATCCACGTATAATCAAGATGCTCGTGTGAAATCTTGACCTCTTCGGTTTTTGTTTCAGCCAAGAAAAATACTACCCTCTTGTAAACTAATTCTCCTTGATATTGAAAATTATATTCAACCCACTCTTCAAAATTTTCTAAAAATGTAATATCTGTAATTCCTGTCTCTTCTTCAGCTTCTCTTAATGCTGTTTGATGGGTTGATTCTCCTTTTTCCATTTTTCCTTTTACAAAATCCCAATGTCCTGAAGGATAATGTAACAGTAAAAACAATTTTTTTGAATCCTCTTTTCTAAATAATACAATTCCTGCAGATGTTTCTTCAATCATTTTCCTAACCTTCTTTTCCTTTCTTGATAAGTTCTAATTGCTCTCATTAAATCTATTTTTCTAAATTCAGGCCAAAAAATATCCATAAAGACCAATTCACTGTAGGCACTTTGCCACATAAGAAATCCACTTAATCTCTTTTCCCCTGAGGTTCTCAAAACCATATCTGGAGATGATTGCGGTAAATGTGATGTGTATAGATTTGATTCAATCTCTTTTTTATTAATATCATCTACATTGAGAGATCCATCTTTGATTTTTACTCCTATTTTTTTTACAGCATCTACTAATTCATTTTGTCCACCATATGCTAATGCAATGTTTAGAAAATGACTGTCATAGTTTTTTGTAGCATCGTCTAATTGTTTTAAAACTTTCTTGATTGTATCTGGAAGTAGTTCAATTCTCCCAATCGCTTTGACTCTCATTTTACTTCTATGGATTCTAGGATCATTGTATAGTTTTTCAAGTCTCATACGAATTAATTCATAGAGATATTCTAATTCTTCATCTTTTCTATCCAAATTCTCTGCCGAAAGTGCGTATAGAGTGACAATTTTAATATCAAATTCTTCACACCAATCAAGAAGATTTTCAACAGCATCTGCTCCTCTCCAATGTCCTTTTTTTGGCATTGTTAGATGTCTTTTAGCCCATCTTCTGTTACCATCTAAAATTAAAGCAACATGATTTGGAATATCTCCATTTTGAATTTCATTTTCTAATCTTTTGCCATAGATCTTATAGAGTCCAGATAACTGAAATACAACATCTATTATCTTACTAATGTTTTATCACCATTTGATGATTCATATATTATTGAAAATATCAGTGTTTTTCAGAAATTGGTTTTAATGAATAAGAAAAGATTGCATTTAGTCTGAAATCATCTCTTGATCTTTATGTTTTCTATATTTTTTAAAAAGAATTGTAGCTGAAACTAAAGTTGCTGCTAATCCTCCTAACAATGGCGGAATTAAAGTAAATGAATTTTCATCATTAATCATAATGTTGGTAAATTGTGCCATGGTTGGATAAAGCGCTGCTAAAACAATAATTCTTAAAATATCGCTAATCTGCCTTGGAATTCCACCAATCCAATTACTGAGTAATGTTCCAGCAAATATTGCTCCTACCCCAATCCATAAAATTGGTAATACACCTGCGACAAATTGACCAATTATTATTTTATCTGTAATCTTTGTAATTAATTGTGTATCTGATTCAATTAATTCTGAATCTACTGCACTAATTCCAGCCGGTACTGATGAAAGAATTAGTAATATTCCTGCAACCATTGTAAACATTCTGATAAAACCCATTGGAGTTGGCTTTGACCAACTTGACCATACTTTGTCAATATCAAATGCTCTGATCAAAAATGCTCCTCCTAAAATACTCACAAGAACTGCAAATATTTCTGCTGTATAACCAAATACAGTTGCTACTCCTCCGATTAACAAAAGAATTCCTGGAACTCCTAAAAAAAACTTTGAGTATTTTGAATCATAAGCCATCATTTTTACATATTTTCCAAAAACTGCATAAGAATATTCTACACTTCTGCTTACTTTCATTACAACACGTTGCACTGATACAACTGGTAGAACATTTTGAATAACTGGTATTACACTTTCATCATCCTCGCCATCAGAAACTATCACTGCACCATTTGCAGGAAATTTTTCTAAAATTTTTCTTGTTTCAACAAGAATTTTTTCATCGGCTTGAACTCCTCTGTCTTTAACTCCTGCAACAGTAACTACCTCTACTTGGTATCCTTTACTGATTAAATCTTCATATGTTTTGATTGCCGCAAAAATAGAATTTGAATCTGCATCCTCAGGATCTTCTAATGCCAGTCTCTGGGCTGCCTCAATACATGCATTTCTACCTACTACCGGTGTGACAATTCCTGCTTTTTCTCCAACATCATTATCTCTATCGATACAAATTACAAGTAATTTGTTGGCTGTAGATGCATTAACATCTTTTTCCACCTTATCTGTTCGTTGAGACATTCTAATTTCTATTACAGAATTGCTTTTTAACGATTTCCAACAATTATGATTAGTAAAACTCGGTTTTGAGACTAGCCTGGTCTTGATTCATCAGAAATTTTGACAAATTCTAGAGATTCAGCTTTTAATGACTCTATTTTTAGTACTGTCTCATCTATTTCATCTTCTGTACTTCCATTTTCAATCAAATTGGCCAAAACTTTAGTTTCTATAATGTATGAATTGAATTTTTTCATTGCATCCATATAGCTAATGTAACTGGTCTGCCATTCTTCAGATGGCTTGGATGTTACAAATTCACTTATCTTGGCAGTTACTTGGGATGATGTAATTTCAGTTATCGCAATGTAGTCTTGTGGAGTAATTTTCCCATTACGAAGATTTTGATATTCAATATTGATGGATTTTTCTAAAACTTCATGGATATTTTTTACCCCATCAAGATACTCCTCATAATCAGATACCACAAACGTTGCTTCATTATCTTGTGGAATAACCCATAACAAAAAACTTGCGCCAGTAATTGCAGCTAAAATTATGACCGTTATTGCTATTCCTTTTTTTGATGTCATTTTGTTATTTTACTATTGAAGGAGTTTATAATTGGTAATACTTCAAAAAATCCTAATTTACTAAACAATTATTGTAGAAAATCTATCATTCTATAATCTTGATCATGATTTTATTAAAAATACTGCTATTCGTTGAAATTTTTGATAATTTTTCTTTTTTGATACCTAAAAAAATTTACGTACATCTAGCCTATAGTTAAATATTTTTCACAGCCCCTTCCTAAATACCACAAAGTTTGATAAATTTTAGAATGGTTCAAGCATATTGCGTAAAATGCAGAGCAAAAAGGGATATCAAAGATCCTGAAGAAACTAAACTCAAAAACGGACGTCCTGCTGTAAAAGGTACATGTCCTACATGTGGTACTAACGTATTCCGTATCGGTGCAATGCCAAAAGAATAACCTAAAACCCAAGTCCACACGATTTCTCTTTTTCAAAACCAATATAGAGTCTAGTATGCACTATTTTTTAGTGACTAAAACAGATTATGAAAATTTACTCAAACGTATTCAGGATAAACTAGGTGATACTGATAAAGAATCTCAAACTAGATTTGAACTTCCTATTGTTGATGTTATGTGGGAAGGCCAAAAGACTTTCTTGCGTAATTTTTCGGAATTTCCAAAGATTCTTCGAAGAGATCCAGATAAGGTTCTTCAATACCTCTCAAAAGAATTTGCGGTTCCTGCAGAAAGGCTTGGTGATAAGGCAATGTTTGTTGGAAGAAGAGCTCCTGATGATTTTACAAGATTATTCCAAATTTATGTAAAAGACTATCTTGAATGTCCTACCTGTAAAAGCCCTGACACAAAAATTCTTAAAGAAAATCGTATCTCATTTCTAATTTGTGAAGCATGTGGTGCAAAATCTACTTTAAAAGGCAAATATGCGTGATGCAATTTTCAATACGTGTTACTGATTATCAAAAAAACACAATGCTCAATATTTGTGATGCTGAACTATTAGGAAAAAAAATCATTCAAGATGAGTTAAACATGCATATCAGTGAAAGCTATTATGGAGAAAGATTTGTTGATAAAGAAGAAGCGGAAGAACTATTGAAAAATGCTTCAATCATTAACATGGTTGGAAAAGAAACTGTTTCTCTATCTATTGATCTTGGTATTGGTTCTGAAAATGGAGTTAAAATAATTTCAGATATTCCTTTTCTAATTGTTTTTAAAATGTGATGTGTGATTTGGATTGATTTTTACTTCATATGCAATTTTTGATTGCAAAAGTAAGTCTTTTATCTAATAGGAGTAAATCTTTTTAATGACTGACATCATTAGTAAAAAATTAGAATCTAAAATAGATAATAAATTAATTTCAAAATCTAAACGAAAACATTTGGAAGATGGTTTTAAAAAAGGCAAAGTTGTCAATGAAGTTTTGGATAAACCTACTGTCATGACTCTTTACAAAATGATTACAGATCGTATCATAGCATACGTTAATGGATCTGTAAGTGCTGGAAAGGAATCTGTTCTTTTTTGGGGTGTGAATGAAAATGATGTTAGTGTTGCTTTGAAAATTTATTTGGTAACAACTTCAAATTTTAAAAAACGTGAACCTTACATTATTGGAGACCCACGATTCTCTCATCTCAAAAAGGGTACAAAGAATCTAGTTTATCTGTGGGCAAGAAAAGAATTTCGTAATTTATCTCAATGTTATGATGCTGGAATCCCTGTTCCAAAGCCACTATATGTCACAAATAATGTTCTTGCAATGGAATTTGTAGGTAAAAAGGGTGTTCCTTGCAAATCTTTGCTAACCTCAGAAGTTAATGAAGATGACTACCGTCAAGCAATTTCGATCATCAAAGATCTCTACCATAAAGCAAAACTAGTACATGGTGATTTTTCAGAATACAACATTTTTAAAACTGATGATGGTTTAGTAGTTTTTGATCTAGGTTCTGGTGTTGATCTCAGACATCCAAATTCCCAAGAATTTCTTAAAAGAGATATTAATAACATTACAAGATTCTTCAATAAAAGAGGAGTTCTTGTTGAAAATCCCGATAAATTATTTGAGGAAATTGTAAAATGAGTTTTGAAAAATTAATTCGTATTCCAAATGATCGAATTGCTGTTTTGATTGGAAAATCTGGCAACGTAAAATCAAAAATTGAGACATTGTGTCATGTCTCTTTAGAAATTGACGGTGATACGGGAGAAGTTTTTATAAAATCAGAAGGTGACGTTGAAAAAATTCAACCATTCAAAGCCATAGAAATTGTTACAGCTATTGGTAGAGGATTTTCACCTGAAAACGCTATGACTTTGTTAAATGGTGAAAATACATTACACATTATCGATCTTAGAGAATTTGCTGGAAAGTCTAACGCTAATGTTGAAAGGATAAAAGGAAGGATTATTGGAGAAGGTGGTAGAGCTAGACGAAATATGGAAAATCTTAGTGGTACTCGTATCTCAGTTTATGGAAAAACTGTTTCAATTATTGGTGATTCAAGTAAATTACGATTAGCTGTTGATGCAATATCCTCTATTTCTAATGGAAGCATGCATGGTGCAGTTTACACTAAATTAGAAGCTGCGAATCGAAAAAATAAACAAGAAAGAATGAAATTATGGGAAGATCAAGATGTCTTCTATTAAAGAAAAATTTAATCAAATATCTCCTAGTGAATTCTTTTACAGTAACCGTGATTTAGCTGGATTTAGTAATCCTACACGTTCTCTTTATACTGCTGTCCGAGAATTTGTTGAAAATGCATTAGACGCATGTGATCAAAAAGGAATTCTTCCAAATGTTCATTTAATAATCAAGGCTGTTGACCCTGAGAAATCGGATCCTAAACCCTATATTTTGACTGTAAAAGACAATGGTCCTGGAATAGATGCAGGACATATTCCACTTGCTTTTGGAACTGTACTATATGGCTCTAAATTTGGACTTAAACAAGCTAGAGGAATGTTTGGACTTGGTGCAACCATGGCAATTCTGTATGGACAAATTACAACTAACAAACCTGTTATGGTGAAAAGTTCTGTAGATGGAAAAATCCAAGATGAGTTTGAATTATTGCTGGATATTCAAAAAAATAAACCCGTAATTGTAAAACATATTACCAAAGAAGTTTCAAAAAATGGACTTTCCGTTAGCATTTGTTTAGAAGGTGATTATTCAAAAGCAGGAAATAAAATTAGAGATTATGTTTATGAAACTTCTTTGATTACTCCCTATGCATCAATAACCTTTGATGATCCTAAAGGACAAAAATTTAGTCATACACGCTTTGTAAAGGATATACCTCCACCCCCTACAATAATTAAACCTCATCCACATGGTATTGATGTAGAAAGAATACGAAGAATGATAGTTCAATCTCAATTTGAAATCCCAAATATTGATGATGC
>Ga0224508_10004620_pt1 | contig 11201 bp, 14 predicted proteins | sample SF_Jan12_sed_USG_4_FD_170157 | JGI IMG/M metagenome (GOLD analysis project Ga0224508, IMG submission 170157) | Sediment microbial communities from San Francisco Bay, California, United States - SF_Jan12_sed_USGS_21 | ecosystem: Environmental > Aquatic > Marine > Sediment | place: USA...
GTGATAGGTATCGGCAAAATTGACGCCAATTGCGGTGTGGCGGATACGTACCTCTCCCGCACCCGGCGGCGGCACGTCTCGGGCCTCCCACCGCATTACGTCGGGGGGCCCGAATTCGTGGATTACCTGGGCCTTGGTCATTATTTTATCTGTTCACCGTGTTGTGAGGTCAGCCACGCTGTTCCAACCCTCATCGATGACTATACACTCTCGCCGCACGATGCGCGGATGCGGGAGACGGATGACGAAACTGGCAGCTATAACCGTGTCTGTTGCGCTCATCGCCGGATTGGCCGGCTGCAGCAGCCGCAGCCAGCTGGGCCAGGTATTGGGGCGCAAGGACGATGGGGCTTCGGAAAAATATACCGCCGCCTCGTTGCTGCTCGACCTTCGCCACAAGGCGCAATGCGAAGACTATCGCCTAGGTGCGGACCGCACCCGATGGAAGATCGTTGAACCGCTCGCGGTCGACCGCGACCAGACGAAGCCGATTGTCTTCGCCGCCGAGCAGATCAACGCCGTCGCCGTGCGCGATGCGCGTGACGCACGCGGCCGTCGCCCGCTGGTAATTCCGGAAAACCTCGTCATGGCCAGGGCGAAAATCGCCTCGTCCCGGGGCACGGAGCCTGCCTGGTGCCTGTTCTCCCTCGATCAAACCGATTTGAGGCTGCTGTCGCGCTGTCGCGCGGGCCAGGAGCGCGAATGCCTGAATCTCGCCTACGGGTCGTCGGGCTGAGGATGTGGGGCGTGGCGTAGAGATACCAAACCTTTACTTTGGCCCGTCCATACCCTACATCCGCGCGATACGCGTGGATTTTGGCGCGGAGCACAATCCGAAAAGTGGGAACCGGTTTTCGGACAAATTGTGCGACCACTTAATAATCCGCGCGCGGATTATGGAGTAAAGATCATGGGTTACAGGGTCGCGATCGTCGGCGCCACGGGCAATGTGGGCCGGGAATTGCTGGAAATCCTGGCCGAGCGCCAGTTTCCGGTCGATGAGTGCTTCGCTATCGCCTCACGCCGCTCGTTGGGCACGGAATGTTCCTTCGGCGACCAGACGCTGAAATGTCACGACCTTGAACAGTTTGATTTCGCCAAGTGCGACATTGCACTGATGTCCGCCGGCGGCGACGTCTCGAAGGAATGGGCACCGAAGATCGCCAAAACCGGCTGCGTCGTCATCGACAACTCGTCCGCCTGGCGCTACGACGCCGACGTGCCGCTGATCGTGCCGGAGGTGAACGCCGACGCGATAGACGGGTTCGCGAAAAAAAACATCATCGCCAACCCGAACTGTTCCACCGCCCAACTCGTTGTGGCACTCAAGCCCCTGCACGACGCGGCAACCATCAAGCGCGCCGTCGTCGCCACCTATCAATCCGTCTCGGGTGCCGGCAAGGCGGCGATGGAGGAGCTGTGGACGCAGACCAAGGGCATCTTCGTCACCGACACGCCGGAACCGGTTGAGTTCACCAAGCAGATCGCCTTCAACGTCATTCCCCATATCGACGTCTTCATGGAGGACGGCACGACGAAGGAGGAATGGAAGCTGCTGGCCGAGACCAAGAAGATCCTCGACAAGAACATCAAGCTCACCGCGACCTGCGCGCGCGTGCCCGTGTTCGTTGGCCATTCCGAAGCCGTGAACCTGGAGTTCGAGAAGCCGATTTCAGCCGATGAGGCGCGCGAGATATTGCGCGAAGCCCCGGGCTGCATGGTGGTCGACAAGCGCGAGGACGGCGGCTATGTGACGCCGGTCGAATGCGTCGGCGAATTCGCCACTTTCATCTCCCGTATCCGCGAGGACTCGACCATCGACAACGGCCTCAACCTGTGGGTGGTGTCGGACAATCTGCGCAAGGGTGCTGCCCTCAACACCGTGCAGATCGCCGAGACGCTGATCAACCGGGGTTTGCTGAAACAGGCGGCCTGAAGGTCCCTGCCAGGAAGATCACGTCCCGAATGCTCACCGGGGCTGGCGGCCCATCAGATAGAACTCGTCGTTGGGCCGCATGTCGGTGACATTCGCCATTCGGTTGGAGAGACCGAAAAAGCCGGTGATGGCCGCGATGTCCCAGATGTCTTCATCGTCGAAGCCGTGGGCACGCAGCGTCTCGAAATCATCATCGCCGACCGCGCCGGCGTCACTCGATACCTTCATGGCGAAATCGAGCATCGCCTTTTGCCGCTTCGTAATGTCGGCCTTGGCGTAATTGACCGCCACCTGGTCGGCAACGAGCGGGTCCTTGGCGCGGATGCGCAGGATCGCGCCGTGGGCGATCACGCAATACTGGCACTGGTTGGCGTTCGAGGTGGCCACCACGATCATCTCGCGTTCGGCCGGCGTGAGGCCATCTTGCTTTTCCATCAGCGCGTCGTGATAGGCGAAGAAGGCACGGAACTCGTCCGGGCGCCGCGCCAGCGCCAGAAACACGTTGGGCACGAAGCCGGCCTTTTCCTGAACCGCAAGGATCCGCTCGCTGATGTCTGCGGGCACGTCCTCAAGGTCGGGGACGGAAAGCGGCTGATGGGTTTTTTGTGCGCGTCGCTCACGGGCGGGCTCCCTCTTCTGTCGCGTCTCGAGTGTGCGCCTACGCTTGGCGCGTAGGCGCCCGCAATCCTTGTTCTGGCGCAAGGATCGGGCAGTCAGATCTCGCGTTTTTGCAGGATTGCGCGAATGCCGTCCGCATTGATCCGCGCGCCCGTCATCTGCGGGTGGACGGCGAGCGCGTCTTCAAAGGCTTTGAGCGCGCGTTCGAGTTCACCCAGCCTCGCATAGACGAGGCCGCGCCCCGACAGCGCGCCGAAATGGCGCGGCTCCAGCGCCAGCACCTTGTCGATATCGGCCAGCGAGGCTTCAAGATTGCCGGCGAGATAATGCACCGTGGCGCGCTTGTTCCACCCTTCCGCGAATTCCGGGGCGAGGTCCACGACCTTGTCGAAGGCCTTGATCGCGGCGGCGTGGTCGCCCTGGTGCATGGCCCCCATGCCGGCCTGGATAAAGGGCTGCGTCGCCGCGTCCGGCGGCTCGAGCCAGATCGACCAGATCTTTTGTTCGGTGATGATCGCCGCCATCGGCTCTGACACCTGTTTCAGCCGCGTGAACAAGGCGTCCAAACGCGGGTCCTTCTGGTCGGCCGTGGCCAAGCCGGGAGCGAGGAGGATGCCGGCGAGAAGGAGGGCGGCGAGTGCGCGCGTGCTCACCAAGAGCCTGTGGCGAATGCGTTGCCGGTATCCCTGGATGGACATGTTGCCCTCACCCGTTCGGACCAGCGGCGATCTTAGCCCTGTGAAGAGTGAGGGGGAAGGGCGATGCGGATTCTCCAGCGCCTGTCGAGGAGGATGGTGGTCTCACCGGCCGGCGCCCGCCCCACGGTCCGAATCCCTGGCGCGAGCCCGCGGATCGCCGCAAATGATCGCTTCGCCCTATTCGACGTTGAGGATCTGCTCCAGCCGGAATACCGGTTCGGCCTGGCGGCGGCCTAGCACGCTCATATACCACGTGCCCTTGTCGAGATTGAGATTCGTCGACGCATAGTCGCCGCCCGTCTGCTCCTGGAGCCAGACGCCGACGGTGGGCGGCAGAATGCCGTCGCGGCTGAACTCGGCAACGACCTCGAAGCCGCCGGCCGGCACGTCGTATTTATGGGTCAGCGTCACCTGTAGCTTGCCGCCGCCGGGGGGGTATTTGACACTCATCCGCCAGAGGTCCCGTCCCGGGTGTGGCGCCGGCGGCTTGTTGAAGCGCATATTGGCGAACGGATAATCCTTGCTGGGCCCGGGCACGCGCTCCGGTATCAGCCGCGACCAGGGGAACAGCGCCGCCAGGATCACCAACAGCACAAGCATGCCAAGGGCGACGAGTTCGTTCCGTGGCATGGGGAATATGCTCGTTCGGCGAGCCATGGCAGCAATGTCGTGTTGTTGTCACATCTCCCGGCGCGCACCCGAAAGGGCGGCCGGGTCCGTAACGATACCGCGTTCATGGTCAATATTTTGTTTACGCCTGCTCGGCCCGCACAAAGCGGCAATAGATAAAGGCCTGGGCGCCGCCGCCGGGCGTGACGTGGGTCTCGTGTCTGACCTCGGCGAGTGCAAAACCCGGTCCCAGCTCTTGGGCGAGCGATTCCGCGCTGTAGCGCTCAACAGGCAGGCCGCTGCATTGCTCCGGGCCGTCGGGCGCGAAGGTGGCGATGATCGCGTGCCCGCCCGGTGCGAGGGCCGCCTCCAGCGCTTCTGTGTAGGCGGCGCGGTCCGCCGCGCGGGTAAGGAAATGAAACACTGCCCGGTCGTGCCACAGATCGTAAGCGCTTTGCGGGCGCCAGCGCGTTATGTCCGCTTCGAGCCAGGTGACCGCGCTCGCCCGGTCGCCAAGGCGCTCGCGCGCCGCACTCAGTGCTGTCGCCGCCACATCGAGCACGCTCACATTGCGGTAGCCCGCCGCCAGCAACGCATCGACCAGCGTCGAGGCACCGCCGCCCACGTCGACGATTGCCGCGTCGGGAGCGAGGTCGCATCCGGCGATCAACTCCAGGGCGAGCGTGGGCGTTTGCTGATACCAGCTCACCCGATCGGGCGCGCTGGACGCATAGGCCGCGTTCCAATGCTCCCGGCGTGCCGGATGGGAGTCCTTTTCTTGGCTATTCATGGGTCTCGTCGCATTCGTCCACGCCGGCGGGTCCGGGCGGGAATGCGAAACTATAGCCCGCGCGTGGCAAGCGAAACAGTTTGCTTCCAGAGCGGGATCAGGAAAAGTGGTTACCGGTTTTCTCATCCATCCCGCTCTCATATAGTGGAAGCGATCACGTTTTATCGACTTGAGGGGTGTCCTCAAGTCGATCGTGATCTAGCCCGCCCCTTGCGCGCGGTCCCGCCCGGGGGCACTCTCGGCTCAAGCGGCCGTAAGGCCCGCACGGGAGGAGATATCCATGCTCGAGACGACAATAGCCGGGTCGCTGCCCAAGCCGTCATGGCTGGCGGAGCCTGAAAAACTCTGGGCGCCGTGGCGGCTTGAGGGCGCGGCACTTGAAGCCGGCAAGCGCGATGCGACGCTCATCTGGCTCAAGGAGCAGGAAGATGCCGGCATAGACATCGTCTCCGGCGGCGAGCAGTTCCGCGTCCATTTCGTGCATGGCTTTCTTGAGCATATCGACGGTATTGACTGGGACAAGAAGACGAAGATGGGTATCCGCGACGACCGCTACGAGGCGGAAGTGCCGACGGTAACGGGGCCGGTCGCGAGGCCCTATCCGGTGCACGCGGATGAGGTGCGCTTCCTGCGCGCGCATACAAACCGCAAGCTCAAATTCACCCTGCCCGGGCCGATGACGATCTGCGACACGATCGCGAATGAGCACTACGACTCGCGCCCGGAAATGGCGATGGCGTTTGCGCAGCTGCTGAACGCGGAAGCAAAAGAGCTCGAAGCGCTCGGGGTCGACACGATCCAGTTCGACGAGCCGGCCTTCAACGCCTTCATGGCCGACACGGTGGAGTGGGGCGTTGATGCGCTCAATGCCGCGCGCCGGGGGCTGAAATGCACAACGGCCGTGCATATCTGCTACGGCTACGGCATTCAGGAGAATCTCGACTGGAAGGAGACGCTTGGGAGCGAATGGCGGCAATATGAGGAGATATTCCCCGCCCTCAACGAAAGCGATATCGATCAGGTGTCGCTTGAATGCGCCAACTCGAAGGTGCCGCTGGAGCTGATCGCCCTGCTCAAGGACAAGGACGTGCTGGTCGGCGCCATCGATGTCGCCTCGCTCGACATCGAGACCCCGGAAACGGTCGCCGCAACGCTTACCGCCGCGCTTGCCTATGTCGATCCCGAACGCACTTATCCCTGCACCAATTGCGGGCTCGCGCCTCTGCCCCGGGCAGTCGCCAGCGGCAAGCTCAAGGCGCTCGGCGCCGGGGCCGCGCTGGTGCGTGAAAATCTTTAAGTATTTGAATTATATACTAAAAAGATTTTGAAAAACATCAAATCTCAGGTTTTCTCAGGTTGAGGAAAACGCGCCCGTTTCCGGGTCGAGCACCATCAAATCGCCATTGGCGATATCGAAATGAGCACCGTGAAGCGCCAGCTTGCCCCGCGTTTCAAGTTCGGTGACGCAGGGGAAGGTCCGCAAATTGGCCAGCGCGCCGCGGACGTTGGCCTGCTCCAGCGCCAGTTGCCGCTCGGCACCGGTGAGCGCCGGGTCGAGCGCCTCAAGCGCCGGCTGCACCAGCGATATCCAGCGGCCGATAAAGTCGCCGGGAGTGAGTGGCGGTCCCGCATCCGCGAGTGCGGCGGCGATGCCGCCGCAGCGCCCGTGGCCGAGCACAACGATATGGGCGACGCGCAACGCCATGACGGCGAATTCAAGTGCGGCGGAGGTGCCGTGATAATCGCCGTCAGGCGCGTATGGCGGCACCATGTTGGCGACATTGCGCACCACGAAAATCTCACCCGGGCCGGCGTCGAAGATAGTCGAGGGCGCGGCGCGCGAATCGCAGCAGCCGACGACCATCACCTTCGGGCGTTGCCCCGCTTCGGCCAGGGATTCAAAGCGTTCGCGTTCCGCCGCGAGGCGGTTGTTCCGGAACCGGGCGTAGCCTTCCAGAAGTGTCTCCGGCAGTGTCATATGGTTACCTCCCTGATCGGCCAGGGCTTGGCCCCGGTCCAGTTTTGCCGCGCGGCCACGAGAGCGAGTTCGTCGTCGTTGCCGCTTGCCTCCAATACCGCCTCCACGCCCGCCGTCGCCAGCGCCAGCGTGTCGCGCGGCGGCGCACCGTTAAGCCGGTGGCCGAGAAAGAGGGCCGCGGCGACGTCTCCGGTACCATGTGGCGCGACCTCACGCCGCGTCACAACCGTCTGCCACGCGGCCGTGCGTTCCACAAGTAGGTTTGCCAGGGTGTCCGGTTCGTTGCCCGGGACCGATGTCACCAGCACGTCGTTCGGGCCAAGCGTTTGCGCGGCCTTGTGCGCCTCATTCGCATCCGCTACCGGCGCGCCGGTCAGCCAGGCCAGCTCGAAGCGGTTGGGCGTGGCGCAATCGGCGAGCGGAAGCAGCATGTCGCGGATAGCCATGGCGGCCGTTTCGGCGACATAGAGCCCGCCGGGATCGTCGCCGAGGATCGGGTCGCACAGCAGGATCGCGTGCGGGTTGGCGGCGCGAACCGTCTCGCAAGTCCGCGCGGCAATGGCGACATGTTCCGGCGTCGGCAAATAACCGGTCAACACCGCGTCTACCTCGCCGAGCCATCCGTTGCCTTCCAGCGCCTCGATGATCGCCCTGAGCCGCCCCGGCGGCACCTGCTCGCCGGCGAACAGCGCATGGCCTGGATGGTTCGACAGGATCACGGTGGGGATCAGCCAGGCATCATGGCCGAGCGCCTCGAGCGCTACCCGCGCCGCCGAGCCGCCGACATAGCCGCGGGCGACCTGCGAGGATAGGATCAGGATAGTGGCCATGACGCCTCCGGTTGCGACAAAAGAGAGGTGGATGGTTCCCGGCCCGTTCGCTAAGGTCGCGCCCGATTCATCCGCTCCGCCCACGCGGAGCATAAACGCAAGCGCCCTAGATCGAAACGGGAGTTGACATGACAGCCATCCGTGTGCGCCGCAGCGTGCTCTACATGCCGGGCTCGAACACCCGCGCGCTGGAGAAAGCGAAAACCCTTCCCGCCGACGCGCTGATCCTCGATCTGGAGGATGCCGTGGCGCCCGAGGCCAAGAACGACGCGCGCGAGCATGTCTGTGCGGCCGTCCGCGATGGCGGCTATGGCAAACGCGAGGTTGCCATCCGGGTAAACGGGCTGATAACCGAGTGGGGTGTGGCCGATTTGAAAGTCGCCGCCCGGAGCGGCTGCGATGCGGTTTGCGTGACAAAGATGCAGTCGGGCAACGACGTGGCGGCAATCCGTGCCGGGCTCGAAATCGCCGAGGCGCCGCCGGAGTTGGCGATATGGGCGATGATCGAAACCCCGGACGGGGTCCTCAACGCCCGCGAAATAGCCGCCGCCGCGGCCGGAGACAATTATCCGCTCACTGTCCTGATCATGGGCACCAACGATCTGGCGAAGCAGTCGCGCGCCTTGCAGACCGCGGACCGGTTGCCGATGCTGGCCTGGCTGTCGCACTGCGTGCTGGCGGCCCATTCCTGCGGGATCGATATCCTTGATGGTGTTTACAACAACTTCAAGGATGACGAGGGTCTCGTCCGCGAATGCACCCAGGGGCGCGAACTCGGCATGGACGGCAAGACGCTGATCCACCCCGGCCAGATCGACGCTGCGAACCGTATTTTCGCCCCCGATGAAACCGAGGTCGAGTGGGCGCGAAAGATTATCGCCGCATTCGACGAGCCGGAAAACAAGGGCAAGGGCGTAATCACGCTGGAGGGTAAGATGGTCGAGTTGCTCCATCGCGAAAGCGCCATCCGGACAGTCGCTATCGCCGACGCGATTGAAGAGATGGCCTAATGAGAAACCTGGCATTTGCCCGTTCGGCGCCGGTGCTGCAGGTGCGCGGCGTGGTGAAATCGGCAGCCTATTATAAGGAGAAGCTGGGCTTTTCCGCCGGGCGTTTCTGGGGCGATCCGCCCTGTTTCTGCATTGTCGGACGTGGGTCCGTCACCATTTTTCTGGATCAGGCGCGCGAAGACGCACCGCTTCCGGTAAACCAGTACTGGGCCGCCTATGTTTATGTGGATGACGTCGATGCCTATCTGGAGGAATTGAAGGGCCAGGCGGTAGACATCGTCCGCGGACCGGAGAATACGGACTATGGCTGCCGCGATTTCGACGTGAAGGACCCGGACGGCCATATCGTCTGCTCTGGTCAGGATCTGACACCGGGCCCCGACGGGCCGGGGCTTTAAGGCGCAAGGCGGAAATGATCAAGACGAATCCCGGCAATTTCTTCGAGGATTTTTCCCTTCGCCAGACGATCACCCACGCCACCCCGCGCACGGTGACGGAGGGTGACGTCTCTCTCTATACCGCGCTTTACGGCTCGCGCTTCGCCGTTCAGTCGTCGGATGCCTTTGCGATGGATATCGGCTACCCTTCGGCGCCGGTCGACGATTGCCTCGTATTCCATATCGTTTTCGGCAAGACGGTTGCCGATATCTCGCTGAATGCAATCGCCAATCTCGGCTATGCCGAGTGCCGGTTTCTCGTACCCGTTTTTCCCGGTGATACGCTCGCCACGACGTCGCAGGTGATCGGCCTGCGCGAGCTGTCGAACGGCAAGGCGGGCGTTGTTTATGTGCGCTCAACCGGTGTCAACCAGACGGGCGAAGAGGTTCTTTCGTTTATCCGCTGGGTCATGGTCAGAAAGCGCGATGAAGCCTCTCCGGCGCCTGAGGCGGTGGTGCCGGAACCCGCCAGGCGTGTCGCCCCTGAGGCGCTGGGCGCCGCATTGCCGCCGATCGACGTCAGCGCTTACGGTTTCGCCCTTGCCGGCGCCCCGCACCGCTGGGGGGACTATGACGCCGGCGAGACCATCGATCATGTCGACGGCATGACGATCGAGGAGGCCGAACACCAGATCGCGACCCGCCTTTATCAGAATACGGCCAAGGTCCATTTCAACCAGCATCAGCAAAAGGACGACCGGTTCGGCAAGCGGCTGATCTATGGCGGCCATGTGATCTCGATGGCGCGCGCGCTTACCTTCAACGGCCTCGCCAACGCCTTTCATGTCGCGGCGATCAATGCCGGCGCCCATGTCGCGCCCTGTTTCGCCGGCGACACGGTTTATGCATGGTCGGAAATCCTGGAACGCGAGCAGATCCCGGGCCGTGACGATGTCGGCGCGCTGCGCCTGCGCACGGTCGCGACCAGGGACCGACCGTGTGCTGAGTTCCCCTATATGGCGGACGAGAATACCTACGAGGAAGGCGTGCTGCTCGATCTCGATTATTGGGCTCTGCTGCCGCGCTAGCGCTTTTGCCGAAAATCTGCTGATTGATTCTGCCTGTTTCATCGTAAGATGAGCGCGCGCCGGCATGTCGGGCCGGCGGCAGGTCAGGTCTCGGGAGGGTATTTATGAAGATGAAGTTTTGTGCAGTTCTTGTCGCGTTGGGCGTCGTGGCGGCACCGGCCGCAGCCTTGGCGGCGTCGGCCCAGCTCAAGGCGGCCGACGGCGCGGATATCGGGACCCTGTCCCTGGTACAGACAGCAAAAGGGGTGCGGATCAGCGGCACCCTGAGAGGGCTGACGCCGGGAATCCACGCCTTTCATATACACGAGACGGGCAAGTGCGAACCGCCGTTCAAATCCGCCGGCGGCCATTTCAATCCCGGCGGTGTGCCGCACGGAAAGCATGCAGAAGGTGGGCCTCATGCGGGCGATATGGAAAATCTGTTCGTTGTCGACAGCGGACCATACGAGCTCAAGGCCGTGAACGACAAGGTGACGTTAAGTACGGCGGTGAAGCATTCCGTGTTCGATGCCGATGGCTCCGCGATCGTCATCCACGCTGAGGCGGATGACTACAAGAGCCAGCCGTCGGGCGCGGCGGGCCCCCGGGTGGCCTGCGGGGTTATTCATTAGTGCGACACAGATAGCCGCGGACCGACGGGCGCGATACCCGCTCAAAAGCAAGTGCTTGCGCTACTGTCCGAGTTCACCAGCGCGCGCGTCGGCCGCGTCATGACCCAGCCGCGCCGCGCGGGTGTACCACTCAAGCGCAAGCGAGGGGTTCGGGGCGATGCCGATCACCTCCCATTGCGCAAGCATCCTTGGGTCATAGGTCTGCGCAAGCGCGTACATTGCTTCGGCACTGCCGCGGGTCGCGGCGTGCTCGTAGACCAGCCTGGCACTGGCGATGTCACCTGACCGGGAGAGCCCCTTTCCCTTCGCAAGCAGGCGGGATTCTTCAGCCTTTTCGAGAGGCGGAGGCGCAGTTCGCCTCTCGGGCTGCGTTCTGGCAACCACTTTCGGCTTTTCGATTTCGCTCGAGACGGGCTCAGGCGCCGAAATCTTCGGGCCCGCGGTTTCCGTCACGGTCGGTTGACTTGCCGCGGCATCGACGGCCGGTTTGGGCGGCGCACTGGGCGCCGGCGGGGTCGGAACTGCCGCGACCACGTCCGGCTGTTTCGGCTCAGGGCTGATCGCTTCAGGCTCGGGCTTCGCGTCGGGCTCTTGCGCCATGGCGGTCGCGTCTGCCAGTGCTGTTTCTTTCCGTGTGGGAATCGCCGCGGTTTCGT
>Ga0224508_10004621_pt1 | contig 11199 bp, 11 predicted proteins | sample SF_Jan12_sed_USG_4_FD_170157 | JGI IMG/M metagenome (GOLD analysis project Ga0224508, IMG submission 170157) | Sediment microbial communities from San Francisco Bay, California, United States - SF_Jan12_sed_USGS_21 | ecosystem: Environmental > Aquatic > Marine > Sediment | place: USA...
GTGCATTCATTCGAGCTTGGTGAGATAGGCGCAGCGGACTTTTTTTCCCGGTTTTCAGGGGAGCTTGGGCTGCCGGAGGCGCCAGAGATTTTTGCGCGGCGTTTCATGTGCTGGGAGCTCAGCCTGCTTCCGATGGTCGGTTCTTTGGTCAAGCACCTGAGCGAGCAATGCGACCTGGCGCTGTTGTCAAATACGAATACTATTCACTGGCAAATGATCCACCGGCAGACAGATTGTTTTGAGCGTTTCAAGCATCTGTTCCTGTCTTTCGAGACGGGCTATTGCAAGCCCGCGGACAATGCTTTCAGACATGTTTTGGAAAGTACTTCGACGTCGCCGGAGCAGATACTCTTTCTCGATGATACCGAGCAGAATATCGAGTCGGCTCGTCGCACCGGGCTTTTAGCAACACAAGTCCACGGAATAAATGACGTGCGCAAAGTGTTGTCGCACCATGGGATCGACGTAAGTTCCGTGCCTTGCTGCTGAAAAGTCTGCTGCAGTCAGAGGCGCGCTCGCCTGCTGTGATTTACATTGGTGATAAAGCGGCGTCGTCAAAGTCGGAGCGCCATTCCGATTGACTCTGGCGCTGTTGGCTTGAACCCGAACTTTTCGTACAACGCCGGAGCACCGCCATCGGCAATCAGGCTCACATAAGCGGACGCCGGCGCATTCTTGTGCAGATAATCCATCAGCGAAGCCATAATCCGCGAGCCCAGACCTTTGCGCTGATAATCGGGATGAACAGCGATATCCACAATTTCAAAATTGCAGCCGCCGTCGCCAATGATTCTACCCATGGCAACCAGCGTTCGCTGATCATGGATACAAACCGCGAACAGCGAATTGGGAAGCCCGATGCGAGCGGCGTCGAGAGATCGATTACTGAGGCCTGCGGCGGCGCGCAGGCGCACGTATTCGTCGGTCCCGGGGGTTGCAGCAGTGAGCTGGAAATTCGGCATTCGCTTCTTCCAACCGATGAGCGAAGGCCACGAAACTTACCACACGAATCGAGTTATGGCTTTGGGGTGGCAGCAGATTCTTTGGCATTGCTTTATACAACCAGGCAACTATGTGCGCTTGCCGAATGCACATTGTTTGTCGCGAAGTAAAACGGTAACTTATTGTTTTAGAGTTTGTTTTGCGGGTCCGTCGCAGGTCCCGCGAACGCCTCGTGAAAACGGTTTGCGTCGATGAAAGAGAAACATCAGCTTGGCGTGGCGGCAACGCTTGTGCGCAGCAGGGTCTGACGACCGTAAAACAATAAACAAGGGGTGGCGCATGGAAAATTTCGGCACGGTAAGCCTGATACCGACGGTTGTCGTCATCACGACGGCAGTACTAACCCACCGGCCCGTTGCAGCGCTGCTTGCCGGCGTCGTCGTCGGCCTGCTGCTGCTGGCGCCGACGAATCTCATTGGTGCACTTGCGGATACGACCCTGGAGGTCATGCAGGACGAGACGATCGGCTGGGTAATCATGGTTTGCGGCCTCATGGGCAGCTTGATTTACATTCTCATGCAAACGGGCGGCGCCGCCGCTTTTGCACGGCGGGTTGCCGAGCGAGCCGATACGCGTAACAAGTCGATGCTCCTTACGTGGTTCCTCGGCATGGTCATGTTCATCGATGATTACCTCAATGCCATCACGATCGGTAACTCCATGAAAAAGGTTACCGACAGCTTCAAGGTCTCGCGCGCGATGCTGGCCTACGTTGTTGACTCAACCGCCGCCCCTACCTGCGTTATCGTGCCGATATCAACCTGGGCCGTATTCTTCGCCGGAGTTCTCGAATCCGTCAACGTCGCTCCCGTCGGTGAAGGCATGATGATGTATATCTCGGGCATTCCGTTCATGTTCTATCCATTTATTGCATTGTTCCTGGTGCCGCTGGTTGCTACGGGAAAATTTCCGCTAATCGGACCAATGCGGTCGGCGGAAGAGTTGGCGCAGATGGGCACGGTAGCGATGGAACCGGTGGATCAGATAGAAGTCATCGACGGACCGCTCGACGAGCGCGGCGAGCCGCGCAGCACTATGTGGATATTTCTGATTCCGCTGCTTTCTCTGATCGGTTTCTCCTGGTACTTCGACATTGATCTCTTGCGCGGCATCATCGCGACGCTGGCGTTAACGATCCCACTGGTCGTCGGCCTGAAGCTGATCAGCGCACACGGCGCGCTCGACGCGGTGTTGGATGGCTTCAAGGTCATGCTGCCGCCGCTGGCCATTGTCGTCGTTGCGTTCATGTTCAAGACCGTGAACGACCAGCTGGGCCTGCCGCAATATGTCATCGAATCGGTGCAACCGCTGATGTCGCCGCTGCTGCTGCCCGTGGTCGTGTTCCTGACCATGGCGCTGGTCGCGTTCGCCACCGGCTCGTCGTGGGGTGTCTTCGCAATCGCAATACCGATTGTCATGCCTTTGGGCGAAGCAATGGATGTCCCCATACCGCTGATGATCGGCGCGCTCCTGTCCGCTAGTTCCTTCGGAAGCCACGCCTGTTTTTACGGTGATGCGACCGTGCTGTCCGCGCAGAGCAGCGGGCTCAGTGTCATGGAGCACGCGCTGACACAGCTGCCATATGCGTTGGTTGCCGCGGCCGCCGCGTCGCTTGCCTATGTTGCTTATGGACTGCTGATTACCTGATGGCCGGGAGAAACTGCCGAGAAGCTAATTGTTCTGCGCGCCCTGATCGATCCAGTCCCGAATCGTTTCAACTTCGTTCTCATCGAGCGTCGTTCCGCGCCCTTCCGCCATGGCGGTCGGATGATGGGGCGGCATGTGAATCTCCGGATCGGTTTTATGTGCAACGACCAGGTAAAGTGCGCTTGATTCACTGCTATTCGGCACAACAATCGGCCCAAAATTGGTGCCCTGCATGACGCCTTCATAATCACTGAGATTAACGCCGCTTGCCGCGACACCTTCGGCCGCTACATCATGGCATTCAATGCAGCTTGCTTCGAGAATGGGTAGGACGTCTGCCGTAAAACTGATCTCGCGCGCATTATCGGCCTCTCGTTCACAGCCGAAAAGACCGATGCAGGCAACACACACACCAGCAGCTACTAATTTTGAAGTTCTCATGCGACGGCCCTCCTCCACTCAGTGCACCCTAGCCCGGCCGGGACCGGGCTGCAATCGTGGCATTCCACAGGGACATCGGTCAAATACCGTGGGCTGACCGCAAGCACGGACTCTCGGTAACGACACAACCATGCGAGGGCCGCAGCATCGCTGTGATTTTTGGAATTGGCTGCCGTGCGTCTCTGTCTTGCAATCGACTAAATGACGCGACAAGCTGTGTTCTTCGAACTAAACAAGAGTGGATTGTGGTCACAACATGAGTCATCGCCATTACATTAGAGGACTTGCCTTGCTTGCGGCCCTGTTCTACGCGGTGCTCACCGAAGCCGAAATTTATAAATGCACGGCTCCTGATGGCGGCGTCATGTACACGCAGATCCCCTGTCCGGTACCGACGAACGTCAAGCAGCACGCCAGCGACGAAGAGCCGGCAGTGGGCGATTGCGGTGAAGTCGGCCGGTTTGCGTTCTCAGTAGCCCGCCTGATGCGTGCGGGACTTACGTCGCCCGAAGTGTCGAACCGCTATGGCGGCGCCGATGCGATATCGGAAGGCGCGGCCGCAACGATCAAATACGTTTATGGGTTCCGTAGTGATGACAGAGCGACCGTGGAGCAGATCGCGACCCGATCAGAATCAATGTGTGAGGCCGGATCGCTGGGCGCACTCAGTTGCGACGCGCTGCCCGTGATGTACACAGACACGATTGAAGGCTGTGGTGCGCCAAGGCAGTTAGCCGAGCCGAGCGGCCTGCCGCGCTCCAGTGAGCAAACCGCAGCCTGCAAAAAACGATACCGTGACGCTATTGACGAAATAGACGCCGAAATTCTCCGCGACTACCGGCCTGATCAGGCCGAGAGTTACAAGCAGAGACTCCTGGTGCTGACGCGGCAGCTGCGCAAGTGTTGAGTTGACCGATGGCCGCAGCAGAATTAGTCGTGCGTAACGCCGAACCCCGTGATCTCAATTCGCTCGTCGATATCTATAATCACTACATCACCGAAACCCACGTCACTTTCGATACGGAGCCTTTCGCAGTCGGTGCCAGGACACAATGGTTTACGCAGTTTGCGAGCACGGGGCCGTATCGACTGTTGGTTGCGGACGTCGAGGATCGTGTCGTTGGTTATACGTGCAGCACGCAATTCAAAGCCAGGCCGGCTTACAACACGTCGGTCGAGACGACCGTCTATGTTCATCCTGATCGGGTGGGCGCGGGCATCGGCTCGCAGCTCTATAAAGCGCTGCTCGATGAGCTTATCGGCGAGGCGGGCGTGCATCGCGCCTATGGCGGCGTTGCGCTACCGAATCCGAAGTCGATAGCCCTGCACACAAACCTCGGTTTCGAGCAGGTTGCAACCTACCATGAGGTTGGTTTCAAATTCGGCAAGTACTGGGACGTGAGCTGGTTCGAAAAGGACCTTTCACAATGAGGCGGACATGGGAACAGCAAAACACCTGACAATGGCAGAGCTCGAGCAGGGTCTCGACCATATTTTCGGCTCGCCCGCAGACGGCGGCGAACTGAAGCTCATCGTGCGGCGCCCGGCGAGAGACGAGCGTGAGTCGCTGGCTGAGGCAGAGCTCGATACGCAGCAGGGGCTGCTCGGCGACAATTGGCTGAGTCGGGGTAACCGGCACACGCGCGACGGCTCGGCAGATCCCGAGATGCAGCTCAACATCATGAATTCCCGCGTTGCCGAACTTGTGGCGCAGGATCCCGAGCGCGTGCAGCTGGCCGGCGATCAGCTTTATGTCGATCTCGATCTGAGCGACGACAACCTGCCGCCAGGAACACGCCTTGCCCTCGGCGACGCGATTATCGAGGTGACCGAACCGCCGCACACGGGTTGCAGGAAATTCGCCGAGCGCTTCGGCCGCGACGCAACGGTGTTCGTTAATTCAGGTCGCGGCAAGACGCATAATTTTCGCGGCATCAACGCCAGGGTCGTCAAATCCGGTAAAGTAAGGGTCGGCGATATCGCGCGGAAGATTATCTAGTCGAGTCGCGCCCGGGACGGCCACTATAGTTCTCAGCGTGCCAGTCTTCGAACAACGCGCATAGCTCAGGTTCCGGGGCCGGTTTGGTGAACACTTCGTCACCTAACTCTTGTACCGGAAAATCCGGTCTCGCAAATCGCGGCCACTCCGGCACGTCTGTCGAATTGGGATCGCCGGTCGCGGCGAACCGTACCCAATAGCGCTGCATAACGTTTTCGAGCGCGAGATCGCTGTCATTCGTGGTCATGTAGTCGTCGTGGGTCGCAAAGATATACGGATACTCGACGCCGTGGTACGCGCCGAGTGTCTCTCCGGCGTCGTCGTCGCGGACGCGGGTAAAGTGATACATCCATGCGTCGCCGCCCGCCGCGGTAATTTCTGCTGCCACATGCTGTGACGCGCACAACATCGACGTGGCTGTAATCAGGCGGTCCATGGCCCTGCGGGGATCGTCTTCGTTGCGCACAATCTCCAACGCGCTCTCGTAGTCGATTCCCTCAAGAAGTTCGGCGCCCTTGCGATTCACATCGTCCCAGGTCGTGTCACTCGGCACCGAGGCATACCACTCGTGATCGTTGCTGCCGATGATCAGCTGCCGCGCGCCGAAGCCCCGCTCATGGATGCTTGCCCAGGTAGACCGGACGATTAACCGGCCGTCAACGGCTGGCGAGTGGTAGTAGTCGGAGAAAGTCGCATCATACACTTCGAGTATCCGAGCTGCCGGAACCTGACGAAGGTTCGCAAGACTGCCTTCGGCGCCGAGGCCAAGTGCAGCGGCAAGGGCCAGACCACGCTGTTGCTCGTCCTCGAGTGTTGAAATGCGCCGTAATCCGAAGCCCGCGTTGCTTTGCAAGATACCGCGATGAAACAGCCCGTCGGCAGCGTTGGCGAACATCAATGCCAGGATGTTCTGCGCGCCGGCAGACTCGCCAAACAGCGTCACGCGCTGCGGATCGCCGCCGAACCGGCCAATATGGTCCTGTATCCAGCGCAGCGCTGCAATCAGGTCCCAGTAAGCAAAATTGGCCTGTGGTTCGTCAGCCGGCATTTCCGGATGTGAGAGAAAGCCGAACACGCCCTGGCGATACGCAACTGACACCACGACAACATCTTCCTGTGCCAGCGTGTGGCCGTGATAGTTCGGTTCATAGGACCAGCCGCTCTTGTTGCTGCCGCCGTGAATCCACACCATGACGGGCAATCCGGCCTGGCTGTCGAGGGTCGGAGTCCACAGGTTCAGGTAGAGACAGTCCTCGCTGATGTCGAGATCTTCGTAATAGTCGGCCGAGCTGCCAAACAGTTCTGCCATGTCGCGGTACCAGTCGAGGATGCGCATCGTCTGCATGCAGGCGGGCGCGAACGCTGTCACATTGCGCCGCTTGACCTTTTCCGCCAGCGGCTGCGGCGCCCGCCAGCGCAGCTCGCCGACCGGCGGCTCCGCAAACGGCACGCCAAGAAACGCAGCGACGTTTCCATCTTCCACGTATTTGCCGAGCAGCACTTCGCCGTTGACGTCAACGCTCGGCGGCGATTTTTCGCAAGCGATAAGAGCGAGGACAGACAGAGCGAGAAAGATGTGACGCATAACCAGCGATTAATGATCGGCGTGTAAGGACTTGAGCAGCGATATCGTCATCACGACGCCGACCGCGAGGATCGGCAGTGACACGATCAGCAATACGACCTGCATGACGCGCAGCCCGCCGATAAAGATCAGGGTCATCGGCATGACGGCAAGCGCAAAGGCCCAGAATACACGATGCCAGCGGGCAGGATCGTCACCGGCCTTCAGGTGCAGCGTCGCGCCCGACGCCAGCGTGTATGAAGCGGAGTCATAGGTGGTGGCGGCGAAGATGATGGAGACGAACGCGAACGTGGCGATTACGAGCGGCGCGAGCGGTAGCGTCTCGAGCGTGGCAACAATCGCGCCCGGGCCGCCGTTCGTACTCATTATATTAAGAAAATCAAGCTGTTCCGTAAGGTGCAGGAACAGCGCATAGTTGCCAATGATCATGTAGAAGACCCAGCTGCCAAGCGAGCCGAATATCAGCATGCCCGTGATGATCTGGCGAATTGTCCTGCCGCGGGAGATACGCGTAATGAACAGGCCGACGTAAGGCGCAAAAGCGATCCACCATGCCCAGTAGAAAATCGTCCACGATTCGACGAAGCCGGATTCGGTGAATGGATCGGTCCAGAAATTCATGCGCAGGAAATTCTGCAGCATCAGGCCGACACCGTTAAGGCTCGTTTTCACCAGGAATATGCTTGGGCCGACCAGCAGGACAAATGCCAACAAACCCAGGGCGAGGTAAAGATTGATGTCGCTCAGTCGCTTGATGCCCTTGCTGAGGCCCAACCAGACGCTGAACACGAACAAGCTGACGCAGAGTGCCATGACGCCGACCTCGAGCCCGAAGCTCGATTCGATACCCAACAGCCAGGCAAGGCAGGCGGCAATCATCGGCGTAGAGAATCCCAGACCCGTGGATGCCCCGCCAATCAGCGCCAGCATAAACAGGAAATCGATCACCCGTGCAGCCGGTCCCTGTTCCCGGCCCTTGAGAAACCAGTTACAGCTGGTGCTGAAACGCAGGATGTCGAGCTTGCGCACGTAGTACGGATAGCCGATGGCGATCGTGGGCAGGCAGTAAAACGCCCATGCTGTAAACCCCCAGTGAAACAGGCCGTAGGTTGACGCCCACTCCGCAGCTTCGGTGCTACGCGCTGCGACGCCAAACGGGGGGTGCTCATAATAGTAGGACCACTCGATCACGCACCAGTACATGAGGCCGGCGCCGACGCCCGCGCAGAACAGCATGGCGATCCAGCTGAGCGTGCGAAATTCGGGCTCGTCGTCGGCGTCGCCGAGTTTGACGTTGCCAAAACGGCTGGCCGCCAGCCACAGCAGGAACCCGATGGCGGCTACGCTCGCGAGCAGATAGAGAATACCGAATTCGCTGGCAACATAGTCATACACGGCCTCGAGCCATACGCCGGCCGTTTCCGCCGTGAGCGCAAGGGGAATGCAGATGACAAGAATGATCGCAACACAGGTGCCGAAGGTCGGCCAGTCGATTCTGCTCTGCTCCATGTAGTCCCTATAGTTAACGTTTTAGTCGATGTTCAGGATCACTGCGCCGCGCACTCGACCTTGTTCGACGAGCTCGTTGCCGGTCGCGATATCGTCCAGGGGCAGCGTGCTGCCAATTCGATGCCGAAGCCAACCTTTGCGCAGCGCCAGATCGATATCATGGATCGCGTGCCGCTTCGCTGCCTCCGGCATCGCGTAGACGATAATGAAACGAACCGTGATGTCCCGGTACATCATCTGCAAGAAAGGCAGCCTGGGTTCGGCAAGCTTCGTCGACGAATACGTAGCGATCGTGCCGCCGACGCGCAGTACTTGCAGCGATACGGGGAGATTGGCGCCAAATTCGACGTCGATGATGCGGTCGACGCGCTTGCCGCCCGCCGCTGCAAGAACAGCCTCGGCGAAATTGTCATCGCGATGATTGACCACGTGGCTGGCGCCCGCCTCCAGGCATGCCATGACATCATCATCATTGCTGGCGGTCGCAATGACATTCGCACCTGCGTGATTCGCCCACTGTATGGCGTAGTGACCGACGCGTCCCGCACCGCCGGTGACCAGCAGCGTTTGCCCCGCCACATCGCCGTCAGCGAAGACAGAGCGGTGCGCGGTCATCGCCGGAATGCCGAGGCAGGCACCGACGTCGAAGCCGGCGTCATCGGCAAGCGGTGCGGCCCGCTCGCTGGCGATTGCAACGTACTCTGCGGCGGTGCCGAAGCGTCGTTGGAACTGTGCCTGATAGACCCAGACGCGCTCGCCGAGGCGATCCTTCTCGACACCCGGCCCTGCGGCTTCGATGACGCCAGCGCCGTCGCTATTGGGGATCACAAAACCGTCATCGAGCAAATCGGGAAACGAGCCGGCGCGCTTCTTGACGTCGGAAGGATTGATGCCACTGGCATGCAGGCGAACGAGCACCTCTCCGGCGGCCGGGTTCGGCGATTCGATGTCGCCGACCTGAAGGACCTCCCTGGCAGGCCCGAATGTTTCAAACCATGCTACGCGCAAGCGTCACCTGTTCGTTCCTGCAACGGGCTGATCATAAACCACGCGGCCGCCGAATACCGCCGTATCGACCTGTGCGGCCAGCAGTATGGATATCCAGCGGGGCTCTCGCGTATGGTTGCGCATCATGAGCAGCGACAAAAGTAACGTTTTTCGGTTACCGAAGAAGCACAAGCCTAAAGCTGGCGCCGAAGCCGGTGCTGAGGAGGGGGCCCGTCTCGTAAACGCGCAGTCGATGCGCGATGCGATCATGGCCGGCTTTATCGTTGTGATTCTGTTCAGCGCATTGTGGTCCATGGCCTCGGTACTGATCGGCCGTATCTTTCCCTGGCTGACGTTGGTCCAGGGCATGCTGATCGGCCTCGTCATACGGCGTGCAGGTCACGGTATCGACTGGCGCTTTGCGGCGCTGGCCGCCATGTTTGCAATAGTTGGTTCGCTCGTCGGCAATATTGTCGTTGCGGCCGCGTTTACGGCGGCCGAGTTCGATACCGGCACCCTGACAATTCTTCGCGCCGTCACGGTAATGACGTGGCCCGTATTTTTCGCAGAGGTTATGACGCCGGCGGACGTGGTTTATGCTTTGTTTGCCGCGGCGATTGCTGCGTTCTACGCAAATCGCCGCTTGTCGCGCAGTGAATTTCTGGCGCTGCGCAAGTGGCAGCAACGGCAAGGCAATAACACGAGAGATTAGACTTTGCGACGGGTGGCGGGGCAATCTCACCCTGTGCCGATGGGATGGGTCGCTGTCGCAGCGCGGATTCCTGGCGCCTACACAGGCATTAGCAGGGAGTTGTCGCTATGGATCGCTTTGCCGCTTAGTGAGCCGAGTTGACGCGCTACCAGTTTCTCGAGTTCATTAACGGCATTGACGATGCCGAGGAAGTAAGGCGGTTCACGACGCAGGAGCGCCCAGTTCCCGGTCTGGATGATGCGAACCAGGTGGTCGATATTGTTACGAATCGCATCGATGTACGGGTTCTGTCCGTCATACAGCACCTCGATATAGCGATACACCCGATTGAACTTCTTATGCATTCGATCGCGCATGATCTGCTGATAAAACAGCGGCGTCTTCTTCAGCAGGTCCTCGCCCGATTTGTAGCGAACCATGTATTCGCCTGGCTTCGCGTTCTCTACCGCGACGCCACCGACAACGAATTCGCTATAAAGTCGGTCGCGACATTTTTCCAGGTAACAGCGATCGGCCATCTGCGCAATCAGGTCTGCCGTGCCGATCAGATGCCCGCAAATAATATCGCGTGGATCATCGAGTTCTATTTTGTCGAGGTCGAGTTCGTAGCCCGTGAAGTGCACGATCATGCTGCTTACCGCAACATCTCGCGCTAAACCCAGCTCAGGCAAGTACCGGCGCAGGAAATCCGCGCTGCGGGACACGTGGTACAGGGTGAACTCCGCGCCGTTAGTAAAATCCTTGTCGCGCTCGTTGTGGCGAATATAGCCCGAGTCATGGAACAGCGAAGTAATAATCGCCATTTGTGCGCGCTGCGGCCCGAGTTTTTCGGCCGGCTCGACGCTGCGCTCGTAGCCGACCACGAGTCGGGCCAGGGCGAGGGTCATATCAAGCGTGTGCTGCACGTCGTGATACGTCGTATCGCAACCCTTGTAGCCCGGAAAGCGTCCCGTGAACAAGCGTTCGAAGTCATAAAAAGCCAGCCACAGCTTGTCAAACGACGCGCCGGGAAAAGTCGTGCTATAGAGCTCGTGCACAGCGTCGCGAACCGCCGCAGGATTACTGACCTGTACGGTATTGGTGACGTCGTAGTCGTTACGGCGATCCTGGGACACGATTCTTTTTTTATTAGTCCTCGTCGCCCGAGCACCGCCAGAGACGTTGTACCTGTTGTCAGTCAACGTTGGCCCCGACCGCAGCGTGCGTGTCCTGCGATGATACACCGCGGTTTGTCACGGCACAGCGAGAATTACTGCAATATGTCATGTCATTAACAAGGCTGGGCGGCAGTGCTCACGGATTAAAGCGCGAACTCCG
>Ga0224508_10004622_pt1 | contig 11199 bp, 6 predicted proteins | sample SF_Jan12_sed_USG_4_FD_170157 | JGI IMG/M metagenome (GOLD analysis project Ga0224508, IMG submission 170157) | Sediment microbial communities from San Francisco Bay, California, United States - SF_Jan12_sed_USGS_21 | ecosystem: Environmental > Aquatic > Marine > Sediment | place: USA: California...
GAAGCTCGAGCTGCCGCTCGGCACATCGATCGAGACGAGCCAGGAGATCATTGCCGAGGTCGATCAATTCATTAAGAAAACGTATTTCGCACCGGCGACTGGCAAACCGCTTATCCGAAACTGGCTGACGTTCATCGGCGAAGGGGGGCCGCGGTTTCAGCTGAGTCTCAATCCACCCAATCCGAATCCCGCAAACTCGTTTGTCATCGCCAATACGCTGGATGGCAAAGACGTCGTCGACGTCATCGCTGGAATCGAAAACCATGTGCGTGATAACCATCCCGATCTGGCTGCGCAGGTCAAACGCCTCGACAATGGTCCGCCCGTCGACTACCCGATCATTGTGCGAATCGCCGGCAACGACTTCGACACCTTGTATTCGATCGCGGACCAGGTAATCGGTTTTCTCTACACCATGCCGCAGGTGTCGGATGCACGAAATTCCTGGGGATTGCAGACGAAGAAGTTGTCGGTCGACGTCGACCAGGAGCTTGCCCGGCGTTCGGGCGTCACCAGCGAGGACGTTGCATATTCGTTGCAGGCGGGACTGACCGGCATCGATCTGACCCAGTACCGGGAAGGCGATGAGTTAATACCCGTCACGCTGCGGACGATTGCGGCAGACCGGCAGGACTTCAGTAAACTGGATGGTCTGACTGTTTATTCTCAAGGCACCGGTGCCAATGTACCGCTAAAGCAGGTTGCCAACGTCACCCTGACGTTCGAGCCGGGCATCATCGAGCGCCGTGACCGCGACCGGACCCTGTCGCTTAATGTGCAGCTGCATCCCGAGGCGACCGCCGCAGAAGTTGTTAAAGTGCTGGTGCCGTGGCTTGAGAAGGCGGCCAGGAGCTGGCCTGCAGGGCATGGCTTCGAGATCGGCGGTGAGACGGAAGAATCCGGCGATGCGAATGCATCCATTGCGGCGGAGTTGCCGATTGCCGGAATGATCATCCTGCTGCTGCTCGTCTATCAGTTCAATTCGCTGCGCAAGCCCGCGATCATTGTCGCGACAATTCCGCTGGGTTTGGTCGGAGTCACGTTTGGTCTGCTGGTCGCCAACTCAACATTCGGCTTCTTCACGATTCTGGGCCTGATTTCCTTATCGGGTATCATCATCAACAATGCCATCGTGCTGCTGGATCGAATAGCAATCGAAATTCGCGACTTCGGTCGCACCCAGGCGGATGCGGTGATGACAGCGTGCCAACAGAGAATGCGGCCCATTCTCTTGACGACCGCTACCACGGTTCTCGGCATGACGCCGCTATTGTGGGGCGGCACCGCGATGTTCAAGCCGATGGCCATCACGATCATCTTCGGTCTGGCGTTCGCCACCGGACTCACCTTGCTGGTCGTGCCGGTACTGTATTCGATCTTCTTCCGCGTGTCGTTTCCGTCCAAAGAGCTGCAGGGACAGGCACCCTAATCGGCGGCCATCGTTCGGAAATAACGATCAGCGTTGTCGATCTCCCGTTCTCGTAGCGCTGCACAAGACCTGATTGCCGCGGTGGTCGTATCGAGAATTCGCAGCGTGCCGGATACCTGGTGATCCGCGTTGCCGAAGAAATCGATGGCGCTTTCGGCGCTGCTGATCGAGCATCCCCTGGCAAGCGACGGCAGGACTGCCAGACCGTTGCCCGGCAAGCGGTCCTGAAATGCCGAGTAGTTTCCGAGCATGTAATTCAGCACGAGTTCTCGCGGCTCGGGCCGCTTGATGAGTTCCTCGCGGACCGTCATGATCTCGCGCGGCCGGACCGACTCGCCAACCGAGTACGATTGCAAATCGATGAGAATCTCCGCCGCCTCGAAATCGGTGAGTCCGACCAGCATTTGCGCTCGTTCCGTTGGCGTCACAGCGTTTTCGAAGCGCTTCTTGAAGCGTCGATACGTATTGGCATCGCCTTCGATCGCTGCCGCCAATAGTGCAGCGGGGATCAGGCTGGAATGCGGGTTGGAAGTGCCTGCCAGAAAGGCCTCGGCCCGTCGCGAGAATTCGTCGATGGTGCCCCGGTCGCGCGCGTCTCGCATCATCCATTTAAGCAGGCGCGGTCGGATAGTCGTCAGCGCGTTTGACTCGCCATCGGCGGGGTCGGTGCCGATCGACTCCAGCGCAGGACCGAGCAGCCGGCTGACCATCGCCGCGAAATTGTGTTTCTGGTCGGGGCTCACCAGCGCATCCCGGACAAGAACGAGTTGATCGATAAGGATGCCCAGCACATAGGGATCGCGCTCTGTAGAAAACGTCTCGAGCGCCGCGAGATAATCGTCGGCATCGATGTCATCTGCATTGAGCATGGCCGTGAGATTCGATATCAGCCCCATGCGCTCCAGCGGGGTGAGCAGTTGCTGAGCGTTATCAAGCAAGGGCCGCAGCAACGTCGGTGGCAGCTTCCAACGGTAGTAGCCGCCCTGGCCGGCATTCGGATAGATCCACTGCAGGTCGCCGCTTTGTTCAAGTTCCACGACTTGCTTGAGATCATCCAGGATTATCGTCTGTGTTTGTGTTGTGCCGTCGACGGCGTACTTGATGGTCAACGGGATAGTCCAACGCAGTGCGTCCAGCTCGACCTCGGCTTCTGCGAAACGCCGTTGTGAAACCGCCAGACGTCCGTTGTCGAGCACCTCGACTTCAAGCAGCGGAATCCCCGGTTGGTGCATGAAGCTCTCGAACGCTATCGGCACGTCGAAGTCTGCCTCTAAACCGATAGCGTCGGCAAAATCAACGGCGCTGGCATTGCCCCATTGGTGCCGCCGCATGTATTCGAGGATGCCCGCGCGAAATTTCTCTTCGCCGATGGCCTGTTCAAACATGTTGATGACGATCCGGCCTTTCGAATAAGCAGGGCCGATGTCGTTCAGGAAATTGTCGGTTGACGCCCGCGGCGCACGAATAGGTCGGGATGACGGTCTGGCGTCGAGTTCCATCGTTCTGAACATGCTGGACATACGGGATTTTTCGATCTCCAGCTCTGGATAGGTCTGCGCCACGATCTTGTCGCCCATCCAACTGGCGAACGACTCGTTCAGCCACAGGTCGACCCACCAGTCCATCGTTACGACATCGCCGAACCATTGATGCGCGAGCTCATGAGAATTCGTGCCGACAATACTGCGGAAACGAGTCGCATCGGCGTTGTCGGGTTCGATCAGGAGCGCACGATCGAGATAGACGATCGCGCCGGGATTCTCCATCGCTCCGTACCAGAATTCCGGCGTCGCGATCAAATCAAGCTTCTGATACGGGTACCGGGTGTCGAAATAGTCCTCCAGCCCAGCCAACAGCTTTGGTGTTGATTCCACCGCCAGCTCGGTCAAAGCAGACTTGCCTCGAGTGGTTACGACGCGCCCCGGAATACTCATGCCCGGAATCTCGACCGTTTCAAAGTCGCCGACAGCGATGGCGACAAGATAGGAGGGCATCGGTGCCGACTCGGCGAATTCGACTTTCTTCATTGCACCAAGCGCGGTCGTATTCTGCGTTGGCGTATTGGTAATCGCCATCATCTCCGCCGGAACGGTCAGCGTCATGTGCCACGGAAACTTGTAGGCCGGCTCGTCAAAACACGGAAACGCTTCGCGTGCCTCCGATGCCTCCATTTGACTGAACACATGGTAGCGACCGTTTTCTTCGACGCGATACATGCTGACGCTGTCCGTGTTGAAATCGTCCTCGAATTCAATCTGCAGTTCGTATTGGCCAGGTGCAATCGTCGACCCCGTCGAGATCTGCAGTAACGCGTGTTCCAGATGTTCAAATTCAGCCGCCGCAAGCGCGCCACCTGTGGGGCCAAAGCGTACTTTGATAATCGTCAGATCCTGTGCGTGCAGCCGGACAGACTCAACTTCCTCGCGAATGTCGAGGGAAATCGACGTATCGCCTGCGTAGCGCAGCGAGTTTGGATCGAGCGTCATTGCAAGGTGTTGCGATAGTGGTTGCACTGAAACATCGAGCCGGTAGGGATCGTCGGACGTTGCGGCGCCTGCGATACCGCTGCCGGCGATACTCAACGACAGGAAAACCAACGCCATCATTATTTTCGTCATTACGGGAACTCGCGTAAAAGCAGTTCGCTACTCTAGCGGTTAGGGCTGGATGCGATCAACAGAAAAAGGCCCACGCCAGGTGGGCCTTTTTCAACTAGCGACCGATGCCTTATTCGGCGTTCAATTCGGCCAGCAAAGCTAGTGCATCGTCGCGGAAGAATGGCAAATTAGGGTTCAGCGTATTTCTATTTGCAGCGCGAGTGGCCAGATCAATTGCACGATCGGTGTTGCCCAGGGCGGCCTGCGTACGGGCAGACCAGTACAGTACGACCGGATTAAGCTGGCTTGCCTGATCAAAATGTTTAGCAGCAGCTTCGAGTTCCTCGTTAAATTGCGCCAGAAACGCGCTGAGTTCATGGACACGACGCTTTTCAAACGCTGTACCATTCATTTCTGCGGCCGCATTGTACTCGGCGGTCCGGGTTGCGGCAGCTTCTGCATCGCCAGCATTCATTGCGACGAGCGCGGTCTTGAACATGTGCGTCCGCTCTGCCTGCGCCAGGTTGGCTTCGTTGAATCCGGCCTGCAGGCGGTTATCGAGCGCCGAATCATAATACCCCTCGGCTTTGGCTGGTTCGCCTGCCGCGAGCATGATGTCACCCATGTACTCGAGCGCACCGCCCATCGCCGCCCGGTTACCCTTCACTTCGGCTTCAGCAAGTATCGTCTCGCACATCGCCATCGCGGCCCCGGTGTTGCCGGCAAATAGATGTGCAATGACGGAGCTGTACATTGCGCCCTGACGTTCGGCGAAATTGCGGGCCGCGGCCAGTCCCCGTTCCGCTGCTTCCTGGGCCAGGTCTGCTTCGCCTTTTAACGACTCGTTGGTTGCGATACCGATGTAGGCCGAGGCAAAGTTTTGATTGATGTCGAGCGCCTTGCGATAGTTCACGATCGACTCTTCATAGTCACCCATCTCCATCAACAACTCGGCGTAGGAATCGTAAGGGTTGGCCTCGTCGGGAAGAAGCTCGACGTACTTGGCGAAAGCCACTTTCGCATCATCAAAGTTCTCGAGGCTACGGTTGGAGTAACCGAGCATGTTGTAAGCGCCTGCAAAATTCGGATTGATCGCGTTTGCGTGCTTGAGGTGTTCGATAGTGCCGGTAAAGTCCTGTTGGCCGTAAAGGAAAGTGGCGAGCCGCATGTGTGTCCGCTCGTCTTTCGGATACATCGCCACCAGTTTCGTCAATGCATCCTGCTGCGCGGCTTGATTGTTTTCCGAGCCCGCAACGACAGCGCGAATAATGAGTTGCTCGCCTTCGGACGCGCCTGCTGCATGTTCATGCGCGTTGCCGACTGCAGCGAAAAACTCTGCGGTGGTTTGCGATGTTTGCGCCAGCATGGCGTAGCCCATGGCGAAAGCGGGGTCTTCCTTGACGGCTTGCGCAAATGCTATGTTTGCGTCGACGAAGTGCAGGTCATCTGCCAATGACCGGCCTTGCATATACAGGTCTCGTGCTGTTTCGGATGATGTCGTAACCGGCACTTTGGCCGCCGCCATTGCAGCATCGTCTGATTGCGTCTCAGTCGCGGGTCCGTCCTGTTTTCCACAAGCGGCGAACAATAACGCGGTGGCGCAAAGCGCAAGCGCGGGCAGAACTCGCAGGTTGATGGCCTTCATGGGGATCGCTCCTTGTAATTCTTATGAAAGTTCGCGTCACGGCATGTCACGTTGCCGTACGGATGTTCCTATTGTACTCCTAAGCGGAGTGCGGAATGCTTCTCTAGAATTTACATGGAGTTTGTTACACAAGTGCTTGTCGCGCCGCCCAATACCGATTCAGGTCTGGGCAGCGCGAGCTTGCGATTAAGCGTCGAATGGCGGAGCAGCTGTTACGGTGCGGCTACGACCTCGACAAGAACCTCGTCGGCCTCAAAGCAGCCGTCCGTCGCCATCGTTCCAAACAGATCAACGGACTGGCCCAGGGCGAGATCGTCGATCGTGCCCATTGTCACTTCTGATGCCGCCACGTCGACGAGCAAAATGTCGGCAGGATCGTTGACGCGGACACACGTGTCGTTGCCTTCGACCGGCGCAAGCATGAAACTTCGCGTTGCGGCATCGAGAGGCTCGATAATCGTGCCGCTGAGTTGCAAGGCATCTTCTGCCTCGACGAACACCAGCGCGGCGCGAATGAGATCGGGGTCGGCCGGGTCGGCTTTTGTGGGCCGCACGCCTTCAACCTCGAGATTGGCGCCAACGACAATTGCGTCCGGACTAATTTCGCCGGCCGCATCGAAGTACTTTGTCCCATCCTGAAGTTCGACAACGATATCGCCATTGTCATTGATGACCATCAGGAACTGCTGGTCCATGGGCATGCTGACAACGTTGCCACTGACTTGTTCCGCATTGCCGCCAATCTCGAGAACCACTGTATCCAACGCGATGTCCGGATCAACAACGTAGCGGCCGATTACAACCACCGTATCGTTGACCATCAACGTGCTGAATTCTGTTGCCAGACCTTCGTTGTCGAAGATGCTGGCACCCGCACCGGTAATTACATCGATGCAGTTGTCCGGCATAGCGACGTCACACAGCCGATAGCTGCCAGCCGGGTCGGCATAAATTTCGCTGACGAAGCCATCCACCCGCGCGAGCTTGTCGGGCAGACCGCCGTTCATGAAGTTGGCTTTGACGACCGGACGGAAATTGTATTTACGGCCGTTTCCGGCACCGGTGATCTTGATGGACTTGTTCGCGTCCATATCGATTTCGGCGAGCAGGGTCCGTCCGGGGAGGACTTCAAAACCCTCGGGATCGAGCAGATCAATCTTGCCGTTTGCGGGCAGCGCCGGGAATATCGACGGACCGCCATCATTAGGGACTAATTCCAGTTTGTCGATCCTGAGCCGCAGCTTGGTGTAGACCCCGACATTCACCTCACCAAAGACGATGGGCTCATTGAAGTTGGTGAGATCGAGCAGATCGATCGACTTCGAATCCTGGAAGAAAATCTGCTGACCGTCGTCGTCGCTGATCAGGATAGCCTCAACCACATTGAGCTTGATCGCACTGAACTCGTCGGTTGGCTTGTCTGTGAACAGCAAACCAATTGTGCCGGTCGTTGGCGTTGGAGTGACGTCAGCAGGCTCGTTGCTGTTACTCGTCGATGAAGAACCGCCGCAGGCAGAAATAAACAGAGAGACTGCCAGTGCCAGTATCGGCAATCTGGAGTGAGAGGTGTATTTGAAGGTGTTCATTGGATTTCCCGATGATCGTCCTGATCCGATCGTTATTGACCAAACAGACGAACTTGTTTTGATTCTTGAATTAACTCGAAAATCCATTTTATGCTCGTGTCAAAACACTGCAACCGTCGCTAGATTGCGACATTTACATAATGTCCTGAAAGCGAACAAGGGCCGCCTGCGGCATGCGGGCGGGCCCTGATATCGAACAAAGTACTTGCTTAGAGCATCGCAAACTGAATGGCAATGTCAGCTGCCAGTCGCGCATTGTTCAGTACAAGCTGGATGTTGGCCTCCAGGCTTTTGCCGTCCGTGCGTTCGGCAATCCTTGCCAGCAGAAACGGAGTCGTCTCTTTGCCCGTAATGCCCTGGCGGTTCATTTCGCGAATCGCCTCGGCGATGATGTCATCGATGTCATCGCCATCCAGAGCATGTTGCTCGGGTATCGGGATCGCGACGACCATGCCGCCGGGCAGTTGCAGGTCCAGTTTGATACGCAAGGCAGCGGCTGCTTCCGCGGCACTGTCGATCCGGTAATCGACCGGAAAACCGCTGCTGCGGGTGTAAAACGCCGGTAGGGTATCGGTCTTATACCCCACGACCGGCACGCCGACGGTCTCGAGGTACTCGAGTGTGCGGCCGATATCGAGCACTGACTTGACCCCGGCGCAGACCACTGCGACGTTCGATTGCGCAAGCTCCTCGAGGTCCGCCGAAATGTCCATTGTCTCCGCGACGCCGCGATGCACACCGCCGATACCGCCTGTCGCGAACACCCGTATGCCGGCCATGGCGGCGATGATCATCGTTGCGGCGACCGTGGTGGCGCCGTCTTGCTTGTTCGCGATGACGAATGGCAGATCGCGACGGCTGGTCTTGAGTACCTGTGGTCCCCGTTCACCGAGCTGACTGATCTCGCCCTCGGACAGACCGACTTTGAGACGGCCGGCCAGAATTGCGATCGTGGCGGGTACCGCACCACCTCCGCGAACTGCGTTCTCCACGGCTAATGCCGTTTCCACGTTCCCGGGATACGGCATGCCATGGCTAATGATGGTTGACTCCAGCGCGACCACAGCTTTGCCGGCACGAATGGCTGACGCAACCCCGGGAGCAACGTCGAGATAGTCGTTCCTGGGTTTATCCGGCACGCTGATTCTCGACAGTCTGATTAATGGCGCTGAGCGACAGGGCAGGGCTACTGGTCGCACGGTGGGACAGAGTAACGTCCGCAGCGGCCAGTGCATACTGCAGTGACTTCTCCAGCGCCCAGTCCTCGAGCCAGGCATAGGCGAGAGTTGCGAGAAATGCGTCGCCCGCGCCGCCAGTATTCTTGACGTCATGCCTGGGGAACTTCAGTTTGTCGACGCCTTGTGCGTCGCTCGTACTGTAGAACACGCCCTGCGCTCCACGAGTGACGAACAGTCGTTCGACGCCTTGCGCATGCACCCAGTCGGCGAGCGTTCGCAGTTCAGGTAGTGTTCGCGCCCTTAGTCCGGCGAGCGCTTCAGCTTCGATAGCGCTGGTCTTGAGTGTGTGGACGGAGCTCAGATACGGTTTGATCCGCACTGCCTTGGCAGTCGATACAGTATCCACGAATACCGCGTGCCTGGTAAACGTGCCGGCCAGCCAGGCAAGGGCGTCGTCAGGAAGATTGGTGTCCAGGATAATGAGGGAAGCCTGATTCAGCATTGCCCGATACTGCCGCAGTCGGTCGGCACTCAATTCATCGATGATACTCATGTCGGCAACGGCGACCTGCATGTCGCCGGTATGGTCCAGCACAGACAGATAGGTCGATGTTGCTGCCGACTCCAGTCGTTGTACGTGTTGCATGTCGATACCGGCCTCGCGACTGAGCTGCAGCAACATCCTGCCCTGCTGGTCATTGCCGACGGCCGAGATGAGGCGGCAATCCACGCCGAGTCGGGCCAGGCTTTCGGCGATGTTACGGGCAACGCCGCCAGCCGAAGTGTGCACGGTGCCCGGATTCGAATCGTTGCTGCGCAACGTATTGTCCGACTTGCCGTGGATGTCCATGTTGGCACCGCCGATCACGGCGACAAACGATGGGTTGCTCAGGACATAGCCGCGACCTTTGATAACACCCTTATTCGTCAGATTCATGATGTGTCCGGCCACGGCAGAGCGGCTGATACCCAGGGTCGACGCGATCGCCTGCTGGGGCATCATTGGATCTTCGCGAATCAGCGCAAGAATCTGTTGCTCACGGCTCGTCATGGGGAACAAATGTTATATGACCAAACAATAGTTGGCAAATGCGCGGCCAGCGCCCGAAGATTTGCAGGCACTGCGATTTTTTGCGACGTGGTTCCATGACGGCGCAATCCACGCATGGTCTCTTAGCTGTACAGAGTTATGTACAACCGGAGATTCGAGCATTGTCTGACTATGGGCCCCTACAAGCCGGGATTGGCGAGCGAGCGTTCGGGAGTGACGCAGGTGCGCCAGTTACGTTGAACTACCAGTCGCATCGGGATGCATTGAAATTCATCCAGACAGCACTGAACAGTCCTCGCGGTCTCGCCGTTCTGCACGGGCCACGATCATCCGGCAAAACAACGATTGTCCGTCGTGTTCGCGATTCAATACCCGCAGAAACTGCGGTCGCGCTGATTGATGGCACCGATATTCGTCCTCAGGGGCTCCTGGCCGGAATGCTTTCTCAGTATGGCTACGATATGGGCCTCGACTCAAGCAGCGAGCTGCTGCAGATGGTCAAGGTCTTCGCCATGCAGCAGGCCGGATCCGGCCAGCCTCCACTCCTGATTGTCGACAATATTGAACACATGTATCCGAGCGCCCTGCGCACACTCGATGCGCTCGCAATGCTCACCGTGCAACATCGCTGCGCAATTCGAATCCTGTTGACAGGCAACGAAAACCTCAGCTCACTGATCGGATCGGAGAGTATGCCCGGTATCGCGAAACGCCAGGTCGGCATCTTTACTATTGGTCCGTTATCCGATCAGGAAACCGTGCTGTACTTGCATGCGCGATTGGCGGCTTGCGGCGTGCAACAACCCGATACACTTTTTCCCGTTGCCGCATGTGAGCGCTTGCGCGAACTCTCCGGTGGATGGCCAGGTTTAATCAACCATTACGCACAAGAGGCTATTTGCCCGGATAAGCCGCGACTCATCATTACACGCAACGGTGCAACCGTGTCGCAGTATGTGCCACGTACAAAAAAGGTCCTCATCGGTCGCTCCGAATTCGCCGATGTGGTGCTTGATGACGAGTACGCGAGCAAGATTCACGCGGTGCTGCTTCGTTACTCGAACGCATTGGTCCTGCTCGATTTGAACAGCTCCAACGGTACGACGGTGAATTCGGTCAAATTGAAAAGCACGGTCCTGAGAGACAACGACATCATCATGATTGGCCATCATCGGCTGAAAGTCGAAAACGCTCCAGCGATCAGTGAGGAGGTTGCGGATCGCCTGCAGTCGCCCGACACCGTCAAGATGAGAACTCTCACCGAAATTCGACGCCTGGCAGACGAGATGCGTGTAGTAGCAGCCAGTGAGAAGAAGAGCGGCGGATAAACTGCGTTAGCGAATTGACCTAGCATTCTTCGCACCAGTCGGCGTCATCGAATTCGCCGTCTTCGTCAGGATCCTCAATCCAGGTGGTGCCTTCGTTCTCGTCATAGTCCGAATCGTCCCACTCCCAGACGTCGTCATCGTAGTAGTCGCCATCGTCCTCGTCGCCCTCATCACCATCGTCATACGACGAGCTGTCACTGCTTTCGGCGTCGCCTTGCTCGGTGTCAACCGACGAGGGCACCGGCAACGATGTCTGAAATACACTGCGGTGCGCCGTGTATAGCTGACCATTCGGTAACGCCAGGGTAAATCGCAATATGTACGTCGGCCAGAATGGAATGCGGAGTCCTTTAAATCCCAGGCCCAGAAATACGAAGTCGGCATC
>Ga0224508_10004623_pt1 | contig 11199 bp, 8 predicted proteins | sample SF_Jan12_sed_USG_4_FD_170157 | JGI IMG/M metagenome (GOLD analysis project Ga0224508, IMG submission 170157) | Sediment microbial communities from San Francisco Bay, California, United States - SF_Jan12_sed_USGS_21 | ecosystem: Environmental > Aquatic > Marine > Sediment | place: USA: California...
TCAGAACCTCGAACAATTTTTAGGGTATTTGAAAAAGTTTCAAAATCTTTTTTTCCTGCACCATAACCAATTGAATTAACTTTCATAGGAGGATAATACTCTACAGCATCATTTGCTAGATTTGCTAAAATGCAGGCACCTGTGGGAGTTGTAAGTTCTTCATTTGCATTATTTCCTTTAATTGTTAAATTTGAATTTTTAAAAATCTCAAGAATAGCACTTGCAGGGTTTGACATAGTGCCATGCGAAAAAGTTACAGAGCCACCACCAACTGAGACAGGTAAGCAAACAATTTTTTCATCAAATAGATGTAGATCATCTAGCGCAATTGTTATACCAATAATATCTACCAACGTATCGATACTAGAAGCTTCGTGAAAATGTACTGAATCTTCAGGAATCCCATGAACAGTTGATTCTGAAGAAATCATAGTATCAATACAAGATTCTGCAAACATTTTTGCTTTTTTTGAAAGCCCAATGGCTTGGATGGAGTTAGTAATGGCCATTTTTATTTCCAGACCTTTTCGTTCATGAATATCTTCATCGGTTTCTAAAATCAGTTGAAAAGCTTGAATACCATGTTTTTGAATTTTTTCAAAATCAATTTTTTTTATAGTTGTATTTGATAGGAATTTTTGTGATTGTTTGACTCCATTAATCACCTTATTTTTATCAGCGCCTAAATCAACCAATGAACAAAGAAGCATATCTCCAGATATGCCTGCAATCTGTGGATCAATTACAACAACCATGATTGAAAATTATCAAAAATGCTTATAAATTCGTCTAATATATCAGGAATTTCATTAGATTTAATTATTGAAAATTAACATCTATTTTCATGATTACCATTATCGGTTCTGGAAAAGTGGGCGGAGATGCGGCATTATTTTCTGCATTAAAACGATTAGATGATCAAATTTTGTTGCTAGATGTTGCTGAAGGACTTCCGCAAGGAGAAGCAATGGATATCAATCATATGTTATCAGAGCAAGGAATTGATGTAGAGGTAAAAGGTTCTAATGATTTTTCAGATATGAAAGGTTCAAACGTTGTTGTTGTGGTTGCCGGTTCTGGAAGAAAACCAGGAATGACAAGAATGGATCTTCTGAAAATTAATGCTTCAATTGTAAAAAGTGTTGTTGAAAATATCAAAAAATATGCCGACAACTCTATGATAATTCCAGTTACAAACCCACTCGATCCAATGGCATACATCACCTACAAAGTATCGGGATTTGATAGAAGTAGAGTGTTTGGAATGGGAGGAATGCTTGATTTGTCAAGATTTAGACAGTTTATTCATGAGTCAACAGGACATTCTCGTGATTCCATTAGAGCATTAGTAATTGGCGAACATGGAGAGAACATGTTACCGTTACCAAGATTTTCATCAGTGTCAGGCATTCCATTATCATCATTTCTTCCAAAAGAAAAATTAGAAGAATTGGTTCAAAACACAAAACAAGTTGCAGCTAAAGTAATTGAACTAAAAGGAGCTACAGTACATGCTCCAGGAAATGCAATTTCTGCAATTGTTGAATCAATTGTAAGAGATAGAAAACAAGTCATTCCAGTTGCAACATATATTGACGGAGAATATGGTCATTCAGATGTTACAATTGGAGTTCCAGCAATTATTGGGAAGAAGGGTGTAGAAAAAATTATTGAATTAGATCTAAATGATGAGGAAAGACAAGGATTTGATAAAGGAGTTGAGAGTGTGAAAGGGGCTATCTCAGGTATCGAGATCTAAGCCTTTTTTATTCTAACAAAAAAAATTACCAATGGAAATTCACGAAATTTTGGAATCTTTAAAAGCAGGAAAAATTTCAATTAACAATGCAAAGAAGCTTCTTTCGTTATATTCAATTGAGAAAGTGGAAGGATTTGCCAAAATTGACATTAATCGAAGAAAGAGAAGAGGCATTCCGGAAGTAGTTTTTGCTGAGACAAAAGAATTAGATGAAATCAGAAAAATCATAAAAAAAACTCTAGAAAAAACAAATTCAGTAGTAGTTTCAAGAATTAAGAAAAAAGATTATCCAAAAATCGTAGCATTTGCAAAAAAATTAAAAGTCAAAATAAAAACTGGGAAAAATTCATCATCGCTGTTATTATTTAAAAAACCAATTAAATTTCATGGGGGAAAAGTTGGAATTATTACTGCAGGTACATCAGATATCGGAGTAGCAGAAGAATCCAGATTGATGTGTGAAGCAATGAATTGTAAATGTATTACAAGTTATGATGTAGGAATTGCAGGGATTCAGAGAGTTTTTCCGATTTTGAAAGAAATGGTGAATAATGAGGTGGATTGTATAATAGTGGCTGCAGGAATGGAAGGTGCCTTGGCTACTCTGGTTGCCACATTGGTAGACATACCAATTATAGGAATTCCAACATCTGTAGGATATGGTTATGGAGAAAAAGGCATTGCAGCTCTTGCATCAATGCTTCAAAGTTGCTCGTTGGGATTATCAGTTGTAAATATCGATAATGGTATTGCAGCCGGAGGAATAGCAGCAAATATTGCAAATAGAGCAATCAAAAACAACTCGAATTAGAATTTACAAATTTGCAGGGACAAACATCCTCGTAAATGATATATAACATACCTAAACGAAGTCTGATAATTGGCTGGCAAACGTATTGTACTTACTGCTGATCGTAGTTTAATGACAAATTATCGAGGAAATTTTCTGTATGGATTTATTGCATGTGGCCCATATGAGGTACTTCCTGAGTGGGTGTTTGATAAAGTATTTTGTCCTTCGGTGGAAACTGATCCAATCACAGGACAAGTCAAAGTTGCTCAAGTAGGATTAAGAAGAGTGGAAAGCTCATTACTTCAAGGAGGATACAAAAGGGAAGATGTTTTCCTTGCACATCCCGAAATGTTACAAAAATCCATTGGGCCGGATACTAAGGTGGTAGGAATTAATGTAATGGATCCACTAGGAATGGCTCCGGTTACAACAACAATGTCTCCAGAAAAATTATCTTACGTTGCAATGAAATTTAAAAAAATGTGTGCCAGCATCATTCAACTCAAAAAGAAATACGATTTCAAAGTAGTGGTTGGCGGTAATGGTGCATGGGAATTAGCTAAATCAGATAGAATGAAAATACATGGAATTGATACAGTTGTTGTAGGTGAAGCTGATGAATTAGCGGTAGATTTGTTCCAAGATTTAGAAAAAAATGATGCGCCGGAACTAATGCATTGTTTTGTAAGAAATCTTGAAAACATTCCAGTTATTGAAGGTCCTACAATCAATTCATTGATTGAAGCAATGCGTGGTTGTGGAAGAGGATGTGACTTTTGTGATGTAAATAAAAGATCAAAGAAGGACCTTCCATTAGAGAGATTACAACATGAAGCAAAAACTAACTTAGACTATGGATTTGACTCAATTTGGTTACATTCTGATGAGATGCTTCTATATGGATGTGACAATAGAGACTTTGTTCCAAACAGAGATGTCATAGTTGATTTGTGGAAGGGGCTCAAAGGATTAGGTGCAAATTTTGTTGGAACAACACACATGACATTTTCAGCAGTTGCAGCAGATCCTATACTAATGCAACAGATTTCACACATTAATGAACAAGACAAAACAGGAAGATGGCTTGCAACTAATTTAGGAATTGAAACAGTAGCGCCAGACATGGTAAAGAAACATCTTGGTGTAAAAACAAAACCATTTGCACCTGAAGAATGGGGAAGTGTTGTAAGAGAAGGTGCAAAGATTTTAAATGAAAATCATTGGTTCCCAGCCGCAACAATCATCATTGGTTGGCCTGATGAAACACCAGATGACATTCAATTTACTATCGATATGATGAGTGACTTTAGAGAGATGAATTTTAGAGGTCTAGTAGCGCCATTGCTTTATCAGGACTTTAGTGAAAAAAATTCAATGCACTTTGGAAACTTGAATGAGGCACAATTTACACTATTTTGGAGATGCTGGGAAAACAACTTACGTGTTATTAATGACATCATTCCAATTATTCTTAGAAACAAGACATATGGACCACCAATGAAAATCTTCATGTATGGAATTCTCAAAGCTGGAACTTGGGCAATAATGAGGTATCTTCGAGGATTGTGCAAGGATCTCTTTAACGGAAGAACTCCTGATGAGATTATTGACAAATATGCAAGAAGTAGATCAGTGTCTGCCCCTAAAATTCAAACAAAGAAATTATAAATTTTCAATAGCAATATCTGCTATAGTATTTCGTTTTGGTGTTAGAGAGACAAAGTATACTTTGTCCGCTCTCTCAATTGCTTCAACTTTTTTGTAAGACTTTGATGCTACATCAAATTCATAGATTCCAGGTTCAAGGGAACCCTTTGCATAAAGCATAAGATATGTCTCTCCGGTTGCAGGACTAAGTGGAATAAATGACATCACGTAACCTTTGTAGGAATTAATGGGCATTGTATTTTTCATAGGTGGGGCAGCTGATGCCATATACATGAGAATATCTTCAACTGTTTCAAATTCTTCATATTCAACATGCATGAAATATCATAACGATATCAATATAATAACCTACTAGAATGAAATTAAATTATTTTCTAGATTTGATATGTTTGTGAACTTTGAATCCAATTAATGCTGGTGCTGCAATATACATTCCCAAGTTGAGTGCAATTACAGAAATTCCTAGTCCTAGAACTTCAGATTCTGAACCGTCATCAGCCAATGTCATAATAGATAATGTTGAAACCATTGGAGTGATAAATGCCCTAACTGCTTCTTGGAACATTGGGTTTTCTCTTTCTATATCAGCAATTGTTGGTGAGAATGAGTAGTATAATTGATTAAATCCAGTCATGAATGTTGTACCAGATGTCGTGCTCATTACGGTGTTATCTCTAATTTCCCTTAGGAATTGAACTTGTGGTGCTAATTCAGTACCATATGCTGCTGTTGCAATTAAGCAGCCACCGCCGTTTTCTTCAGGTTCTTCGGTTTTAATTACTTGACAAATACCATTTACTAATTCAGTTCCAGCCCCACATGTTGGTTGTGGTTCAGGATCAGTAACAACTGGGGGTTCTGGTTCAGGATCAGTAACAACTGGGGGTTCTGGTTCAGTAACAACTGGTGGTTCTGGTTCAGTAACAACTGGTGGTGTAGTAATAACTTGCTCCCCACCAACATAATTAATTGTAGTCTCAGCTTTATTTGCACCAAAGTGCACATCAATGATATAATCACCACTTAACTTCCATAGTGGGCCACCAGCAATGAAAGAATGTTGGAAAGAGCCATCAGAATTTGGAGTTAGTTGTCCAATAGTTACAAGATTATTATCAGGAGATTTGATAACGTAAGTAAGGGCTTTCCCAGAATCGATTGAAGAATCATAATCTCGGATATTTCCAGAAACTATAACGGTGTTGCCATTCGAATATATTTCTAAATTGGAAGATATAGACAATGGGGCAATATTATGATTATCTGCAAAGGCAGAACCATTTAGACCATAAGATAAAATTGATACAGACAACAACGCAAATGCTAGAAATCCCATTAGCCTCATTTTCATTTTGATTCATGAATTAAGAGTATTTATATTTTCAATGAAATAAAATTGACTACATCATCATACTCGAATTATGCCTTTTTTGATCAAGTATTGAATTGATTCAACGAAGTCTTCATCAGAAATTTGATCATCAGCCCACCATTGAAAATTATTTTTTACCCAATTGGGAATCATTCGATCAGATGTTGGAGTTTGTTCAGAAGAAATTGTAATAATATTATTTTCAATAAGATGTTGGATTATATCAACAAACTCAGAATCATCCATAGTGGACAATGACGATAATTGAACATCATCCTTAATTCCGATGGGAATGTGTTTACTGAACACGTCAAACGAGACAGAACCTATTTGTGTTCCAGCATACTCTAAATTAATGACATATTTACCTGGCAACGAGCTTGAATTAAGAGTGAAAACAGATTTGTAATTTCCACTATTGGTTACAGATGCACTAAACTCCTGTACTTTCCCATCAGGATAAATTAAAGTTATAGAAAGAGGCATTCCGCTTCTTTGATTATCAATACTGCCAGAAAGTACTATTTCTTTTACAGAATTAGGTAAAGGAAGTATAATTTCAGTTGTACTAAGTTGTGGATAACGAGGTGTAAAAGTGGTGGATACTCCAGATGATTGCCTGTTATTTGATGAACTGAAAATATTTGACTCGCCTGATTCATCTCGAGAATCATGATATTTTATTTCAATGCTACCACCTGCAGGAGAAATCAATTGTGTCCCACTTTTGTTACATATTTTAGAAGGCATTTTGAACACTCCTTCAAAAATTCCCGTACTCGGTCCTGTCTCAATTAGAGTAAATCCTGTAGAGGCCAACCCTCCATGCTCAACACCATTAATTGTACATCGTTTGTATCGTATATCTTTTATCAAAATCTCCAACATTTTCACTCCATTGTTTCCAACTGTATCCACATTGGGGGAACCAGAATTATCTATGACCTGATACACATCAATTTTGTCACTCTTCAGATTAAGATCAGAGTCATTTAGAATTACAACTACAGGTTGTCCAAATCGGTAGGAAGTAGAACCAGTGGAAACAACTCCAGAATGCGTGTTAATATCTGATCTGTTAGAAGTAGTAGTACTCAAACCAACTTTATCTAAATCAGAATAAGAAATGAAAATACCTTCCTCATCAACTAACCTATCAGTGACAAGAAACTTGATGTCATCATCAATAGTATTAATTGTTTTAATGAAATTCACATCAAGTATGTTTAGCTGATTGGCAACAGCATACTCAAATGTTCCTTCAAAAGTAGATGAACTGTCACTGGTTTCTTCAAGCTCAAATCGGTAGATAGAATTATTGATCCCATTCAATCTGTCATCTAATCCAAAAGAAAAAAGATCAAACACAATTGGCTGAAGATCAGATCCATTTGGGATAGTCATGACATTAGAAGAACCGAAATTAATTACTAAGAAAACAAGTCCATTTTCTTTGAAAATATTGTCTACAGTATCATCATCAAGTTGAATAAATCCACTAGATGAGGAAATATCTCCCGAGTTTATTATTGTAAGAGGTGAGGAAGGAAAAGAACCGAAATGTAGATCAATTTTTGTGTCAGAAAAGTCTTTTATTCCAAAGTCATTCTCAAGAGATCTAAAATCATAATTAATCCAGTTTGTACCAATATTGTCTGAATTGTGAACATCCAACAATACAGATTGTAGATCAGATACAGTGATTCCAGAATTTAATGAGATTTGTTTAAAAGAAGTACCGGTTAAAGGATTTGTCACAGTATCAATAAACAATCTGGCTGAGTTTTTATCTGGAACAGAAGATAATACATTCTCCTTAACTCCCGAGAAATCAGGAGAATTAGGATAAAATATAACATTTGATGATTTTGCCAAAGTTACAGGATTGCCAATTTTTAATGTTGGTATAAGTGAAGAATCTCTGAAAACATCCAGATGATCCCTAGAACCAGTGTTAATGTTTTGATCAGGATCTACAAGAATTATTGAGAATTCAGTACCAGGGGATAACGATCCAGAGTTACTATCAAGTTTCAATTCAGTCTTGGGTAGAGATATAGAAGCTGTTGAAAAACCTGTTAGAACAGAAACGGAATCATCATTATAGTTAACTATTCCCGTTTTTCCACGTGGTGCATTTTGAGTTATTCCTATTGTTGATTGATCACTTGAATCAAAACTCTCAAAGATTCCAGAATTTGGGCCTTTTTCCACAAGAGTAACAATTTGTGTAAAATCATCAGTGCCACCAGTGTCATCATCAATAGATGTTTTATCGTTTTGATTAGAATTGGATTTTAGTTCCATTACAGAACCCAAATTCATAGAGAACTCACCATTATTTTTAAAACCAAGATTTGAAAGATGGGGAACTAGATTTACCAAACCACTTCCACCAGCTGCATCTTTTTGTCCATTACTATCAAATGCTTGATAAAAAGTACTGATGGGAGATGAAACATGAAATGTCCATGAATCTTCATCTGTAGGATCTTGGTTTAGTTGAAAATCATTTATTGTTACAAAAACTTCAGAATTTAGCGGATAAGATGTTCTATCTAAAGATAGTGAAATATTTGGCATTTCATCATATTCAAGATCAACTCTTTGTGCTCCCCCAGCTGCATTATATTGAATAGTTACATCGTCAAATGAAAATAATTGAATAAGAGGCCAAGCATCCGGAACAAGATCTATTTGACCAGGTAACACAGCAGGATTTGTATTAATTGATTTTGATTTTCTTACGACATTATTCAGATCAGAAGGTGTCATAGGATTGCCAGTACAATCAGAATGAGGAACAAAAAAACCATCAGTGTCAGAAAGTGAAATTCCAAATACAGAAGGTGATGTATCTCTACTGCAGAAAACTCCAAAATCCAATCCTTTTCCATCTGAACCAACTTCAACTGTAGAATCCGCAACCTTTGCCTTGTCAACATTTGCAAAATAAGCATACCAATTACCGTCTGTTGCCTGAACCATTCGTAAAATTTTACCGTTTATTGTAACATCAGGTTCACCTTTTCCTTCGTCAGTGTCTCGAATATCATTATCTCTAATAACAACCTCTATCACCATTGAACCAGAAAAATGATTATTAAATTGAGAATTTTCAGCAGATACAAACAAGTTGGGGTTACTTGCTGCCTCAGCATCCATCATAGGAACTAGTAGTATTATTGAAAAAGTTGCCACTAAAGAAAAATATCTCCTATCCAACATTTCTAAAATCATATTCTATCACAAATAACGTTGTCGCAGCATTTCTTCTTAGAAAACTGTAATACGTGATTCAAATTATCAGAAAAGAAGGAAAATGTTTGTACAAAGGACCAAAGTTTTACAGATTTCACTTCTAGCCATTTTTTCAGCATTTTTAGTAGAGTTAATTTTTGGTTTAATATCAAACAGTCTAGCTCTCATTACTGATAGCATTCATGCATTGTTGGACAGTGTGGTAACTCTTGTTTTGCTTTTGGCAGCAAGAATGGCAATCAAACCACCTGATGCAGAACACACCTACGGACATGGAAAAATCGAATCATTAGGTGGGTTAATTGGAGGAATAGCAATTTTTTTGATTGCTTGTTTTTTCATTTACGAATCTATTAACAGATTACAAAGTCCACCTCCAAACATTTTACCCGGATTATTTGCAATAATTGGCGGCATATACACAATCGGGATTGATTTTTTTAGAATAATTCTCTTGAGAAGATCCATTAAAAAAATTGGTGGAGATACCCTCAAAGCAGATTTTTATCATGCATTCATGGATCTTGGTTCTACACTAGTTGCAATTGTTGGGATAGTTTTAGTTTCATATGGATTGTATTTTGGTGATTTTGTTGCAGCATTAATTTTAGGAGGATTATTAGCAGTACTTAGTGTAAAACTAGTATACAGAACCGCTCTTGATTTGACAGATATAATATCACCAGAACTTGTGAAAAACGTTAGAGAAATTGCAACTTTAACAGAAGGAGTCATTAATGCAGATCCGATACTTATGAGAAGATCAGGGGATACAATTTTTGCAGACATAACTATCTCATTAAGAGGAGATACTAGTTTTGATAAAGCGCATGAAATCAGTGATAGTGTTGAGAGAAATATAAAAAATAAAATATCCAATGCTACGATCACAATTCATTTTGAGCCAAATTGGAAAGATGTACCACTAGATGCAAAAATATTAGATATTGCAAAAAGTGTTGACGGTGTAAAAGGAGTTCATAATGTCATTACACATAAAACTAAAGGAAGGACATACGCTAATTTGCACGTGATGGTAGACAGCGAAATTAATCTGTTATCAGCTCATAAAATTTCCGAAGTGATTGAATATAAAATTCAAGAGAACATTCCTGAAATTGAACATGCTACAATCCATTTAGAGCCATTTGTGAAAATACCTGAAAATGTTAATTTGGAAGACAAGATTACAGAAGAAAAAATTGAAACAATATTAGAAAAATATCCAGAAATCAGGAAAATTGGGCGCATAGTATCTTTAAATTTTGAGAACATTCTAAAGATTGACATTGATTGTTCATTTGATAGGAAATTATCAATTAAGAAAGTTCATGATTTGACATCAGAGATAGAGCGTATAATTAGAACAGAAATTAATAATTCAGTCATAACAATTCATCCAGAACCAGACTAAACCAAGATACTTGTCAGATACATCACCAACATGCCTGCTGCAAAACCAGATACCACAGCAAAGCTGGAGAGATTTTTATCACTTTCATCTCTAATCCAGTTCACTATTACAACAATTACCTGAAAAATAGCACCTGCACCTATGGCAAGAAAGATAACTGAAGTGAATGGAGAATATACAAAACCACCTACCCCCCTACAGGTTCAAACACTCCATCCATTTCTGCTGGATGAATTCCATGAAAATGTATGGTGTGTTCTTTAGAGCCATTATTAATGAAGTTAATTCGAAGAAGATCACCTTCGGTAGCTCTTATTGTTGGACCGGGAACAGTTCCATTAAAAGTCCAAACATTATAAAAAACACCAGGTGAAACTTCCATAACTTTATCATCTTTTGCAATAATTGTAAATTCTCTCAGAGTAGTCCCATCAGATAACTGTGAAACTCGTCCATAGTTGAAATCTCGCAAATATTTCATTGGGTCAAATTCTACAGTAGATACCGTATAAAGAGGATCAATGATCTCTCCAGATGTTTGTACAACAGCCCCTGAATGTGTTACAAATGTTTTCTGTTCTGATTGAGCCTCAACAAATAGTGGGAAGACCATAATCATAGAAACTCCAATTACTAAAGAAAGCAATAAAATCATCATAGTTGAGCGAGTAATTTTCAATAGTCAAAAAAAGAAAAATTCTTTATTTAAATTTACCCTAAGCTAACTTTTTTAGTGTAATCTAACTTTTTTAGTATAATCTAACTTTGTCACACAATACAAACAAATTTTTAAAAAATTAGGTTTAAACTAAAGAAAATCAGTCTTAATATGTGCAAAAATCAGGATTAATTGTTGTTATTGCAGGATTATTAATTGTTGCAGGATTAATCACATCAGTACTTGAAAATCAACTAACTTTGGAGGGGATAAA
>Ga0224508_10004624_pt1 | contig 11198 bp, 12 predicted proteins | sample SF_Jan12_sed_USG_4_FD_170157 | JGI IMG/M metagenome (GOLD analysis project Ga0224508, IMG submission 170157) | Sediment microbial communities from San Francisco Bay, California, United States - SF_Jan12_sed_USGS_21 | ecosystem: Environmental > Aquatic > Marine > Sediment | place: USA...
GACTAGTCCTCACTTACAAATTATTTTTTTATTTTTTTAGCCTTTAAAATTTCACGTGAACGTACTCAAACACCAATGTTTTCATCTTCAGATAAAACCACTACATTTGAAATCCATACAGCAGGAAAAGGAGTCTAGTAGTTCTCTCGTTATTGAGAATCATATCCTGTCTTTAAATCTAAAAATTCTCAAAATATGGCACTTGAGAAAATTGATTTGGATTGTGTTTGCAGCATCATTGATGATGATAATTCCATTGCAATCAGTTGCATTTGCCGAGTCAACCTATGACATTAACATCCCTTCTGGTTCTGCCGACAGGGATTCCCCGTTTCATTGGTCAAGTGAGAAGGATGGCGACACCTCAGGATTTATAGAGATAGTGGTAAATGATACGGTCTTTTGAAAAAATGGGGACATGGCTACCCATACTGTCACTTCCGGAACCCCACTAAACGGACCTGATGGAATTTTTGACAGTGGCAAGATCGGTCCAGGAAAATTCTTCGTACAAAAGTTTACAGAAGTGGGAGAGTTTCCATATTACTGTACCATTCATCCGTGGAGAACGGGTCTTGTAAGCGTGGTTTCCGGTCATAGTTATCTGCCTAATGTCGGCTCTGACTTTGGGGATGGTTCCAATGTCTTTGATTTGGAATACAAGTTCAACCGGCTAGTTGACCGTGCAAGCATTGATGAAAGTGCAAAATCAATCTCTTTTGAACTAAAGGGAAACACGATAAACGATGATGATACGTTAACTTTGTTTCTTCCAGCTGCCTTGATCAGTGGAATATCTTCGGTATCCATCGATGGAACTATGACAGAAGAGTTTGCTCAGGAATTTGAGGATGAAATTACTATACTGATAATTAATGAGGTTCCTTCTGATGCAAAATCAATCACCATAACTGGAACCACAATAGTTCCGGAATTTGGAACAATTACGATAATCATATTAGGAATTGCAATTATATCCGTAATTGCCATATCTGTAAATTCCAAACTTAACATAATTCCAAGATCTTAGTCAATGTATTTTCTTCTTACAAATTAACTCCCTGAGGTCGTAATCCCAATCTGCTTATCATTGCAGTGTACATTATTGTTCAATATTATTGAATTTTGTTAAATTTTGTCTGTGTTTTTTCAAAATGTATTGTTTGCCTCTTCCTTTTTTTAATCAACAGTTTCATTATGTTATTTCCCGTTACAGTACCCCAATTTTTTGGAATCAATCTTATTAACAACAGGTATAACATCAAACGGATGTCAATTCATTCTTTGAATAACTGTGAATATTGGTTCGTTTTGTGTTACAGTATCCATGTTTTGTGTTTTAGTGACGGCACTCTTGGTTGATAGAGTGAGAAGTCTTTTTCTGAATTGTTTTGACTTTGAGATAAATGGTTTCTTTATTTTGGGATCCTAGGGTTTGGCATTCCAGGTTTCCTTATACTTGCCATCTTTCAATAATGACAACAATCCTGCAGATATCAAACATGACTGTAATTCAAATTTTGGAACAGAATTTAGCCTGTAAACTGCACGCTGATACTATTTGGAATTGTCCTCTGAAAGTGATTCAAGTATTGATTCATTTGTAACCACACCAATCACCTGACTTTCATGATCAGGAGACATTACTGGAATCAGGTCAAAGGGGTAAGAGTTCATCTTTTGTATCACTGAAAATACAAAGTCCTGTGGTATTACCGCTGGAATCTTTTTGTACATTACGTCAGATAACACAGATGCATTTTTCTTGTGATGTGACTTTAGATAATTTTTAGACATCATTCCTACAAGCTTTTCATTTATGTCAAACACCAGTACTCCCTGCACAGGCGATTTTTCAAGTTGTTTTGATGCATCCTCAATTGTAGTGTCTGCATACATTTTTTCATATGTGGTCAACACATCCTCTGCAGTCAAGTCTGACACTGCCCGCCTGAAGTATGTTGGAGGAAGGCTCAGCTCAGATGCACCGACCTTTACTTGCACAACCTTTTTGAGTTTTCTTTGCAGTTCTACGCTTGATATTACCATTGTGATTAATGTTCCAAAGACCAGCAATGAGAACATACTGTCATCAAGCATGTCAAATTCAAGTAGAGACAGCATCAATGCAAGATCAACAGCCCCTTTTGACATGACCCCATATGCCACAGTTGATGCCGGCTTCATCCTTGCGATTCTTACTGCGATGTATGAGCTTCCGTATTTCACTCCGACAATTATACCAAGAAACACTGCTATCACCCACCACGGAATCTCAAAGAAATCAGGAGTAAAATGAAGACCGATACCGGCAAAGAAGATCGGAATAAAAATCCCGTATCCCAATACGCTCACGCTCTTGGATATTTCCTGATATTCTTCCTTTCCCATTCTGGATACTGCAATTCCCAAAAGCAGTGCACCTATGGCACCGTGAATTCCGCTGATCTCTGCAAAGTATGCGACAAGTAAAATCATGCCAATCACCACTCCAAAGTATACCTGCTTTGCGCGAAGATGTAATCTTAACATCTTGAAGAATCTCGGGATGACAAAAATTGACAATAACCCCGCCACTACAAAAAATATTATCATGTTTGAAAACAACCAGACAAAGTCCATGATCTGCGGACTGTCGCTCTGGTTGACCTGAATCAGAACACTTGTCAGAATGATTGCGATGAATTCTACAATGGCAGTGACTGTAAAAATCTCCAAACCTATTGTGGAGCGAAGTTTTCCCATGTCAGTAAGTATCTTTGCAGTCACGCCAAGGCTTGATGCACCAATTACGCTTGCAATCGCAAATGCTTTTATGAATTCCATGTCAAGCGCAATCCCAAAAATGCCTGCAGCTGCAAACGGTCCCAAAAATGCCACTGCGGATCCCGCAAACAGCCTTCCCCGCAATACCCTGAACAAGCCGGGAAGATCTATCTCTTCAAGACCAATAAGGAAAAACAGGAAAAACACCCCTATGCTTACAAAGAGATCTATTGCTTCAATAGGTTGGACTATTGCAAGCATTGCAGGTCCCACTATGATTCCTGCCAGAACGTTTCCGATAATTGTAGGTTGGTTAATCCTGTGCATCAGCTCACCCAGCAGCTTGGAGGATATCACCAGAACTGCCAGAAATAAAATCGCCTCGAAAACCATTTCTATAACGCTCGTAAATTCATGCACCCATTAAGACCTTCATGTCATAAAAGGGAACAAAAATAAATTTGAATTTTGAAAGGGTAAATTGTATCTCCTTTATGAAAATGCATACTTGTTATTTTTTGAAAATTTGATTTTTAATGATTCAAAAATTATTAAATTTCATCTTTTTCCAATAGATGGCTTTCCATGTGGATCCACAAATTACCCCACTAACGACACCTTTTCAGGCCCATCATCTCCAAGTAATGGATACCTGCAATCATCCCTTTTATGCAAATCATCATTATTCTGCAGGAGAATGACAAGTTGCAGATAGTAAATCAAACACATGGTTTTTTACTTTCTGGATTCTCAGAAATATTTATAAAATATTTTACCGTATATCCCATCGAGAAAAAAGACGAAGTGTTGTGAAAAATGGCACGAGTTTTCATTTGTCCCTGAGTACTGCCAAACACACTCCACACCTCAGGGACATTACAATTCAAAATACAGTTTAATTTAGATGTCTAATACAATCACCTCTAAAATTCTCAGAAATATTTATAAAATATTTTACCGTACACTTTCTCAAGAACGTGTTTACTTCATTAGCTGAAACAAAATACACTTGCGTTCTTCCCTGAGTTTTTCAGACCAGTGCACACTCAGGGACACTTACAAAACAATCTAATTCATTTGTCATTCTAGCACTATTGCTCCTTTACTTCTCCTCCACTTTGCTTATCCGCCATTTCCAGAAAATTCTGTACTGTTTTTTCTGCTCAATGATGATTTGCTTACCGACGGTTGAAATTTTTTGATTTTTTAGCATCACACTTTTTGCAGAATCTATATGGATCATATTTTTTTCCACAATTGCAAATGTTTTCATCAGAACCGTGTCCCAATTGATGTTCCTATTCTAGAACAACGACATTGTCAGTCATCCAAGGATGTGCTATATAGTAATAGTCAAACGTTCTTTCTTCATCAAATTGATTTGTAAAGGTGGCACCTGAAGAAATTAATCCACTATCAAAAATTCCATTAGGGCCATCTGAAGGGATACCACTTGTAGCAGTATGAATAGTTGTATCATCATTAGTACAAGTTACACTAGAATGCTCACTAATTTTCAAGAAATCAGACATGTCAACCTCCATAACCACGTGGAAACTCTTAAAATATGATTACTAGAAATCAAAAAAAAGTCCTATTTTCAATTTTGTTAAGAACAACACAAAATTAGTTTTTTTTTTGGTCCTAGAACTATTTTTTGAGTTTTCTTTTCTATAGGATAATCTCAAAAGCTCTGGAGAAATGAAAATCGTAGCCAAAACAACAAAGATAATTGTGGAATATAGCGTTTGATCAATAACTGCATATGACAAACCAAATCCAACTGTAACAAACGCTATCTCGCCTCTTGCAATCATCCCATATCCTACTCGCAATCCTTTTTTGTGATTTTTCAGTAGAAAAGATGCAGGAATACCACATCCTAAAATTTTACTAAATATGGCAACTCCTAAAATTCCAAGAAAAACCACTATGTTGATTTCAAATACATCTACCAAATTCACACGTGCACCAATTACTGCAAAAAACAATAAAAAAAATGAAAAAAAAGCTATTGTATGGATACTGGCTTTTTTGTTTGTGTTTTAGTTGGCTTTGCTTTTGGCAGTGTGATTTCCAAAACACCCTCTACAAGTTTGGCTTTTACTTTTCCTGAAACCACGTCTTCAGACATTGGCAATGTCCTATAATATGAGACATTGCTTCGCTCCTTTCTGAGATAGTTCTTTTTCTTTTCCTCTGATTCTTCCTTGTGTTCTGCTGAAACCTCCAGTGAATTGTCAGTCACGTTTAGCTTGATGTCTTTTTTATTGACACCTGGAACGTCCATCTTTACCCTAAACTGATTGCCTTCATCTATGACGTCACAAGATGCCTCTGGCATTTTGGGCATTGATATTGATGGAAATGATGAGAATGCCTTTTCCATGTCTTTTCTCAGGTTTTCAATGGACCTGTCGATGTCCATCCAACTTGATGTCAAAAATGGTGCAATACCTGTACTTTTCTTTGGTGGATCTTTTGATTTTGCCATGAATGAGACAGTGACTTCCATGTACTTAATTGGAATGTTAAATTTTCTAATATGAAAATTAGATCATTTTAAGATAATTGGATTTTCAATCTTGAATTTTATCTTGCTATTTTAAATTAAAAAATACATAATATCCGAAATGAGTAATACGATAACATGACCAAACCAACAAGAAAAAGCAGTTCTAAACTTCCAAAGAAGAGAATTCAAAAAATATTGGTTCCATTGGATGGCTCAAAATTTTCAATTCGTGCCCTTAACTATGCAATAAACTTGGCAAAATTCACTGGCTCAAAAATTACAGGACTTTTTGTAATATCTAGTGATGTTTCACCGATGCCTTTGGATGAACTCTTTGATCCACTGTCATCCATAGAACCTTTGGGATACAAAGCGAAAATGACGAGACACGGGCAGAAAATCTTAGAGCAAGCAGAAGACAGATGTATGCAAAATAACATCAAATTTGTAAAAAGCATGTCATTTGGAAATCCGGGAAATTACATTGTCAACTATGCAGAAGACAAAAAGAACAAAATAGAGATGATCATAATGGGTTCTAGAGGACAAGGGCATGCTGGGGAGATATTGCTAGGAAGTGTTTCTTACAACGTTGTTCACAAATCTAAAAAACCAGTAATGATTGTAAAATAATCTGTCTGATGCAAGAATGTGACATTTAATGTTCTCTGCCGTTATATTTCCCACTCATCTAATTAACATCTCATAGTCATTATTAAAAATAAAAATCACGACAATGTTAATGTAAAGAATTTCCATGAGTATATTATAATACAGATATGGACACTAAAGCACAAAAAAAGATGGATGAGATAATGTATGAAACAAACGAAAAAGTATCGGCCATAGTAAATGAAATTAGAGATATTAGATTTTCAAAAATGGATGAAAATGAAAAACAAGCAAAGTGTGACAGTCTAAGGGAACAGTTTGAGCGAGTCATGCTAGAAGAAGAGAAGAAAGTGGAAAAAGTGATGGAAGAATATCCATGAAAATTGATGACATTGACACAGATTATGAGACAGTCAAGATAGACCAGGCCGGAACAATTGATCCGCTTACGGGTGCAATTATCTTCAAAGACGAGACAGTAGAATTTGTAATGTCTGGCTTTTCATCTGAAGTCGCAGGTTTCATTTCTGGTTTTTTGGAGGGTAAACGTGAGGATCCTCCAACGATTTACCGCCTAGTAGAACAAATCTGTGAGGAAAATGAGATATTGTTAGTCAAAGTCAAAGTATATGAAAGTGGGGGAATTTTCAGGGCAAACCTGTATTTCACTGGAAAAAAAGATATGGTATTTAGAAATTTCAGGGCATCAGATGCCATAGCGTTGGCCACATACTATAACATTCCAGTTCTTGTAAGAAAGTCAATGTTGAAAAACATTCAGGAAAGTAAAAACAAGGCTTGAGAAATATCAACACTAAATCAATCAATGCATTTTCCCGGAATTGACAAAAAGGAATAAGCTTAAGTCAAAAGAAATTCCGAATGGTTTGATGAAACACAGCTATCTTTCCTCGTTAAAGGACAGAGAATTTTTGATTCTGCGAAAATTATGTGATGACTCAATATCTCAAACTGAAAAAGAAGAATTGGAAAAGGAACTGAAAGATACTCGCGCTAAAATCAAAAAACTAGGATAAGTATTTTTGAGAATATGTTGTGATTTAAGGCGATGGTTTTGTCTTTTTTATCTCATCTACGGAATCTTCTAGATCCTTTTGCGTTATTTTGATTGACTTTACTTCCTTTTCCTTGTTTTCGACAAATCTCTTGACTCCCAAGAGTGCTGCACGATTGCATACCTCTTCGATTTCTGCCCCGCTGAATCCTTTTGCCATTTCTGCAAGTGTATTTAGGTTGACATCCTCTGCAAGTGGCTTGTCCTTGGTGTGAATCTTGAGAATCATCTCTATTCCTGCAACATCAGGGTTTGGAACTTCAATTACCCTGTCAAATCTGCCAGGTCTGAGAAGTGCAGGATCCACTATGTCCAACCTGTTTGTTGCACCAATTATCAAGACGTTGTTGAGTTCCTCCAGTCCGTCAATCTCAGTTAGAATCTGAGACACGACGTTTTCTGTGACATGTGAATCAGAACCTCCGCTTCCCCTTCTTGGTACTAGGGCGTCAATCTCATCAAAGAAGATGATGCACGGTGCTGCCATACGAGCTTTTCTGAAAATCTCTCGAACTCCCTTTTCTGATTCGCCAACCCACTTTGATAATAGTTCGGGGCCCTTGATGCTGATAAAGTTGGATTCGGTCGTTGTTGCAACTGCCTTTGCAATCAGTGTCTTGCCAGTTCCAGGAGGACCGTAAAGCAATACTCCTTTGGGTGCTTTTACGTGTGCATAGTCAAAAGCCTCTTTGTGCTTTAATGGCCACTCTATTGCCTCACGCAGTTCCTCTTTCAGTTTGTCCAAACCGCCTACATCATCCCAACTGACATTTGGAATCTGAACGAGAACCTCCCTGAGTGCAGAAGGCCTGACTTCCCTTAATGCGTCCGTAAAATCATCACTTGTTATCTTTATTTTTTGCAGTACTTCCTTTGAGACTTTTTCCTCATCGAGATTTATTTCAGGCAGAATCCTTCTAAGGGATCTCATCGCAGCCTCCTTGCAAAGCACCTCCAAGTCGGCCCCGACAAACCCGTGAGTTGTCTTGGAAATTTTTTCGAGTTTGACATTTTCATCCAATGGCATTCCTCGAGTATGGATGTTTAGGATTTCCAGTCGCCCCTCATCATCTGGAATTCCAATCTCAATTTCTCTGTCAAATCTTCCAGGTCTTCGAAGTGCGGGATCGATTGAATCTGGTCTGTTGGTAGCTGCAATAACTACAACCTTGCCTCTGGATTTCATGCCATCCATCAATGTCAGCAATTGAGAGACAATTCTTTTTTCTAACTCTCCTGAAACCTCTTCTCTTTTTGGAGCAATAGAATCAATCTCGTCAATGAAAATAATGCTGGGCGCATTCTCTTCAGCTTGTGTAAATATCTCCCGAAGTTTTTCCTCACTTTCACCATAATGCTTTGCCATGATTTCTGGACCGCTTAGTGATGTAAAGTGAGAGTTTGTCTCCCCAGCTACTGCCTTTGCAAGCAATGTCTTTCCAGTTCCAGGTGGACCATACAGCAAAACGCCTTTGGGAGAGGATATGCCGATTTTCTCAAACAGCTCTGGATGCCTCATTGGCAATTCCACCATCTCGCGAATCTTTAGAATTTCATTTTTTAGTCCGCCCAACTCGTCATAGGTGATTCTTGGTATGGATGGATCATCTAATTTTGTAATGTTGCCTAGCTTGAATGTCGTATCCTCAGTTGCAAATACAGGCTTTGAGGGCTTTGTGCTGGTTACAACCAGCTGAATCTTGCTTCCCATCTGGGTGTTGACAATGACAGTATCACCCGTGGAAAACATGTGTCCTTGATATAACGAAGACATGTAATCGTGTAATCCCTCGGCATTGATTTTTTCAATAGGGGACAACACTATTTGTTCCGCCTGTGTTCCTTCAACTGCGTTGATAGTCAGATTCTCTCCAATACTTGCACTAATGTTGTATCTAGTAAGACCGTCAATGCGAATGATTTTGCTGCCATAGTCTTCCGGGAACCCTGACCATAGTTTGACATGGCTTTTTTTGTTTGCAGACAGTTCCAGAACCTGTCCTGGCTGCCAACCATTATCTTCAATTATTTTAGGATCTACGATGGCAACCCCTTTGCCGACATAGGCCTGAGGCATCTCTTCAATTTTTAGTTCAATTTCAGACATTTCTTTTTAGTTTAATTCTCACTAGACGTATCGTCTTTTTTGATGGTTATAAAGCGAGAAACAGATTCTCAAAACTGAAGTTGAAATCTATTTTTGGTATTTGGGATGTGTCATTCTAACGAAAAATCTACCTTACAAACTAGACAGTATCTGAATCAAAACTAATGATCATTAAATAATAACAATATCAATCTTGAAAATTATAACTTTTCTAATATGTTATGTTGTCCATAAGATTTCATGTCAAAGAAGCCCAATAAAGAATTGGAAAAAGAATGGAAGAAACTGGAACAAGGTGAAATGAAAGAAGAAGAACACCAGATTGAGCTCAAGGAAGGTTATGAGCAAGACGAAGAATATGAAAAATCAGAAGACTAACTATCAAAAAATCTTTAGTTCACAAAAATCCTCAAAGATGCATGGATGAACATAGTTACCTTGCATTGTTAAAAAATAAGGAATCCTAATTCTGAAAAAACTATGCAATAATTCAATTTCTCAAGATGATAAAGAAAAATTTGAACAGCAACAAGAAGTTCAGATTGATTTTGAAAAAAGATTAGATACCCTTAATGAAAATTTGAAGTCAGGTAAAAATGAGAAAAATCCGGGACTAGTTGCAGAATGTGGATTTCCAATCAAAAATGAGATTAAAACATTAGAGTTCAAACAGAAATCCAAAACATTTGCGATAGGTCCAATCACATATTATTATGCAGGAGGCAAGGTTGAAATCTCTGATCAAGGGATGGCAGTCTTTAACCTAGAAATGCTGGCAGAAAATAGAGGTTCGTCAGATATCGTACTACATTGTTCGGGAGCAGTATCGTGCAACTATCATGTATGGGATGGTGAAACCAAATTCACATTCTCTTCAAATAACTTTGCCGCTGGTAACATTGGAATCAATCCAGGTCAGGTAAAATCACTCAACATTGTGTCTGGACCAGGACAAGGATATGGAAATTATGTTGATTTTGAGTATGATTCTTCAAGAGAATACTATCTTTTGATAGATGAACCGTTTGGAAGTGCAGAAATTCCACTTAATCTAACTACTAAAATCTTAAATTAAAAAATATTTTTTCCTAAATCAACTTCCACGTGGGTATCAAAAACATATTGCTAACTATATCCCCATACATGTTGTGCTGGGGATATAGTTTAGTGTGAATATTCTGGACCCACGTGGAACTTGGTTTAAAATAAAAAAAGAAGCAACTTGTCTAGAGCCTTGGCATAATGCTGAGCCTTGATCTTGCAGAGACTGCAATTATCGATATTATTGCAACTGCCAATATCATCACAGCAATTGTTCCAAATTCTGGAACTATTGCGGTTCCAGTTACGGTGATTGATTTTGCATCAGAAGGGACATCATTAATTACCAGTACGGTGATTTCATCTTCGAATTCCTGAGTAAATTCTTCTGTCATGGCTCCATCGACAGATACCGAAGATATTCCGCTGATCAAAGCAGATGGAAGAAACAAAGTTAACGTGTTATCGTCGTTTATCGTGTTTCCCTTTAATTCAAAAGAAATTGATTTTGCACTTTCATCAATGCTTGCACGGTCAACTAGCCGGTTGAACTTGTATTCCAAATCAAAGACATTGGCACCATCCCCAAAGTCAGAGCCGACATTAGGCAGATAGCTGTGACCGGAAACCACGCTTACAAGGCCTGTTCTCCACGGATGAAGTGTGCAGTAATATGGAAACTCTCCCACTTCTGTAAACTTTTGTACGAAGAATTTTCCGGGACCCATCTTGCCACTGTCAAATATTCCATCAGGTCCGTTTAATGGGGTTCCAGATGTGACAGTATGGGTAGCCATGTCTCCGTTCTTCCAAAAGACCGTATCATTTACTATTATCTCGATAAATCCTGAGGTGTCGCCATCCTTCTCACTTGACCAATGAAACGGTGAATCCCTGTCAGCAGAACCAGAAGGGATGTTAATGTCATAGGTTGACTCGGCAAATGCAATTGATTGCAATGGAATCATCATCATTAATGCTGTTGCAAACATCGCAATCCAAATCAATTTTCTCAAGTGCAATATTTTGAGAATTTTTAGATTTAAAGACAGGATATGATTCTCAATAACGAGAGAACTACT
>Ga0224508_10004625_pt1 | contig 11198 bp, 6 predicted proteins | sample SF_Jan12_sed_USG_4_FD_170157 | JGI IMG/M metagenome (GOLD analysis project Ga0224508, IMG submission 170157) | Sediment microbial communities from San Francisco Bay, California, United States - SF_Jan12_sed_USGS_21 | ecosystem: Environmental > Aquatic > Marine > Sediment | place: USA: California...
CTGTCCGGTCGATCAGCTCGCGCCGGTACAGATACGGATCTCTTCCGGCTGCGTGTGCGAGCTCATCGATAAACGATTCCCGGTAAAACTCATGCGCCGCCTGGCCGACGCCCCGGCGTGTGCCAACCGGCACGTGAAAATCTGTCGTGTGGTTTGTGTAGCGGTAGTTGGGTGTGAAGTAGCGCGACGTCCCGTCGAACGACGCGTCCGGCCCAAAACCGCCGCGCTGCATGGCCGTTTGCACCTCGATCGCAACCGGCCAGCCATCCGCATCGAGTGTGGCCTTCAGCCTTGCCATGCCCATTGCCCGATACGTCGTGCCGATGAAGTCCTCCTCTCGGCTCCACAACAAATGGATCGGCGTGCCGCGATTCGCGTTTGCAATCATGATCGCCTGCTCGGCCTGCGGGCCGTTACCGTTGCGGCCGAAACCGCCGCCTAGATGACACGTATGAATATAGACGTTCTGCTCGGGGACGCCGGTGATTTGCGCTGCGCTGAATCGCGTTTCCTGCGGACTCTGGTCGCCGATCCAGATATCCACGCGCTCATCCGTGACGAGTACAGTGGCATTGCCGGGCTCCATGCGAGCGCGCGGCAGGTAAGGCGTCGTAAAAGTCGCCTCAACGATCCGCGGCGCGTTCGCGAACACAGCGTCGACATCGCCGATATCGACGCGCAGGTTTCCAGGCTCGTCGAGTGCGCGCCGCAGCGCATCGTTCATGCCGGCGGTATCGACGCTCGCGTAATCCGGCGGAATCTTCCACTCGATAGGCATGCGGTCGAGTGCGGTTTTCGCCTGATACCAGGTATCGGCAACGATCGCGACACCACCACTGAAGACTCGCCCGCGCGTCAGGGCGGGATCGGGAAGCGGAAACTGCACGACCGAATCGACGCCTGGCATGCCACTGATCGCATCGAAATCGTAGCTCTCGATATCGCCTCCATAGACGGGACAGGACTTGACCGTCGCCCACTTCATGCCCGGTAGCCGAACGTCGATTCCATATATCGTCTCGCCCGTGACCTTCATCGGCACGTCGCGATTCTTCTGCTCCGTACCCATCAACGTCCATTCGCTGGGTGGTTTGATCGTGATCGATTCAGGGTTCGGGTGCGGCGTCCGGGCGGCGAGACCTGCGACCTGCCCGTAGGTCGTCGTGCGGCCAGTGGGTCCGTGCGTGATCACACTGTCTCGAGCGCTGAGCTGCCCAACCGGCACGTCCCAGACATTTGCCGCGGCCAAGAGAAGCCGCTCGCGCGCTTCGGCGCCCGCGAGTTGCAGGTAGTAGCGGCCGTCTTTGACCGAAGCGGCTTCGTTAGTCCGCATGCGCCGATACAGGCTGTCCGATATGCCATTGACGCCGGATCGGGCGCGGCTTCGGAAGCCTGGTGTGCCGCCACCGTTCGGATCCTGCGCACCGTTACCCATGACTTCGAGCGTCCATTCGGGTGCCATTTCGCGCGCGTCCCGGTTTGCGGACGCGTATTCGGACCGGACCTTGCTCCAGTCGCACTCAAGTTCCTCGCAGACCATCATTGCGTTGGAGGTCCAGACACCCTGGCCGAGCTCCGTCTGCGCGATCCGGATCGTGACCGTGTCGTCCGGCTCGATGAGGATCCAGGCGTTGACCTCCGGCTCCACCCGGTCCTCGTACCAGGATGCGCCGGACGGGCGTTCCGAGACGTTGTTCTCCTGACCCAGAGAGGATTTCGAAGGCAGCCAGAAACCGAGCGCGAAGACACCGCCCGTAGAAACTGATCCCGCGACAAATCTGCGGCGATCAAGCCGGCTCATCGCGCGAACTCCGCGGTCTCGGCGGAGTCCTCGTCGCGCATCAACTCTGCGGCCAGATGGATCGCTTGGCGGAGTCGGTGGTAGCTGCTGCAGCGGCAGGCGTTCGTAAGCTCGGCATCGATGTCGCCATCGGTGGGGTTCGGATGCCTGGCGAGCAGCGCAAGCGTGCTCATGATCATGCCGGAGTAGCAATAGCCGCACTGTGGCGCATCGAATTCCCTGAGCGCCCGCTGTATCGGATGGCTGCCGTCGGGAGAGATACCCTCAATCGTTGTCACGGCACGGCCGATCGCGGCCGCGGCCGAAACACTGCATGAACGAATCGGCTGACCGTCGATGTGCAATGTGCAGGCGCCGCATTGACCGATGCCGCAACTGAATTTCGTTCCGGTCAGCCCTAGCTGGTCGCGGACGATCCAAAGCAGCGGCGTAGCCGGGTCGGCGTCGATGGTATGCACCGTCCCGTTCACGTCCAGATCGAAGGGCATGACGACTCCCCCTTAAGTCGGTATCGCTCGTCAGAGCCTCAGCAACCGTGCCGCAGTTCCGCCGAGAATTGCCTCGAGATCGCCATCACTCAATTCCTCGACAGCCAATGCATCGCCGACCGGATCCTGGCTCATGATCGGGAACGGATAGTCCGTGCCGAGCACGATCCTATCCGCACCGACCTGATCGATCAGATGGCGCAGATTGTCGGCCGAGTAGACCAGCGAATCATAATAGAGATCACGCAGATAGGCGCTCGGCGGCCGCTCGGGGGTAGAGCAGCTCGCGTTGCTGAGTGTACAGTTGTCCGAGCGGCCGACATACGAAGGCAGATAGCCCCCGCCGTGCGACAGCACGATATTGACGTTCGGGTGCCTGTCCAGGAAACCGCTGAAAATCATGTGCGACAGCGCGATCGTCGTGTCGAGCGGCATACCGATGGTATTGCCCAGCATTCCGCCACCAGCGAAACGCGGGATCTCGGCGGCACCCTCCGGATGAATGAACACAACAGCGTCGAGCTCCTCGGCCTTCGACCAGAAGGGATCGAATCGCGGCGCCGAGATTTCCTCGTCGCCGATCAGCGTCGTCATCATCACGCCGCGGAGGTCGAGCTCGCGCATCGCATGCTCGAGCTGCTCGGCTGCGAGCTCCGGATGCTGCAGCGACACGGCGCCGAGCCCGACGAGCCGATCCGGGTGCTTCGCCACCGCCTCGGCCATCTTCTCGTTCAGCAGCGCGACGATCGAGCTTGCGAGTTCCGGTTCCGCCCAGTCGTGCTGGTGCTGAAAGTGCAGGGTCAACGCCTGCACGTCGATTCCCTGGCGATCCATGTCCTCGAGCCGACCGTCGATGCTCGTGAGCCTCGGCGCCAGCGGCGAGCGCAGGAACGCGCCGATGTCGGTCTCGGCCTGCTCGTAGCGCTCGATCAGCGGATAGACGTCGGGCACCAGCAGATGGGCGTGCATGTCGACCGTGCGAACCCGACGGCCGCCTATGGTGACGGGGCCCCGCGTGTTGCCCCGATCCTGAGCCATGGACCAGCGGCAGCCACACACCGCAATGCCCAAGGCGCTTACAGTCTTCAGAAAGGTGCGTCTCGACTTCGGCATTGAGATTCCCCTGACCCGTCGTGCATCCTCGCAAGGACGTTAGCACATTGACCTGCCCGCAAAAACTGGTTCAGGTTGAGAGTTAGTTTACGCAGCTTTTTGGATGTCGGTAATCTCCTTTGGATGGTGGGCTTCAGCGGCAGGCGGTCGGTAGCCTAGCAAGCTGTGTGACCGGATGGTCTTGTACTGAACGCACCATTGTTCGACGAGCGCTTGTGCTTCACTTAGGGTGAAAAAACCATTATCCGCGCGGAACTTTTGCGGGAGTAAGTCCTGAATCGTTATGCACCGTGGTGCGATATCGTCCGTGGACGCCTCCTGATTCATTCGTCAAAACAATCAGTTAACATCCGAGTTCCGGAATCGGGAGGCAGGGGCCGGAGGTTCGAACCCTCTCACCCCGACCAGGTTGTTTTTGGTTCATTCCGGACACGAAATACCATCTAGATATGCAACATTCAAGAAGTGATCGAAGCCGAATTGCCGAATCGATCTAGCGCCGAAATCGATTCTGAAGCGACGTCGTAACAAGCTAGCAATGTCGGATTTTTCCAATAGCGGGGGATGAATACGTGAAGCCTGGATATTTTTTCGCGGGGCTGATGCTTCTGGTTTTGATATCGCCGGTTGAGGCGCAGGTCGGCTGTAACCGAGCCTGTCTGGAAGGGCACATCAGCACTTTCCTGGATGCCTTATACGCGAACACGCCCAATGCTGTGCCGCTGGCGAGAGGAGCAAAGATCTCTGACAACAACCGGCTAGTCAGTCTGCGAGAGGCATTCTGGAATGATGCGGCGGAAACCGCTTATCGCTGGGATATCGCCAATCCGCGCCTTGGGGATGTTGCGACGGAAGTCGTGATCCGTAATGCAGACGGCAGCTACACGATAGCTGTGGTGCGGCTGAAAGTTGAGGAAAACAGCATCACGGAAGTCGAAGTCATTCGTGCCGATGAAGGCGATGCGGATCGCCTGTGGGGACCCGAGCGACTGGTGGATTATCCACTGTCCCGCAATCTCACGAATTCGATCCGTGTCGCAGACAGGGATTCTTACTATGGCCTGATCGCTGCAGCAGAAAGTTACTGGCGAGCGTTTCAGACTAACGGCACCGAGGCATATCACCCAGCGGATCTGCTGTTCGACGCCCATCGTTTCGAAAACGGCCTGCAAACCACGGGCCAGTTCCCGGACGGTAGATTTCGTTCGGCGCCTGATGGCTTTGATACCGGCAGCTTCATTGGTCGCAATCTCTGGGATCGCCGTTATCCGGTTGTGGATGAGGAACGGGGAATTGTGCTTTCCATTGTTCGCTTTGGACTAAAAGATGGGCTGGAGGCCGAGAACCCTATCACCTCCAATGACCGACTCGTAGGCGAGTTTTTCCAGGTCAAGAACGGCATGATCCAGGAGGTGCATGCCGTTCTTTATAACTTGCCGGATGAGATTCCCAGCGTCTGGGAAGCGGAACATGGTCCTGCACGCGGCGGCTGGTAACTTCTATTGCGCAAAAATTTAACGCTCGATATAGAGATTGAAGGGGAGAGGTCGCGATGAACACTCGAAAAGTTTTTCCGTTGGCAATCGGCTGCGTCGCAGCTTTCTGCCTCCCTCAACTGGCAGGAGCACAGGAGGCTCCAACACGATCGATTGAAAATGTTACGGGGGATCTTTATCGCGCCGTAAGCGATGCCCACCGTACCGTATTTCTTGTGACGTCCGAGGGCATCATCCTGGCCGATCCGATCGGCACCGACTTTGCGATGTGGTTGAAAGCAGAGCTCAGCGAACGTTTCGGTTTGCCCGTCAGGTATGTTCTTTATAGCCACTTCCACCAGGATCATGCCTCTGGTGGTGCTGTGTTCGAGGAAGACGCTGACTTTATCGGTCACGAAAACATGATCCCGAATCTCGAGGCCGTCGCCGGACAGGATATCTATTCGGAAGTTCGGGCGCCGGATATCACCTATGTGGATCGAATGACAGTCACACTGGGCGGAAAGACGGTCGAGATGTTGCACGCGCTGCCAAGTCACAGTGACGATTCGTCGATCATTTACTTTCCTGACGAACGCGTCGCTTTTGCGGTCGATTTCGTCAACGTGCAGCGTGTGCCGTTTCAGACGATGTCAGGCGCCCCGATTTCTGCCTGGATCAATGCCAACACGAATATGCAGGCCAGAGTCGACTACGACATCATGGTGCCCGCGCATGGGCGAGTTGGAACGAAAGAGGACGTGAACGATTCAACGCGTTACATGGTGGATCTGCTCGACGCTGTGACCGAGGCCGTTGAAGCGGGATTAAGCCTTGAAGAGACTCAGGCCACCGTGCTCATGGAAGACTATTCGGACTGGCAGCAGTGGGAAGTCTGGCGTCCGCTAAATGTGCTGGGTGTATATGAGCAGCTGACCGAGTAAGTTAAAGGCCGGCAGTCTCGACGGCCTGATCGACCATGTATTCGACTGCCCCGATGATTTCTTCATCGGAGAGGTCGACGCGCCCGCCCTTCATCGGCATGACGCCGGCGCTGCCGCTGAATCCGTGCAGCGCATGATCGATCAGCGTGTCCATGCCCTGGGCGATGCGCGCGGCCCAGGCATCGCCGTCGCCGAGTGGCGGAGCGCCGCCGACGCCGGGTGCGGCATGGCAGGAGACACAGATTTCGTTATAGACCTGCGGCCCGGTCAGAGGCGCGGCTTCCGGTTCGGGCGTTGAGATCGGCGTGGCCTGTGTGGCGGCCAGTTCTTCCGAATCTGCCAGCGCGACCTGCCCGACGGCCGTGCAACCGACCGCCCCGCAGGCGAAAACTGTTAGGGCCAGCAGGAAGCTGCCGTAGAATTGCTGGTCTGGGTCGTGCAAGGTTGTGGGCCTGTATTTTGGGCGGCGCGATTATAGCGAATCGCGACCGGACGGACGATTTAGCCGGTCCTGGATGGCCGGTGACGCAACACAAGAATTGTCAATGACCCAACTTCTGGTGCTTCTCTGATATAGGCTAGAAGGTGGACAATCAGGCTATTCTATTGTGCTCAATGACGAGAATTCACAATCTCGAGAACCGGGGGTCTAGTTCCATGCGAATACACAATCGTCTGTTTCTTCTTTCATTGCTTGTTCCAGCCTGTTTTGCCGTCAGTGTCTCAGCACAGGAAGCGGTCAACGGCGGAAACTGGTCCGATCCATCCACCTGGTCCGGTGGGGCGGTTCCACAGGCAGGTGACATTGTCACGATAGGCGAGGGCATGGATGTCGTCCTCGACGTCAGTCCGCCGGCGCTGAATGGAATCAATCTCAACGGCAAGCTCAGCTTTTCTGACGATAGCGATATCGAACTCTCCACTGAGTGGATTCTGCTTCGCGGCGAGCTGTTCGCTGGCAGTGAGCGCGATCCTCACACGAGTAACGCGACCATTACGCTGACCAACAATGTCCCCGGCGAGAACATCAATGGCATGGGTGATCGTGGGATCCTGATTGTGGAAGGGACCTTGAGCCTGCACGGTGATCGGGAAAATTCCTGGTCCAAGCTGGCGGAAACGGCCGAAGCCGGCAGCACGCAAATCGAAGTTCTCGATGCGAGCGAATGGCGTGTTGGTGATGAGATTGTTCTGGCGTCGACGGACTTCAATCCCCGGCAGGCAGAGACGCGCCGCATCTCGGCCATCAGGGGCAATACGCTGACGCTGGATCAGCCGCTCGACTACATGCATTTCGGTGAGATCACCTTCGGCGTCGATGAACGCGGCGAAGTCGGCATGCTGACGCGCAATATCAAGGTGCACGCTTCCGCCGATTCCGAAGAGTCATACCTTGGTGGGCATATCATGGCGATGGACGGGAGCACCATGCATGTTTCCGGCATCGAGTTGACTCGCATGGGTCAGCATCTGGAACTCGCCCGGTACCCGATTCACTGGCATATCAACGGCGACGTCGAGGGGCAATACATCAAGAACTCCGCGATTCACGACACGTTCAACCGCTGCGTGACCGTTCATGCCACGGATAATCTGCTCGTTGAAAACAATGTCACGTACAACACCATCGGACACTGCTTCTTCATGGAAGACGGTATTGAGTCGGGTAACCAGTTCGTTCAAAACCTGGGGATCCAGACCAAGTGTCATCCGACCCTGCCGTGTGTCCCGACCAACCTCGCCGCAGCCGGTGAGCCCCGAACGGGAACGAATGGCCAGGCCTCCGAGGATGTCTTGATTCCGTCGGACAACACGGCGTCGACGTTCTGGATCACCAATCCGGACAACATCTACATCGACAACGTCGCGGCGGGTTCCGACTCGACGGGTTTCTGGATGTCATTGCCGTTGCACCCGACAGGCGCGATGGAAGGCACGGAGATCAGCGCGAATACCTGGCCGCGTCGGACACCGTTTCGCGAGTTCAGGGGCAACGTCGCCCACTCCAACTACGACGGGTTCATGTTCGACCGAAACAATGCGCCCGATGGCACTTTCGGTGTTACCGGCAGTTCGCATACCGGTCTTGCAGATCCCGCTGACCCGAACAGCGAGGCGCTGCCATCGGTCTTCGAGGATCTCACGGCCTACAAGAACCGCAATGGCGGCATCTGGGGCCGCGGTGAGATGCATCTATTCAGGAACGTGAAGTTTGCCGACAACGCGATGGGCTTTACACACGCGTCTGGCGCTTTCGGTCGTTACGAATATACGTCACAGGTTGTGGACTCGCTGTTCGTGGGCGAAACCGAGAACGTCGGTAACCCCGAAGCGCCGGAGGAAATCGCTTACGGCCGCAGCTTGCCGAAGCCCACACTGCCGGATTTTCCGATCCGCGGCTACGAGTACTACGATTACCGGCATGACGTGGTGAGTACGACCTTCGTCAATTACGAGGACAACGATACTCGAATGACGGGAGCGATCTCTAACCTGCTGTTCAGCAGCTTCGGGGTCAGCACCAACAACGCCTTCGAGGACGTGGATTTCGTCGACGCCAAGCCGGTGTATTTCCCGCCGATGGAGAACAACAGCAAGTGGGCCAGCGATAATGGAGGCAGTAACTCCTTTAAGACCGCGGCGTACCGCGACAGGGACGGCTCGCTCGGCCGTGGTCCCGATTCCTACGTTCTCATCCATGACGGCGTCAACAACAGTATCGCAGTCGACACCGAAGCCTGTGATATCCATCCCAGCTGGAACGCTGCGGTGTGCGAGGGTGACATCGGACGCTTGAGTGTTGGCGGCGGCGGTGGTGGTGGCGGTTTCGGTGGCTTTGGCCGTGGTCGCGGCGGAGCCGGTCCCGGTGCAGCCGCAGGTCGAGGCGGAGCCGCTCCCCCGGCAGGCGCAGGTCGAGGCGGTCGAGGCGGTGGTTTCGGTGGATTTGGCCGCGGCGGTGGCGCTCCCGCCGAACCGGTCATCCTCAGCCGCAATGGCCAGGAGTACGACGCAACCACCACCAACGTACGAGCCGGTACCGAGATCACGGTGACCACCGAAAGGGAAGATGTGTCCCTCACCCTGAACGAGATGGACGAGGGCTCCTGGGTAATCTTCGAGCTGCCGGGATTCAGCACCGCAGCTGCGGGTGCGGAACAGAGCAGTCTGGATTCGCTTCGCATGGCCGGCGAGTCATCGTACTTTAAGGACTCCGATGCACTCTGGGTCAAGATTTTTTCCAACGGTGACAGCCGCACCGGCGCCCCTGGTGGTGGAACCAGCCTCCAGGTCAGCCGCTGAGCTGCACCCTGATGTATAAGCAAGAGCCCCCGGCACAAGCCGGGGGCTTTTCCTTTTAGCGGCGCCACGCAATCGCGCTATGCTCTGCTGTTAGTTTTGGGTCATTTTTGTGTATTGGGGGTTGATGCAATGATCAAGAAAAATCGATCGTTCCTGCTTTTTTCGCTCATTCCAGCGTTTCTCGTGGTCAGCGTATTCGCTGGTCTGGGAGCTCAGGAAGGAATAGCGCAGTCGGTCGGACAGACGAACTGGTCTGATCCAGACACCTGGCCAAATCGCCAGGTGCCAGTCGCAGGCGAAAAGGTCACCATTGCAAGAGACAAGGATGTGGTCCTCGACGTCAGTCCGCCGGCACTGGGTGGTCTGGCCATCGTCGGCAAACTCACCTTCTCGAACGAGGTCGACCTGGAACTGACCACCGAGTGGATCACATTGCACGGGGAACTGGCCATTGGCAGCGAAGCCAGACCCCACACCCGGAACGCAACGATCACCTTGACCGACAACGTAGTGGGTGAAGACATGATGGCTGGCATGGGTGACCGCGGGATTATGATCTCGGGCGGAACCCTGAACCTGCACGGCGATCGGACCAACTCCTGGACCAAGCTGGCGGAAACTGCCGAAGCCGGCAGCACCAGAATTGAAGTTCTGGACGCCAGCGAATGGCGAGTCGGTGACGAAATTGTCCTGGCGTCGACGGACTTCAATCCCCGCCAAGCAGAAACGCGTCACATTTCGGCCATCCGTGGCAATACGCTAACGCTGGATCAGCCGCTCGACTACATGCATTTCGGCGAGATCACCTTCGACGTCGATGAACGCGGCGAAGTCGGCTTGCTGACGCGCAATATCAAGATCCAGGCATCAGCCGACGCGGAACAGTCATACTTCGGCGGGCACATTATGGCAATGCCGTCGAGCAGGATGTATGTCGAGGGCGTCGAGTTGACTCGCATGGGCCAGCATCTGACGCTTGCCCGCTATCCGATCCACTGGCATGTCAACGGCGACGTGCAGGGACAATACATCAAGAATTCCGCGATTCACGACACGTTCAACCGTTGTGTGACGGTGCATGGCACCAATTACCTACAGGTTGAAAACAACGTGACCTACAACACGGTCGGTCACTGCTTCTTCATGGAAGACGGCATTGAGCACAGCAACGAGTTTGTCAGCAACCTGGCGATCCAAACCAAGTGCCATCCGACCCAGGCGTGTGAACCGACCAACCTCTCAGCAGCTGGCGAGGGGCCTCGAACGAACGGCCAGGCCTCCGAGAATGTCCTGCTGCCCTCGGACAACACGGTGGCGAGTTACTGGATTACCAACCCGGACAACATCTACGTGGACAACGTGGCCGCGGGTTCCGATGAGAACGGCTTCTGGCTCTCATTGCCGGAGCACCCGAACGGTCAGTTCCTGGGCACGGAGATCAGCGAGAATACCTGGCCACGCCGGATGAATATCCGCGAGTTCAAGGGCAACGTCGCCCACTCGAACTACGATGGCTTCATGTTCGACCGGAACATTGCTGCCGACAACACCTTTGGCGTGACCGGCAACATGCATGTCGCCCGTGAAAACCCTGCTGACATAAACAGCCCGATGATCGAACAGGTCTACGAGGATCTCACCGCTTACAAGAATCGCAATGGCGGCATCTGGGGTCGAGGCGAGGTACGCACATTCAGGAACATGAAGCTGGCCGACAACGCCATGGGCTATACGCAAGCGTCTGGCCTCGGCGGTGGGGAGCCCTATACGTCAAGGGTCCTCGATTCGCTGTTCGTGGGCGAAACTGAAAATATCGGCAACCCCACAACACCGGAGGAAGTGGCTTACGGTCGCAGCCTGCCGAAACCGATGATGCCGGATTTCCCGATCCGCGGCTACGAGTACTACGACTTGCGTCATGACGTGGTGGATACGACTTTCGTGAATTACCAGGACAACGATACTCGCAAGACGGGAGCGATCTCTTACCTGATGTATACGAGCTTCGCAGTCAGCACCAATAACACCGTAGAGCGCGTGAATTTCGTCAACGCCAAGCCGGTGTATTTCCCGCCGA
>Ga0224508_10004626_pt1 | contig 11195 bp, 9 predicted proteins | sample SF_Jan12_sed_USG_4_FD_170157 | JGI IMG/M metagenome (GOLD analysis project Ga0224508, IMG submission 170157) | Sediment microbial communities from San Francisco Bay, California, United States - SF_Jan12_sed_USGS_21 | ecosystem: Environmental > Aquatic > Marine > Sediment | place: USA: California...
ACATTAGTGGCGGCCATCGTTCCATTGTAGTCCTGCGGGACGCTCATGTCGCCAGGCATCAACGATCACGCCCCCACTAAGGAGGCACCCGCAACGCTCCCTGGGCACTGACCGGCACCCAAGGTCGGAGAGCGGGCATCGACGTCCAGCCTCGTCCCTTAGACGTTGACTATTGATTTCTAGACGCCATCGATGACCGCAACGACTTCGAGCACTTTCGCGGCGGATTCATCCGTCGCCAAGCGGATGGGCAGGCTATTGATTGCCGTTCGCAGCAACAAAGGCAGCGGCCTCCTCGTGGGCCGGGATTCGCTCCAGCACGGCCGCATAAGTCCTTAGCGCTGACTGGATGTCGCCCTGCCCCGCCTCGGCTCTAGCCAGGTAGACCAGCGTGGTCGCATCACTCGGATAGCGTGCGACCACCTCACGCGCGTGGCCCGCGAGTGTCTGCCACTGCCGTTGGCCCTCCTCCGCCACCATCAAGCGGATGTGGGCATAGTAGTTCCACGGCGCGGCTGTGAGCACAGCCTCCGCGGAAGCTGCCGCCTCACGCCATCGGCGCTGAGCGAGCAGAGGCAGGGTCAGGCCGAGGCGTGCCTCCAAGGACTGCTCGTTGAGCTCGAGGGCGTGGCGGTAATCGCGTATAGACGCGTTGTAGTCGCCGTCCAGGTACTTGAGCCACGCTGAGCGCAGGATCGCGAATTCGTGGGCTGGATCGGCTTCAATGACTGGCCCTAACGCGCGCACCGCAGAACCATACTGTCCGAGTGTTTCAAGCTGGTAGCTTTCGGCCCAGGGTCCTTGCGCGAAGACCACAACGCTCACGAGCGAAAGCCCTAAAGAAACACTATATATAATCGGCGAGATAACCTTTCGCACAGTCGCAACCTCCTAGTTCCACTCGTGCGTGAAATTGAAATACAGGAAGGTGTTTTGGTAGTCCTCGTTGATCGCCCGATTCTCGTAGCGCTCTAGGCCCAGCAGCACGAGGACTCGATTACGTTCGTTCAGCGCCCATTCGGCACCGATAGCGGCCGCTCCGGTTTGAAGGTCGGAGAGATTGTAGATTCCGCCCGCATCCTGATCGACAGCGAATATGCGTTCACCCAGAACCGTCGATACCCTGAAGTTGTCAATGCCGAGTCTCCCCCGGGCCGTGGGCCAGTGCGTCCACTTCAGCTCCAGTGCGGCGGAATCCTCTTGATCCTGAGCACGCTGCGAACTGGATGCATCAATCAGGTAGGCACGAAACTGCAGCCAGTCTCGCTGCTCGTTGAAGCCAAAGCCTAAGGTTGGGGTCAACTGATCGATCTCGAGTGCTTGCGGCACCAAAAGACTGTCGCCATACGACGAGACCGAATAGCCGATATCCAAATAAAAGCTCTCTTGATAGTTGAGGAATGACAGCTGCGGGGCAATCGCTGTCACGTCATCCGTCCCATTGGTCGAATCATTATTGGAGATGACATGCCCGTCGAGTCGGAATGTGAACGAACCCGGTGCCCAATCGGGCGTCGCTCGCCACCGGCCGCTCAGAAAGAGGTTGTCCTGCTTAATGTCCGGCTGGTCTCCGTCCTGGAAGCTCAACACCGTCCGGTTATAGCCGATCGTAATGCCGCCCCTGTCCAGATAGTCAGCGCGGATGAAGAGCCCTAGATTCCCGAGGGCATCGCGTTCTTGTGTCCCAGAGTACTCGCTCAAGAGCCCCTGAAAGTCGCCGCGCAGGAACCACCGGTCGTTGACGTCCTGCGCATAAATCCCCGTCCCCAAGGACCCAAGGATCGATGCTGCAAATGCGAAGATGAGCCTCCTGCCTGGCATGATCGTTAAGTCTCCGTAGCCGCAGATCGTACCGATGGGACCGGGAGCGCCTGCTCCCAGGCGGGAACGCCTCGGTCAGCCAACTGGCCGATTGCGAGGAGCTCAGCCCGCGCATGCTTCTCTCCATCGTTCAGACTCAGCTCCAGGCAGCCGAAGTCTGGGGCTAACACGGCGGTCGTCGAGGACCGATGGCGAGTCCCCGCGAGTTCGAGTTCATGGATACCCGTCTGGGACCAGCTGCGCTCATCGGCGGACCACGCTCGCTCGTAGCGACTCGCGGCCCCCGCCCCTAACGGCCGAGCGGCCATCAGAGCAAGACGCGTCCAGAGCCCCAGCGACAGCAGGGAGGCCGGTGGTGCATCGTCCCATGATGTAGCCAGAGTCGACAGTGGCGTCAGGCCCAGGGCCAGCAACCACAGGTCCAGAAAATGATCCGCTGGGCCACGTCGGTCGTAGAAACCGAGCGTGCCGTTGCGCATCTCGAAGGCGGCGCTCGCGCCATTCTCCATTCGGAGCCGAGTTTGGCCCAGGAGCGTGACTTCGACGTGGACGCTTCGCTCGCTTGTGGACCCGTCGCGGTCCGTGAACCGATACCTTAGGGTGCGGCCGACGGGTAGCTGCAGAGCTGTCGCCAACTGGTGATCCTCCTCTGCACGCTGCACCGAGCCGCCCTCGGCAACGTCGGCGACGAGGGAATATTGCGGTGGGTTTTCGTCGGAGCGGATTATTGAGCTCACCAGGTGGAACGGAACCGTCGTTCCGCCCAGGCTGCTGTGCGCTTGTACCTGTAGATGCAGGTGCGGTTGCGGGGAACGGCCGGAGTTGCCACAGCTCGCAATGGGGGTGTCGGGCGTGACGCGCTCACCTTCCTTCACCTTGATACTGAATTGCCTCAGGTGCGCGAGCAAAACGAACAATCCTGAATCCGTCTGAATGAGAACGTGATTTCCCCAATTATTTCTGAGATCGAGTTCACCGGGCAAATTGTCCGGGAGTGAGTCCTTGATGGCGATGACCAGCCCATAGGCTGGCGAGAGCACGGGCAACCCGAAACAGTGGTACTGCTCCAGTTTCGAGCCGTCCTCGGAGAAGCTCCGCCCCTCCTCCAAACGGTGGAAATCCAGAGCGAAACGCCATTGGTCCCTGTGCGTGTGATCACCGTCGAAACCCTGGTAGACCTGCCACTCACCCAGAAAGGGCGCTAGGAGAGGCACGCTGCCCAAGGATCCAAGGCGCGTTCGCGCAAGCCGCGCACGCTCGAAGTTGGCCTCTGGAAGACCGGGATTCTCCAGCAACAGAGTCGGCGGGGATGTGCTGACCCGGAGCCTGAGTGCCGCCAGCAAAGTCAGCGTCGTCAGCAGAAACGGCAAAGCCATCACAGGGAGGCTGTACACGAGGAGCACTTCGCTCAGTGCGCCGGTCACGACGGCCGACACCCCCGCCCCGAGCACCGCAAGGGCGTAGGTCGCGAGTGAGGGCACGGTAAAGATCCCGCCCACCGCCATCGCCGTAAGCGCGAAATTGAAGCCGGTCCATTCCAGAAGCCCAGGGGCCGGATCCACCGCCAGGGTGGCGAATACGATCTGCCCGCTGGCGAATCCGGTGAGGCACAGGAACGCCAGGTACCTCGAGCGCAGCAGAATCCCGGAGAAAAGGAGCGCGCCGACTGCGGGGTGAGGGCTGAAGAACGTCGACCCCAACGACGAGAAGAAACTGTCTATCCAACCGGCGATCATAGTCGGGGGTAGCTGGGAAGGTGCGTAGTACGGCGTCAGTCCGCCGTACGTGTTGGCCGCCACGGCTGCAGTCAATGCCACGATGACGAAAGGCACGCTCAAAACGGGAAGATGGCCCAGCCTCCATAGGATATCCCTGAGTGCCGCGGCCAGCATCACGGTCAACGCTGCACTCAGCGCGATAAGCACGAGCAGACTCGCATTCAGCTCGTGGTAGGCACCCAACGACAGTCCAACGAGCAGACTGCTGTAGACGTTCGCGCCACTGGTGGCGTATGGCAACCGCAGGGCATAGCCCAAGGCCATGCCAATCGTAGCCCCGATGAGGCCCGCGACGCCCACATTAGGGAACCAGAACGTCGCACTGAGAAACAGAATCCCGATCAGCGGGTGATCGACGAACAGGATCCCGCTGTACGCGCTCAGAACACCTGCGAGTGTACGCCGGATCTCCGACACAGCGCCGACTCCGTTACCCCAATATGGTCGCGTGAATATCATCGTCGATCGAGCTTGTTCCGAACTCCCGTCGTCGGGCCGCAGTCATTCGCCGGCGAGCCGGCGATCCAGATGGGCCGGAAGCCTTTCCTGCGACGTAATCGATTCGAGCTTGTCGCACGCCCGCACCAGCGAGATGGTCGAATCGGGATGCACCATGACAACATTCGGCCGGTACTCGATAAACTGCATCCACTGGGTGTTGTTGTAGGCCCCGACGGGACTCACCAATAGCGTGTCCCCGACCTCCAGCGGCGGCAAAAGGATGCTGCGGCGAATTACGTCAATGTTCATGCAAAGCGGTCCAAAGATGACCGTCTCTTCCGGGGCACCCACCAACTCCCGTGTCGCCGTCACCTGGTGGTCGTACCAGAAAGCCGTGAACAAGGTGTTTACGCCCGCATCTACGACCAGGCAACGGCGTCCGTCCGGCAGCTTCTTGTTGGCCACAACGGTCGTGATCAGAGCTTCAGCATCATCGACGACAGCTCGACCGGTTTCCAGAATCAGGCGCGGCAGGGACCGACCACGGGCGACACGCTCGTACGTTGCCTCCAGCAGGGGCGTACAGATCTCCTCTGCATATTGATCAACGCTCGGCACCACCTGCTCGGGAGGCAAGTAGATGCCCTGTAGAGCGTTGCTGGAAGCGAACCCTCCACCGACATCAAGGGATTCAATCTCACAGCCCGTCTTCTGCTCGACCTCGTCCATGAAGGCGCACATGATTCTCACCTGCGCACCATAGGCTCGATGGTCAAGCACAAAAGTGCCGATGTGACTGTGCAGGCCCGTGAGCCTCAACCGGTCACTATTGGCGATCCGCCACGCGGCATCCATCGCCTGCCCAGCCTCTATACTGAAGCCGAAGCGACTCCAGTTCTCCACAAACCCCGTCTCGAAGTTGAGCCGGATCGTCACATCCACCCGCCTACCCAGATCCTTGGCGATCGTCTCGATTAGATAGAGCTCATCGAGATGATCTATATGAATGTGCGCTCCTTCACTAACTGCGCGTTCCAGGATCGCTCGCGGTTTATGTGGCCCATTGAACAGGATTCTATCCCCGGGCACGTTCAGTGAACGCGCTTTCTCATACTCGAACTGAGAAACGACCTCCGCCCACGCTCCCTCCTGATGGAGCGTGTTGCACACGGCGCCCAGATAGTTTGTCTTGTAAGACCAACCGTGATGAACACTCGGGTATCTAGAGGAGAAAGCGCGCATCAGACAACGCGCATTATCGCGCAGCTTTCGCTCAGAGATCACGAACAGTGGCGAGCCGTACTCCTCCACGAGTGATTTAACCGGCGCACCATCAAAGTCATTCTGCCAGAGCTCCCGCTTGACCGAACCGAACTTGTTCACCAGTCCGGTCCTATGCATGACGATGGATGGCTTAACCCAGGTCTTGCGCTCGCCGTCCGCCACTGGAGACTCGTCTTTCATCTCGATCACAGGACCCCCTCCTCGACCGCACCTTACTGCAGACGCCAGCCGTTCATGACCACCGATTCATACTCGGCGAGCGGAATGACCATGTCTTCGGCATACCGTATGTATATGAGCCCCGCCGGCGCTGGCCCTGGGTCCTCGGGCTCCTGATTGCTCATGAGCTTCAGCAGCACCTCGAGCAGATTCCTGCCTGAGCCCACAGTCAGGTACACCCACGCCGGGAAACGTGGGTTGATCTCGATCAGCTGGTAGGTTCCGTCAGGCTCGCGCATGACTTCCACCTCGAGGGGACCTTTCCACCGAGTCGCCGCTACGAGCGCAGCACTCGCTGCGAGGAAGGTGTCGTCCGTGATGGTGACGCCAGCCCAGGCCTTACCTTTGTCGGTGAGGGCAAGTTTCCTCATCATGACGGCCCCCAGAAGTCTGCCGCGGCCGTCACCCACTGCCGTGAGGTTGACCTCCTCTCCCTTGAGGAAGCGCTGGACAAGCACCGGCAGGCCCCATTGGGCTGAGATGCGGGCGAACGCGGCAGCCCCTTGCTCTGGGGTCTTCACGACTTCCGCGTCGTAAAAGATGCCCTTGACGACGAAGGGGTAGTGCCAGCCTTCACGACCGCTGTTGTAGAAGAACTCCTCATGAGTCACCGACTTCGTCTCCGGACAAGCGATACCGGCATGATCGGCCAACTCCTCCAGGCGGTCTTTGTTACGGAGCGCCAGCTGATCGCTGGATGGCAGGAAGGTTGCAATGCCCATCGAGTCGAGCTGATCCGCCAGTCGCGTGACACTCGGGAGCTCAGCGTCCAGGCACGGAATCAGCGCATCGATTCCCTCGCGCTCATGGATCAGCTGCACTCGCTCCAGGAATGCGTCATCCCCGCTCGATGGATAAGGCAGGAGATAACCGGCATCAGAGTAACGAGGCAGATGCAGCCCCGGGTCCAGTGCCTCGTAGCCTAAGCCTATGATCCGCCCATCGAATCCTCGTGCTTCCCGAAGACACCGCGCCACGGCCATACCGGGCCCCGGATTGTCAGGGCGAGAATTCATGCCGGTCACGGCAATGTTGAACGGAGACGCCATGACGTTCATGGCCTGAGCAACTGATCCCGCAGGGAGCCAAGAAACTCCAACAGATCGCGATCCAGAGTCGAGCGATCGACGTCGTACTCGACGGACAACTGCTCCAGCAGAGCGCCCAGATGCCTGTTCTTCTGCAGGGTCCTCAGAATCTCGAGACCCGTCTCATTGAGCGTAAAGCTGTGGCCACTGACGGGATCGAAGACGAAACCGCTCTCACTGATCGCAAGTCTTTCCAGGGTCTTGGCATCAGGCAGCAAACTCTGTTCCTCAATAACTGCGTCTATCATTCACCGTCTCACGAGAATATGCACACATTCATCAGAAAATATTCCACCGGGCGAGGAACCGTAATAGGTAATTGCCGGCATGGCGCATCGAATCTGGTCCGAAAGCTCTCGGGGATGCGCAAACCTATGACTCCACCGCCAACTCACGTTCGTCCCTGAGCCCCAGCTTGCGCATCACGATTGCAGCAGGACAGAAGCCCGTAAAAGACTGCTGAAACAGCTTGGCACCCACGAACACCGTGAGCCAGACGAAGCCCGGATGAACGAAATAGGTCAGTGCCACGGACAAGAGCACCATGAATCCGGCAAAAGCCTCAACGCCGTGTTCGACAGACATCGTCTTCTCCTCAATAATTAAAACGTACTCTGAGATACGCATTGCTGTTGTCTTCAAGCTGACCGAAAAAGGTGTGGTCTCGCTGGCCCCCAAAAAGATTGACACCACCGGAGTAACTCCAGCGATCGCTGTACCGGTACGTGAGGACCGGACGCATGTAGTAATCCCTCTCAGTCGGTGAATAGAAGGTGAATAGAGACCACACGAGCTTGTCCTGCAGCGTCCGATACGTGATACGGTTTGTCAGGACGTGCCGGTATTCTTCGGGCTCGAAACGGGGATCCGGGGAATTCTGAAGCAGCGCGTCATGGTCCTGGGTCCATTCCAGGTAGTACTGAAGGCCCACATTGAGATTCGTGACCGCCTCGAAGTCGTAGCCGACCAAGAATCGAGCCTGATCATTGGGAATTCCCGGTGCGGTGCCGGCCCGGTCGTCTCGAGAAACGTAGTAGGCAACCTCTGCGTTCAGAAGTCCCTTCGAGATCGGCCGCCGGGCGCTCGCACCGAAGACGGCCAGGGGAGCAAACGCGGGCTCCATATTCGCATCGAGCGCGATGGGCCGTTTGAAATAGCCGTCGTAGAGATAAAGGGCGAATTCCGTGGAGCCAAAATTGCGGAAGAGGCGCATGGCGAGCTCGCCCCTGTCCGGTGCGCGGGCCGACAGCGGCGGTTTCGGTGCGACGATGGCCCCGGCCACGGGGGAAAAGAATGAGAAACGCTCTCCGGTCAGGTAGTCGTCCGGCTCGAACTCCGGTATCCACACGAAGTCGGCATTGATCGCATCTGTGTACCAGGTCGCGCGCACCGCATCGGACGGCGCCTTCAGGTACTCGTCATCCCGTCCGGCAAAAAAGCTGACCCAGCTCTTGGGGAACAAGTCATTCAGAAAGAGTAGATCGCCCGTGCCCCAGGTCAGCACCTGTCGGCCCACTCTGACGTCCAGGGATTCCCCGGGGGATGCGGCGAGGCTCAAATCCCTGAGCTCACCCTCGAATTCCTCTAAGTGCCCATCATAGAGCGCCTCGCCTTTGAAGGTCAGCCTGAGCGCATCACCACTCCACTCCGTCTCGAGCCGCATCCTGGCGTCGCGAAGTGTGCTATCGGGCAGGAGGGGATCCGAGCTCAACCGCTCGCCCAGCGCGCCCTCCACGAAGCCGCTCCATTGCAGGCCGGCGCCATCCTCCCACTCATCCCCCCAGTCATCCCACTCCTCCTGGGCGAACGCGGTGACCGCACACATTAACAAGCCGACGCCAAGTGATCGCATATCGAAGACGCCTCTATCTCTCGGGCCGTTTCAACCAGTCACGGGGCGGGTTACGCAGGGCGCGCTCGGAGAAAGCGGCGTCCGGTATACCCAGGTCATACGCAATGAAACGAAACTCCATATCCGTATGGCCGCCGGAGACGAGATCACTGACACGGCTCTTCGTCACCGTGGGGCGCCCATCGACATCCTGCACCTCCAGGACCTCGACGCGACGATACTGATCCCCCGCGGTGTTCGTGTACTCGATCTTCATCGGCAGGAAGGTCTCCCGGTCGATCCAGGTCATGAAGCTCGCGAACTCCACCTCGGACGCATTCTTTGGCACGTGCCGTAGCACGTAATGCTCGTCCGTGGTCTCCAGCAGCTCGTGGACATCCTCATCCGTGCCACGGCCGGAGACGTCTTCATAGAAGTAGTGAGCGCCGACGAAACTCGCACGCCTGTCCCCAGCCGAGACCCGCTTCACGAGATCCAGCCCCGGCAGATAGAGCCAGCGATCGTCGTCGGCCCCGACGTGTTTCTTCACGAGATAGACGGTGCCACGTACATCCGAGGGTTGGCTGAACACCACCAGAAAGTCCTGATCGCCGCCTGCCTCCAGGTTGCGTCTCAAGACCGTGAACTGGCGACGCTGCTCGCGGCCCTGTGCATCCCGAATGATCATGCGGGCATCGGATCGTCCGTCCTGGCCGGCGTAATAAGCGGCAAGGTTGGCTTGAGCCACGATCTCATCCGCATCAATCAGGGTCTGTGCGGGGGCTTGAACAGTCCAGAGCAGGACGGCGGGCAGGCTAAGCCTGATTGTCGATAGCATCTCTCATACTCCTCTTGATTCGATCAGCCCGCGCGCCTCGGAGCTGGCGCTGCCAGGCTGTTTAAATACCAGGCGTTGGCTCCAGGCCAGAACCGCGGGCAGCACGACCAGCGTCGACAGGGCCGAGACGACCATGATGGAAGCCATGAAGGCACCGACCGTGACGTACGGCACCAACGGCGCGAGAAAGAGTGGCGTGAAACCGAAGGCAATGACGATCGCATTCCGGCCGATGGCCCGAGCGGGCTCCTCGAAGACCGCCTCAGCCGCCGAGCCGAAGGATCCTGTCTGTTGATGCAGCGTGCGCATCCTCTGCAAGAAATGAATCGCAAAGTCCACGGACAGGCCGAGCGTCAGCGACGACAGCACCGCGATCGGCATGTCGTAATCCTTACCGATCCATCCAATGAGGCCATAGACCGCAAGGATCGTCACGCTTAAGGGAAGCATGGCCAACAGCCCAAAGATCGCGGAGCGAAACAGCACGGCCATCATAAAGAACACGATGACGAAGGCGCCGAGCAGACTCTTCAGCATGCCCGCGACCATCGCCTCCTGCCACACCACATTGATATAAGTCTTGCCGGCCCACCGCGCCTGCACGCCCGCTGGCAAGGGATGATCCGCCAGATAAGCATCCACGGCATCCAGCACCCGCGTCATATCCTGGTTGTCGCCGCTGGTCAGCTGGAGCCAGATAGCGGTCGAGGCGAAATCCGGGGTCACCATGTGCCACAGGTCCTGTGGGCGATGCGAAGACTGAAACTGGAGCAGGCTCTGAGCTACACCGGCCGCGCTGCCCGGTATCTGATAGTCGATCGCCTCACCGCTCCTCAACTCACGATTGACCACCTTCACTACGTCCGCGAAAGAATTCGTCTTACCCACGAGCCCCGTATCGCTCAGCGCTTCCTGCAGCCGCTCGATCATTCGGATAGCATCAGGGCTCTGGAAATACTTCGTACCGCTCTGTGCCGTTTCGGCAAGAGTCATGAGTTCGAGCAACGTATCCTCGGCGGCGAGATCGGACTCGAATAGCGCATCGTCAACGCCAGTCACGAAGTCATCGAAATAGACACCGGCCGAGGCCGGTGGCGAGGCCATCAGTTCTCTCAACGCCGTCATGGCCGCCCCGTGCGACTCTGCGACCTCAACGAGAGGAATTGCCTGGGCTTCGAAGTCTGCGATAACCGACGAATCTTCGTGAGCGAGGACCAGAAAGGCATCATAGGTGCCCGCGAAATGTTCGTTGAGGATACGGTCGGCGACGCGGATCTCCTGGTCCTGCTTGAACCACCGGACGGGATTGTCGTTAATCTCGATCCGCGCCACGCCCGCGATACTCACTGCGATGAGCGTCGCGGCCAGGCCCGTCACCAGCTTCCCGTGTCCGAAAGCGAACCGGCCGATGGCGCGCAGGCCCCTGGCCAGCGGCGACTGCCGAGTTCCACGCGAGTGAAGCCGCTCCATCCTAGCAAGGCTGCCGGGCTTCATACGAACGATGTAGGCCGGGATGAAGACGATGGTCAGAGCGAAAGCCAGCAGGACGCCGATAGCGACGAAGGCACCGAATATCTGGACCGGAGGAATGGGCGTCAGCATGAGCGAGCTGAACCCGACCGCGGTGGTCAACGAAGTGAACAGCATGGGCTTGTACAGATGATCGATGACCTCCCTAACCGCCCAGGCTCTGCCTCTTTCCGGATCGTACCTGTCGACGAACTCGGACATGATGTGCACCGAGTCGACCACGGCAATAGGCATCAGGAAGATCGGAATCATGGAACTCATGATGTGAACGGTGAAACCCGAACCGATGAGTAGCCCCATGGTAATGATCACGGTCATCATGGCGACCAGCATCGGCGCAATGACCAGTCGTGCGCTGCGGAAGA
>Ga0224508_10004627_pt1 | contig 11194 bp, 10 predicted proteins | sample SF_Jan12_sed_USG_4_FD_170157 | JGI IMG/M metagenome (GOLD analysis project Ga0224508, IMG submission 170157) | Sediment microbial communities from San Francisco Bay, California, United States - SF_Jan12_sed_USGS_21 | ecosystem: Environmental > Aquatic > Marine > Sediment | place: USA...
AGTTGTACGGCCATTGCCATTTCTTACTTGCCTGACGCGAATGGCCCTAGTATGTCAGTGGCAGGCCACCGGGCTATCAGGGTTTTCCGAGAGTGCGGCGCCGCCGCCGGGCTATCCCTAGTCCGCGTACAGCGGGCCGATATCGATATAGATCTTGTACTGCGATATCAGATCGCCCTCATACTCGAAAATGTCAGTAAAAGGGAGCGTAATCTCGGTGTCGTTTTGCCTGCGGTAGGTAACCTCGCCCTCGCAGACCAGGGTCGGGCCGCTGGCCAGCGTTTTCCGGACATCATGTGAGCAACCCGCGATCGTGCCGAAAAAACCGTCCACGGCGGCGAAAATAGCCTCCCGCCCGCGCACGGCCGGCGCGGAGCCAAAACGAAAAACGGCGTCGTCGGTCAGGAAACCGACGAACGCCTGTGTATCTTTCGAATCAATTGCGGCGAATATGCCGCCAGCGTCATAGCTGGCGGCACTGCTTTTCGTCATTGAATGCTGCCGTAGTAGTTAGCCAGCGCTTCGAGATCCGCCTCGGACAGCAGGTCGAATTTTTCTTTCATCTTCTTCGGCTGCCCACGAGCGTCGGTGGCAAACTCCTTGAACGAGCTGCGCAGGTAGCCCATCGACTGTCCGCCCATCATGCCGGCTTCGTCGTCCGGATTGGTGCCGGCCTCCGAGTGGCACTTGTCGCAATGCTCGTCGTGTAGAGCTTTGCCGGCCGCTGCCAGCGTAGCATCGAAATCTTGCTTCATTTTCACGTAGGGCAGTTCTGCATATGCGGCAGCAAGGGCGTCGATGTCGTCATCGCTCAATTTGGCGGCGACGGCGCACATGCTGGTCGCCGGGCGCGCCGTGTCGCCATGCCGATACTTGGATTCGGTGCAAGGCCTTTCCTCATCGCGGTAGATATACAGCGCGTCGGAGTGCACGAATTCGGGAAATCCCGCCAGGCTCGGCACATCGCTCGACTGGCTGACGCCACCAGGCCCGTGGCAATCGTTGCAGCCCTCCATCAGGGCGCCGACATCGCCGGCATTGGCCGCCGAGAAAGCGGTAGCAAGTAGGGCGGTCATCAAGTGAATAGTTAGTCGTTTCATGTCGTCTCCTGGCGATTCGCAGATGGCTGCGGGATCATACCGCAATTTTCCGTGTTCCTCGCTGAACCGATGCTGAATCAAAATGCTGGTCAGGGCCCGGAATGCCGCATATTATCAGCCTGCGTTCAAGCTACGACCAGTAAGTAGTTGCCGCGATACAATTTGAGTCCGTATTTGCTAAAACAAGCTCACAGATCGTCCGTCCGGAAAAGCAGCAAATCCTCAAGCAAGACAAGCACTAACGTCACACAGGGAAACGACATGTACCGCTCAATCACCAGAAAATGGCAGCTGGCCACCTTACTGCTGTCCTCCGCCCTCTTGTTTGCCTGCAGTGGTGACACGGGTCCGACCGGTCCTGCTGGTGGTCAAGGCCCTCCGGGAGCTGGTGGACCTCCGGGCCCGTCCGGCTCGTCGACGGTCCCTTTGGAATCAGTGGAAAAAATCAACGTTTCGATCGTTAGTGTCGATGTCCCAGACGGTGGCGGTGCGCCGACCGTCGTAATGCGGCTGACCAATGACCTCGGTTTCGGCCTGTCCGGTCTGCCCGCTTATACAGTCGGGTTCACACTGGCACAGCTGAGCGCGGGCCAGAACGGCGGATCCAGCGAGTGGCAGTCGTACGTCACAAATGGACCACAGGCAGCGACAGAGTCGGCCAGCGCCGACAGGTTTACGGACAATAACGACGGTACGTATACCTACACGTTTGCCCAGGCTCTGACCGCGTACGCAGGCGGTCCCGTTTACAACGAGACCAAGATACATCGTCTCGGCGTCGAGATTCGCACCGACCGCAACGAATTCCTGCCGGTTAAAATCCCGGCCAACAACGCGCCCTATGATTTCTTGCCTTCAGGAGGTGCCGTCAACACGGACAACCACCGCTTGATCGTCAATAACGACGCCTGCAACGCCTGCCACGATAATCTCGAGGTACATGGCGAAGCCCGTTTCGACGTCGAGTACTGTGTGACCTGCCACAACCCCTATTCCATTGACCCCGATACCGCTGCGGAACCGTGGGGCGGCTCGGTGGACATGAAAGTCCTGATTCACAAGATCCACGGCAATGACAATTTCGACAATAAACTAACCAACGGCTATTTCATCATCGGTTACAACGACACCCTGCATGACTACACAGACGTTAAATGGACGCAGAATGTCAGGAACTGCACGACCTGCCACCAGGAGTCTGATCAAACGGTACCGCAGGCCAGTAACTGGCGGACGGTGCAGAATCGTGCCGCTTGTGGCACCTGCCATGACGACATCGACTGGCTGGCCGGCGACCACCCGGGTGGCATTGCCTTCACGGACGACTCGCTGTGTGCCCAGTGCCACAACGAGACCTCGGGCACGCCCACACTGCACGTTCCGGTTGTCCACCAAATTCCGGAAGCTGAAGCGGCGAAGGCTTTCGAATATGATGTCGTTAGCGTTTCGAATACGGCGCCCGGTGAATTCCCGACGGTTAGTGTACGCGTACTGAATCCGACCGACCCGAATTACGCGACGGATCCCGCAAGCACCGCGTATGACATTAACGATGCAGCCGGTCCATTCCAGACCAGTCGCGCCAGACTCCGTGTCGATGTTTCCTGGACGACGGCCGAACTCGGAAATCTCGATCCCAATGACACGCTGGCACGTTCGCCGACATCGGGCGCACCGTTCGCGCCAATCGCTATCGACTTCAAGACGGGCGCAACAAATGATGGCAACAACATGTTTACGAAGACCGCCACCGAGGCGATTCCCACCGGGATTACCGCCTCCGGTGTTGCGATCCTCGAAGGCCGTCCGCAGGTCGTTCTCGGCGGTGTCCTGACTTCGCTGGCCGTTGTCGCCGATGGCTTGAGCTTCGCGATCACGGATGCATCGGCGCAAAATCGACGTCATGTCGTCGATATCGGTAAATGCAACGACTGCCACAAGACGCTGGCACTGCATGGCGACAACCGGGTAGGCAATACAGAGCTCTGCTCCACGTGCCACAACCCGAATGCTACTGACGTACAACAGCGAGGCGTTGTCGATACCGCCTGTTTTGACGAACTTGGAACCGTGGAGGAGTCCATCGACCTCAAACGCATGGTCCACCGCATTCATGCGGGCAATGTTGGCATCTGCGGATACCAAAACAGTTCGCACGATTACAACGGCGTTGTGTACCCGGGGCGCCTGAACAACTGTGAGGGTTGCCATGTCAAGGACGAAGAGGGCGTTGGCACCTACTACCCAGTCGACCCGTCCGCTGTTCTAGCAACAACGATAAACACAGGCGCAGATCGCTCGACGCTGGTCGATGACACCGCCATCTCGCCCAACAGTTCGGTTTGCTCCAGCTGCCACACCAGCGATTTGGCGAAGAATCATATGATCCAGAACGGCGGTGACTTCATGGCCGGCAAAGACGATACCGGTGCGATGATTTCTACCGGTAACGAGACTTGCCAGCTCTGTCACGGTCCGGGTGCAACGGCCGACGTCGGCGAAATGCATGGTGTTGGTGGCTTCAGGTTCAATTGATGCCGACACATAAGAAACATCGCCGTCAGCGCGGCCTGCTCCTGGTGACGATCGCCCTTATGGCGATCTCGGCACCCGCTGTTGTCGCGGCGCAGGAAGACGCGGCGGTGGACTACAGCAAAAAGGGCGCGGACACCTGCTTCCAATGCCATGATGACCAGACTGTCCTGGCCGTATTTCGGACCAAGCACGCTGTGCCGACCGATCCGAACTCGCCTTTCGGTCACGGCCAGTTGCAGTGCGAAGCCTGTCATGGCCCTGGCGGTGATCACGCGGGGCGCGTTCGGCGCGGCCAGGAACGGCCACCAATGGTGCGTTTCGGTTCGGACTCCGGCACGCCGGTTGCCGAACAGAACGCCTACTGCATCGACTGTCACCTGAGCGACGCCGGCTTCGCCTGGCACGGCAGCGCGCACGACAACAACACCGTCGCGTGCGCCGACTGCCATACACTTCATGTCGAACGCGACCCGGTGCTCAGCACGGCGACGCAGGCAGACGTTTGCTTCGACTGTCACCAGCAGCAGCGCACGCAGTCCATGAAGCCGTACGCGCACCCGGTAAGGCAGGGAAAGATGGATTGCAGCGGCTGCCACAATACGCACGGCAGCACGACCGATCGCCTGCTCGCGAGGGCAACGACCAACGACACTTGCTATGACTGTCATGCCGAGTACCGTGGCCCCTACCTTTGGGAACACGCGCCCGCCGCCGAGGACTGTGCCAACTGCCACGACCCGCACGGATCGAATTACCCGGGAATGCTCAGCATGCGAGCACCGACGCTGTGTCAGAGCTGTCACTCCCAGGACGGTCACCCAAGCCTGCCGCAGGACGAACGCGGCCTGCCAGGCGGCATACCGTCACAATACCTGTTGGGTCAGGCCTGCCTGAACTGCCACGACCAGGTGCATGGTTCAAATCACCCGTCGGGCTCGAAGCTGATGCGCTAGGAGCTTGCAGCGATGCACAAGCAAACAACACTATTCTCCCGCACCCTGATCGCGCCGCTTGTTCTCCTGGCGCCGGCCATCAGTTTCGCCCAGGTCGACACCAGCGACTGGAAATGCGAGTCCTGCCCGTTTGACCAGGGATACCGCGCTGAAGTTGATGCCGGTGTCACCTACGTCGGTGAGGACGGAGCTATTCGATTCGGCAACGCCACGGGCTATGACGACAAAGGCGCCTACGCCAACGTAGGCGGCCAGGGGCGTTATGCCGGCGACGGCTACCGGCTCGACTGGATGATCGAGGACTTAGGGTTAGACTCGCGTGTTTTCGAATTGGAGGGTGGTCGGCAGGGCACTTTCGGCTTCCGTGTCGGGTACCGTGAACTGCCCTACCGGCGATTCGACACGTCGCAGACGGTGTTCAACCCATCGTCGTCCGACACGATCACGCTGCCTGGCGCCTGGGTTCCGGCAGGACTCACCTCGAACATGACGCAGCTGTCCTCCTCGCTGCGCAAACAAAATATTGGTAGTGACCGGCAGATCATCGACATCGGCGCCGACTGGCAACCCGGCGCGGCGTTTCGCCTGTTTGCAGATTTTCGCCGGCAAAACCGCGACGGCATCGACATCACGGGTGGCTCAAGTTTCACACAGTCTGCCCTGCTGCCGCGCTGGATCGACTATGAGACCGATCAGGTCGACGCCGGAATCCAGTACGGCACCAATCGCGCCAGCCTGACGCTTGCTTACTACGGATCCTATTTCACGAATCAAAATCCGTCGTTGACCTGGGATACACCGTTCACGTCTGCCCCGGGTGCCGGGCAATACCGCATGGCGATGGCGCCGGACAATGACTTCCAGCAGGTGTCCTTGTCAGGCGCCTACCGCGCGACGATGTGGGACACGGTTGTCGCATTCACCGTCGCTTCCGGCAGTGGCGAACAAAATGAACTGCTGCTGCCTTACACGGTTAATTCTGGCGTCGCTGCGAGTGCATTGCCGCGCAATGCGCTCGACGGCAAGGTCGATACGGCCAACTATGCATTGACCGTGACCTCGCGCCCGCTGCCGAAAGGACGCGTCAAGTTTGCGTATCGCTTCGACGAGCGCGACAACAAGACGCCGCAGTCCACCTGGAATCGTGTCATCACGGACATTTTTCTATCCGGCGATATCGAACAGAACGTTCCCTACAGTTTTGAGCGCTCAACAATTACGCTGAGCGGCGAACTGGTCGTCTGGAAAGACATCCGCGTTTCCGCTGGTGGCGAGCGCAAGGAACTCAAGCGCGACTTTCAGGAAGTCGCCGAACAGACTGTCGATGCGGGCTGGGGACAGGTTCGCTGGCGCCCGCTCACCTGGCTCGATTTGCGAGTCAAGGGCGGTGCCACTGAGCGCGACATCGATCGCTACGATGAAACCGTCGCAATCAGCCTTGGGCAGAATCCGCTGATGCGTAAGTACAACCTCGCGTACCGCTATCGCAGTTATGGCGAGTTGATTGCATCGATAACGCCGGTTGACTGGCCCGTGTCGTTGGGTACCACGGTTCTGTACGCCGACGATCGCTATAACAAGTCGCAGCTCGGCATCACCGACAGCGAAGAAGTGCGTGCGACCGTGGATGTCAACTGGGCAATCTCTGAAAACTCCTCCCTGTACCTCGTGTACGGTCACGAGAACATTGATGCCCTGCAGCTGGGCAGCGAACAGTTCGGCGTCTGGGACTGGAGTGCGACGCACGAGGACAACTTCGACCACATCGGGGCAGGTTTTCATTGGTCGCAGCCGGACGGCAAATACAAGCTGCGTTTTGACTTCAACCGCAGCGACGGCGAAACGAGTATCGACCTGTTTAGCCTCAGCGGTGGCGAGAGCCGCCTGCCCGACCTGACATCGACGCTGGATTCGGCAAGAATCGAAGCCTCGTATCACTGGACCGAGCGTCTCGACGCAACACTGGACGTGCGCTATGAGCGCTTCAAGGTCGACGACTACACGCTCGTCTCTCCGGCGACAATTCCGACTGTTCTGACGCTCGGAGCACAGGCTTATGACTACGACGTCTGGGCGTTAGGCCTGGGTATCCGCTACCACTTCGGCGCTGGCGACATCACGCTGGCCGATTGACGCTTCATCGAGCCCGAGCTTGTCAAAAAGAAAGCTGCGGAACGCCGTATTCGCGGCCGGATCGATGACATTGATGGCCGGCAGTCCGGTCAGTCTCTGTACGAGTTCCACCGCGGCGGATGTCGTCGTAGCCGGGCCGGTTACGAGGTCCGGCGTCAACCCGAACGCCTGCTGCACGCCAACGACCGCGTAAGGATCGGACGCACTCAGTATCGCGCACACGATGTTGTCACCCAGTTCATCGATGAGGGCCGCTCCGTTGTAGGGCTCCAGGGGTGACGCGCCCGCTTCGACAAGAAGAAAATCCGGCTGGCGATCGTGCACATGGTTGAGTACTGGCCGAATCGCGTCGCGAAACTGTTGTTCAGGCACGATCGTGGTCGGCAGTCCGCCGTCAACAAAGTCGTAGATCTCGCTGGCACCGGTCTTCAGGTAACTCAGGATGTCGCGATAGCGGCCCGCTCCCGTGAGCTTCGTGCCGATGACATGCAATCCTGCCCTGTCCAGCTCCTTGCAGACCCGTCGGCCCGTCGTGGTCTTTCCCGCTGACATCGTTGTGCCGAAAAGCAGCACGGTCGGGACAGAAAACTCATGCCGGTTGGCTCGCATCGCGAAATCGGACATACAGACTTTTCGGCCTTTGCGGCACAGGTGCCCGCGATATTTCAGCAACAGCGGATCCGGAAACAACGTCGAAAAGGACTTGAATCGCCCGAAGAGCCCGGCGCTCGTCAGAGCATGCATGTGGCCGTCGTCTTGAATGTCACTCCAGCCGCCGACGCCCTCCAGGGTCGCGGCTCGATCGCCCAGAGCACCGACGACCCAGTCCCCGGACTCGACTTTGACCATGTGACCTGTGCGATCCTCAATGTGATAGAGCGCGGTCGACGTGCCTACGACCTCAGCTTCGACATAGTCGCCTGTTGCCCATTTCGATCGATCCAGTTGTTGCATGTCGAAGTTGCTGTTGCTGAAATCCGCAATGCGTGCGAGCGACCCATAGATTCTTGTGCTCACTTCGGCCTCCTCCCCTTATATTTGAACCGGGGGTGAAATCAACAGCATCGTCAACAGTGCGGCGCGTTCAAGCGTCTTGTCGACAAGCAGGTGTTCGTGAACGGCATGTGCTCCATCGCCTACCGGCCCCAGGCCATCAAGCGTCGCCGTGTACTGGCTCGTCGTATTGCCATCGGAACCGCCGCCGGCACGAGCCTGATGCAAATCCAGCCCAAGCTCGCTGCCTGCCTCCTTCGCAAGCGTCCACAATCGGCGGTTGCGCGGTGTCGACTCCATCGACGGCCTGCCGATGGCGCCTTCAATTTGCAGCCGCACGTCGGATGTCACAGGTTTAATCGCATGAATGATACGTTCGATTTCCTGGCCGTCAGCCACGGTCGGTACCCGGACATCCACAACGGCCTTGCTGTGCGGCGCGACAACATTCGGCTGAATGCCGCCGTCGACAGTGCCAACATTTACTGTGATGCCGCGCTCAACATCATTGAGCGCAAACAAGGTCTGGATGACATGTGACAACTCGAGTATGGCGCTGGCGCCGCTCTCAGGATCGAGACCCGCGTGCGCCGCCTTGCCGTAGACCGTCACCGTGAAACGGCCAATGCCTTTGCGCTCGGTTTTGATGTCGCCCCGGGTCCCGAGCGCAGGTTCCATGACCAGGGCACGGTCGGCATGTTGCGCCAGCCACCGTATGTAACGTGTTGACGTGCGGCTGCCAATTTCTTCATCGGCATTGACGAAGACAACAGGAACAACGACCGTCTCAAGCTCCAGGGAGCGAATGGCGCCCAGCGCCAGGACAATCTGCGCGAGCCCGCCCTTCATATCAAAGGAACCCGGCCCGTGAATCGTATTGCCGTTGATCGAAAACGGACGATCGTGCAGCGTGCCAACCGGCCATACCGTGTCGAAGTGCCCGAGCAACAGTTGCGATGGAGCGCCCTTCGGTCGGCCCGCCGGCACGGCAAATACATGCCTGGGCTTGTTCGGGACGGCCGTCTCCCGGGAGTCGTATCCAACATCCGCCAGTGCCAGCCGCAAAACACGGCGCACTTCGTCGTGAATATCCGGCTGTGCGGAAGGCGATTCGGCTTCGACGAGGGATTTCACCAGGCTTGTTAACGAGGACGATTGCCCTTTGATATGGTCGAAAACCCTGGACGCGATGGTTGCGCACATACGGATACTACTTCTTCATTGACTCCGGGAACGGAAAGGCATTCGAGCGGTCGATCGTCGCAAATCGGCCGGGCGAGAGATAGGCAAACAATGGCGATTGGTGAATCGTCTCCTGATCGTCGGCTTCAGAATGACGCAGAAAACTATCGTCCACATATGCCGCGATGATCTCGCCCGTAATCAGGCAGTTCTCGCCAAAACCGTCGATTGTCTTATAGTGCCGGCACTCGAAAAACAGGTAGCCGTCTTCGACAAAGTGACCATCGATTTGTTTGGCGGGGAATGTTTTCAAATAGTCGATAATCGGCTTGCCACCGCTATCCTGACGAGGCGATGCCGCGAGGCTGGCAATGAGTACTTGCGACGGCTTCGGATAGCTGACCGTAAATACACCCGTACGGTCGACATTGCCGCAGGTGTGGTGGCGCGGCGTGCAAACAAAACCGAAGTAGTTCTGCCAACCCATTGGCGTCACCATGTGTTTCGGCGCCAGGTCGGGTGAGCCGTCGGCTTCGGTCGTGCCTATCAGTACCAGCGGAGCAACAGTAAAGAACTGCTCCCAGACCGGCACCGTCGTGTCAATTTCGACGATATTGTTCTTTGCTGAGGATTCGTTCATGGCAACACCTTCTTCAGGTACATCCTCTGTATAGAGCCTACCGAACAGGCCGGCCCAGCAAATAGGTAGTTGTCCCAGTCGTAGAGCTTTCGGCGAAGTTCCGGGCGGCGTTTCTGATATAGTCGCGGGTCACATTTCGGAGCAATGCACATGACCCAGGCAAAATCAGGCGACACCGTTCGTATTCACTACACCGGCACGCTCGACGATGGCACCCAGTTCGACAGTTCCGCCGGACGCGATCCGCTCGAATTTGCGCTGGGCGGCGGCCAGGTTATTCCGGGCTTCGACAGCGCTGTCGATGGCATGAAAGTGGGCGACAGCAAGACCGTCACGATCCCTCCGGAGGATGCCTACGGCCAGCGGCACGAACAGTTGGTGCAACAGGTTCCGAGGAGCGCCCTGCCCGAAGACATGGAGCCGGCTGTCGGAATGCAGCTACAAAGCCAGAGCCCCGACGGACAGGTCATGAACCTCGTTGTCGTAGAGATCGAAGATGAGTCGATCATGCTCGACGCGAACCATCCCTTGTCGGGACAGGCGCTAACGTTTTCAATTGAGCTCGTCGAAATCGTCTGAGGCACCCACGCCGCTGCAAAACGGCTAACAGATTCGCGGCAGCGGGTCGTCTTCCAGCTCTTCCAGAAAACGCTCGCCACCGAGCGGTGTCTCAAGAATGACGCGATGCTGGTCAGCCACTATGCGGCCGATTCGGGCTGCCTCCCTGCCCGTCGGCACCTGACGCCATATCGCAAGCGCGTCGTCGACCTGGCCCGGATCGATGACCGCGACCACGCGGCCTTCGCAGGCAAGATAATAGGGGTCGTAGCCCAGCATCTCGCAGACCGACTGCACGGGTTCGCGAACGGGAATGGTCGCTTCGAAGCGCACCCCGAGTCCCGTCGCTTTGACGATCTCGTGACCGATCGAGGCGACACCCCCACGCGTTGGATCACGCATGAATCGCAGTCCGTCGAATGCGAGCAAGGGTTCCGTCAGCGCCATGACAGGGCCGGCGTCGGAAATGAGGTCGCCGCGTAAACCAAATTCCTCGCGCGCGAGCATGACGGCCGTGCCGTGATCGCCGACCGGACCGCTGACAATCAACACGTCGCCATCCTGAATCCGGCGCAGGGATGGCCGTACGCCGGGAAGCCTGATGCCGACTCCGGTCGTTGCCAGGTAGATTCCGCCGCCTTCTCCGCGACGCAGCACCTTGGTATCGCCGGCACTGATCTTGACGCCGGCTTCTTCAGCCGCCGTATTGAGGCTCGCAACAATGCGTTCGAGGCGGGCTATTTCGAATCCTTCCTCGATAAAGGCGTTGAGCGTCAGGTACATCGGCCGGGCCCCGGCAACCGCGAGGTCGTTGGTCGTGCCGTGCACGGCCAGGGAACCGATATCGCCACCCGGAAACTCGAGCGGCTGCACGGTAAAGCCATCGGTCGTAATCATGACTTCGCCGTCGCCCAGATCGATGGGAACGGCATCAGCCTGAACGTCGAGTTGGCTGCCGGCCAACTGCCGCGCGAACACCTCCTCGATGAGTTCGCGCATGAAACGACCGCCGTTGCCGTGAGCCAGCGAAATGCGATCGTCTTCCATTGCCATTTTTCCCTATCGTCAGGACGCGCTACGCGCCGCTATTTCGGCAGCCT
>Ga0224508_10004628_pt1 | contig 11189 bp, 7 predicted proteins | sample SF_Jan12_sed_USG_4_FD_170157 | JGI IMG/M metagenome (GOLD analysis project Ga0224508, IMG submission 170157) | Sediment microbial communities from San Francisco Bay, California, United States - SF_Jan12_sed_USGS_21 | ecosystem: Environmental > Aquatic > Marine > Sediment | place: USA: California...
AAGCGCTCGACGAATTCGGCGATACGATGCCCGCCGAACTGCGGGAATTGATTACGGCGGCCCGCGCGCGAACGTTGAAGAACAGCGCCATGATCGACGACCTGTTGGAATCCGCGCTGTCCCTGGATCACGAGGCTTCGCAGGAAGAGGTCTCCAGCGCCGAGGTAATCGAAGAAATCCTGGAACGCTTGCGGCCTGAGATCAACGACAAGCAGATCCAGGTCAGTCTGCCGGCGTCCCTGCCCGTGGTGTGGGGCAACCGAGCACGTTTGCGGGAGGCCTTTTACAATTTGTTGTCCAATGCCACCAAGTTCATCGAAAAGACACCTGGCCGCATTGAGATTACGGTCGAAGAGACAGACGCGCGGTGCATTTTCGGCATTGAGGACAACGGTCCGGGCATTCCGGCGGGCGATCTACAGCGGATCTTCGTTCCCTTCCGACGCCTGGCGGAACATCGCCACAAACCGGGCAGCGGACTGGGGCTGTATTTCACCATGCACCTGATCGAGCGCGACGGTGGACAGGTCTGGGCCGAGTCCACACCGGGCGACGGCAGCCGCTTTTGTGTTGCTCTGCAGCGCCCAGCTCGCAAAGCCTAGTGGGAACGCGCCACTTTCGTCTACAACGGCCTGTTTTGCGGCGTATCTGCGGCTGTGAGCGGTCCCGGCGCGCCGGGACTAGCCGCCGGTATCTCCCGCAAAAACCGGCGGCTAGGGGGCTGTCGATTTAATTTCCCCACTGGGCTTGCCCCAGTGGAAAATTGGTTTGACAACTATATCAGTACGCTCGAACCACACACTTTTTCTTCTCCATCCGCCGCCGAAGGCGGCGGATGGAGAAGAAAAAAAAGATAGGGGAGTGTCGAGTTTGCTCTTAGTTGCCAAACGTGGCTTCCACCGGGGCAAGCCCGGTGGCGAGCAAGACTCCTCGCGATTAAATCAACAGCCCCCTAGCGCCTTGCCGCTCAGACGATGTAGGGTGAGACAAGGAAATTTCGGCGCGCCGAGATTGGTGGGCCGGCGGTCGCCGCGGCGACCTTGCCCCACCCTACATAAATTATCCGGGCTAGTCGACGCCGCTGATCTCTTCGGCGGTGATGCCGAATTTTTCGATCAAGCGATAAAGGCTGCGGCGGTTCACGCCCAGGGATCCGGCCGCGCGCGATTTGTTCCCCTTCTCGCGCTGTAACACCTCGACGATATGTGCCCGCTCGATCGTCGCCAGCGCCCTGTCTGTCAGGTCGGCGGATGGATGGTCATGCGCCGCCGCTCGACTGACCTCGTTGGGCAGATCGTACAGATGCATGGTATTGTCGTCCGCCAATACCTTGGCCCGTTCCAGAGCGTTGATCAATTGTCGCACGTTGCCCGGCCACTGGTACCGCTGGATCGCCTTCATCGCGTCCGGTTCGATCTGCCAGTCGGGGTCCATGAAATGTTCGACCAGCACGGGAATGTCTTCCTTGCGCTCGCGAAGGGGAGCCAGGTTCAGGGACATCACGTTAATGCGGTAGTAGAGGTCCTCGCGAAATCTACCTGCCTTGACCTCTTCTTCCATATCGCGATTCGTGGCGGCCAGCAGGCGGACGTTGACACGCCGCTCCTTCAACGAGCCTACGCGACGCATCGAGCCATCCTCCAGGACCCGCAACAGCTTGGCCTGAACCGTGCCCGGCATCTCGCCGATTTCGTCAATCATCAACGTACCGCCGTCGGCCAACTCAAACAGTCCCTGCTTGGCGCTGACCGCACCAGTAAACGAACCTTTTTCGTGACCGAACAGTTCGCTCTCCAGTAATGTTTCGGGCAGCGCGGCGCAATTGATTACCACCATCGGCTTGTCCGCTCGCGGGCTGGCTCGGTGCAGCGCCCGGGCCACCAGTTCCTTGCCCGTACCGCTTTCGCCCTGGATCAGGATCGCTTTGTCCGTCGGACCCACCCGCTCGATCAAACGAAAAACCTCTTTCATCGCCGACGATTCACCGACCATCTCCGTGGAGGGGCGGGTTCGTTCCAGGACCGCGCGCAGCTGCCGATTCTCTTTGCGTAATTGGTGGTGTCCGTACGCCTTCTGGATAACCGTCTCCAGTTCGGCCAGCGGAAACGGCTTTTGCAGGTAGTCGTAGGCACCCAGCTTCATCGCCTCGACAGCCGATTCAATCGTTCCTTGACCGGTCAGCATGATCGGCTCGCATTCCGCCTGCCGGCCCTTGAATTTCTTGATCAACTCCAGGCCGGACATGCCGGGCATCAGCATATCGATCACGGCCACGTCGAATTGCCGCCGATGGACCAGATTCAAGGCTTCCTCGCCGCTGCCCGCCTCTTCCACACGAAAACCGCGACGGCGAAACCGCCGCACCACCGTGCTGCGGAAATCCTCGTCGTCGTCGACGACCAGCAAATCCATATCCACTACCGTATTTTCCGACATCTGTGCCTCCGACGATTTGCAAACCGAACTTTAGGCCTCACCATGCAACGCTTATGCCACTAAAAAGCGACGCGCAGCGGTTCGTCGCTAGCATGACCACAAGACTCGTACGGACCGCGCCGAACGGGTAATTGCGTGTGCGTTTTTCGCCTGCTGTGCGATATCGCACGTCTGTCTGACGTGAAATGGCCGGGGTGGCAGGCGAATTCAATCGAATCGGCAGCCTCAGCGAATTATAACCGATGCCGATTGCGTGGCACCTAACTTGCAAGCTAGCTCGTACGTTGCAACTTAGTTTGGTCTTAGAACGTGTTTTAAGAGTCGAAAGCAAGCATGTTTCACCCTCCCTCCGCCTGTCCCGAGCTGCGCCGAGGGGGGAGGGTCGCGAGGAACGACTCGTGCTTCGTAGCGAAGGCCCCAGCCTTCATAGCCGAAGGTACTTCGGCGGAGTAGGCACTTCGCAGAGTAAGTAGCGGGGAGAACGAACACGGATTCAGCGAGGTTTGGCAGCGGCGGGCGGTCAGGCCTCCGCGGCGCGCCGGGATGTGACCCTCCCGAAGGGAGGTTTTTAAAACACGTTCTTAGGAGTTGGCGGCTGGGTGGCTGCCTTTTACCCATTTACGGAAAACGAACCCCGCGGGAAGGGCCCCTCTGATGAGAAAACTACTGACGATGGCGACCGTCGCCAGTCTCTGTTTAGGTGTCTTCGTCCTACCCGGCCGAGCGCAGTCGCCGGAGGAATTGCGAGCGTTCATGCAACTCAAGCTGCAACACTCGCAGAAGGTGCTGGAAGGGCTGGTCATCGAGGATTTTCACCGCGTCGCCAAACACGCTCAACAGCTGGCTTTGCTGAGCCAGGAGAGTAATTGGCGCGTCTTTCAAACGGAGGAATACGTCCAGCGTAGTCTTGAGTTTCGGCGAGCGGCCCATGCGATCGTCGCCGCGGCCAAGGACAAGAATCTGGATGGCGCGACATTGGCCTACGTGGACGCGACGATGAAGTGCGTCAAATGTCACAAGTACGTCCGAGGAATTCAGATGGCGACCTGGGAGGGCAAGGACCAGCTGGGGCCTCGCCTGTCACAAACAACGGAGGGCCAACGATGAGCGCGTTGCAAAAAGACAAGGTGCTGGTGCCGTTCGATTTTTCGGAATTCTCCAGCGGCGCGATTGACACGGCGCTGGAATTGGTCACGGATACGTCGCACGTGTATGTGATCCACGTGTTGCCCGTGCTGGGTGCCACCGAGTTGGGGGTCGTGTGGGAATCGGTCAGCGACGAATCCCGCCAAGAGCAAGTGCAAAAGGTGCTGGACGAACAGTTTGCCGACGCCAAGTATCGGGGCATCCATTTTGAGATTGCGTTTGGCGACCCCGGCACGGAGATCACCGAGTACGCAAAGAAGCTGGGTGCCGAATTGATCGTGCTGCCTTCGCACGGTAGAACAGGGCTGACACATTTGCTGTTAGGCTCGGTCGCTGAGCGTGTGATTCGGCTGGCCCCCTGCCCGGTGCTTGTTCTTAAGACGTGACTCGAATAGCTCATATTGCGACCGTGCTGGCCCTGCTGCCGATCATCGGCATGCTGGGTTTTCATTGGATCGAAGGTTGGGGCTATTTTGACTCGCTGTACATGTCGGTGATTACGCTGAGCACCGTGGGGTTCAGCGAACTGGAACCCTTGTCCCGGGCCGGCCGCGCTTTCGTGATCGTCTATCTGGTCGTCGGCATGGGTGTTTTCTTTTACGGCATCGTCCAGATCGGGGAACTGATCGTTCGAGCCGAGCTTAGTCATTGGGATTGGTTAGGGAGACGCAGGATGGACATGACATTGAAATCGCTGGAAGGGCATTACATCGTTTGCGGGGCAGGGCGGATGGGCCAGTCGGTCTGCCGCCATCTGCACCACGAAAAACTTCGCTTCGTGGTAATTGATCGCGACGAAATGGCCGTGGCAGCCTGCCGTGAAGAAGGTTGGGTGGCGATTCACAGCGATGCCACCGATGATCGAAATCTGATCGAAGCGGGTGTTGAGCGCGCGCGCGGCCTGGCCACTGTGCTGCCCAGCGACGCGGACAATCTCTACGTTGTACTTTCGGCCAAGCTACTGGCACCACAGTTGCAAATCATTTCTCGCGCGACGGACGAGATCAGCGCCGCCAAGCTGGAAAAAGCGGGCGCGAACCGCGTGGTTAGCCTGTACCATACCGGCGGCATAAAAATGGCCCATCTGCTGCTAAAGCCCGATCTCGAAGATTTCTTCGAGATTTTCGGAGGTGACTTGGACCTGGCGGAAATCCACGTGGCCGACGACGATTCGATATCCGGCAAACGACTGAACGAGACCGACTTCAGCCGCATGGGCGTCGTCATCGTCGGGATCCGACGTGCCGGCGGCGAACTGATCCTGCCCCCGACCGGGTCGACGGAAATTCAAGTCGACGACAACCTGATCGCGCTCGGCAAATCAGACGCCATCGCTCGCATGATCGGTACCTGACAGTTTCTGGCCGATGCCCACCGCCAGATTTCGGTACAAGACCAGCCCAATGTCCGGCCGCTGCCGCATCAAAGCGTTCAGCTGGTCGCGGCGCAGGACGGCCACTTCGGTGCGGGTCTGGGCCGTGACCGTCGCCGAGTGTGGAACCTGGCGCAGCAGCGCCATTTCGCCCAGGAACTCGCCGGCACCGATCGAGACGACCGGGCGGCTGCAGTCGCTGACGCAGACCGATGCCTCGCCCTGCAGCATCAAGAACGTCTTGTCGTCCAACTGACCCTCCACCAGGATGTCCTGACCGGCGGCAAACGTCTCGATCCGGCAGATGCTGGCCAGCCGCCCCGCCTGCTCGTCGGTCAGCCCGTGAAACAACCCCACGGCAGCGGCCGCGGCGTCGGCAATGCGTGGTTCGACCGCCTGGCTCACAAAACTCTGCGCAACACCGTCGGCAATCGGCTTGGCAGCGTCGATAACCGCGGGCGATGTTGAGGGGAAGGGCACCAGCAGACGCACCATCCGCAGGGCGTCCAAGCGTTCTACCTCGTGAAACACCATCGCCGGAATGTAGGCGGCCGGCAGGAACTTCAGCTCGATCAGCGTCCGCTGCATCCGTGGTGCGTACGCGCTGACGTCGACTTCGACATATTCGATCTTCCATTGCGACTGACACTTTTTCAGCAGCTGGTCGACCAGGAAATGCTCCGGTTGCTCGTTGGCCGAGATCAGCTCGAATACCCGCACCGCCCGCTCGACTTCATCGATCGTAAAACCGATGGCGCCTACGATGACGCCGTGCTGCCGAGCAAGCAGGTAGTTGGAATGCGTGGCCATCAGCTTGAACATGCCGTAATGCAGTCGCAATGGGCCAAAAATCTCGCGGTGGCGGACCCGGCCTCGCTGCAACCGCAACAAGGTCGAATAGCCCTCCGTCGACAGTTCATCCAGCTCGAACGACTCATCCTGGGGATACGAAGGTGCTTCCTCGTCGGCAATGGCATCGCGGTTCAGCCCACAAGCGGACAGCGCGTGATTTGCCAGTTCGTAGGCCTCCGGAATGATGCGTGGATTGTTGCGCCGCAACGAGAGCGCTTCGCCAAAATGCCGAGCAAACATCACCACACTTTCACGCCCGGCCAATCGCATTTTCAGCGGCAGAAAGCCGACCGGTCTGAACTGTTGGGCGGCGCATATTTTTTGCGAAAAAGCATGGCTGACGCGGTTGTCCACCAGTCCCAAATGCAACCGGTCCTGGACCCGTTCCAGGCGGTGCTGCATCAGCAGTCGACCAATTCCCCGGCGTCGCGCGTCCGGGTGCACCGCCAGGCGACCGAATTCACCCACCAGGTCGGCGTGGGCGCCGATATCCAATAGTACGGCCGCCGTACCCAGGATCTGCCCCGTCTGTAAGTCTTCCGCCACGACCAGTATCGTTTCGTCGGAAAACACCAGCTTTTTCAGCTGGTACAAGTCATAGAATTGAGGGTGAGGATAGTCCTGTCCGTAGACGGCCAGATAAACGTCACGAATCTGTTCGACGTCTTCTTCGCTGGCCTCCCGTATGCGAGCGCCAGCCTGTTCTTCTGCAGGCGTCAACGTAGATTGGTCTGTCTTGCCCATGACACACTCTCGGACAGGCTAAGGACTTGTTTTATAACCCTCCCTTCGGGAGGGTCGGACGCGGTAGCGGCCGGGGAGGGCTGGCCGCACGCCGCTGCCAAACCTCGCTGAATCAGTGTTCGCCCTCCCCGCTCGTTCCTCGCGACCCTCCCAGAGGGAGGGTGAAACATGCTTGCTTTCGACTTTCAAAACACGTTCTCAGGCTCTTCCTTTTCGCTCACCTTGCGGCCCGCCGCCAGGGCGACCGCGTGAAAGTAGGCCGCGCCCACCGGTAGAGCCCGTTCGTTGATATCGAATCTGCTGGAATGTGCCGGATGGTTTTCCTTGCCGGGAATCTGGGCACCAAATCGCACGTAACAGCCGGCCACATGCTGGACATAGTGACTGAAGTCCTCGCCGCCCATGTTCGTCGTTTTCAGCTCTTCCACCTTGTCCGCGCCGACCGTGCCGGCTGCTGCTGCACGAGCAATCTGCGTGATCCGATCGTTGTTGACCAGCGGTGGGGTTCCTTCCAGAATCAATGCCTCCACGGTTGCGCCATGCAGCTGGCCGACCGAACGGCTGATGCGACGCAAGGCATCGTGTAAGTGACGCCGCACTTCTTCGTCTTGCGATCGAATCGTCCCTTCCAGGACGGCGTGGCTGGCAATGACATTGGGCGCCGAGCCCGCATCGAATTTGCCCACGGAGACGACCGAGGGATGAGCGGGATTGACCTCGCGCGAAACAATCGTCTGGATCGCCATGACCACTAACGAGCCGGCGACCACCGCGTCGACCGTTTCATGAGGACGAGCACCATGGCCGCCGCGGCCGGCGATTTCGATGCGAAAACGATCGCTGGACGCGTTCACCGTGCCGTCGGTAACCACGACCGTGCCGGCATCGTGATGGCGGTCCAGATGGCCGCCAAAAATCATCCCCACATCATCCAAAACGCCCGCCTTGATCATTTCCTCAGCACCCCGGCCCGTTTCCTCGGCCGGCTGAAAGATCAAACGCACGGGCGCGGGCAACGCCCGCTCCTGGGCCAGCAGCACGGCGGCGCCCAGCAGCATCGTCGTATGCCCGTCGTGGCCGCAAGCGTGCATCACACCGGGATTTTCCGAAGCAAATGGCAGTTCCGTCTCTTCCTGGATCGGCAAAGCGTCCATGTCCGCTCGCAACGCCACAAACGGCACGCCCGCGGGCCCGGGCAGATCCACAACAATGCCCGTGCCGGCAACGCCCTGGTGGTAGGCGATCCCATGTTGATCTAGAAATTTACAGACCTGACCCGCTGTGCGATATTCCTCCCAGCTCAATTCCGGATGCATATGCAGATCGCGACGGATTTCGATCAACTGCGACTCTAGTTGCGGGTCAAACAATTTCATCGGCAGTGCCTTTTTAACGCGGAGGTGAACTTAGATGTCTGTTACAAGCCAGCAAATAGCGCGCCGTCCAAACAAGCAACGTGGTTTATGATTTTCCGAACCGACATCGGGCGATCGCCTCGTTTGTAGTTCCGCCTTTAGACGGCCGCTCGCGTCATTCTATTCCGTCTAAAGGCGGAACTCCGACTCAGGCCGCCTGCCCACCACGGCGGATTCGCCCGTGAGCGAAAAGGCGGAACTACAAGCAATACGGCAGTGTGTGCGTTATGGCACGCCCGCCGGCACGAATCAATGGACCCGCGGCCCCAACGGCACGGTTTGTCCGCCCTGACGTATCACCCCACAGCATCCGCCTCCAGCGCAACGGCACATACTTTGTACTCAGGGATCTTGGCCACCGGATCCAAGGCGGCGAGCGTCAGGTTGTTCACATTCTGCTCACCAGGAAAATGAAAGTTCCCGAAAATGACGCCCGCCGAAACGCGGTCCGTGATCACCGCCTGGGCGTGCATCTCACCCCGCCGCGAGCGAACGTGTACGCCTTGGCCGGTGACAAGATTCATTCGTGCCCCGTCCTCCGGGCTGATCTCGACGACCGGATCCGGACAAGCGGCCAGCAGGCCCACGGAGCGCCGCGAGAGTTCGCCGCCGTGCCAATGATACAGCACTCGTCCTGTGGTCAACAGCAACGGATAGTGTTCGTCTGGCAGTTCGCGGGCAGGCAGGTGGTCGACCGCGTGAAACTTGCCTTTGCCTCGCGTGAATTGCCCCACATGCAACACCGGCGTCCCCGCATGTTGCTCGTCCCATACCGGCCACTGTAATCGCTCGCCGCTTTCCACCCGCCGCGCGGTGATCCCGGCGTAGGAAGGCGTCAAGGCAGCCAGCTCCGCCAGGATGTCCGACCAATTCTGATAGTCCCAGCCGGCCTGCGGCCCGACCGGCTCACGACGCTCAATTTCCAGAATGCGCCGAGCGATGTCCGCCGTGATTTTCCAGTCGGGCTGGGCATCGCCCAGCGGCTGGATGGCCTGCCGCACGGGCTGAACCCGGCGATCGGTATTGGTAAAGGTACCCGACTTTTCTGCGAACGACGCGCCCGGCAGCAGCACGTCGGCATACTGCGAGGTTTCCGAGGGAAAGATCTCCTGCAGAACGACCAGTTCGGCATTCGCCAGTCGCTGCCGTACCGCGTTACTGTCCGGCTCGGTCATAACCGGATCTTCGCCCAGTATGTACAAAGCTCGCATATCGCCGCTGCCGGCGGCGTCGACCATTTCCGTAACGGTTAAGCCGGGGCGCGACAATAATCCCAGCGGCGAATTCTGGTTCCCACCGTCGGCCGCCGGCTCCAGTGCCCAGGCCTGCTGGAACTTCGTCAGCACGTCGCCGTCAGTCACCGGCTGATAGCCGGGAAAGACGTTAGGCAGAGCGCCCATGTCGCAGGCACCTTGCACGTTATTCTGTCCGCGCAATGGATTCACGCCTCCGCCGGGCACGCCCATGTTGCCCAACAGCATCTGTAGATTCGCCAGGCTCAACACGTTCATAACGCCGGTCGTATGTTGCGTGATCCCCATGGCCCAAATGACGGCCAGTGGACGGTGTCCGCACAAGATTTGCGCCGCTTCGCGCATTTGCCGCGGCTCGACACCCGTAATTTCACCGACCAACTCCGGCGTGTACTTTTGCAGCACCGACTGCAGGTCCTCAAAACCCTCGCACCGCTGCTGGATGAAAGCGTGGTCCTGCCAGTCGTTGGCCAGCGCCAAATGCATCAAGCCATTGATCAGCGCCACGTCCGTACCGGGCCGCTGCCGCAGATGCAAAGCGGCAAATTCCGTGACGTCGATCTTACGGGGATCGGCCACGACCAGCGGTACCGAGCGTGTCAAAACCGCCTGGCGAATCATCGCGCCGAAGACCGGATGTTGTTCGGTCGTGTTCGATCCAATGATGAAGATCGCCTGAGCCTGCTCAACAATGTCGTCCATCGAATTGCTCATCGCGCCGCTGCCAAACGCCATCGCCAATCCGGCCAAAGTCGACGAATGGCACAGCCGAGCGCAATGGTCGACGTTGTGCGTGCCGACAACCTGTCGAGCGAATTTTTGCATGAGGTAATTTTCTTCGTTCGTGCACTTGGCCGAAGACAGCAGGCCGATCGCGTTGGGATCGTTGGCCTGCTTGATGGTGGCAATCTTTTTCGCCACCAGATCCAGCGCCATGTCCCAGTCGACGTCGACCCAGGGCCCTCGATCTTCCGGCCGCTCGTCCGGCGATACGCCGTCCAGCAAATACTGTCTGACCCGCGGCCGTAGCAGACGGTCCTGGTGGTGCACAAAATCGAACCCGTAGCGGCCCTTCACGCACAGCGACATGCCGTTGAGGCCGGCGTTTTCTGTGGATGTCACCCGCACAAGCTGCTGGTCGTTCACATTCAAGTCAAACTGGCAGCCGACACCACAGTAGCCGCAAGTCGTCCGTACCAGCCGGTCCGGTGCGCCACGTCCCATCGACATGCGGTCGTCCAGCGCGCCGGTCGGACAATAGGCGACGCAAGCGCCACACGACTCACAGCGGGCGTCCAGCATCGTGGTATCCTGCCCGGCCACAATTTTCGACTCGTGCCCACGCTGAGCCACGCCCCATACAAATCGCCCTTGGACTTCCTGGCAGGCCCGCACACAGCGCGTGCAGAGTATGCACTTGTTCATGTCAACCCAGACAAACGGGTTCGGATCACTGTCCACGGCATAGCGCACCTTCGGAGCTTCGGCCGGCGGCTGAGCGTCGTAGGCGCGGACCCGGCGCATGAATTCCGTTTCACCGCCAGCCGCCACGGCGTATTGCTCGTCAACAAAATCGGCCAGCAGCATTTCCAGCAACTGGCGGCGCATGTCGGTCAATTTCGCTGACTCCGTCTGGACCTGCATGCCGTCGGCAATCGGTAACGTGCACGCCGCCTGGGGTTCCGCACAGCCGTCGACCGCAACCAGGCACAGTCGGCACGAGCCGACGGGGATGAGGTCCTTGTGGTGACACAGTGTTGGGATCTCTACGCCCAACCGCTGTGCTGCAGCCAAAACGGTGGTTCCCGCTGAGACTTCGATCGTTTTGCCGTCGATAACTACGCAGGGCATGTTCACCTACCCAGGTTTAGTTTGCCGGTCAGGCCCCAAGTTCAGCGCCGAAATGTTGCAGAGCACTGTCGATCGGCCAGGCGACGGATTTCCCCAATCCACACAACGACGTCGCCTCCA
>Ga0224508_10004629_pt1 | contig 11188 bp, 9 predicted proteins | sample SF_Jan12_sed_USG_4_FD_170157 | JGI IMG/M metagenome (GOLD analysis project Ga0224508, IMG submission 170157) | Sediment microbial communities from San Francisco Bay, California, United States - SF_Jan12_sed_USGS_21 | ecosystem: Environmental > Aquatic > Marine > Sediment | place: USA: California...
GCCTCGGCGCCGACCTCACCTCTCTCGCGTGGTGGTGGCCGCTGATCGTCAGCCGCAGCGCCGCCTACCTCTGGGCCGGGGCCGAAGCCTTCCAATACTGGCGCAAGATGCAGCGCCGCCGCGCGCTCGGGCTCGCGGACCCGCTGACCACCCAGCGCTTCTTCCTGTGGGGCTGTGGGGCCTGCGCGGCGTTCGGCATCTTCGCGATCGTGATGACGCGCGCCGCCATGACCGGCGACCTCACGCCCAATCAGCTCACACGCGACGCCGCGTCGCTGCTCGGTCTGGTGGCCGCCGTCTTCATCTGGACGGCGTTCTTCCCGCCAGCCGCCTACACGCGCTGGATCGAACGCCGCGCAGCCCGCGCCTAGCTGGGCTTCTTGAACAGCGGGCGCCGACAGATCGTCTCGTCGCGGCCGGGGCCGACTGAGATGAGATCGACCGGCACCTCGACCAGGCTCTCGATCCGCTCGACGTAGCGCTGCGCGTTCTCGGGCAGCGCCTTGAACTCGCTGACGTCGGTGATCTCTTCCTGCCAGCCGGGCAGCGTCTCGTAGATCGCCTCGGCCCGCGCCAGCTCGTCGAGCGTCATCGGGAAGTCCTCGGTCACCTTGCCGTCGATCCGATACGACGTGCAGAGCTGGATCTCGTCGAAGCCCGACAGCACGTCGAGCTTGTTGACCGCCAGACTCGTGAAGCCGCTCGTGATCGCAGCCTCGCGCAGCACGACCATGTCGAGCCAACCGCAGCGCCGCTTCCGGCCCGTCGTGGCGCCGAACTCCGCACCTCGCTCGCCGAGCCGGGTGCCTCCGGGGCCCTCGTCCTCGGTCGGGAACGGCCCGCCGCCGACGCGCGTCGTGTAGGCCTTGGTGATGCCGAGCACCTGATCGATCCGTGTCGGCCCGACGCCGGCGCCGGTGCACACCGCGCCTGCGACGCAGTTCGACGAGGTGACGTACGGATAGGTGCCGTGATCGATGTCGAGCAGCGTGCCCTGGGCGCCCTCGAAGAGCACGTTCTTGCCGTCGCGCAGCGCGCGGTCGAGGAGCCGACCCGTGTGCTCGACGTAGGGCTCGAGGCGGCGGCCGAGCTCCGCGTACTCCTCGAACATCGCCTCCGCGTCGATCGGCTCCCAGCGGTGCACTTCGGTCAGCTCGAAGTTCTTTTCCTTCGCGAGGCGCTCGATCGCCTGCTGGAGGCTCGGCGGATCGAGGAGATCGGCCACCCGGATGCCGCGACGCGCGACCTTGTCTTCGTAACAGGGGCCGATGCCGCGTCCGGTCGTGCCGATCGCCGCTTCGGCGCGGGCTTCGTCACGCGCCTTGTCGAGTGCGATGTGCCACGGGCAGATGACGTGAGCACGGCCCGAGACCCGCACGCGCGCCGGGTCGCGGAGCGCTCCCTTGTCGCGCAGCTCTTCGAGCTCGCTCAGAAGCACGCGCGGGTCGACCACGACGCCGGGGCCGATCAGATTGATCGTTCCGGGCTGCAGCACGCCCGAAGGCACGAGGTGGAAGACGGACTTCTCGCCCTCGACGACGAGGGTGTGGCCCGCGTTGTTGCCGCCCTGGAAGCGTGCGACCAGCTCGGCGCGCAGCGCCAGCCAGTCGACGATCTTGCCCTTCCCTTCGTCGCCCCACTGGGCGCCCACTGCGACCAGGGCGCTCATGAGCCGAGGTCCACGAGCTGGGCGTCGATCACGTGCGGCAGCGCGCGCACCGTCTCCATCAACGAGTCTTCGGGCATCGGAGTGACGTTCACGAGCATCGCGGCCTCGGCGCGCTCCGGCACGAGGCCGAGCTGCATTCGCGAGATGTTGAGACCGGCCTCGCCGAGGATCGTGCCGAGGTGGCCGACGACGCCGGGCTGGTCGTGGTTGTGGACGAGGATCGTCGGACCCTCCGGAATCGCCTCGAGCATGAAGTCGTCGACGCGCACGATCCGAGGCTGTCCGCCGTGGAAGATCGCACCGGCGACCAACCGATCCTGGCAACCCTTCACGCGCGTCGTGATCGTCGAGGCGAAGTCTTCGGTGCGGCTCACCTTCGACTCGACCACCCGGATGCCGCGTTCCTGCGCGAGGATCGGCGCGTTCACCATGTTCACGCGGTCGGTGACCGACTCGAGCAGCCCCTTCAGCACCGCGATCGTCACCGGCGCCACGCGCATCGCGGCGATGTCGCCCGCGTACTCGATCTCGATCTCTTCGATCGCGCCGGGGCACAGCTGGCCCTGAAAGCGGCCCAGCTTCTCGCCGAGCACCAGATAGGGCCGCACCTGCTCGAGCAGCTCCGCCGAAATGGACGGAACGTTCACCGCGTTGCGGATGAGTCCGTCGACGAGGTAGTCGCGCACCTGCTCGGCGACCGCGATCGAGACGTTGATCTGCGCCTGCTCGGTCGACGCGCCGAGGTGCGGGGTGCAGATCACCCGCTCATGGCCGACCAGCGGGTGGCCCTCCGCCGGGGGTTCTTCGACGAACACGTCGAGAGCGGCGCCGCCGACCTGGCCCGACTCGAGCGCCTCGAGCAGCGCCTCTTCGTCGACGATGCCCCCGCGAGCGGCGTTGATGACGAGCACGCCCTTCTTCGCCTTCGCGAACGCCTCGCGGCCGAGGAGACCCGTAGTCTCCTTGGTGCGGGGCACATGCACGGTGATCGCGTCGGCGCGCGCGAGCAGGTCGTCGAGCGAGACGAGCTCGACGCCCATCTTCTGGGCGACCTCGGCCGAGATATGGGGATCGAACGCGATCACCTGCATCCCGAGCCCGCGCGCCCGATCAGCTGCCACACGTCCGATGTTCCCGAGCCCGAGCAATCCGAGCGTGCGGTTGAACAGCTCCATGCCCTTGAAGCGACCCTTCTCCCACTTGCCGGACTTCATCGAGGCCGTGGCCTGCGGAATATGACGTGCCAGCGCGACGAGCAGCGCGATCGCGTGCTCCGCGGTCGTGATGTTGTTGCCCTCGGGCGTGTTCACCACGACGATGCCGCGCGCGCTCGCGGCGCCGACGTCGACATTGTCGACTCCGATGCCCGCGCGCCCGATCACTCGCAGCTTGGGCGCGGCCTCGATCACTTCGGCGGTCACCCGGGTCCCGCTGCGAATGACCAGCCCTTCCGCCTCCGAGATCGCCTCGAGAAGCTCCCCAGGGGAGAGCCCCGGGCGATTCATCACTTCGAGATCGCCAGCGGCCTCGAGGACGGCGAGTCCTTCGTCCGCCAGCGGATCGCTGACCAGCACCTTGGGCACGGTTCAATCTCCTCGTCCGCGTGCGCGCACCCGACAACCCGGGGGCGGCACTCGCGGCGAATCGGCGGGGGCGGCGCAGGGCGCTCCGGGGCTCGGCCGGGAGCCGGAACGTCTTCCCGTACCTGCGGAAACGGCGCGGTCTGCGAGTTTCGCAGCGGCCCCCGGACGTGTCAAACGAAGCGCGGAACGGTAGCCTCGGCCTTCCCGTGACCTCGGAAGCGTCGACCGGCTCAGAGCCCCCCCGCCCGGTCCGCCCGCGCGGGCCGCTCTCGGCACAGCTGCGGGTGCCCGGCTCCCGCAGCATCACGAACCGCGCGCTGGTGTGCGCCGCGCTGGCGGACGGCCCGAGCCTGCTCCTGGGCGCGACCGCCTGCGACGACACCGAGGCGATGCGCGAAGGCCTGCAAGCGCTCGGAATCGTCATTCGCGTCGACTCCGAGGGATGGCACGTCGAAGGGGCCGCCGGCAGGCTCCCCGCGGCGGGGGCTCGTGTCGATGTGCGGTCTTCCGGAACCACCGCACGCTTCCTCACGGCGGTGGCGGCGCTGGCGACCGGGCCCACCACCCTCGATGGCACCGCCCAGATCCGGCGGCGCCCCCTCGGCGATCTCGCCGACGCGATGAGCGCCCTCGGCGCCGGGGTCGAGGTGCAAGGCGAAGCCGGCGGCCCTCCGGTCGTCGTCGCGGGCGGCGGTCTCCCGGGCGGACCGGCGACGATCGACGCCAGCCGCTCCAGTCAGTTCCTCACGGGCATCTTGCTGGCGGCTCCCTATGCCGAGCGCGACGTCGAACTCACCTTCGCCGGGGGCGTCCTCGTTTCGCGCGCATTCGCCGAGCTGACGCTCGAAGTGATGACCGCCTTCGGGGCGAAGATGGAGCTGACCGGGACGGGTGCACGGGTCGAAGCGGGTCGCGGGTATCGGGGCCAGCGCTACGCGATCGAGCCCGATGCGCAGTCTGCGGTCTACCCGCTCGCGGCCGCCGCGATCGCCGGGGGTCGCGTCCTCGTCCAGGGCATCTCTCCCGATTCGAGGCAGACCGACCTCCGCTTGCTCGACATCCTCGAACAGATGGGCTGCCGGGTGGTCCGCAGCGCGGAGGGCATCGCACTCGAAGCGCCGGAAGGTTCGCTGCGCGCGGTCGATGCGGATCTCAACTCGATTCCCGACGCCACCCTCGCGCTGGCGGTCGTCGCGCTGTTCGCCGACGGGCCGAGCACCCTCCGCAACCTCGGTCACCTGCCGATCAAGGAGTCGGACCGGCTCGGAGCGCTCCAGACGGAGCTCACCCGGCTCGGCGCGCGGGTCGAAGCCGGGCCGGATTGGTTGCGCGTCGAACCTGCCCCGCTGCACGGGGCCCGGATCGAGACGTACGACGACCACCGGATGGCGATGTCGTTCGCGCTCGCGGGGCTCCGGGTCCCGGGCGTGGAGATCGCCGGCCCCGAGTGCGTCGCGAAGACCTGGCCGGATTATTTCGACGCGCTGGAGCGTCTCTAGAACGCCGGATGCCGGCCCGGCGAAACCGGGCGCCCGGGTTGGACGTAGGAGCGGAGCATGAACGAGCCGGCAGACGCAGCCGCCGGGAAGCGCGGCGGCGTCGCGATCGAGGCCCAGGGGCTGACACGCCGCTTCGGGCCTCACGTGGCGCTCGACGGGCTCGACCTCCGGATCGCCCCCGGAGAGGCGTTCGGCCTGCTCGGCGCCAATGGCGCGGGCAAGACCACGTTCATCCGGCTCGTGACGGGATTCCTGCTGCCCTCGGCCGGCACGGTAACCGTCGATGGGATGACCGCGGCGGCCGATCCTGCCGGCGTGAGCGCGCGGATCGGCTTCGTGGCCGAGACCACCCGGCTCTACCCGGAGCTCCGCGTCGGCACCTTCCTGCGCTTCGCCGGCGGGGCGCGCGGGTTGAGCGGATCACGGCTCGAGGCGCAGATCGACGCAGGGGTGGCCCGGTTCCAGCTCGAGAGTTCGCTGAACCGGCCACTCGGGCATCTGTCGAAAGGGCTCCAACAGCGGGTGAACCTCGCCCAGGCGTTCCTGCACGACCCACCGCTGCTGATCGTCGACGAGCCGACCAGCGGGCTCGACCCGCTGCAACAGGAGGAGGTGAGGTCCGTGCTGCGCGGGCTGCGCGGCGAACGAACGCTCATCCTCTGCACGCACGATCTGGGAGAAGCCCGCGAGCTGACCGAGCGCGTGGCCGTGCTTTCCCGAGGCAAGCTCGTCGCATGCGGCCCGACCCGCGAAGTCCTCTCGGGAGCGGATCCCCTCGCCCTCTTCCGCGGCGAGAACGCGAGCGCCGCATGACCGCACTCCGCGCTCTGCTCCGCAAAGAGCTGCTCGTCCTGTTCGGCTCCCCGATGGCCTACGTAGCGCTCACGCTCGTGGTGCTCGTGACCGGATTGATCTTCTTCGACCATCTACGTCTCTACAACCAGACGCTGTTCCTGTTCGCGTCCAGCAACATGGGCGGATTCGAGAGCGACACCGTTCCCGACTACATCAACCTGCGGGACACCGTGTTCTTTCCGGTGATGGAGACGCTGGGGATCACGCTGATCGGCCTGATTCCGCTGGTGACGATGCGGGTCTTCGCCGAGGAGCGCGCGCGCGGCACGGACGAGCTGCTCGTCACCACGGCGCTCACGCCCGCGCAGATCGTGCTCGCGAAGTTCGCCGTGACCTACCTCTTCGTCACGATCATGATGCTTGCGAGCTTCGTGTACCCGGCCATGGCGATCATCGAGGGTGGGATCGGCGCTCAGCACCTCGCCTCGGTGTTCGTCGGCCTCTCGCTCCACGCGATCGCGCTGGCATCGATCGGGCTCGCGTGCTCGGCGTACACGTCGAACCAACTCGTCGCCGCGGTGGCGGGCTGGGCGGTGGGCTTCGTCCTCTGGGACTTCAGTTGGCTGTCGTCGTTCAGCTTCGTCGGAGAGCGCTCGATCGCGTTCCTCGACGCGATCTCGCTCCATCTCCGCTACGGCAGCTTCGCCGAGGGGATCGTCAACCTCGGCCACCTCGTCTACTTCGTCGCACTCGCCGCGCTCGCCGCCGCGATCGCCCGCTTCTCGTTCGACTGGCGCAGGGTCGCGGGCTGATGCCCGGCCTCGCACTCTGCGGACTCATCGCTCTCGCGTTCGCGGGAGGGGCGTACTACGCCACCGGCAGCTTCGCGACCTTCAGCATGGTGAATGCAGTGTTGGGCCTGCTCGCCCTCGGCGCCGCGGCCATCGGCACGGTCCGCCGGGCTCGCGGCGGGGCCTCGCCCGCATTTCGTGCGGTGCTCGCGCGCGGCCTGCTCGGGATCGCGCTCGTGCTCGGCGCCGGCGTGACGCTCGAGCGGCTCGCGACGGCCTCCGAGCTGCAGTGGGACTGGTCGTTCGAGAAGCGCTTCGAGTTGTCGGAAGGCACACGCACGCGCCTCCAGGAACTCTGCGGGCGGGCGTCGGCGACGTTGTACGCGGACGAGTACGACCCCCGGGCCCGCAGCACGCGACTCCTGCTTCGCACGATGGCCGCGTCGGATTGCCTGCCGTTTCGCGAGCGCAACCTCGCCGACTCCGCCGCAGACGAAGATCGCTTCGGAATCGGTTCCTCGAACACGGTGGTGATCGAAGTCGGGGGCCAGTTCGAGACCGTCTCGAGACCGACCGAAGGAACCCTCTACGAAGCGCTCTCACGCTTGGCGCGTCCCGACGCGGGCGTGCTCTACGTGACCCGCGGCGCCGGGGAGGGCAGCCTGACCCGCAATGACGGCAGCGGCTTTTCGGGCTTGCGGGAGGCCCTGCTGACCGAAGGGTTTCGACTGCGCGATCTCGTGACCGCGGCCACCGACGAGATCCCTGCCGACGCCGACGCAGTCCTGCTGCTTGCCCCGGAGCGCCCCCTCCCCGCCCCTGCGATCGCCGCCCTCCGCGCGCACCTGGAGCGCGGCGGCCGCCTCGTCGTCTTCCTCGAACCCGGCGGCGAAAGCGGGCTCGACCCTCTCCTCTCCGAATGGGGCATCACGAGTCCCGATGCCCTCGTCATCGATCCCGCTTCCGGGCCGGTCGAGGGCGCCGCCCCGGGCACGAGTCCGCTCGCATTCCACTACGGGACCCATCCGATCTCCGCCGGCCTGGACGCCGGGCGCATGACCTTCTTCCCGGGTGTGCGCTCGTTCGCACTGCGGAAGCCGCAGCCGAACGACCGGATGGAAACGATCGTGCACTCGAGCGGCCGTGCGTGGCTCTCGACGGATCTCGAAGCCACGCGCCGCAACCGCCCGCCGGAGCGCCCAGAAGACGCGATGGAGGACTACCACTCCCTCGTCGTCGCAGCGCGGTATCCCCGCGGCGACCAGGAAGCGAGGATCGTCGCATTCGGGGACGCGCAGCTCGCCTCGAACCAGTATCTGCGCGCACTCTACAACCTGGACCTCGTCATGAACGCAATGCACTGGGCGACCGAGCACACGGCCCCGGGGACGCGCCCGAAGGTCGTCGCCGTGAGTGGCCGCCTGCAGCTGCCGCTCCCGCTGCAGAACACCCTGACGATGTTCCAGGGCGTGGGCCTGCTCCTCCCGGAGCTGCTCCTGATCGCCGGCGCCCTCTTCTGGGCCCGCTCCCGGGTTTAGAAACGGGGACGGTCTTTAGAAACTTAGAAACTCGCCCCTGGGGGCGAGTTTCTAAGTTTCTAAAGACCGTCCCCGGATTTAGTTATCCGCCTTTTCGCGATTTCTTGGTGGCGAGGGCGAAGCCTTCGGCTCCGGCGAGCTGGGCCTGGTCGAGGACGTAGACCGCCTGTTCGAGGACCACCTGTCGGTCCCCGCGCAGGACGACCAACTTGTCGTCGGTGGCCGCGAGCGCCGTCTCGAGATGCCCGCGCAGCGCGCCCATCGTGACCTCGTCCCCGTTCACCTGCACGATGCCCTCGGCCGTGATCGTCACGTTGACCGCCTGCGGCGGTGTCGACGCCTGCTCGGTCGCCTCGGGCAGGTCGACCTTCTTGCCGGTGTTCGCAATGACCGACGACGTGACCATGAAGATGATCAGCAGGACGAGAAAGACGTCCGTCAGCGGAGTGATGTTGATCTCCGCGATGATCGGCTCGTCGCCTTCTCCCCCGTCAGGCTGGACTGAGGCCGGCATCGCCAACTCCTTGCGCGGGACTCGCACCCTGCGTCGATTCGGGCGACGACTCGACATAGAGGAGCGCCTGCACGAAGCGCTCGCTCGAGCGCGCCATCACCTGAGAGATGACCGAGAGCCGGGTCTGTAGCCAGTTGAAGATAATCAGCGCGACGATCGCCACGAGGAGGCCCACCGCGGTCGCGATCAGCGCCTCGGAGATGCCGGCCGCCACCGTGTCGAAGCCCGTGTCGCCGGTGATCCCGATCTGCTGGAACGACCGCATGATGCCGACCACGGTGCCGAACAGGCCGATGTACGGCGCCAGAGAGCCGATCGTTCCGATGAACCACACCCCCCGCCGGAGCTCGGCAAGCTGCTCCATTCGGCTGGTGTGGAGCACGTGGTTCAGGTCTTCGAGCGCGATGTTCCGCCAGCGCAGCCCCTCCCCGAAGACGCGTGCCATCGGGGTCTTGGACGCCTCGCACAGGGCCCGCGCGGTGGCGACGTCTCGCCTCACCAACGCATCGACCTGCTTTCTGGCGAGATCACGCGTCGCCTTCTCGAGCCCGCGGTAACGCAGGACCCGCTCGATGGCGATCGAGAACACGGCAAAGGAAAGAATGGCCAGCGGGATCGTCGTCAGACGACCCAGCCACAAGAGTTCGATCAGCCCGGAGCTGGGATCGAGCGCAGCTGTTTCCACGGTGTTTTCTCCTGGCTTCGGTGACGAGGGAGGTTCCCCTTATACCCCCATCCGAGGGCACTCACAAACGTGGGTGGCCGAGCGAAGCACTACGTTGACATGGTTCCTACGCTCTCGTAGGATCGAACGGTGTGGGGCCAAAACTGACGTGGTATCAGATAGTTGCGTCATTTCCGCCCCGTTCGGAACCAGCTGCAGCCGCGCTGCATCTGACCTGCAGGCGAATGCGCCGAACGAGGTCGGAACCCGCGCGCCCCGCGGCGGTTCAGAACGTATAGAGACCCGCCCGTGATCGAGACGAACGCCCTCTCCCAGCCGTTCCGTGTGTATCGCCGCAAGAGCAAGGCTCGCGGCCCGATGCACTCGCGCCGGATCGGAACGCAGCTCGACGCGCAGGCAGGCGGCGCCGCCGCCGCCGAGGCCTTCCCGGGAATGGACCTCTCCGATCCCGAGCGGACCCGCGGCCGAACGATTTCGTCCACGCTCTCCCTGCTCCTCCACGGCGCCGCCCTCGGCGCGCTGTTCCTCGCCGCCTACCTCGCGCCGGTCGAGGAGATCGAGACGCTCATCGAATTGCAGCGCGTGCCGGACGAGGTGGCGAAGGAAGAACCGGCCCCCGCCCCGCGTGTCGTGCGCGAACGCGCCTCTCCCATCTTCGACCCGTCCAAGATGGCGGTCGCACCCCAGGTCGTGAACCCCGTCGTGATCCAGAAGCGCGCGCCCGTCGTCAGCGCCCCGGTGAACGTGCAGAACGTGAACACGGTGCAAGCGCCCAAGCAGATCGCACGCGCGAACACCGTGGTCACGCAGGCGCGCGCCTATCAGAGTCCGGTGCAGGTCACCGCGAGCCCGGTCGCGGTCGAAGGCGTCGCTCCGGCGATCCGTGGCAAGATCGAGCACGTCGCACCCCAGGGCGTCCAGGCCGGGCCGCGGCAGGTCGCGTCGGTCGGCAATACGGTCGGGATCGGCGACCCGGAGGCACTCGGCTCGGGCTCCTCCGTCAGGGAAGGGATCGTCACAGGACGCGACGTCCACGGCGCCAAGACGGGCATGCGCGCCAACGTGAACTCGCGCGTCGGAGACAGCAACCTGCGCGGATCCGGCGGCACGGGCACGGGCCCGGGCGGCCGAGCCGTTTCGTTCCAGGACTGCATGTCGCGACCCTCGGTGCAGGCCTACATGCGCCAGATCAAGGACCGCGTGATCTCGCGCTGGGTGCTCCCGGTAGACGTCGCCGCCAATCAGTCCGTCGAGATGAGATTCGCACTCGATCCCGCTGGGACCGCGAGCCAGGTTCGCCTCGTGAGCGCCCCGGACGCGAAGCTTGGAGAAAGCGCCGTCGATGCCCTTCGTTCCGCATCCCCCTTCGACCACATGGCGGACGAGGTCCGCTGCCTCGCGGGCGAGCCGATCATCGCGACCTTCAAGAATCCCGTTCAACGTGCGACGAACTGAGCGCGGCAGGCTTTCCGCACTCGCACTCACCGGGGCCTTTCTGCTGGTGGCCGGGTCCGCCACGGCGCAGGCGCGCAAGCCGGTCGTCCTCCTCTACGACCCCGACACCGAAGAGCTGCGCGAGAAGCACTCGGATACGGACGCGGACGGACGCCACGACGAATTCGTCTACTACGAGGCCGGCAAGCCGGCTCGCGCCGAACAGGACACCAACCGCGACGGCACGATCGACGTCTGGGTGTTCTTCGCTCCGGATGGGAAGCCCGCTCGGCAGGAGCGCGACTCGAACTTCGACGGCAAGGCCGACCAGTGGCTCGAATACCAGGGGGGCCAGCCGCAGGTCCAGCGCGACGACAGCAATTTCGACGGCACCACCGACTCCACACTGACGTTCTCGGGCGGATCCCCGGCTCGGCGCGAACAGGACACCGACTTCGACGGCAAGCTCGACTCGTTCGTCACCTACGCGGGTGGTGAACCTTCCATCGTCGAAGAAGACGAGAACGGCGACGGGAACATCGACGTGCGCGCCGAGGTCGCTCCCGACGGCAGCAAGATCCAGGAGCAGCAGGACCTCAACAGCGACGGCTCGTTCGACGTCACCATTCGCTACGAGGGCGGTCGCCGTGCCCGAACCGACGAAGACACCGACCTCGACG
>Ga0224508_10004630_pt1 | contig 11187 bp, 11 predicted proteins | sample SF_Jan12_sed_USG_4_FD_170157 | JGI IMG/M metagenome (GOLD analysis project Ga0224508, IMG submission 170157) | Sediment microbial communities from San Francisco Bay, California, United States - SF_Jan12_sed_USGS_21 | ecosystem: Environmental > Aquatic > Marine > Sediment | place: USA...
CAACCCCTGCCGATAACCATGTTTTTTCGCCGAGACCGACGCCTCCGATCAAGGATGCACTGACGCCATCCGCTGAATCGCTTTCGATGCCGCCACCAAGAATGAAGCCGTCGCCGTCCGCCAAGGCGTTACCGGCCAGCAATACCAACAGCACAAGTCTAGATGAGGACATAGAGAATCACCGCGGCCAGTACGATGCGATAAACCGCGAACGGCACCAGGCCGATTCGACTGACGAAGCGCATAAAAAATTCGATACTCAGATACGCAACAATACCTGAAACCAGCACACCAATGGCAAGCTGCCCCCACGCAACCGCGGCATCTGCGCTGAGCAGCCCCAGCAGCGAATAGCCGGTCGCCAGCAGGATGACCGGAACGGCGAGCAGGAATGAAAACCTCGCCGCGTCCTGGCGCTCGAAACCCAGTGCCATTGCAGCCGTAATGGTCACGCCGGAGCGGGATGTCCCGGGAACCAGCGCGAGGGCCTGCGCCACGCCAATAAGAACTGCATCCGTAATGCGCACGCCGGATATTTCCCGCGTGCGCCGACCGAATCGATCGGCCAGCGACATCAGGACCGCATAACCCGACAGCGTAAAAACGATGACGACGGGGCTGCGCAGGTTCGCTTCAATCCAGTCGACAAACAACAACCCCGCAAGCGCAGCAGGAATTGTCCCGAGCGCAATGCCGAGCGCCATACGCGACTCGATCGTCTTGACGTTGCCACCCACCACCTGCAGACCGCCGCGCAGTAATGCATGAATGTCTGTGCGAAAGAAAATCAGGACTGCGATAAGTGAACCGAAATGCACCGCGACGTCGAATGCCAGTCCCTGGTCTGTCCAGCCGAAAAAGACCGGAACGAGCACCAGATGCCCCGAGCTGGAAATCGGCAGGAACTCGGTAAGCCCCTGGACGATGGCGAGAATGACGACCTGGAATCCGGTCACCCGATGCCTCGGCTTATTGCTGCTGCATTCATAACGATGTCGTCCTGTCCACGAGGCTGAATGCAGAGGGTTGCGTCAACGCCCCCCGGCTCAGGCCAAGGCATTTAAAGTGTTCGCCCATTTCCGAGGGCAGAGTAAGCAATTTAATCTGCGCCGACAATTTGAGCTGTGCGTCGATTGGCAATTCTGAAAAGTTCGCGAGCTGCTGATCCAGGCCACCACCGATCAGGAATTGCGCCTGATTGACGAATCCGGCGATTTCCAGCCCACCATTAACGGCAGCCTCCGCCACCGCCGAGAAGTCGACCCATGCCGTCAGATCCTGGATGCCCGGCAAGATCAGCGGGTTTTCGTGTACGTGATGCCGAAAATGGCATCGCAACCAGCCGCCGGAGCGCTCAGTCGCGTAGTACTCACGTCGGCTCACGCCGTAGTCGAATACAAAGGCAACCCCGTCACGCAAGACCTGCGCGAGATCGCTAATCCACTGAGTTGCCGCTGTGCAGACCTCGGACGAAAACCCATCAGGAAACTGTTCGCCCAGCTCTGCTTCAATCGCGCTGACCGCGGCGACCAGATGCTGTGGCGCCTCGCGCTCGCGCAACACGAAAGTGTCGTCCTCGACCGCAACGCACAGTTGAGAAACACCATTCTGACGACGAATGAAACGCTCGACCGGCAATGCGTCGAGAACCTCGTTCGCAACGATGACGCCGTTGTGCCCATCGGGCAGACACTCAAGCCAGCTGACCTGGTCCATGAGTTCCGGCAGCTCGCGGTGCAGCAATGCCTCTTGCCGCTCGCGCAAATCAGCCGAGATTTCGAGAATCCGGTAGCCGCTTCGCGGCAAAGCGTCGAGTTCTGCCAGCGTGGACAATATGTCGACGGCGAGCCTGCCGCTGCCCGCACCGACCTCGAGTATCGACGCTGACTCGACCTGATCCAGGACTTCAACACATTGGCGTGCCAGCACCTGACCGAATACCGGTGAAACTTCCGGCGCGGTTACAAAATCGCCTGCCTCGCCGAACTTCGACGTTCCGGCGCTGTAGTACCCCAGTCCAGGCGCATACAGGGCATGATGCATGTACTCGGCGAAACTGATCCGACCACCCGAGTCGGCGATTTTTTCGCGCAGAAATTGGGCAACACGGACGCAGTGTGCGGCGCTCTCTGCGTCGGGTTGGGGCAGCGACAGGTGTTGCTTGTGTTGCATAAGACCTTCAGTGTCTTTCAGAATGCGCCCTTTATAACGTGAATTGAGCAGAGGGTCGCCGATGTCATCGCAAAACAACCTAAACGGCAAGGTTGTCCTGATCACTGGGGCTGCCCGGCGTATCGGCGCGGCGATAGCGACCAGACTGCATCAGAGTGGTGCCAATGTCGCGATCCACTATCGCGGATCCGCCGATGAGGCCACAGCACTCGTGCGAGTTCTCAATGCGAGGCGGCCGAACTCAGCCGCGGCGTTTAAAGCCGACCTGATGGACATCGCAGGCTTGCCGGGACTGGTCGGCAATGTCGTGGGCTGGCATGGCAGGCTCGATATATTGATCAACAACGCGTCGAGCTTTTATCCGACGCCGCCGGGAGAAATCACTGAGGCCCATTGGGACGATCTGATGGGCAGCAATCTCAAAGCACCGCTGTTCCTGTCACAAGCAACGCTGCCGCATTTGCGACAGGCCCGTGGCGCGATCGTCAATATTGTCGATGTTCACGCACAACGGCCCCTCAAGAATCACACGGTCTATGGACCCGCCAAGGCGGGGCTCGCCATGCTGACCCGTTCGCTTGCAAAAGACCTGGCGCCCGAGATTCGCGTCAACGGTGTTTCTCCCGGCGCGATACTCTGGCCTGAAGATGGTTTGGACGAGAGCGGCAAGGAATCCATTCTCCGGCAGATCCCACTCGAACGCAGCGGCGACCCCGACGATATTGCGACGTGCGTGCTGTATCTGGTTCGCGACGCGACGTACGTGACCGGTCAGATCATCGCGGTCGATGGTGGGCGCTCAATCGGCTGGTAAATTCAGAAAGGGGAAAATTGGCTAATACGCGCCGGCGAATTCCCGCCAGGCAGGCCCGCGGCGATCGGGCCGTGAGAGTTCCTGCTGCAATCGCGATTTCGTCCGGCCGAGTGCCGGCGCGCTGGCGGGACAGGCGCCTGTGTCGAGATAACCGAGCGCCGCCACCATGTTCGGGTCGGCCGGGCCGCCGATTGGCACATTCAGGTCGTCCGCAGCAGAACATCCGGGCGTGACCGGCAGGCCGCCGAAGTAGTCACCGAAGTCATCGGCGTTGACCGTCTGAAACGCCGTCGGCCGCAGAATCTTTTCGCAAAACTCGAACCCCACCTGGCCGACGGGTTTGCCGAAAGTCCTGTCACCAACTATCACGACTTCGACGTGCGCGGCCATGCTGTTGGTTACGAGTTCACTGGCTGAAGCTGTGCCCTGAGTCGCGACGATGACCAGGCGCGACAAACTGATCGAGTTGCCCAAGCGCTCGAAAAACTCCTCGTCGTTGTTCGCCGCCGCACGATCGTCGTTAAACAATGTCTTTGAAAACGTCAGGTTCTCGGCGACATCGCCGCCAAGGAAATCGCCCAACAGTTCAGCGGTGCTGACGAGGCCGCCGCCGTTATAACGCAGATCGATGATGACATCGTTAACCCCATTGGCGCGAAACTCGGCAAACACCGTATCAAACACGGGATCTGCGGTACTGATGAAGGTCGATAACTCGAGATAGCCTACCATCCGGCCGCCACCGGCATCGATGATATCCCACTGCGGTATCGGGTTAATCGTCACGATGTCTTTGCCGATAATAGCGACGACTTCAGTGATTCCATCTTTGTCCAGCATCGTGAACTCGAGCGGCGTCGTGTCGAAGGCCGCAGCAAAGCCCTCGGCCGCTTCGATCTCGGCGACCGTGCGCCCGTTCAGCGCAACAAATCGTTGGCCCCGCTCCAATCCACCTAATGCAGCGGGACTGCCGCCGAAAACACGCGTCACGCGAAAATCATTAGCCGCCAGTTTCCGCCAGCTGAAGCCGAAACCCTCGAACTGACCCTCGCCGAAAAACGCCTGATCGGCAGCTGCGGAACCAATAAAACTGAAGTTGTCGATGGGTCGTCCACTGCCATCGTCAGGACTGAATGTGGTCAGGAATGCCAACAGAGCTTCCGGCGACGCATAATTATTGACGTTGATACTTGCCGGCAACAAGTCGTTCCACAAATACCATTCCTGCATCGCGAGAAGTACAAAATCTTTCTGTTCTGTGTTCGAACACCCGACATCCCCCGCCGCGCCACCGTTTGACGAACCGCAGCCAGCCAATATCGTGGCAACGAAAAATACCAAAACCCTGCGCATTGCTTCTCCTGCGGGCGTGATTGCCGGGATGCACTATCGAACCTGATGATAACCATATCCGGCGCCGGTTCATGAGGTAGCCGTTCCCACTTTGACCGCAAGAATCGGCAAATTACTCGCGCTTTTTACAAAACAAGGTCGACGCGCGTCAAAGGCTGAAGATTCCTGTCAAATTCCTGCCAATGCTCGGCCATGGTACGTCCCGTAACAGGATGAACGAGGTCCGGCGCGAGTTCGGCCAATGGCCGCAACACGAAGCTGTACTCGAGGATATCTGAACGTGGCAGGCACAGCGGTGGCTCGTCCAGGACCAGGTCATCATAGAGCAGCAGATCAATATCGAGCGGTCGTGACGAGAACCTGGCCTCGCCGCGCACCCTGCCAGCCTTGTCGTGAATCGTCTCGATCTGCTCGTGGATATTCGACGGCGAGTCGGACGAATCCAGGGCAACCACGAGATTCAGAAAGTCGGCGCCCTCGAATCCGACTGCCACACTTCGATAGGTATCTGACAGCAGCAGATCACCGAAACGACGGCGCAGTTCGTCGACTCCAATGCGAAGATTGGCTTCGGGGTCGATATTGCTGCCGAGACCCAGATAAATGCGTGCCATCGTGCTACTCCGTCGCTGGACGAGTACCGCGCTCGATCAGAACACCAACGTCTCGGGAACCGCGTATCGCGCCCGGCTTGTTAACCTTGACTCGAACCCACGCTACGTCGAATTCATCGAGGACGATTCCAGCGATCTTCTCCGCGAGCGTCTCAACGAGCTGAAAGCGGGAGTCGCCGACGAATTGCTGCACTCGCTTGGCAACCAATTTGTAGTTGAGCGTGTCGTCGACACTGTCACTTGCCGCCGCCTTGCGAATATCGGCTGCCATATCGAGATCGATCACGATGGTCTGCCGTATTTTGCGTTCCCATTCCCAGATCCCGATGACCGTGTCGACCTTCAGTTCGTGCAAGAAAATTATGTCCATGTGTCCTCTATCAGCCCGTCGCGGGCGTCGCTCCTGGCGGCGATAAGGTATCAAGCGCCCAGCGCGCTTGCGCACGTATCTCGTCCGCCGTGCGTGCATCAGCCAGCCGCAGTGCGCCGGCGACTGCAATCATCGCGCCGTTGTCCGTACAAAATTGCATGCGCGGATAATGCACCTGCCCGACAAATCGTCTGGCCATTTCGCTGCGCAACAGTTTATTCGCGCCAACGCCGCCGGCGACAACAACTCGCTCGAGGCACTCGCGTTTGGCTGCCTGCAATGTTCGTCCGACCAGCGTATCAACCGCCGCACGTTGAAAAGAGGCGGCGAGATCCGCGCGTCGGGAATCGAATGAGCCGCGGTCGCGCGCCTTCCTGACTTCGAGCATGACGGCGGTTTTCAGGCCGCTAAAGCTGAAATCGAGCCCGGGCCGGTGCAGCATCGGCCGCGGCAGATCAAAGGCCGTATCGTCGCCCGCCTCGGCAAGCGCGGCGAGCGCCGGCCCGCCAGGATAACCAAGACCCAGTAACTTGGCGGTCTTGTCGAAGGCCTCGCCGACGGCGTCGTCGAGCGTTGTTCCCAACACCTCGTAGGTGCCCAGGCCTGACACTGCAATCAACATGCTATGACCACCCGAAACCAGCAAGGCGAGAAACGGATAGTGTGGAGGATCATCCTCGAGCATCGGCGCGAGCAGGTGACCCTCCATGTGATGCACCGCGACGACCGGACACTCCCAGGCCAGGCCCAGACCGTTTGCCATCCCACTGCCGACCATCAGTGCGCCGACGAGGCCCGGTCCGGCCGTATAGGCGATCGCATCCGGCTTTTCGATGCCTGCATCGCGAAGAACCTGCTGCACGAGTGGCAGAAGGCAGCGGATATGGTCGCGCGAGGCAATTTCCGGCACGACCCCGCCGTACATGGCATGCAAGTCCACCTGACTGTGCAGCGCGTCGGCAATGAGGCCGTTTTCGGTGCTGAACACGGCAACACCCGTCTCGTCGCAGCTTGTTTCGATTCCCAGGACGTTCATAGGAGCGAGATAATAACCCACCAAAGCCTTGGAATCGGCCTGAATCTGGCGTTATAATGCGCGGCTGAGCCCCGGCCCTGCGCCGGGTTTATTTGTATTTGGACTTAAAGACCTTAATTCGTATGCCCAGTGTTCGCATAAAAGAGAATGAGTATTTCGATGCCGCCTTGCGGCGTTTCAAGCGCGCCTGTGAAAAGGCCGGCATCCTGACGGAATTACGCCGTCGTGAGTACTATGAAAAGCCGACGCAGGAACGCAAGCGCAAGAAGGCCGCCGCCGTCAAACGGCACCTGAAGCGCATCTCGCGCGAAGATGCCAAGCGCAAGCGCCTGTATTGAGCCATACGCCCCTGCTCCGTCCCGACGCCTCACGGAGTGTGCCATGTCCCTGAAAGGCCAAATCACCGAAGATATGAAGGTCGCCATGAAGGCCGGCGAGAAAGACCGGCTCAAAGTGGTGCGGCTGATATTGGCTGCCATCAAGCAGGTGGAGGTCGACAAGCGCATTGAGCTCGACGATGCGGCAGTGCTGTCCGTGCTCGACAAGATGGTCAAGCAACGACGGGACTCGGTCGAACAGTTTCAAAAGGGCGACCGCAACGACCTGGCAGATATTGAGCTTGCGGAAATTGCTGTTCTTGAAACGTATTTGCCCGAGCAACTTAGCGATGCCGAACTTGACGGGATGATTGACGCAGCCATCAACTCGACTGGCGCCGAGAGCATCCGCGACATGGGCAAAGTTATGGGTCAGATCAAGTCTCAGGCAGCCGGCCGAGCCGATATGGGTGCCGTTGGCGCCAAGGTAAAGGCGCGTCTCGGCTAGGAAGTGTGCTTGACTGGCGCCTTGCGCCGGAACGACTATGCTAGACGCAAGTCGAAAAAATAATAAACATGAAAGACCCGCAGCGTGAGAGCTGCCGTTAAATTCAATATGGCCGGACTGATTCCTCAGGATTTTATCGACGACTTGATCGCTCGCGCGGACGTCGTCGAGGTGATTGGCAAGCGCATTCAACTCAAGAAAGCCGGCCGCGAATTCAAGGCCTGCTGCCCGTTTCATGATGAGAAGACACCTTCATTTACAGTGAGCCCCGGCAAAGGCTTCTACCATTGTTTCGGCTGTGGCGCGCACGGCACGGCGGTTGGTTTTCTCATGGAGTACGAGCACATGAGCTTCGTCGAGGCCATCGAGAGCCTCGCGAGCCTGATGGGCGTCGACGTGCCCAGGAATGAGAGCGACCGGCCCGCCCGCCGCTACGATGAGCTGTTTTCACTAATGACAAGCGTCGAACAACACTGGCAACGCTGCCTGCGTGATAATACGGCGGCCGTCGACTACCTCAAGCAACGCGGCATCGATGGTGCCACGGCGAAGCGCTTCGGCATCGGCTACTCGCCCGATAACTGGAGCGGTGTGCTCGACAAATTTGGCAAGACGGCCGAAGCAGCCGAACGACTGCTCGCGACCGGGCTCGTTATACGTAAAGACACAGGCAAACATTACGACCGGTTTCGCGACCGCATCATGTTCCCGATTCGCGATCCGCGCGGCCGGACTATCGGCTTCGGCGGGCGCGCACTCGGTGACGGCGAGCCCAAGTACCTGAATTCCCCTGAGACAGTGCTGTTTCACAAAGGCCATGAACTTTATGGCTTGTATGAAGCGCGCCAGGCGTTGCGGCAGATCGACCAACTGCTGGTGGTGGAGGGCTACATGGATGTCGTTGCTCTGGCGCGGCATGGCATCGACTTTTCGCTCGCCACGCTCGGCACTGCAACGACTGCGGACCACCTCAACATTCTCTTTCGCCTGACTGACAACGTGACGTTCTGCTTCGACGGCGACCGGGCGGGCAAGGCCGCTGCATGGCGAGCCCTCGAAAACGCATTGCCGCAGGTTCGTGAGGGCCGGCAGATACGATTCGTGTTTCTTCCTGACGGTCACGACCCCGACTCCTTCGTCAACGAGTACGGCTCCGATGCCTTCGTGAAGACCTTGAATAATGGCGTCGCCTTGTCGGATTTCCTGATCGGGGAACTGGCCAGCCAGGTTGATATGACAACAGTCGATGGCAAGGCACGGCTTGCTGAACTCGCCAAGCCGCTGATCCACAAGGTCCCGCAAGGTGTTTACCATGAGCTGCTGATCGGCAGCCTGGCTGACAGGGTCGGCCTGCCGCCGGCACGGCTGGAGAAAATGCTCGGCCAGGCGCCGCAGCAAGGCAGTCGAATGACGGCGTCGTCAAGGTCGCCGGCCCGCCAGCGCAGAGGCAGCATTAGCGCAGGCCGACCATCGGTTGTACGCCGTGCGATCACACTATTGCTCAACCATCCGACCGCGGCAGGCCAACTCGACATCGAGAAATTGGCCGGCGTGCGGCGTGCTGGCGTCGAGCTTTTGCATGACCTCATTGAAACCGTGCAGGAAGAACCCAATATCTCGACAGCCGGGTTGCTGGAACGCTGGCGCCATGATGAAGAAGGCCGCCACCTCGGCAAACTCGCCGCAGTCGAGGTCCCGGAAGAGGATGATTTTGACCCTGCAGCAGAACTCGCGGCATGCCTCGACCAGCTGGCGCTCGCCGGGCGCCGGGAACGGATTGATTATTTGATTGAAAAACAAAAGCTTAACTCACTTACAGACGACGAGAAGAGTGAACTCAGGCAATTGCATTAGCTGCATCGATTGTGGGGAATTTCTAGCTTGGACTCTGTCAAAATAGTATACTTGGTCGTTTGCATTTTTAACTTGGAGGTCGTTCCGTCTTGAGCGAGAAACGTGCAGTGATTGGTGGCAATAAACAAGCCCAACAGCTCAAAGATCTGATTGCCCGCGGCAAGGAGCAGGGGTTCCTGACCTATGCTGAGGTCAATGATCACCTACCGAACGACATTGTCGACCCGGAGCAGATCGAAGATATCGTCAACATGATTAACGACATGGGCATCACGGTGCATGAAAAAGCGCCGGACGCCGAATCGATCCTGTTGTCCGATGCCGCCGTGTCGAACGATGATGATGCTGCAGAGGAAGCCGAAGCGGCGCTCGCCAGCGTCGATGCTGAGTTCGGTCGTACGACGGACCCGGTGCGCATGTACATGCGTGAGATGGGTACTGTCGAGCTGCTGACGCGGCAAGGCGAGATCGAAATTGCCAAGCGCATCGAAGACGGCCTCAATCAGGTCAAATACCACATGGCGCATTTTCCGCCGACGATCACGCGGCTGCTCATGGTAGCCGATGCGGTCGCCGCCGAGGAAACACGCATGCAGGACTTCGTTGTCGGCTTCATCGACCCGAACGAGCCTGACGAAATCAAACCACCTGCGCCGAAATCTGATGACGACGATGATGAAGTCGTGGATACGGGTCCGGATCCTGAAGAGGTCAAAGCCCGCGTCAGGGTCATCCGACGCTTGCACAAGCGCGCGATGACGAACATCGAGAAGTACGGTTTCAAAGACAAAAAGACCATGAAGGTGCAGGCTGACGCCGCCGATCAACTGATGGAAATCAAGCTGGCACCGAAGCTTTTTGACCTGCTTGTGCGCAATCTGCGTGGCATCGTTGCGATTATCCGCAGTCAGGAACGGCTGATCATGCAGATATGTGTCCGTGACGCCGGCATGCCGCGAAAGGACTTCCTGTCGAGCTTCCCGAAAAGCGAGACCGACCTTGCCTGGGTCGAGAAACACATTCGCGCCAAGCGCAAGCACTCGTCGACACTCGCGAAGCTCAAAGACGACATCCTGCGCGCTCAGCGCAAGCTGATCGGCGTTGAAGAAGCCACATTTCTGAAGATCTCAGAGATCAAGGAAATCAACCGGCAGATGTCAATCGGCGAAGCAAAAGCCCGCCGTGCAAAAAAGGAAATGGTCGAGGCGAATTTGCGCCTGGTGATCTCGATTGCAAAGAAATACACAAACCGCGGCCTGCAATTTCTCGATCTTATTCAGGAAGGCAACATCGGTCTGATGAAGGCTGTCGACAAATTCGAATACCGCCGTGGCTACAAGTTCTCGACCTACGCAACCTGGTGGATTCGGCAGGCGATCACTCGTTCCATTGCAGACCAGGCGCGCACTATTCGTATTCCGGTGCATATGATCGAGACAATCAATAAGCTCAATCGTATTTCGCGACAGATGTTGCAGGAGATGGGCCGCGAGCCATTACCTGACGAACTGGCCGATCGCATGGAAATGCCTGAAGACAAGGTCCGCAAGGTTCTGAAGATTGCCAAAGAGCCGATTTCGATGGAAACGCCGATTGGTGATGACGAAGACTCACACCTCGGCGATTTTATCGAAGACCAGACAGTACATTCACCGGTCGATTCAGCGACGTCGTCAGGCCTCAAGGAGACGACCCACAACGTGCTTGCGGGTCTGACACCACGCGAAGCGAAAGTTCTGCGAATGCGCTTCGGCATCGATATGAATACCGACCACACGCTCGAAGAGGTCGGCAAACAGTTCGACGTCACGCGTGAACGTATTCGCCAGATTGAGGCCAAGGCACTGCGCAAACTGCGTCACCCGACCCGATCGGATCAACTGCGCAGTTTCCTGATCGAAGACTAGTTGCAGGAACCCGCCCCGGCGGGTGACTGACAAAAAAGCCGGGCATTGCCCGGCTTTTTTGTGTCCGATTCTTACATGGCCCAGACGAACGTGAATCTGCTAGAATGCCGCTCCCACACAGTGGGCCTGTAGCTCAGTTGGTTAGAGCAGGGGACTCATCAAAATGGTGCGTTTGTGCCGAAAGGCACAAAGTGAACGGGATGAATTCAGGGAAACCTTAGCAGTTCGGCTGATGGCAATCC
>Ga0224508_10004631_pt1 | contig 11187 bp, 11 predicted proteins | sample SF_Jan12_sed_USG_4_FD_170157 | JGI IMG/M metagenome (GOLD analysis project Ga0224508, IMG submission 170157) | Sediment microbial communities from San Francisco Bay, California, United States - SF_Jan12_sed_USGS_21 | ecosystem: Environmental > Aquatic > Marine > Sediment | place: USA...
GCAGAATAAGCGCTGTTTTGCGAGTCATAGCGCTGCCCTTTCATCCTTGATGGGGAGCGTACATTACTGGTGGCGGTAGGTGCGCACTCCCGCCCGTGGTTGTCCGGCTCATCTGGCCAGGCACGCTAAATCGTCGCAGCGGCGAGACAATATAGACCTCGCCAGCCGAGAGCAACCGCGCTTTCACCGAAAGCGCTTCGCTCCGCAGCGGCTAGCACTGCTTGCGGACCATGCCACCAGCCGAGATCAACGTCAGCAGCGCGATACTTTCGTAATTGTTACTGATGCCGACCGTCGTCCGACACGGCGCATGCCAATGTCTCTGTCCTCAAACGCCGACAACGTTTCCACCTTTTGCCAGCCGCCAACGAAAAGCCGTTCGTGCCTTAAGTTAAGCCGGCTCGATTTCAACAACTCCTCAGCAAAATCAAAACGACGGGCAACGCAAGAATTTAGAATTCCAGGTTGACGTGGCGCAGGGGCCCGCGACAGACGGGCGGCCCGCCACAACAGTTCCGGAGGCATTCTTTTCGCCGCTCCGGTTCTTGGATCGCACACTTTCGGCGCGAGGTCCAACACAACGCCGAAGTTCTTGGTTGTGCGAAAATGCGCCTCGCTGAGGCGCGTCCGCGCGCTGAGTCCAGCTACCGACGCAGGTTACCAGCCTTGGGTGCCGGCCTGGCCCTTGAAAGGACCCATGACGTCGTTGGTGACCCAACCACCGTAGAAGCTGCCGGGCTGCTCGCCGGCGACGTAGCAGGTGTCCATCAAACGCATAGAAGGCGACGTGGTCGCGGATGGCGGCGAATACAGCGTTCGGGGATTCGTATGAATCCTGGCCGGGAAAACAACTCCTCCTCTCCGCTCCGAGTCAAAATCAAGCTGCAGCAGCTATTTTGTGACCATCTGCCGACGCAGAAGTGCTTCGGATACGGCGACCAATGCAAATTGGTCCGCTGGGTGCTCCATAAAAATTAGAGACCGACGCACCCCTCAGGAGCGCAAGACTTCACCAGGCTTCGCTCCCCTCCCCAAAGCCCAAGGTCGAGCGGCATCGCCGCTTTTCAGGCGAGAAATGTGCTTGGATCGCGGAATACCTTATATTCCCAAAAAAAATCATCTAAGCCGCTTGTCAATATTGACGGGCCTACAATACTACCCTGTGTGGGTGACGACCACGCTTAGCTGCCGGCCGCGTCAATGTGAGCGTTTCAAGACGATTTGAATCTGCCCACGGTAAAAAAAGTCTTTGAGGTTCGGGCACGTTGCCCGGCGAGTTAAATGTCTTCACACTTGGAAACCGAGGAAAGGTAGAGTTCAGCTATGTTAAGATTTGTTTCGTTTTTGACGACAGCGTTCGTGGTGTGCTGCATCACCAATAGCGTTAGTCTTGCAGACTGTGGAACGTGCGACAAAACAGTAGTCGAAGTGGCTGTGGCGTCGGATGATTTCAACACACTGGTGGCGGCGGTGAAAGCTGCTGATTTGGCTGAAACGTTATCTGGCGAGGGTCCATTTACGTTGTTTGCCCCCACGGATGCCGCATTCGCCGCTTTGCCGGAGGGCACTTTGGCGGATTTGCTGAAACCGGAAAATAAGGAAAAGTTAGCTGGGATTCTGACCTACCACGTTGTGTCCGGCAAAGTATTGGCCAAAGACGTGGTGAAGCTGACGGAAGCAGCAACCGTACAGGGATCGAAGGTAGACATTGAAGTTAAAGACGGCACCGTCATGGTCGACCAGGCGAAAGTCGTCAAAACGGATATTCCTTGCAAGAACGGTGTGATTCACGTCATTGACGCGGTCATTCTGCCGAAAAGCTGAAATGACACGTTCGTAAGTCGCCGTTTCAAAACGCGAGGCGCTAGCCGCCAGGCTAGCGCCTTTTTTGCGCGCTTTGTCACCGCAGCCAAAATAGTACACATCGAATTGATATAAGGCACCAACAAAGACGAACACTCAAGACAGTCAAGCTTTCTTTTTTTACTCGGCTTTTGTTGGCTCGCGTTCGACCATTTCGGCATCCACCGCCAACCAATTACTGGACTGCGCCTCTAACTTGTTCAGGCCAAACTGATCCATCGTGGTCACCGTTGTTTCGTGTTTTTGGGAAAGCAATTCATAAACGACCAGGCAACGCCGCGCGGTCTTGATCGGGGAGTGCTCGTGGTGGTGCCAATGCTGTACCGGCACGCAAAGAAAAACCGCTTGAGTCGCCGTTCGATCCTCGGCGCCAAAGGTTCCGGCCAGCTTCACCTTTTGTTTTATCTCGGGCGCCGGATTAATTGTGTACGCCACGAAGTAGTTTAGCGTACCAGGAATCGCACTTGGCGATCCGCTTGTGAGTCTCTGTGCCGGCGACAATAGATACGCCGGCTGGTCGATAGTAATCTGCTGAGTGTCGTTTCCTCGCAACGCGTCGCGGACGGACAGCACACGTTTTGGTTCGTCGATGGGCTTGGTGATCCGATACCAATTAAGATAAGCCTTCGGCTGCTCGATGTTGTTCTTTGCCATACCGACTGCATGAGAGAACAGCTGAGGCCCGACCAGAAACCGCTCGACCACATCGTCATCGAACGGACCTTTCAATTCGACTTCATGTTTTATGACTCGCCCAGGAGTTACCGCCATTACTTCGTAGGATTCAATGGGCGTGGCCACACGGGCGATCGTGTTGAGTAAGATGAGTGTCCACAGTAACGTTGGCAAACTTCTTGGTTCATTCGTCATGTTTATTTTCCTCGGAATGCGGTGATGGGATACCACTGATCCTTGCAGACGCTCGCGGTCGTGACAAGGATCTGACCCACATGGCGGAACGAGCATTCGGTCGTAAGGCAAGAACGCCTTATTCTCGTCACGAAATTCGACCGTAAGTTAGTTTTAACGGTGCCAGCAAGTTGATTAAACGGCATTCGATGTCGCTGAACGACGCAGATACCAGCGTGTGGCATGTTTTCGGAACGTGAACATCAGGTACAGGTTTGGTCGAGCAAATAATAAACGCGTGACGAGTCCCCAAAACCCGTGCTTGTGTTGGTATTCGATATGTTCCTGGATTTCAGTGATGTCCGCCGTCACAGGCGTGAACGTGTGCGTATGCTCCCACTTTTTGACAGGTCCTTCGGTCTGCACATCGGTGAAACCCCGCTCGGAGACCCCGCGGTGAACCGCCTTCCAGTGTAGAGGTAGTGGTCCGACCCAAAGTGTAAATCTCGAAATCGACCCCTCGCCCAGTGGCTCGATTTCGTGCAGCTGAACGATCGTCGGTGGTGGAGTCAATCTTTTGAGAGCACTGGTGTCGCGATGAAAATCACGAACTGCCCGGAGCGAAGCGTGAACCGTGAATTTGTATTCAAATACGGGCATTTGATAGGGACGAGTCAAGTGAGACGCTATGCACATCGAGCCGACGCATGTCGGGCAATTTGAACACAAAGTTTTAAAAAACCGTGATTTGTTGATCAACGCCAAAAAAGCTTTGACTTCTTGCAAAAACGCGACGAGGCGATGGGTGCGTAAAAAGGAGGCGAACTTACGTATCAAGCTTATGCAAACTCAGGCCGCGGACGTGGGTTCCGGCCGTTCCAATTCCAGAATTGGTCGGCCTTCATGAAAAACGGTGACGGTGCCCGATGAGGCGGAGATGGTGATTGCAATTGCTCGAGTTGCGGCAGTGATGGATAGCGCAGCAGCGTGGCGGGCACCCAGTCCGGGTCGAAGTTTCGCCTTCTTCGCTGGCGCATCCAAATAGGTGCCCGCGGACTGAACAATGCCCTTGCCGTTTACGATAAACGCACCATCAAGGCCGGCGAATTCGCGAATCGTTTCAAAGAACTCTGCGCTGTGAATGTTGCGGCTGCGCTGTGGATGTCCTTGACAAGGATTTAGCACTAACTGGCGGACGTGTGGTTCGAGTTGTTCCTCGTCGCCCAGCACAAAAGTTGTTCCGATCGGTTTTCCCTCGCGACCTTCAGCGGCTAATCGCAGCGCAATTTCGATGAGTCGCCCCACTTCTCGTGTGGCAAACACACTACGCATCTCTGCGACGTTACGCTGGCGAAACCAGGGGAAGTCGCGTCTCGCGTTAGCGATCAACAGCGTGTCGAGACGCTCGGAGCCAGCGACGCCTGAAAGACAAATCACGGTTTCATCGAAGCCAACGTGTTTATTCATCACGGAGAGAAGTAAACCAACTTTGAGTTGGCTCATTCGCGTCAGCTTCGTCTCTGGTAGATGTAAAACGACGTCGTTCGATCCCTCGGCCAGATCCGACAATTTCTCGCGACGGGTTAGCCATATCACACGCTCTGACTCTCGCAGCCGACTCACCGATCGAATATCTTGCAGTTCGTCCGCTTGTACGACAAGTGTCGAAATGTTCAATGATCGCGCCACATCGAATGCCGAATGAACGAGCATCCGCGACTCCACGTTCTCACTGGTACTTGTTGCCTTTTGCTTTTTAGCCATCGATTTCTTTTACAAGTTTAGCGTCGGGGGTGGTCGTGATTGTATTACGGCATCAGAGTTTTGGCATCGCCAAAATTCTGTTGACAAAAAGACGGGGACTGCGCGCGTTTTCGATCGCCGTGCTGACAGCCGGAGAAAGTGGCGCCCTCGTACTCCAATCGCTACTGTTGTAGGTTAGACGGGCAAATGCAGCGAACGTACCAACGAAGCCCGCGAGCCAACCAATTGACTCAATACAGCTGCCGAGGCATAAAAATACCAATAATACTGTCCGGGGCAACGTCGCGCTAAGTGGCGATAGCGATTGATGGACCGACGGCGATTTCCAACATTGACGAAAAATCAATGGCTGTCGACCGTACTGGCGACAGGCGGCAGACGATCACTACGCCCCATGCTGCCAGGCAACCACCTGCCTCGAATTGAGTGTTGCATACGGTGATGAAACGACACGATTTGGGCGGCGCATGTGCCGCTGACGCTTTCCAACCCGTTTCTGCTTGCTCTGGTTCTATCCTGTTCTATCCTGCGAACACCGACCGCCAATACCCAAGCAGACCCGCCAGCAGAATGATAACTGCCACCAGATGGAGGTTGATCATGTGGCAGGCTTTGCCGGGTAGCTTGATGAGTTGCAGGTCGCGGCCGCAGATGATGACAAACATGATCACAGCCAGCAGGGCCTTGATTCCGATTACGATGTTACCCTTGGGCCCCATCTCTTTGTATTGGTCGGCGAGGCGGATCCAGTTGTAGGCGCCGCTCATGAACAGGCCTAGGAAACACAGGTATACCGCGCGTTTGAATCCGCGCTCCACAATCTGTTGAAACGCTCGGCGGCGCTCGTCGTCCAGCGTCTTCAGCGCCGGCTTGAGCGCCACCGACATAAAGACCATGCCGCCGACCAGCACCGCGGTCGAGATGATGTGGACGTACCGCAAAGCGACAATCAAAATGGGATTTTCCATTCAATTAGCTTAGCCCGCATTGAGGCACTGTAAAGGGCCGTGTCAGCCAGCAAACCTGATTGACCGGTCAATGGGACGGGCTCCCGCACAGGCACAGAAATTCAGCTCACCGACCCTCTTTAAATCCGCTTTAGCATGCGTTACGGTTTAGATGTTAATCGTGGATGAGCGCATCATCAGAGAGAAGGGTTTTATTATGAGCGAACAGGTGGTTGAAGCTTTAAGACAGGTTGTCGCCGACACATATGCATTGATTGGCCAGACACATATCTGCCATTGGAATGTGAGAGGCCCATCCTTCTTCTCTCTGCACACGGCGTTCGAACAGCAATACAGTGAGCTCTTTCTCGCAGTCGATGAGCTTGCTGAACGGATCCGCGCCAAAGGCGCCCTGGCCCCAGGAGGGCTGTCGAACCTGTCAAGAATGGCTGGTATCGAGGAGATCGCTGAGGACGCCTCGGCCCAGGACATGGTAAAGCACCTGGTAAAGGCCAACGAAAAATTGCTTACCGACCTGCAGACGGCCCGCGACCGCGCCGCCGAGGCGGGTGACACCGAATCGGAAGATCTCATGATCGGACGCCTTCAAGTGCACGAGAAGACCGTCTGGATGCTCAAGAGTTACCTTGAATAGTTCTCTCGCTCGCCGAACGTAACGCCTCTGAAAACTGCAGCCAACTTGCCACGCGGGAATTCTCTGTTTTTCGATTCTCACCAACAAAGGCGTCTGCTGCCGCGAAGCGTTTAAGAACAGCCAGCTAAGTCCGACCGCCAGCTCCACCCGGGTGACAACCACCACCAGCCGGCGGATGACAGGGACGAGCCAAGTGAGACGCTATGCACATCGATTCGACGCATGTCGGGCGATATGAACACAGGTTTTTCAAAACGGTGGGTTTCTGCTGCGTTCATAAACCCATTGCAAAAACCCCGCCCAGCGAAGAAGCCAGTCGGGGTTCTGCGTGTCAGATTATGCTGCCCGGCTACCGGCGTCTGCGACGCCAGCCGACGAAGCCCAGCGAGAGCAGAGCGAGGGCGGCGAGACCGAAGCTGGAGGGTTCGGGGACGGCGTAGAAGAAGAACACGTTGTTCTGTAGACGGGTGTGATCAATCGCCGTGTTGTTCACGATGACATCGTGCAATGTTGTATCACCGACGATTCCCACCACTGCCAGGACGTCCGGATGCGACAGATCAGGGTCGTTTAAGTAGAAGAATCTGTCGCCGTCGCGAAGACTTGTGAATTGATCAATGAGCGCGGCACCGACAAGTTCCCCGACACTGCCAAACGTGTGTTCCTCGGCTAGGCCGCCGATCCATGCGTCGACGTTGTTGATGTCGGCCCCATAAACCGCACTCATTGCCGCCGCGAGAACTGGATCGGTCGTGATTCCGGAGCCATCACCGGGATCCAAAAACGACGCCTTGGCCGCCAAGCCGTAGGCGACGCGAACGGAATTATAATCTTCCAGGCCATGGTCGCGTCCGCGCTGCAGGTTCAACGCCCCAAGATCAAAACCTCCGGGGGGCAATCCAAATAGGAAGTTCCGCACGTCATCGACCAGCAGTGCGTCGACCTCTTGAGCTTCTTGCGTCGCCAGGCCGGCCAGCAATTGGTCGACGCGCGAGGGATCGGCCATTAGGAAAGAAGGGTTGAAAAATGCGTCACGCAGCGCAATGGACCCGTTCGGCGTCAGATCGTTGTTCGCCAACTGCAAGTCACGCGCCAACATGCTATGCCCAAATCGGTAGGCAGCGGTGGAAAACTCGTTGTGGATCTGCGCGTTCAGCGTATTATCATACGAGAAGTCTCCCGCCACTGGTGCAGCGTCTCCCACCAGCGCCGGCAGGAATTCCGAATAGGTAATAACCTGCATCTGGGCGCCGACGATCTTGCGGGCTGTCTGGTAGAGTTCCTCATCCGTGGCGCCGGGCTTTTGGATTGCCAAGAGATCTACGAGGCGATTATGCTCGCGAATAAATAGCGTGTGCATCGAAGTCAGACCCAATTGTTCGTTCCCACGAACATCGCCAACAAAAAACTCGCCTGAATCAACCGGCGGCAACAGACCTCCTGCACTGGTGTCGAGCTTGGCGCCCAAGCCACCACCAGCACGCAGAGCGGCGGCACGTGTCGCATCGGAGCCGTACACATTGGATGCGTCGATATAGGCACTGATCTGATTAATCTGTTCGCGCGGAGTACCTGGCACGCTGGTTCCCGAATCAAAGTTCGACCGGTCAAACGCAATCGGCGTCCCGTTGAATGGGTCAGACAGAGGCGGAGTGGGAATGGGGAATGAGCCGTTGCCCAGGTCGCTCTCCGTCAGGTCAATGTCGTGATCGACGAACTGGCCCCATTGCCATACAAAGTCGCTCATGCCCCGGTTATTGAAGATGCTCACTGTCCCTTGGGCGGAAACAGTGTTGCTTATCACACGCGGATTCGGACGCGCAGGCGCCACGGATATCGTTTCTCCAATCCCGTCCGGATAATTGGCAGGCAACATCCGTAGCAGCTGCGTGTTGGCCTGCCCAAAGGTCGGACTGTCAACGTTATTGCCCGACCCGTCGAAGCTGCGGACTTCTAAGAGGTCCGCAGATGCTGGTCCGATGCACGTGCATGTTATCGCGCCTGCCAATACGACCTGGAGCTGCAATGCAAGAAATCTCATTAGACTAATCTACTTCTAACGCAAATGGGTTAAGAAAGTTTGGGACGTTCACGACAAATGGGGCACTGATAAGCGTATTATTGGTCGCCTTTGTGTAACGGTTGCATGACAACTGCAACAAAAAAAGGTGGCGATTCCATAGCTGCATACGGAGCCGTGACATCCTATTGAAAAACTGGCTGCTCTGAAAAATTATTGGCTCACCCCGCCATAGGAACAGCCTCATTATAATTGCGATGAATGCCGCAGTACAAGAAATTTGTTCCCTGACGTCCAGTAAAACGCGTAGGGGGCGTAGGCGAAGTGGGCGGATGTGAACCGTTCATCTCGTCCCTGTTGCTTTCCCGGCCCTTTTTACCCCCCTCGGATTTCACGGCTTCTCGGGACTCAGATCTGTCGTATAAGGGATGAGGTCGACGTGGCTGCCCAGATTTTTGAAAAACCGTGTTTTGTTGCTCCGCACAGAAAAGACGTGACTTGATGAAACGAAAATGAGATGACAGAAGACATCGGGCTTGATTTAGTCGCCGAACCGTCGTGCCTGCATTTCGCCCACCGCTTGGATGTCGTCGCTTGGCGAAATACGAAGCTGTAACGCGCGTATCAGGCGGCGCACCATACCGAACAGGTTCCGTCGATCGTCGTTATTTTTGTTGTGGGCTGGCAACAAATGCATCTCCCGCCGCGAATCGGCGGCGAGTGTGTAGTTCGTCGAGATGTCGCTGGGATTGCTTACGGAAGAACGAAAACGTCATCCCTTCGAGTCGTGAATCGTCGCCCGCCACAGTCTCCAGATTATCCCACAGGGCAATTCGTTCCTGAGCGGCAGCGGCCAGTGTCTCAAGTTCGACCACTCGGCTGAGGTCCGAATAGCGCAGCAAGGAATCATTCAGCTTGAAGCGGCCCAGCTTTTCTGCAAACCAACCGGCACTTTTTTTCAGTCGGCTCTCCAGCGTGGCCTTGCCGCCCAGGCGATGGATTACGTCCTCGGCGATGGATTGCTGAGCCCTTACTTCGTTTTCCAGGCGTTGCAAGAACTCGCCCAGTGCAGCGCGTCGGTTACTTCGCCAGCAGCGGGCAATGAGTTCGAGCTCAGCTACCATCAGGGCCAAATGGTCGTCCAGATAAATTCGTAGACGCCTGTCGCTCATTCCTCTACCTCAGCTGGCTGTGCCTCGTCCAACGCCTGCTTGATGGCCTCCCGGATGCCCACCGGGCGGATAGAAAACACATCCAACGCTTTCTTGTCTCGAACGATGGTTGGATTACGCAGACCTTCGATCAAGTGCCGACCCACCTCAGCGCTGGCGGGCGTCACCAGTCCCAACCAGAGACTCGACAGGTATGGCGTTAACACGGGTACCGAGATCAACCATCGTCGTAATCCGTTTTGTCGAGCGTATTCCTGAATCAGTTGGCCATAGGTTACCACGTCGCTACTGCCGATCTCGAAGACCCGACTTTCGCCGGGCGGCAAGTCGCGCGCCGCCAGCAGATAAGCCAGCACGTCCTTGACGGCGATGGGCTGGGTGGGTGTCGCCAACCAGCGTGGACAGATCATCACCGGCAGACGGTTCGTCAGGGATCGAATCAAATCGAACGACAAGCTGCCGTTCCCGATGACCACAGAAGCTCGAAATTCGACGGTTTCGACGCCGGAGTCACGCAGGATTTTCCCCACTTCGTGTCGGCTGCGCAAATGCGCAGACAATTTCGGGTCGCAATCCTCTCCCAGGCCGCCCAGGTAAATGATCCGCTGCACACCGGCCTGCCTGGCAGCAGCCCCAAAGTTCCCGGCGGCCTCCCGATCCTGTTGCTCGAACCGGGCCGAAGAGGTCATCAAGTGGACCAGGTAATAAGCCGTCTTGACGCCGGCGAGGGCTGCGTCGAGCGACGGGCGATCCAGCACGTCGCCTTTCACAACCTGCGTAGATTCCGCAACTTTGTCGCGCAGCTGGTCCGGTTTGCGAGCAAGACACCTGAGCTGCAGCTCCCGCTGTTCCAGAAGAGGCAGGAGACGGGATCCGATGTATCCCGTGGCCCCCGTCAGCAGGACCAGCGAACTATTTGCTGCAGAATTGTCTGGTTGTGAGTCGGATTGCGTCATCGGATCGGTTGACCGGTCCCGGCCAAGTGAGGCGGCTTCGAATAAGGCGTTACCATTCCTCTGCCAGCACGCCGCCAATGACGCGGCAAGCAAAGGACGGACTTCGCCGGATGACCTCTGTCGCCAATATACCAATTGTCCGTTTGTTAATCTCAGATTCTTGAGGCAGATCCTAATTCTTGTCGTAGGCGCCTGCGAAACACCGACGCCTTCGGCTTGCCGTTAAACGACTTTGAAAACAGGGCATCATACATCTGTGAACTCACTGATGTAGTCCTTCACCCGTACCTTGCGTGCCGTATTCTCGCTGGTCATGTAACGAATCTTGCCGTAAATCGGGCGTTCGGGTCCCCAGGCGCGATCGTAGCGGCCCAGCACCCAGAAAATGCCGCTATAGCTGTTCGGATTGCGGCCGTCCAGAGCGTACTTGTTGTTCAGTTCAATCATCACGTCCAGCGCGTCCTGGGGCGTCGCCGACCACTCCAAAATCTTTTTTCCCCATAACATTCGCAGGTAATTGTGAATGCGGCCCTCGCGGACCAGTTGGCGTTGAGCGGCATTCCAGAGCGAATCGTGAGTCTCTGCCCGCTCGAACTCGTCCAACGTATAAATGTAGTCGCGTGGATCGTCAGCATGTTCGGCCAAAGTTTTTTGAGCCCAATCGGGCAGCGATTCGTAGCGGTCGTAGTCTTCACGCTGCCAACACATGTTGTAACCGACCTCGCGCCAAGTGATCAGTTCATCCAGAAACGACTCGACCTGCGGGCTCGCACCCCACCAGCCTTGCGCGCTGCCACTGGCTTTTTCGGCCAGCTTGCCTGGCGACCAGCCATCCTGTTTCATCGTTTCGGTGAATACCTGGTGCACGCTGATATGGCCGAAGTGCAGATAGGGCGAAAGACCGCTGGTCACGTCCTCTTGCGGCTGATTGCGGTCTTCATCGTACCGTGCCAGCTTGTGC
>Ga0224508_10004632_pt1 | contig 11185 bp, 16 predicted proteins | sample SF_Jan12_sed_USG_4_FD_170157 | JGI IMG/M metagenome (GOLD analysis project Ga0224508, IMG submission 170157) | Sediment microbial communities from San Francisco Bay, California, United States - SF_Jan12_sed_USGS_21 | ecosystem: Environmental > Aquatic > Marine > Sediment | place: USA...
GAGCGAATTCAGCCAAATTGAAAACGCTATCTCTCTATTCAATGCTGCCATTGGCGAAGATATAGATGTTATCGAGTCATGGTTTGATATAGTACTCGCTCTGGAGGAAGCTGGCCATACGCCTGATGAAATCCGGACTGCCCTCTCTAACGCTAAATCACTAACAGGAAAGGGAACAAATGCAATTCACTCTGGAGACGATGACAGTATCTAGTCAGAATCGCTTCGATAAAATCCTTGAAACTAAAATGACCCTCGCAACTATCAAAGACACTGACCATACGGTCGAAACTCTAGTAGCCACTGCGGCTGGTAAGGAAGAATAATTATGGCAACGCGGACTATCCTTGGCGCTCGTGTTCAAGATGCAGAGACCTTTACGTATTCCACTACGATCATGCAGGAAGATGGCGTCACTCCCGTAGACCTTACGGATGTTGGTACTACCGTTCTTGTGACTTTATATCGTGCCGACACTAATGTTTCCTTGAATTCTCGCCTGGCCCAATCGGTCGTTACGGCTGGAGTTGCTTCTCTTCAACATACCGGCACTTCCCTTGGAGTTCTAACTTTCAAGTCTGTCGCTGCTGACTCTACTCTTGGCGAAACTGCTGATATCGATATGGTCCTGCGCTACAGTGTTAGCTATGATGATACTCTCGCAGTTGCCCGTACTGGCGTCCATGAAGTGCAGTATAAAGTTGAGCCCCTCGTGACTGTCACGTAATACAATCCCTCCGGGGTCGGCAGTCAGAATGAGGTTTTCCCCTCGACCTGGTATACCGCTGCCCTCCCCAATCCTCCCGGAGAATGATATGATTATCCAACGTAAAGATACCTCCCGAGACAAATGGGAAGTGTTGACCGTGCCCTTTCAGCCATTATCCGGCGAGGCTAACGGTGGCGACAATCTACAGGACTTAGGCGAACTGCCCGAAAATTCCTTTCGTGGTATGGCCTCAGTGTTTGGAGAAGTCATCGACGCTTTCATGCCCACGGTAATGCAGCGCGGAGCCTTCACTAAGACGCTAAACGAACGTGCCCGTACTATTCCTATCCTTTGGCAACATGATATCGACCAGCCTATTGGAAAGCCAGACCACATCTTCGAGAATGAGACTGGGCTAGTTCTCCAAGCAGGAATCTCCCGTACTACCTTGGGCCGTGATGTCCTTACGCTAATGCGTGATGGAGTTGTTGGAGCCCTCTCGATTGGATTCGATCCAGTAGTTTTTGATTTTAATGAGCAACCTGATGGAAGCATGAAACGTTTCATCCGTGAAGCTCGCCTACACGAAATTAGTGTAGTAACTTTAGGAGCAGACCCGAATGCTCTAATCTTCGAAGTCCGAGCTGGCCAAGTTGGCGGAACACTCCGTAAGTACTGGGAAGGCGAAGACTTCAATGCTGAAGCAACTCAAGACGACGAAGCTGACAACACTGCGAACACTGATGAGGGTCTGATCTCCCAATTCACGAAGTTCATGGCCGAAACTCAGTTAACTGACGAGCTTGAGATTGCCGAAGCCTTCAAAGCAACACTGATTAAAGCCGAGCCGGATACTACTCCACTCACTTTATCTGACGTTGAGTTTCAATTAATGGAAGCGGAAATTTTAGCCGCAGAACTCGATCTCGATTAAAACACTCTAGGAGAGTATCAATGGACAAAGAACAATTGCGTACTATTGCTCTTGCAGCCTTGCATCAAGCTAAGGCCTTGAAAGAAGAGCATGGTATCAACATGACCGCAGACGTTAAAGCTCAGTTCGACGCATACATGGCTGACTATGTCAAACATGGCGAGCAGTACAAAGCTGCTAAAGCGACCGAAGAGCAATTCTCTCAGTTGGACGCAGGCTTGGAAGAGTTTGCTGCTCCTGCTGCCGGCGCTACGAACGTTCAGTCGATCGCTTCTGACTTGGCCAACGAAGACCAGGCTCAAGCTGATTCGGATCAACGTGTCGAGCGTGCAAAGAAAATCCACAAGGAAGCTTTCCGTCGTTACGTCTCTATGGGCGAAGGCGGCTTGACTCCCACTCAACATCGTGCTTTCATGGGCGGCGGGTTTACGCGGGAAGAGTTAGCTGCTGCTGGCGCTCCTGAGGAAGCTTGGGCACATTTAGGCTCAGTTGATCATCTTGGCGGATTCCTCGTGCCTGACGATTTCATGAGTGAACTGATCCGTGACCTCGCTGGCTTCACTGTCATGCGTGGGATGGCTCGGACTCGTGCGACTTCTAGTGACGCTGCCGTGTTCATGACCGTGGCTGGCTCTGGCAATCGTCAGTATAGCTCAGGCGTGACTGGCTCCTTCCGTAATCAAGGCTGGGTACAAGGCGGGAACAACATCCCCACTCAGAATCAGCCTCGCTTCGGTCGGGAACGCGTTCCTGTCTATACCTGGAGCCCGGATGTTATCGAGTTAACGATGGAACTGTTGGAAGACAGTGCTGTCAATCTCGATGCTGAAGTCCGCGCACTCTTGGCTGAGACTCGTGGGATGGATGAAGACAGCGCTTTCTTGCTCGGCACTGGCGTTGGGATGCCCATGGGTATCGTGACTGAGGCTACTGCTGGCAATATCGTGACTGTCGGATCAGGCGCAGCGAATGCTCAGACTTATGCTGGCCTTGTAAACCTCTGGTCTGAACTGCCTGCTCAGTATCGCTCGAATGCCAAGTGGCTCATGAACTCTGTTACCCTTGGAGCCCTTGCGCTTCTTGAGGATACAGTTGGTAACCCCATCTTCCCGACTAACGAAATCCCGACCCAGCTGTTCGGTAAGGGTATCGAAGTCAGTGAGTTCATGCCTGATGGTAGCGGCGCTGGTACGACTGGCAACATTGGTATGATCTATGGCGACTTCCGTAACTACGGGATTGCTGATCGTATGGATATGCGCATTGTGCGTCTGAACGAACGCTTTGCTCCCAACATTGGCCTCTTAGCTGTGGCGCGTGTTGGCGGACAAATGTTACGTGCAGAACCTTTCCGCGCACAAGTGATCGACTAATCAACCTCATGGGGCTTCGGCCCCTCTTAGGAGAACATCATGGCTCAAGTCCCAATTCAAGTACTCGCTTCTGGCGCGTATACTCATGAGAAAGCTCATGGCGCTGAGATCCGCTTGGTCTCGACTTCTGTTGCTGTCGGAGCTGCGGCTACTGACGTGGCAGGAACGGTCCTTCAGGCAAATCCTCTTGACGAATCGATGACTTACATCCTTTCGCATGATGCCACTGCCGGTCTCTTGACTATCGAACTGGCTTCTGACGATCTCGTTGGCGGGCCTTTCGTTAAGTTGACTGATGACGCTGTCATTCATGGCGGAGATCGTAAGACTGTCCCTGTGGGCGCTCTCGTGATTGACGCTGCTGTCGTGGCTAATCAAGGTACCATCATCGTTGCTGTCAGTCCTTCTGCTCGCCAGTTGGATGTTAATGGTAACTTTGTTGCCTTCGTGCAAGAGTTCCAACAGTTGCAGTACACGACTGATGGCGCTTGGAATGGCACGGAAGTTGTCGAGATCGGTATCGGCGGCCATAAGCATCACATGCCAGGCCCGAACGCTGATTAAGAATAACTGCTAGAATTGGCTCTCAACGATTCCAACTAGCAGAGAGAGATGTCCCTTGGATCAAGGATGGTCTGAGGGATGTCAACTATCTGAGGGGATAGGATGGATTACTTAGCAATTAACATTCCTGAGCTGACTGAACGTGAAGTAGAGGGAAAACTATACACTGACGGAGCGGTAACTCTCCACAAAGTACACAGACGCAAGATTCGATTCCTCGGCAATTGGGAGAGTCTGCCAAAAGGCATTGAGGAAGTTGATTACACGGATCATCCCGATTTCCCCATATGCTGGTCTAACGCCTCAGATTGCCCCTTAAGCGTATTTGATGTGTTCCGAGACCCAAGCTATGTACCTGGAGAAAGAACTCCAGCAATCATGCATCTTGGAGCTGTGGGAAGTGCTGAGGTTTCCGGCGAAGGTCCATGGGATATCGAGATCGACTTAGCTGGAAAGAATTCAGCTTCCGTTATATTAGAAATCCACGACGCTGTCATAACTCCTTCAGAAGGCCACAGCGGGGAGATACAAATTGCCTACTCAAACGACCGACAACAATGGCACTCCGGATCCTTTCGAGACTCATCCTTCCTCATCGACCAATCCAACATTGGGAGCGGATGCGTATTCCAGCGAGACATCGACTTTAGCAAAATTGGGCGTTATATCTCCCTCCGATACAGAGTCAATAGAGTCGCTGGCTGGGGGCATAAATCCACAATCACTGTGGTTGCAGGGACGTGAGGACATGAAGCTCAAGAACATAGGCGAGGATACCACGCTTACTCTGACAACTCACGATCGCACAGGCCAGCCTTGCATAATGAAGGTCAAGCTAAGCGAGTGTGAGAGATGTCCTGAATGCCAGCGTAATCAGCCTGCTAAGAATATGGCCTTCCACATGGCGTACCAGCACAGGAGAAACTAATGGCCTTGACTCCAAACGCTCTATTCACTAATCCAGACTTGGTCTGGGAATCACTATGTGTAGACGAGGATGATCGTATCGAGCATGCTCATGTAATGGAGCGTTGGATCAATGCATCTTCGGCTCTTCTGGAATCAGTCCTCAACAGACCTTTGGCCCCTAGAGACGTAATAGACGAACTCGACGGCAACGGTAGGTCAGTCATCCAGGTCGAACAATATCCAATGCTGGCCCTCCACTCACTTGTAGTCTACGATCCTGACCTAACTGGAGCAGACACGATCAATGTGGATCAGCTAGTCAATGATGGTCGCGAGGTAGCCGTCGATTTAAAGGAAGGCAGGCTTGCACTTCTCCTCGACGCGCCGATAGGTCGATTCACTCGCGGCCTTCATAATGTACACGTAACTTACCGGGCGGGTTATGGGGCTGGAGAGACAAGTTTGTTTCAGGAGGCCTGCATTGAAATGATCCAACAGCGCTGGAATATGCTCGGCAGAAATCCTCTTGAGAAAGTTCGCGCTGACTCCATCAACACTATCTCGACTTTCACTCTGGCCGAATTCGAACAGCTTCCCTGGATCATGACTCAAGCTTTAATGCACTACCGCCGCTGGGGATTCTAATGGCTTTCATGGAAGTGAAGTTTGACTTCAGCAAATGTAAACTCTGTAGGCCAGACTTCGCTCATAGAATAATCTTCTCAGAGCTCGGAAAGTACATTCGATTCTCCTCGTCAATTGGACGCTCGATCGCTCAATCTCATACTCCTGTTGGCGCTACCGGGCAACTCATGAACTCCATCGTAACTGACTTTGCTATAGGGACAAGAGTTGATCATTCTGTTAAAGTCTCTTGGAGAGCAGAGCATGCCGGAACTGTAGCAAGAGGAGGCCCTCCTCGTAAAGTCCCACTGGCAGATCTTGTAGCTTGGGCACAGGCAGTCCTTGGAGATGGAAATGCAGCAGTAGCAATTTCAATTAACATACAACGTCGCGGAACTCCATCGCCAAATCATCCTAAGCCCGGAATCCTGATGGACTTGAAAACAGCTGATGAGTGGACTCCGTTTGCCCTCGCAACGTTCAAAGGTACTGTTGATAAAATCGTCCGTCGCTTGAACGGAGCTTAATATGGCAGCTGTCAATCTGGTAACTAAACTCAGATGGATTCCCATTAGGGATGAAATCCTAACAGAGCTTCTGGCTGTTCCTTCTGTAGTCCTTGCTCATCCCTTCATGCGTTGGGACGGAGTAAAGAATGCAAACGAACAGAGATTCCAAAAGCTCCACATACCCAATGATGGCAAAGGCATAGTTAATGCTTGGGCTATCAGTAGGGAATCCGAGTCCCGTGAATTCTTAACTAATCGGGAGTACTTATGCACAATGGCTGTGGATCTGCACTTCTGGTACTCACTAAACGATTCAGAGGCAAGCCAGGATACCTTTGATGAAATCGTTGATGATGTTCTCGATCAATTTGAAAATCCCCTAAGGCTTAACTGTGAAGCCGAACTCCAAGGTCCCATCCAACTTGCCTCCGTAGATGTGAGGTATCTTGCTGGGAAACTGACCCACCATGCGCTGCTTCAGACAACTGTGTCTCATCGCGTATTCACTAATTCATTTAGGTAAGAAGGATAGCTCACATGGCTGTTCCAGTCTCTCATGGGTTTGAATCCCAACTCGGTATCGGAACGGAAGTTACTGTTGGAACGGAAGTTGTTGTCACTGAGAAGATTCCGTATCGCTCAGAATCAATCAAAGCTCAGAACAACCACATCCAGGACAATAGTCTTTGCGGACCTGCGGCTCGACCGGCGTCACAGCAAGGTACATTGATCGTTGAAGGCGGCTTCGAGGCTCATATGCGTTATGCTTTATCGCAGCTGATCTTCCAGCACTTCTTCGGTACTTTCCTAACTGATACTCCTGTCGTTGGAACTAACACGTACTCCCTCGATCCCTCGATTGATGGCGACTCTATCACTGTGGCTATCGAGAAGACTGTCTCCGTTTGGACGACTCTCGGCTACAAAGTTTCAGAACTTGAAATCACTGGAACTCCCACGGATGGTATTCTCTGGAGCGTCTCCGGATTCGGTACTGATCAGATTCGCAACTCGGCGACTAACACTTCAGGCGTTCTAGATGCTCTTGCGATTCCCGGCGACTTCATGCTCTTTCAGGATATGCGCTTGCGTATCGGGGATCATGTTGACGCACTGGCAGCCGCAGACGAACTGGATATCTCCGAGTTCACTCTCAACATCAATCGCCAGCTCGATCCCACGGAAGTCAACTCCTTCAATCGCCTAGAGGCCTTGGAGAATAACTTTCGCGAGACGACTCTCACGATCACGATTCCGCGTTACTGTGCAGACGACTTCATTGACTTTCACCGGAATCACACTAACCTTCAAGCTGAGCTCCTCTTCACTGACGGCGTCAATACGAAGACCATTCTTCTGCCGAATATGTTGACGATGGAATTCGATGCTGAGATTGGCGGCCCTGAGTTCACTCCCCTAGAGCTGAGCTTCACGGCACATCCCAACAATGCAAGTCCTGCACTCAATACCTTCATGACGTTGAACGATGTCAATGCAGAAGTTGAGTTGCAAGAAAGCTAATTAGGAGTTTACCATGCCCGCTGGATTCACTGGCAAAGCTGGAATTGTACGCGAAGCTGATTTATTCAGCAGGCTATGGCCCTCCGTATCTGCCGAAGCTGTTACTCAATTGCTGCCACTCCTATCCGAGACTGTCAACGCTGTCAATGACCAGGAGTCGATCGTCACTAAGGATGGCAGCAGCATCCCTACATCTCCAAAGCTCATCCGCAAATCTGTTGATGGCGAGATTAGAGTGGACCTGCACTATCAGGGATTGGAACAATTCTTCACTATGGCATTAGGCCACATGGCTAACAGAATCTTAGGAGTCCTCCAGCCCGAAGAGCTCTTTCAGCCAGAGATACCTGAAGAAGGTCCTTTCCCAGGTCCGCCTCCCTATCGCCACATCATTGAGATAGACCACACTCTCAAGCAGGATGGATGGAGAGCCAACGATGGTTTCTTAGCTGGAGATCCTCCTACGGGAGATGGTCTTCTTGCCGGCCAGATAAAACTTCGGCGCTTCACATTTGCTGTTCTTAAAGGCGGAACCGTGTGGGACACTAAGTCTTGCATGATCAATTCCATGAACTTTGAAATGAACGGCAACTCTGTTACAGCTTCGGCAAACATCATAGGCTATGAGCAAGACTTCGACTCCACAGTTAACGCAGGCATATCTTCATTAGTGTGCGACGAACTCAAGATAGTATTCAATCAGGGAGTTCTGGCTTTTGTACCTTTGCCTAACGTCCTTGGGATTGACACTGAGTTGGATAGCGTTGGAGACATCGTAAGTCTTAATTTCTCAGTCAACAATAATTTGATTGCCATGACTACAAAAGACACTGGCACTAGTATTGACGAACCTCAGAAGGCTGGAGTCACTACGATCGAAGGAACTTTCTCTTTGCCTCGCTTCAACAATCTCGACATGATTACTCGCAACAGAGATAGCGTTAGAGGCAAGATGGTCATGGAGTTTCTAGGCCCTCCCATTCCTTTGACAAACAACTTCGAATACGTTCTACGCTTCTGGTTTCCCAATGTCACTCTAACGGGCGGTGAGGTTTCGTTACAAGACGGCGGACAGATTCAGCAGAACTTTGCATTTACAGCGCACAATGACGAAGACAATCTAGACCCTCCAGGCTTCCCAACGACAACGCGTCAGAACTCACTCGCTATTGAGATAATTGGCAACGAGCCCTTACATCCCTTGTTGGACTAGGAGAACACATGGCTTTCTCAGAATGGATTCAAAACAGCAATGGAAACATACTCGGGATCCACGGCTCGCTAGGTTCAGTAAACGGCTCACGAGAACTCCTCATTGATGCCTCAGGAGGCGCTACTGGCAAGGGAAGTTGTACTGCTCATCTCGATCCAACAACACCTCATTCGGTTGGCTACACTGCTGGACGCATTCGAACTCTGGCTCATCGTGTCTACACTGATACATCCAATAGAAACAACACTGGACCAGTTATCTTCTTCGGCACTGAAGCAATCGACGTAACGACAGGCTTTGTTGACTACTGGACTTTCGGCATCAACATTCGCAGCGAGACTCAAGGAGATTGGATTTTAGCCCACGCTACTAACGTCAACATGGAGAACATCGTATGGGATATTGGTAGTGGAGGAGACATCATTGCTGAGGGAACTACCGACACAGCCCCTATAGCTGGATCAGTTTGGCCAATGCAAGTCGAATGGGAATACTCGATCGCTAAGTATGGCGGCATGAGAATACGTTGCTCCATTGGTAACAAAGGCGATCTCAACTACGCAAACCTTGCCGAGATATACGATGTAGTAGATTTCATTCCTCATCCAGGAGCGCCTACATTCCTTTCCGAAGGAGTAGGATTTATGAAGAACGATGCCAATCCAACTTTTATTAGTGGACAAGACATCTTCTTATTCGACGATACTGAAATCGGAACTCTAACTTAGGAGGGGCTTATGTCTTTCGGAGACTGGGATCACTTACAGAACACTGCAACTTCTGCATCACTATCAATCGGTCTAGAACTAACGAATGCTATCGTCGGCTCAGGCTCACTACGAGTAGGCTTTGATGGACCTGGCGCTACCGTATTCAATCAATCACACTCTTCTCATCTCAATAATACATTCACACGAGGCCTAACGAAAGGTCGTATCCGTACACTGTGGCAATTGAATCATGCTACTGCACAGAATAGGTCAGGCGCGCTAATTTACTTCATGTGTGACAATCTTAATCCAACGAATACTGCCACTAACGCCTACGTCGCTGGCCTTCAGTACAGTGCAGTAGACACTTATCTCCCTGTTATTGCTAAGATGACCGGGCAGTTTTTGGATGGAGGATTATCTTGGCAACCGGGCGGCTCTCTTGTGGTCATTAACAGTGCCTCTACTCTCTCTTTACCTATCACTACCACAGTTCCTTTCCAAATAGAGTGGAACTTAGATCTTGCTGCTTTCGGCGGCGTCCGTATGACTATGTCTGTTGGATTACCTGGAGATACAAACTTCAGTAATCTTTCAGTAATCTATGATGTCATCGACTCATCGACTCCTCACACTACATCAGTGATTGAGGGCATTGGAGAGTTGTGGCCACAGTCTTCTCCTGGCATTAGTTTAGGAGAGTTTTCCTTGTGGGATTCCACAGGGGTATTTCAATTAGTGTAAGCCATAACCTATGAGGGGATTATCATGGCTATCCGTATCATCAAATCGTCCGAGCGTCTGAAGTATGAGTACGAAGGATCGACATTCTACTATCGTCGCCTTTCCTCAAAGAAGTCCAATGAGTTCCAAAAGCAATTCACTAAGAAAGGCATCACAGAGTACGGCGACATGGGATTAGCTATCATGCAATATTGCATCGTTGGCTGGGACAGTGTTCTCGATACCGATGGAGAGCCTGTTGCTTACGATCCAGATCTCATTGAAGAGATGCCGGATGAAGTTATCACTGAGCTCACTGGACTAATCCGAGAGGGAAATCCAGACTCTGCCAAACCTTCAGTAGAGGAACAGTTGGGAAACTAAATCGCTTCCTCAATGGGCTAATGATCCATGGTATGAACTGTAATGCTTGCCGTCTACAATACGCGGCTGCCAATCGTTCAGATAGAGTACCATGCGATCTTGATCCCAACGACTGTGCGTTTACTCCATCTCCGGGAGACACTGGGCCTGATGGCTGCGGACTTCTTCCGGAGAATGAGGAAGCTTTAGAATTACATCACAGGATGAGAGTACTCGGACCTGCCGCTCTTGAACTATCCAAACTGGAGTTCGAGGATGAGGACGAATCCGAAATATTCGTTGACAAACTCATGCTTCTTGCTGCACGACAAGGCGAAATAGAACAAGCTGTCGGCCGTAGATCTTCAGAGAAGCAAGAGATTAAAGATCACGATAAGCTTAAGAGGCGCAGGAATGTGCCAGAGAGAGGGAAACAATGATACGATTCGAAAAGTTCTTTGACCACATGATGAGTTGGGAAGGCGGCGATCAGTACCACAATATACCTGGAGACCCAGGAGGCCCTACGAAATATGGGATTTCTCAAAAGGCTTATCCAGACCTTGACATTGAAGCTCTCACATACGAAGAAGCCGTCGCCATCTACGAGGAAGATTACTGCCCTAACTATATTTCCGAAATCTGCCATGACGAAACCGCTGGTCGTTTATTTGATATCGGAGTCAACGCTGGACCGAAGAGAGCTGCTATTCTGTTACAAGCTGCTGCGAATGAGGAACTTGAAGGACGGTCAGACGTATCATTTCAAAGGCTTGCACTCGACGGAAACATCGGACCAAAGTCCCTCGAAGTAATTAATGCCCTTGGCGAAGACCTTTACGACGAATATCACAGACACATTGCCCAGTTCTACACGAACCTATCTAAGAAGAAATCCTACAAGAAATTCTTGCGCGGCTGGCTAAATCGTCTGAACGATCCGATCATGGGAGAATAGTATGGCATCGCCTATCACTACAGTTGACGGAACTACCTTTTTCCGCGCGGCTGATATGAACAAGTACCTTACCGC
>Ga0224508_10004633_pt1 | contig 11184 bp, 9 predicted proteins | sample SF_Jan12_sed_USG_4_FD_170157 | JGI IMG/M metagenome (GOLD analysis project Ga0224508, IMG submission 170157) | Sediment microbial communities from San Francisco Bay, California, United States - SF_Jan12_sed_USGS_21 | ecosystem: Environmental > Aquatic > Marine > Sediment | place: USA: California...
CCGCCAGCGTCTTGGTCACCGTCTTCAGGATTGCGTAGTCACCGCAACCCGGACACCAGCGGACTTCCTGTGATGTTGCGAAATCTTTGGCCGTCAGTACAGCACTCATGATGCTTTTCCTTTGGCAACCGGATCACTGACTGCCTTTACCACCGCGGGCAGCATCGATCGTATTTGTTCCGTCAGTTCCGTGATCAGGAATGGCTGTCCGGTGACTTTGCAGAATGGCGTCGGGTCAACGCCGAGCTTGTCCCGTAACAAGGTGGACAACTGTCCCATGTTCATTTCCGGCACCAGTATCTGCCTGAACTTGCCAACCAGTTCGCCGAGGTTCGACGGCAATGGGTGGATGTATCGCAAATGTGTGTAGGCAACGTTGCTGTGTGAGTGCTGAATCTGCTGCATCGCCTGGTAGATCGGTCCGTAAGTCGATCCCCAACCGATAACCAGTAACTCACCTTCGTCCGGGCCGACCTCAATGGTCTGCGCCGGAATGAACTTGGCCACGGAATCGACTTTGGCAGCACGCATATCGGTCATGCGCTGGTGGTTTTCCGGCTCGTAGGAAATGTGACCGGAATCGATGTCCTTCTCGATGCCACCCAGTCGGTGCATCAACTCGGGCATGCCTGGTGTGATCCATGGCCGTCCCTGTGTATCAGGATTGCGGTCGAAGGCCATGCCCTGCGTGTCTCTGCTTTCGTCAGGTTGTGGTGGCGCATTCGATTCAATCGGTTCAATATCGTTTACATCCGGAATCAGCCATGGCTCCGCCGCATTCGATAAGTAACCGTCGCTGAGCAACATCACCGGCGTCATATGCCGCAGTGCAATTCGAACCGCTTCGATCGCGGTAGCGAAACAATCTCCAGCAGACATCGCAGCAATGACCGGCATCGGGGTATCGGCGTTGCGGCCGTACACTGCCTGGTACAGGTCGGACTGTTCCGTTTTCGTCGGCAGGCCGGTCGAGGGACCGCCGCGCTGTGAATTGACAATGACGAGCGGCAGTTCTGCGTTGACTGCAAGTCCCATTGCCTCGGTCTTCAGTGCGATGCCAGGACCCGAACTGGAGGTCACGCCAATCGCGCCGCCGTACGACGCGCCAATAGCGGCACAGATTGCAGCAATTTCGTCTTCGGCCTGAAATGTCCCAACACCAAGATCGCCAAGCCGCGCCAGTCGATGTAGCAACGGAGAGGCTGGTGTAATCGGGTAAGAGCAAAACAACAGTGGCCTGCCAGCCAGTTCGCCGGCGGCCGCTAAACCGAGTGACAAAGCCTCCGCGCCGGTAATACCACGATATTCGCCAGCCGGTAATTCGGCAGTCTTTACATTGAATCGCGGCAGTGCTTCGGCAAGCTCTGCCGTTTCGCCAAACGCGTGGCCTGAACGCAGCGCAGTCAGGTTCGCCTCTTTGACGACTTCCTTTTTGGCGAATTTCTTTGAGATCCAGTCTTCAATAGGTGAGAGGTCACGGTCGAACATCCACATGAGCACGCCGAGTGCCCAGAAATTCTTACAGCGACCACCATCACTTTTGGAAAGTCCGTATGGCTTGACCGCTTCAAGGTTAAGGTGACTGATGTCGATCGAAATAACCTGGAAACTATCCAGTTCGCCGGTTTCACGCGGGTCCTCGGCATAGCCTGCTTTGGTCAGATTACGCGGTGTGAAAGTGTCGTTGTTGACGATGATCAGTGCGCCGCTGTCGAGCAACGACAAACTGACTTTCAATGCTGCCGGATTGAAGGCCACCAGTACATCAGGCTTATCGCCGGCAGTGGTGATCGGCCCCGCGCCGACATTCATCTGATACGCAGAAACGCCGAACGTCGTTCCAACCGGCGCACGAATTTCCGCCGGATAATCCGGGAAGGTAGAAAAAGCCTTGCCGGTCAATGCCGTCGATGCAATGAACTGCGATCCCATCAATTGCACGCCGTCGCCAGAGTCACCGGCCAGGCGCACGACAATAGAATCCATGGAGGTGTGATCTGACATATATTTTTTGAATCAGGAAGGTGTAAGGGTGAAGTCAATCTCACCCTCTGGAAGCAGGTAAAGCACGATTGCCTTACCGTCGGTTACGGTCGGGAAATGCTCTGTTTCAGGTTCGCAAACCAGCCATCCCTGGCCCTGGCCGTCAAATTTTGCGTCCGGCGTTTCCGGAATGATCATGTCGATCTCACCGTTCGGATGTCCATGGTATGGACCCTGTATATCTTCCATCAACACGACGTCGACCGAGAAACCACTGGTGTCCGGGCCGTGCTTGATAACACGTCCGAACCGGATGCCCCCGCGCTCATTAGCACAAAGCCATCCTTCATCAATTCCCTGCCGGCAGAGTTCCGCAAGATCATCAAATGCCTCTCCACCTGGCGGGAAACTTTCGTTGAGGTACGACTGTAGCTCGCTATCGAGATTTTTGCCCGCGATGCGACTTGTAATTGTCGCCACCGCTTCCGAGAAAGCCTGTTGACTGTCCATTGAGCGCTCCTTACGCGGCGGCGAGTTTGACGTACTCGAATTCGCCCGGCTGGCCATTGATGCCGGCACGCGGCGCAGCTATCCAGGGAGCATATTGACCCGGCGTCGTTTCCTGCACCATCAGTGACAGGATGTACTCGAGATCGCTGTCCGATGCCAGCCACTCGTCCTTGCGATCATTCCACGCCGACTCTGAAACAATTTCGCCGGTGTCGGTTGCATATGCCTCGGCGAACTCGCCGACCGCCCGATTAAATGCGCGATGTGGAAGTTTCAGTGCAAAGTCCATTTCGTACGTTTGAAATACGCGATTCCAGCGCAGCATCACTTTTTCGCAATCGTCAATAAAGTCATCACACAGTCTTGCATTAATCGCACTCAATGCGGGCGTATCAACAATCTGCACTTTTCCGTCAACAACTCGTGCGACTGGATACGTATCGTTCTCCAACTGGTGATCATCATCGATCATCGGTTCGCGAAATCGACCCTTGAGGCTCGCATTGAATGAGTTAGCCGCATTTGTTGAAATTTCTGCGCCAAAAAGATCGAGTGTCACTGAATAATGGAAGTTTATTTTCTTCTGGATGGTCGCGAGATCGATTGCACCGTGCTTACGCACGGCCTCTTTATCCGTTGGATCCGTAACGCCATGTTCCTTCATAACCTCACAGGTTTTCTGGATGACGCGTTCAACGCCAGTGCGGCCAACAAACATGTGGTGCCCCTCTTCGGTCAGCATGAAGCGCGTTGTCCTGGCGAGAGGATCCCAGCCTGAATTTGCGAGCGACTCGAGCTGCATCTTGCCGTCACGATCAGTGAATGTCGTGAACATGAAAAAAGACAACCAATCCGGTGTTGCTTCATTGAACGCGCCGAGGATTCGCGGTTTGTCCGCATCGCCCGAGGTTCGCTTCAGTAAATCCTCTGCTTCCTCGCGGCCATCCCGGCCGAAGTACTTCTGCAGCAAGTAGACCATTGCCCACAGGTGCCGCCCTTCTTCTACGTTAACCTGGAAGAGATTGCGCATATCGTAAAGGGATGGGGCCGTTTGGCCGAGGAATCGTTGTTGTTCTACCGACGCCGGCTCGGTATCGCCCTGGATGACCACCAGTCGCCGCAGCATCGCCCGGTACTCGCCAGGCAGTTCCTGCCAGACTGGCTCGCCTTTGTGCTGGCCGAACGCAATCTTGCGGCCTTCTTCCTTCGGCGCCAGCAAAATGCCCCAGCGATACTCCGGCATTTTCACATAGCCGAATTTTGCCCAGCCTTCGGAATCGACGCCAACGGCGGTGCGCAGGTATACCTCGTACTCCTGTGATCCCACCGGACCCATACTGCGCCACCAGTCAAGATATTTCGGATACCAGGCTTCAAGTGCACGTTTCAGACGCTCATCCGATGCGAGGTCCACGTTATTTGGAATCAGTGCTGCATAGTCGACGTCGGTCATGACTAAACTCTCCCGCGGTCATACTTGGCACGTTTACCAGTGCCGTATAGTTTCAGTGCGCCCGACTCGCCGGCCGCGTTCGGGCGTTGAAAAATCCAGTTCTGCCACGCGCTCAGGCGGCCGAAAATTTTTGTCTCGAGCGTTTCCGGCCCGGCAAAGCGCAGGTTGGCTTCCATTCCGGTTAATGCGTCCGGTGAGAAGCTTGCACGCTCTTCGAGCAGCAGCCGAATCTCGTCTTCCCAATCGATGTCATCAGGTGCATAAGTTACAAGCCCTGCATCCATGGCTTCTTGCGCATCGAGATTTGTTCCGATCAGTTTCTTCGCGTTCGCCACGCTTTCGTCGTCGCCGAGAAAACGGGTTTCCAGACGAGTGAGGCCATTTGCCATGCGCAACACGCCGAAATTCAGATCTGAAAGTTGAATGACGGGAGCAGGACGATCATCGAGCTGGCCGTCGAGCATGTAGCTGCGATCGACCGAAAACAGCAGTTCGGCAAGCATGCCGACAAAACAACTGCCGGGCTCGACGAATGCGAACGTCGTACGCGAAGTAACATCGAGTCTTTTCCACGTGCGTTGCAGGTATAAAAGTATCTCGCGTACCAGCCAGTCATCCTGGTTGTCGCCAAGCAGCTTGTCGTATGCGGCAATTCGATCGCCATCACCGGATGTTTTTATGATCAGGGTTCCGAGCGTTGGCTCGTTAAACCGCAGGTGAAGAAGCGCATCGTCCATCGCTCTTGCAACAGCCATTGGCCAGAAGCTGACGCCCTGCTTTTTGAGTTCTTCGACACTCGCCGGCGCATCTGCATCTGGTGCTTTGATCTCGAGCGTCGCGCTCCGCCCGATTCGATCGAGTATCACCGTTACGAACGGATAACGAATTTCATCTTCTTCAATCGTTCGCTGGAGTGGTTCGAGACTCATGCCTCGCTCATTCGTCGGCCGATCGGATTTGGCGGCGAAGTCGAGAGCTTTTTCGGTAACGCGATCATCGAATTTCGACCGCGGCACGGTCTCATCGATCAGCCGCCACTCCACTGCGCGCTTTCCTTTCATGCCTTCTTCAACCGTACAGAAGACATCCGCAAGATCACGGCGAACTTTACGCTTGTCGACGACACGCGTTAGTCCACCGGTTCCGGGCAAAACTGCGAGCAACGGTACTTCCGGCAACGAAACAGCAGCGTTCCCGTCATCGATCAGCATCAGGTATTCGGTTGCAAGCGCGAGTTCATAACCGCCGCCTGCAGCAGTGCCATTCAGCGCCGCAAGGTAAGTCTGCCCCGAGTGCGCGCTCGCGTCCTCTATGGCGTTGCGCGTCTCGTTAGTGAATTTGCAGAAATTGACTTTGTGCGAGTGGCTCGAGATGCCGAGCATGCGAATGTTGGCCCCGGCACAGAACATTGTCTGGATACCGGAGGTAATCACCACTGCCTGTACCTCTGGATGCTCGAAGCGCAATCGTTGCACCGCATCGTAAAGCTCGATATCGACGCCGATATCGTAGGAATTCAGCTTGAGCTCGTAGCCGGGGGCGTGAGGGCTGTCCTCATCGACCGCCATCACCAGCCGCGCGACCGGCCCATCAATGGAGATCGTCCAGTGCCGGTACTGGTCCGGCGAGGTACGGAAATCGAATTGCGTTGCCGCATCCTCGGTATTTTCAGTCAGTGCATGCATTATATTGCAGATATCTGCTATGATTGGGCCGAAATATGCACGATATTATACCCCTCTTTCTGGGCCAGCACGATGCCAGCTTACGGAATTCTGAACAAAAACAGCATGTCTACGGACCCAGCCAGCAACGATATTGAATCCAGTCGCCTGCTCGGCATTCTCGGCGAACGCGTCAGGACGCTACGAGGTCACCGCGGCATGACCCGCAAATCACTGGCACAGGATTCGAATGTGTCCGAGCGCTACCTGGCCCAGCTCGAACAGGGCCGCGGCAATATTTCGGTAGTTCTGCTGGCGCGAGTTGCCGCGGCATTGCACACCGAATTGTCAGACCTGCTACGAATGCGGGAACAGCACAGTACGGAGGAGATCCTGATTTCGGATCTGTTGCGCGATCTGAGCCCGGACAGGCACAAGGCGTTTCTGCAAATGCTGTCAGAGAATTTTTCGATACCGGTCGAATCACGCCGCCGCGTTGCACTGGTCGGTTTGCGCGGTGCAGGAAAGACGAGTCAGGGAAAAATACTCGCAGAACATCTCAACGTTCCGTTTGTACATCTTGGTAGTGAAATTGAATTGCTGGCCGGTATGAGCACGTCGGAGATTTTTTCCCTGTCCGGCCAGGCTGGCTACAAACGCCTCGAAGAAAAAGCATTGATGCAAACATTGCGTGAACACGATCGGTGCGTTCTGGAAACCGGGGGAAGTATCGTCACCGATCCGAACTTGTTAAACACGTTGCTATCTACGTGTTTCGTTGTCTGGTTACATGCGCGGCCGGAGGAGTACATGCGTCGGTTGATTGAGCAGGGAGATGTCAGACCGATGGAGAACCAGGACGATGCAATGTCGGACTTGCGCCGGATACTGGCGGATCGCGATGAACTTTATACGCGGGCGCATGCGTCCATCGATACGAATGACAAGAGCATTGACGACTGTGTCACAGAACTGATTAGCCTCACGCCGAAAGGATTACAGAAAAATATGAAAGAAACGCAGAAAGTCTGACGAATGCCGAAGATTACATATATCGAATTCAACGGTACGCCACATGTAGTCGACGTACCAGCGGGCTTAAGCGTTATGGAAGGCGCTATCGACAACAACGTTCCCGGTATCGAGGCTGAATGTGGTGGTGCATGCAGTTGTGCAACGTGTCATGTTTATGTCGACCCTGCATGGGTAGCGGCAACCGGCAGCGCCGATCATCTTGAAAAAGACATGCTCGAATGTGCCATGGACCTGCAGGAAAACAGCAGACTTAGTTGCCAGATCGAAGTCAGCGATGAACTCGATGGTCTGGTTGTGCGAATGCCGGAACTGCAAATCTAAAAACATATCGCGGCAATCATTTCGCCGTTCTCTCAGTCAAATTCTCTTTCCATGCCCTTCCCAATACGGCGATCTTATTTCATTTTTCTGGATCTTACCGACCGGTGTCTTTGGCAGACTCGTTACGAATTTTATAATTCGCGGACGTTTGAAGCGTGCGATTTTAGTTGTGCAGAAATCTATCAATTCATCTTCTGAAACTGAGGCGCCTGAATTCAGGACCACATGTGCAGCCGGCACTTCACCCCAACGTTCATCGGGTATACCGAACACTGCGCATTCTGCGACGGCTTCATGTTGATACAGAGCGTTCTCGATCTCTGCCGGATAGACGTTTTCGGCGCCCGACACCAACATGTCCTTCGAACGATCGACAAGATACAGAAATCCGTCTTCGTCAACGAAGCCTACATCTCCGGTTAACAACCAGCCGTCCGGCAAACAAAATGCCTTTGCAGTTTCCTCGGGGTCATTAAAGTATTCATCGAACAACTGCTCGCCTCGCGTAACGATGTTGCCTGTTTCACCGGCCGGTAGCAGATTGCCATCCCGATCGACGATGCCGAGTTCTGCGTTGCAGGATACCTTTCCAACGGTTGCGAGCTTCCCCTCGCCGTGCTCGTCGGTTCGAATCGTGATCGGGCAGGCCTCCGACTGACCGTAGTTTTCCGTGAACGTAACGTCAGGCAACTTTGAACGGACACGATCCAGCAATGCGCGACTCATCGGGGCGCCTGCGTATCCAATATTTCGCAATGTTTTCAGCTTCTCTGTCGAGAATTCGGGACACGTGATCAGGTCATTGAGCTGGCTGGGCACAAGGAGTGCTGCGGTCACCTTCTCAGCATCAACGATTCGCATAAATTCAACCGGGTCCCAGGATTCCGGCAGCACGACCGTCGTTCCCAATAAAACCGCAGTTCCGAACCACACAAAAAGTCCGGCTGTATGAAAGAGCGGTGTGGACGCGATCATAATGTCGCTTGCGTTGAGGCCCAATCCTTCTGCCGCCGCAATTGCGGAAGCGCATCGCGCTTTGTGGCTCACAAGGACAGCCTTTGGAAAGCCAGTTGTTCCACCAGTCAGTGTGATTGCAAGTCCGTCGCTTTGATCCGGTGCTGCAGCGGGAACGTCCTCCCCATAACTGCTCACGAAGTCATCAACATAGGTGGCGTCATCACGATTGCCGCTCTGATCCAGGGTGATCAGTTTCAGGGGTCGCTCGAGTTGCGGCAATACCTGGTCGATTACTGTGGTAAATCGCGCTTCCAGAAGCAAAACATCTGCCTCAATCCTGTTTAGTACGTAAACGAGATCACCGGCAATGCTGCGCGTCGAGCAGTGTGCCGACACGTAGGGAGTTTTGGCGATAGCGAAGTAAGCGATCGCGTATTCTGGGCAATTCGTGGAAAGGATCGCTACCTTGGCGCCTTTCTCAAGCTGCAGGTCAATTAACGCGTTCGCGAGACGGTTAGCGCGCGCTTCGAATTCCGCGTAGGTCAGGCGCTCGTGCCGCCCGACAAGTGCTAAGTGATCGGGCACACGTTTGGCAGAATTATGAAGAAAGTCACCGACGTGCATTGGCATTCCAGCGTCCGGTCCGGGTGCCGACAATAACTGCGGTGCTATGACAGGTCAAAAATAACGGGGACAGTTTACTTATCTCCGTAGATGGAGTCGGACTCCGTCCACGGAGATAAGTAAACTGTCCCGTACTTGATCTGTGAGGGGACTTCGCATAGTTTTACGTCCCCACAGAGCCACCAGGACCGCGTTCATGACCTTTGTTGTTACCGAAAGCTGCATCAAGTGCAAATTGACCGACTGCGTCGAGGTCTGCCCGGTGGACTGTTTTCACGAGGGTCCGAACATGCTGGTCATCGACCCGGAAGAGTGTATTGACTGCACGCTTTGCGAGCCGGAATGCCCGGTCGAGGCCATATTCTCGGAAGACGAGCTGCCCGAGGAGCAGAAGCAGTTCCTGGAGCTCAATGCAGAATTGTCGGAATCCTGGCCGGTGATCACCGAAATGAAGGACGCGCCAGCGGATGCCGATGACTGGCGCGAGGTGAAGGAAAAATTCCAGTACCTGGAGCGCTAGGCATCTCCATAATCTGAATCGCCCTACCCATTTCATCGGTAGCGCGCCTACAATTGGGTGTGAGCCGCTACGATTCAATATATCGAAGATCCATAGAGCAGCCAGAAGACTTCTGGGCCGAAGCCGCGGCCGGTATCGACTGGGATCGCAAGTGGGATCGGGTGCTCGACGATACCAACGCGCCCTTTTACCGCTGGTTCAGGGGCGGCCGGCTGAACACCTGCTACAACGCACTCGACCGGCATGCCGACGACGATCGCGGTGATCAGGCGGCCTTGATCTACGACAGTCCATTAACCAATAGCAAACGGACATTCACGTATCGTGAACTCCGCGACGAGACTGCACTATTTGCGGGCGTGCTTGCGGCGAACGGAATCGGCAAAGGTGATCGCGTCATCATCTACATGCCAATGATTCCTGAAGCAATTGTCGCCGTAATGGCTTGTGCACGAATCGGTGCCGTGCATTCCGTCGTCTTTGGTGGTTTCGCCTCGAACGAACTTGCGACTCGTATTGACGATGCCAAACCGAAGGCCCTGGTTTCAGCATCCTGCGGTATCGAGCCAAACCGGATCATTTCTTACAAGCCACTTCTCGACCAGGCGATCGATCTGGCGTCACATTCCCCGGATTGTTGCATCATTCTGCAACGCCCAGAGGAGCATGCCGAGTTGGTCGCAGGACGCGACATCGACTGGCGGGACGCGGCCGCGGCAGCAAGCCCGCACGAATGTGTCATCGTCGACGCAACCGATCCTCTTTATATTCTGTACACCTCGGGCACCACCGGAGAACCGAAGGGCATCGTGCGTGACAATGGCGGCCACGCGGTTGCACTCCACTGGTCGATGAAAAATATTTACGGGGTTGACCCGGGCGAAGTTTACTGGGCCGCATCGGATATCGGCTGGATCGTCGGGCACTCCTACATCATGTATGCGCCGCTGTTACACGGTAATACGACAGTCTTGTTCGAGGGCAAGCCGGTTGGTACGCCGGATGCCGGCGCCTTCTGGCGCGTGGTTTCCGAACACAATGTTTCCTGCATGTTCACGGCACCAACCGCATTTCGGGCCATTAAACAACAGGACCCGGATGGAGCACTTATAAAGGAGTATGACTTGTCACGTTTTCGCACGCTGTTCCTGGCCGGCGAACGATGCGATCCGGATACCCTGCACTGGGCAGAGTCGAAACTCGGTGTTCCGGTTATCGATCACTGGTGGCAAACGGAAACCGGCTGGGCAATCGCTTCAAATTGTGTAGGCATAGAAACCCTGCCGGTCAAAGCTGGATCCGTTACGCGCGCCGCGCCTGGCTGGGATGTCACCGCGCTGGACGCCGATGGCACAGAGATGCCGCGCGGCGAGGTCGGCGCAATAGCCTGCAAGCTACCGTTGCCTCCGGGCACGCTGCCCGGCTTCTGGCAAGCGGATGATCGTTACAAGAAAGGCTACCTCGACCGTTTTCCAGGCTATTACGAAACGGGCGATGCAGGTTACCTCGATGAGGACGGTTACGTCTTCGTCATGTCACGCACCGACGACATCATAAACGTTGCGGGTCACCGCCTGTCGACCGGTGCCATCGAAGAAGTACTGGCGGCACATCCCGATGTAGCCGAGTGTGCGGTAATGGGCGTCGCCGATGCCCTGAAAGGACAGCTACCGGTCGGCCTGGTGGTATTGAAAGCAGGTGTGGATCGCGATGGAGCGGACATAAGCGCCGAATTGGTTACGATGGTGCGCGAGCGCATTGGGCCAGTTGCTGTATTCAAGAAGGCCGTTGTCGTGGGCCGCTTACCGAAAACGCGGTCCGGAAAAATACTGCGCGGAACGATGCGCAAGATCGCCGATGGCGAGGAGTACCGGATGCCGGCGACGATCGAAGACCCGTTAGTGCTGGACGAAGTGCGCGAAGCGATGCAATCCATTGGTTATGCAAATGCTTCACCATGTTGAAGGGGAGATAATCATGTATCGATTACAATTTTTACTGCTGACGCTTTTTTGTTTGACGGCAAGCGCCGATCATCATGGCGATGGTCCGCCGAATCGCTGCCACGTTTACTATCCGAACATTCCCGGTGAGCTACTGCTCGAGAATGACAAACT
>Ga0224508_10004634_pt1 | contig 11183 bp, 8 predicted proteins | sample SF_Jan12_sed_USG_4_FD_170157 | JGI IMG/M metagenome (GOLD analysis project Ga0224508, IMG submission 170157) | Sediment microbial communities from San Francisco Bay, California, United States - SF_Jan12_sed_USGS_21 | ecosystem: Environmental > Aquatic > Marine > Sediment | place: USA: California...
TTCGCTCGGCGGTACAACGCGGCGGGCGCCCCCCAGGGCGACGAGTTCCAGGTCAATACCACGACCGCGGGCGACCAGCGCGGACCGGCGGTCGCCATGGACGCCGACGGCGACTTCATTGTGATCTGGGCCGGTGACCCTGGCGATCGGAACGAGATTTTCGGCCAGCGCTTTGATGCCGCCGGTGGGCCTCGAGGGAGCGAGTTTCAGGTCAATACCACGACCGTGGACTGGCAGCAGGTTCCGTCCGTCGCCATGGACGCCGAGGGCGACTTCGTCGTCGTGTGGACCAGCGAAAAACAGGACGGCGGCGCTCCCGGGGCAATGGGATCCGGTGGCGTCTTTGCCCAACGCTTCGATGCCGCGGGCAGCACCCTGGGTGCCGAGTTCCAAGTCAATAGCTTCGTCGACGGAGATCAAGGTTATCCGCAAGTCGCCATGGACGCCGACGGGAATTTCGTCGTGGCATGGTTCAGCGAAGGCCAGGACGGCAGCGGTTACGGCGTCTTCGCCCAGCGTTACGACGCGGCGGGTGCGCTCCAAGGCAGCGAGTTTCCGGTCAATGCCACGACGGCAGGCAGTCAATCCTACCCCTCGGTCGCCATGGACGCCGACGGCGACTTCGTCGTGGCGTGGTCGAGTTACGGCCAGGACGGCGACGGCGGCGGCATCTTCGCCCAGCGTTTCGACGGGGCCGAGCGGGTCGAGGGCGACTTCGACGGCGACGGCAAGGCGGACCTGCTGTGGCGCAACCCGGCCACCGGCCAGACGGTCGTCTGGCTGATGGACGGCGATGCGAAGCTGGCCGAGGGCTCGATCGGCACCGTGCCGAGCACCTGGGAGATCGCCGGCACCGGCGACTTCAACGGCGACGGCAAGGCGGACGTGCTGTGGCGCAACTCCGCCACCGGCACCGCCGTCGTCTGGCAGATGAACGGGCTCGAGACGGCGGCCGCCCAATCGATCGGCGCGGTCCCGACCGCCTGGACCGTCGAGCAGCTGCGCGACACCAACGGCGACGGCCTCTCCGACATCGTCTGGCGCAACGCCGGCACCGGGAGGACCGTGGTCTGGCGCATGAGCGGCTTCACGAAGGTGGCCGCCGATCCCATCGGCAGCGTCAACTCGGACTGGGACCTGCACTAGGCGCGCGTCTCCATCCTCCAAAGGTTCGCAGCAACGCAAAGGTATGGCCATGCTCGAGACAAAGACCCCCAAGCGCTTCGCCCTCGTCCTCCTCGCCGCCGTCTGCCTGACGCCCGTGGCAACCGCCCGGGCCGCGCCGGGAGATCCAATGGGCGACGAGTTCCAGGTCAACACCACGACCGTGGACGATCAGGGAAACCCGACCACCGCGATGGACGCCGACGGCGATTTCGTGGTGGCGTGGCAGAGCTGTCCGGTCGATGTCGACGGCCTGGTCATCCGGGACGGCTGCGATGTTCTTGCCCAGCGCTACGACCCGGCGGGCGCGCGCCAAGGCGGCGAGTTCCTGGTGAATGCCACGGTCGGCCAGGCGCAACTCCTGCCGGATGTCGCGATGGACCCCGACGGCGAGTTCGTCGTCGTGTGGTGGGGCTACGGCCCGGGCGGAGGCTACGGGATCTTCGCCCGGCGCTTCAGTGCCGAGGGCGAGCCCCAAGGGCCGGAGTTCCAGGTCAACACCACCGAAACCCCGACCGCGGCGCCGTCCGTCGCCATGGACGCCGACGGTGATTTCGTGGTGGTGTGGTCAGCCTCCGGAACCGGCGTCCTGGGCCGGCGCTACAATACGGCCGGCGAGCCCCAGGGGGGAGAGTTCGTTCTCGCGACCACCCTATCCCTATACTCGACGGCACCGTGGGACCCGGACATCGCCATGGACGCCGCCGGCAACTTCGTCGTGGCCTGGGAAAATAGAAGAGTTATCGGGGGCCAACGCTATGACGCCAGCGGCGTGGCGCAGGGCGGCGTGTTTAACACCGGCAGCTGGAACTCTTCTCTTGCCGCCGCCCGTCCAGCCGTCGCCATGCATGCCGACGGAGACTTCGTCGTGATCTGGGAATCTTCAGACTACGGGGGGCAAGGTCTTGGCGTACTTGGGCAACGCTACAGCGCGGCCGGCGAACCCAGAGGGAGCACGTTTCAGGTTGGGGCGGGAGATTGGCCGGATGTCGCCATGGATGGAGACGGCGACTTCGTCGTGACCTGGACCGGTTACGACACGGCAAGTGTTTGGGGTGTCCATGGTCAGCGCTTCAGCGCCGAGGGTCTGCGCCAGGGCGGCGAGTTCCAGGTCAACCTTTTCCCCACCTCGACGCAGGTCGGGCCGTCCGTCGCCATGGACGCCGACGGCGATTTCGTCGTGGCGTGGCCCAAGTGGGACGGGGACAGAGACGGCGTCTTCGCCCGGCGCTTCGGTGGCGCGGAGCGGGTCGCGGGCGACTTCGACGGCGACGGCAAGGCCGACGTGCTGTGGCGCAACACCACGACCGGCCAGACGATCGTCTGGCTGATGGACGGTGGGACCAGGCTGGCCGAGGGTTCGATCGGCACGGTGCCCGCCGCCTGGGCGATCGCCGGCACCGGCGACTTCAACGGCGACGGCAAGGCCGACATCCTGTGGCGCAATTCCAGCACCGGCAACACGATTCTCTGGAAGATGAACGGTCTCGAGAGGCTGGCCGCGGCCTCGATCGGTGCGCCGCCTTTGGCTTGGACCGTCGAACAGCTCCGGGATTACAGCGGCGACGGCCTCGCGGATATCCTCTGGCGGAACACGCAGACCGGCGTCGCCTTGGTCTGGCGCATGAGCGGCTTCACGAAGGTGGCTTCGGGGGCGGCCGGTACCCTCAACTCGGACTGGGAGGTGCGCTGAGGCCGTTTTCGGCCCGGATCGCCCCGCAAAGCCGGAGGGAAACAGGGACAGGCACACATCGAGCCAGTCCCCATTTTCACTCGCAGCGCGGCTGGCTCGCACAGGGCCGACCCGAGGCCGTCCGAGTGTGGCAATTGCCACAGCCGGTTGCCGCGCGTGCAGGTAGACTTTCCTGAAATAATGGAGAGAGGAGCGGAAAGATGCCTTTCGAGAAACCCGATCGTTTCGTCGAGCGCCTGTTCCTGCACTGCAGCGCCAGCGACCGGCCCGAGCACGACGATGTCGGCGTGATGCGGGACTGGCACCTTGCCCGGGGCTGGAGCGACGTCGGCTACCACCTCTTCGTCAAGAAAGACGGCCATGTCCAGGCCGGCCGCGACCTGGAGGTCATTCCCGCGGCCCAGGCCGGCAACAACACGGGCACGATCGCGGTCTGCCTGCACGGCCTGGCGGTCGAGCGGTTCACCGAGGCGCAGTACCGCAGCGTCATCGGCCTCAGCAACGAGGTCAACGCGGCCTACGACGGCATGGTCACGTTTCACGGCCACTGCGAGGTCTCGTCCAAGGCCTGCCCGGTGTTTCCCTACCGCGAGGTTCTGGGGCTCGACGCCCACGGCAACATGGAGCTCCCGCAGGACCCCACGCCGCTGACGCAGGCCGACACGCCGACCGTGCGCCTGATGGACCGCGGACCGGCCGCGCGGCGGCTGCAGGAGCTGCTGAACGCCCAGGGCGCCGGTCTCGCGGCCGACGGCATCTTCGGCGTCATGACCCGCGAGGCCGTGGTGCGCTTCCAGACCGACAACGAGCTGGATGCCGACGCCATCGTCGGCCCGCTGACCTGGATCGCGCTGGGCGAGTAGCGCGTTCGGGGAGACCGACGGGCCGCTTGGCTGGCGCGGCGTCCTGGGCCAGGATGGCGCCATGTGCGGACGCTATTCGTTGACCACGCCCGCCGAGGCGTTGCGCCGGGTCTTCGGCTTCCTCGAGCAGCCGAACCTGGCGCCCGCCTACAACATCGCGCCGACCCAGGCGGTCGCGGTCTTGCGCCTGGGCGCGGACGGCATGCGCCACTTCGCCCGGCTGCGCTGGGGCCTCGTGCCGGCCTGGGCTAAGGACCTCTCGATCGGCGCGCGCATGATCAACGCCCGGGCCGAGAGCGTCGCCGACAAGCCGGCCTTCCGCTCGGCCTTTCGGCAGCGCCGCTGCCTCGTCATGGCCGACGGCTTCTACGAGTGGCAGAAGTGCCCCGAGGGCCCGAAGCAGCCCTATCGAATCGCGCTTGCCGACGGCGGCCCCTTCGGATTCGCCGGCCTCTGGGAGAGTTGGACGGACAAGGGCTCGGGCGAAACCGTCGAGACCTGCACGATCGTGACGACCGAGGCCAACGAGCTCCTGACGCCGATCCACCACCGCATGCCGGTGATCCTGGCGCCCGAGGACGTTGCGGCCTGGCTGGACGCCGCCGCCTCGCCCGAAGCGGCGCAGGCCCTCCTGCGCCCCTGTCCGGCCGCCGTCCTCGTCGCCTACCCGGTCTCGACCCGGGTCAACAAGGTCGCCAACGACGACCCCGGCGTGATCGCGCCGCTCGAAGAGCAGGAGCCCGAAGACGCCGCCGCCGCGCAAGGCCGGTTGTTGTAAGCGCGGACGGACACAAAATTACCCCACCCGTCTGGCCCGCGGCGGTCTAGAGTAGTTGACAGGGTTGAGGTCCGCATGAGGCGGATGCTGGCCGGAGGTACCGGCATAATGGGGAGCAGGCAGATGATTCAGCGAAGGCTCATACTGGGCCCGGTTGCGGCTGGGCTGGCACTGGTGTTGACGGCGCTGCCGGTGACACCGGATCTCGGCACGGCCGGGTTCGACAGCGCGGCGGCGCTGGCGAAGAACGGCGGTGGCAACGGCAATGGTAACGGCGGCGGTAACGGTAACGGCGGCGGCAACGGCGGCGGTAACGGTAACGGCGGTAACGGTAACGGCGGCAACGGTCACGGCGGCGGTCACGGAAAAGACAGCCACCAGGCGACCGGCAAGGCCGACGCTAAGGCCGACGCCAAGGCCGACAAGGCCGACGCCAAGGCCGACAAGGCTGACGCCAAGGCTGCCGAGAAGGCGGATCGGAACAAGGACAGAGACGCGGTGAGCGGCGTCGGTCGCGGCAAAGACAAGAGCGCCAAGAAAAGCGGCCTGAGCGCCTCGTCGCTCGGCCGTCTGAACGCCGCGCACGCCTCGCCGAATGCGCGCGCCAACGCCGCGCCCCATTCCGCGGTCGGCCTGCTGGGCCAATATGTCGATGCCGTCGAGGCCGACGACCTCGAGGCGGCGGCAGCCGCGCTCGCCGCGGCGGCGAACAAGGACATCGACCTCGCGGTGGTGGGCGCGGTCGACGATCTTCTCGGCCTCGAGGTCGACGAGGAGGATGAACAGGAGATCGCCGACCTGGCGAGCGACTTGCAGGACGACGATGACAACAACGGCCTCGGCCATGGCAATGGCGGATCCTCGCCGGACGACGGCGACGACGACGGCGACGACGGCGACGAGATCGAGTAACCGCGGCGAGGGCCGGCGCGCGCTGGGCCCGGCTTCGCCGCCGGTGCCATAACCTGCCGCGACGCAGGGTATTTCCGGGCCCCGGCCGGCCTGCACCCCTAGGGCGGGTCGGCCGCGCCGGAACGGGTGCCGCCCGGCCCTGTGGAGTCGGCGATCGACGGGGCCGAGCGCCGCCGCCGACAGGTGATCTCCACCGTTCCCGCGACCTCGTCGAACACGACGCCCTCGGGCGTCGGCCGAACGCCGGCGGTGCCTTCCGCCTCAAAGCGGCAGTGCTCGGGCAGGGTCACCGCCAGCCCGGCGATAGGGTGCGGCGCGTGCAGCCGTATCGTGCAGCGCAGCCCGGACTCGGTGCAGACGCTGTCGACCTCGACCGCGTCGCGGGCCGCCCACCATGCGCCGTAGTCGGAAAGGGAGCCGAACCAGGCCCAGTCCTTGACCGCCGCATGAAAGGTCTCGTGGAACGCATACTTGTGGCCCAGCTCGTTCGGGTGGGTCAGGATAACGAAGCTGCCGCCGTAGCGGGCGATCCGGCGGGCCAGGGCGATGGCGTCGTCGACCCGGTCGCCCATCCGCGGCGGAATTTCGTCCTCCACGGTGACCGGGAACTCGAAGACCTCGACCTCCTGGCCGCTTTCGCGGCCGTAGTTGAGCTGGAAGGGCAGGTGGGTGAGCGCCTTGTTCGCGGTCATCGAGGAGCTGTAGCGGTAGCCGGTGGCCTCGAGCGCCTGGGGCAGGCTGATGGGGTAGGACAGGTAACCCGGCCGGAACGAAATCACCGGCGGAGCCTCGCCCAGCCTCTCGAGCAGGAACTTGCTGACCCGGAGCTCGCCCAGGACCGTGCCGCCGCGCGCCGAGTCGAAGTCGAGCACGATCGGTCGGTAGTCGGGATAGCGCTCGTTTCCGTCGCCGAACGGGAAGGACGAAAAGGCGTTGGCGTGGGCGACCGTATGGCTGGCGACCTCCATCCCCAGCTGCACGAGCTTCCGAACGTAGTCGACCGCCTCGTCGCCGAACAGGATGATATCGTTGTAGTCGTTGATATATTTCGTCTGTATGAAGAAGGTGCCGCGGATGCCGGCGGACCGCAGGAACGCGGCGTAGTCGAGCATCGTCTCGTAGGACTCCTCGGCATCCACGTCGTAGGAAAAAACGACGGAGAGGTCCCGGCCCTCGGGGACGGTGCCGAGGGTCGCGGCGTCCGGATTGCCGCGCAGATAGATCTTCTTGATCAGCTGCGCCAGAACATCGCCCGCCGGCTCGAACGCGTTGACATAGCTTCGGTGCGCCCTGTGGTGGCGCGCGTGCTGCCCCCTGAAGAAGTAGTCGCCGATGTCGAAGCCGAAAGCATAGGCGCGGCCTTCGGCATAGGCGCGTTCGGTGATCGCGGCGCTGCCGTCGCCGTAGACTGCCAGCGCCTTGCGCGGCTCGGAATAGCCGAAGGTCCCGACGATCTCGGCGAATCGAACCGGATCGCCCAAGCGGATGGTCTGCTCCCGTTGCTCGGTGAAATCGGCCAGCAGGGGCGAGCTGGCCGGGTCCAGGTGAATACCGAAGCGCTGGCGCGACGACAGAGTTTCGCTGAAGCCGAACACCTCGTTCATGCCGCCGCCCAGGACCTTTACGCCGATCAGGTGTCCGCCCTCGCGCGGAAAGGACGCCAGCGCCTTGAGCTCGTCCTGCGAGAGAACCTTGCCGGAAACGATCGGGTAGATCAGGACGACCTTATGCTTCAGCGCCTCCTCGACGGAGGTCGTGATGCGGAACGGTACGCCGAAGGACTTCAGGGCGTGAGCAAGGCCAAGCCATGACGAGTCGCTGTCGGTCAGGAGCACCGCGAGTCGGCCGTGCGAGCCTTCGGCATAGCGTTGCCAAGAGGTCCGTGCTTTGGGCGCCACGACGGTTTTTCCGGAGGGGCCGGCGACTCCGGGAAACTCATGGACCCTGTGCTTGGTGATTTCTTGGGTCACGGCATAGGCGGTCGCCAGCGCAACGGGAACACCCAGGCAGAGCAGGAGGTATCTCACGCGGGCGGTTACCATAGTGCGCCTTCCAAGACGAGTGATGCTGCTTTCGACCCCGCCAAGCAACGTGGCAGCTTGGGGATGGGCAGCTCGGCCAGCCCGCAACCTGCCTCGATTGTAGTCTAATTAGATTAGCGATATTCAACTAAAACGTTGTTAACGAGAGCCTTCAATACCGGCGGCGACCGAACCGAGCAGCTCGGCCGAACCACTGAACGGCAAAATCACGGTGGCCTGTTTTATGATCGAGGTGCGTGATTATACCTAAGAAGCTAGTCTTAATAGCTTATTTACCGAGGCTCTCTACCAATAGACAGGCGTATTTTTCTACAGGTTTGCACATGCATTCGGTTCTGGTCGTCGATGATGACGAGATGCTCGTCAGGGTCCTGGAGCGCCTGCTCATGGTCGGCGGATTCGAGGTCCAGGCGGTCGACAACGGCGAGTCCGCGATCGAGATCGCGGAGGCCGCGCAGCCCGATCTCGTTATCCTCGACTGCATGCTGCCCGGCATGCACGGCTTCGAGATCTTGCGGCGTCTGAAGGAATCCAGCGCCGTGAAGGATATCCCGGTCATATTGCTGACCGCCCAGGACCGGGAGGAAGACATCGTCCTCGGACTGTCGTTGGGTGCCACCGATTACATCGTCAAGCCTTTCAAGGCCAAGGAGCTCGTGGCCCGGGTCGTTCGCGCCTTCGAAACCGCGCAGGCGGCCGTCGGGTCCTAGAAATCGAGATGTCGCGAAACTTCCAGGCCCTCGTGCGTGTGCTCTGCGGGGCCCTTGTCGCATGGTCGGTCTGTACCGCGGGAGCCCCGCTCGAGGCGGCGGAGGACGACTACGGCCGGCTCTACGAGACCGCGCGCCAGGCGCGTCAGGACGGGGACTTCAAATCCGCGGCGGCCGCCCTCGAGCGGGCCCTCGCGATGCGGCCGAACAGCGTCGATGCGCTTTATCTCCTCGGCATGGTTCTGGCCTATCAGGACCGCAATCCGGAGGCGCTCGCCAAGCTGCGCAGGGCCAGGGAACTCGATCCGGCGAACGACGACGTGCGGCTTGGCCTGGCACGCGTCCTGGGGTGGTCGGGCGAGACCGGCGCCGCCGAACGGGAAGTTTCCGTCGTGCTCGAGCGCCGGCCCGAGAATAGCGAGGCGCGACTCCTGAAGGCCCGATTCGCGTACTACCAGGGTCACCTCGCGGCGGCCGAGGAAACCCTCGTAGCGATCCTGGAGCGCGAGGCCGAAAGCCTCGAAGCTCTGGAGCTGATGGGCGACGTCAAGATGGCCGCGGGGGAAACCCAGATCGCCCGGGATTTCTACCGCCGGGCCCTCGATATCGCGCCCAATTCGCCGGGGATCGGGCGCAAGCTGGACCAGAGCCGCCCGATGCCATGGCGGTTCGACACCGGCTACAGCTACAGCAACTTCTCCCGGGAGAACCGCGACGACTGGCACGAAGGCTTCGTTCAGCTGCGCTACGGGATCACTCCGGAGACCGGCCTGCTGGGCCGCGTCGAGGTCAGTCATCGCTTCGACGAGGAGGATGTCGTCCTTGCCGCCGGCGCGGACCACAGGCTCACCGAGTGGCTGAGCGGCTACCTCCTCTTCGGCGGCACGCCCGACGCCGATTTTCGCGAGGACTGGTTCATCTCCGGGGGCGCCAGCGCGCGCCTTTGGCCGGATCTAGGGGACCTCGGCGCCACGCTGCTTACCCTCGATACCAAGCGCAGCAGCTACGATACGGGCGAGGTGGACACCATCTCGCCGGGCCTGCAGCAGTATCTCTATGCGGGCCGCATCTGGCTGACCGGCCGCTGGATCAACACCTTCAACGAGGACAACGACTGGACCACGGGCTGGCTGGCCAGGCTCGACTGGCAGGCGGCCGAGGAGCTCCTGCTCAATATCGGCGCCGCCGACGCCGGCGAGACCGTGGCGGGCGAAACGGTCGACACCCGCTCGTATTTCGCCGGTGTCGTGGTCGATCTGCCGTCCGGTCGCGGCCTGCGTTTCGATTATCTGTATGAGGACCGGGAAGGGTCCTACATTCGTCACTCGTTCGGCCTCGGCTTCTCTCAACGATTCTGAGGGGGCCGGCCCTTGGCGTTTTACACTCTCATTTGGTTTGGCTCGCTCTGGCTTGGCGGCCTGTCGCTGGGGCTGATGATGTTCCTGGTGCTCCGGCGCGTGTTCACGGATCGCTGGCGGCGGCGTCTCAAGGCGCACAGGGACGAAATGCTGTCCCGGCTGCTCGACTACCTGGCCGAGGACGAGCCGGCCGACGACGTCAAGCTCGCCGCCAACGCCCGGGACTCGCGGGTGTTGAACGAGGTCATCGAGCACCTGCTGCGCAGCATCCGCGGCGAGGAGAGGGACCGGCTGGTCGTCGTGCTGCGCTCGCTGGGCGGCGTGGATCAGAGGCTGAAGCGCCTGCGCCGCGGCAAGGAGTGGGAGCGCGTCAAGGCGGCCAGGGCCCTGCGCCATTTCGACCAGCCGGAGGTCGTCACCGCCCTGCGCGCCGCGCTCGACGACTCGAGTTCGGACGTCCGGGGGGCTGCCGCTCGGGCGCTGCTCGCCCTGGGCGCGGTGGATTCCGCCCAGGTGCTGATCGACAAGCTGGTAATCGAGGGCTCGTTGCGGCCCCATGCCATCCGGGACATCTTCCGCAAGCTGGGCAGGCCGTTTTGCGACGATCTGATAGCCGTCTTGAGGAGCGACGTCGAGAGGGCCAGGATCGTCGCCATAGATGCCTTGGGCGCGAGCGGCGAGCTGCGGGTCGTCGATCCGCTGCTCCGGCTGATCAGCGAGGGATCCAAGGAGATCACCGCCAACGTGTTCAGGGCCTTGGCCCTGCTCGGCGATCCCCGGGCGCTGTCCGTCGTCATGAAGGGCCTCGGGGACTCTGCCTGGGAGGTGCGCTGTCAGGCGGCCAGCTGCGCCGGGCGTATCGGGGCGGTCGAGGCCAAGGGCCTGCTGGCGCGCATGCTGGAGGACCCGAACTGGTGGGTGCGCTACCGCTCCGCCGAAGCGCTCCACGAACTCGGCGAACAGGGCGTCTGGATCCTGCGCGGACTGACCGTCCAGTCCACGCATGCCGGCGAGACCGCCCGCCTCGTGGTCGCCGAGAAGGCCGCATAGGGCCAGCCCATGAGCGGTGACCTCGCATCGTTGCTCCAGCTTCTGGCGGAGGTCGTGCTCGGCGTTTCGTTCCTGATTCTGGCCAACGGACTGATCCAGAACGCCCTGTTCGCCCTGCAGCTCTATTGCGGATTCAGGGAGCTGCGCAAGCGCCGCCCGAGGTACGGCGACGATCGCTTGTGGTGGCTGATGACCAGCCACGCCACCGTGCCGATCTCCCTGATCGTGCCCGCGCACAACGAAGAGGACAGCATCGTCGACAGCATCCGCTCGATCCTGTCGCTCCACTACCCGCAGTTCGAGGTGGTGGTGGTCAACGACGGTTCGACGGACGGGACGCTGCAGGCCATCATGGAGGCCTTCGACCTCTCCCCCGTCGACCGATACTACGACACCACCGTGCCGCACCGGCCGATCCGCGGCCTCTACGGCAGCGGCCGGCACGCCAACCTGCTCTTGATCGACAAGCAGCAGGGCGGCAAGGCCGATGCGCTCAACGCCGGGATCAACCTGTCGCGTTCGCCCGTGTTTTGCGCCGTCGACGCCGATTCCGTCCTCGAATCGGATGCCTTGCTGCGCGCCGTGCAGCCCTTTTTCGAGGAGCCGGAAAAGA
>Ga0224508_10004635_pt1 | contig 11183 bp, 7 predicted proteins | sample SF_Jan12_sed_USG_4_FD_170157 | JGI IMG/M metagenome (GOLD analysis project Ga0224508, IMG submission 170157) | Sediment microbial communities from San Francisco Bay, California, United States - SF_Jan12_sed_USGS_21 | ecosystem: Environmental > Aquatic > Marine > Sediment | place: USA: California...
CTGGCGGACGCGCCGCCGGACGCGCACCCCGAGCACCGCAGCCTCCTCCCTGAGGCGCAGCATCGCCCGCTGCGCCGCCTCCTTGGAATCACCACCCGCCAGGAATGCCGGGGCCACGACAGCAACTCCCGTTAGCGATTGGCGTGTGTATACCGCGAGGTCGATCGCGGCGCGGGCCGCCGCCCTGCCCGCCGGGGTGTCGCGGGCTGGGGTCACGATCCCCCCGTTGCCGAACGATCCCCTGGAGAGGAATACCGGAACCCCCAGTTGACGAACGCGCTCGATGTGCCTTGCCGCTTGCGCCCGTCCCAGCCATCCACCGAAGCTCCCCGTTGGGATCACAACCACCCCGACACTCTCGTCTTCGATAGCACCGGCTACGGTCCGCGAAGGGGTCCCTGCAACGAGTCGCTCGACAACCTCGACGCCTTCAGCGGCGGCCAGCACGTCGCTGCGAATGGACTCAGCGCTTGTCGCCTGCACCTCGTCCCCCTGCAATGCCGGATCCCGCATGGCCACCATGAGCCCGCTGGCGTTGCTATTGCGGGAAAGGGCCAGAGCTTCCTGGAGCACCCCGCCGATGTCGGCCTTGGAATCGACAGCGACCAGAACGTACTTGCCGAAGTCGACCGGGAAGCGAGCCTCCCCCGACGTAAAGGTCCGCACGATCATGGAGAAGTCAGAGGCAGCCCCAACGACGGTGACCAGGTCGCCCTCCGAGATGACGGTGTCGCCGTGGGGGACGATGAGGCGCCCGTCGCGAAGGACTGCTGCGACCAGATAGCGGGTGGCGTCGAGATCGCGCAGCGCCTTGCCGCGAACCGGCGAATCGTCGCCGATCAGGAACTCGATCGCCTCGGCGCGGCCATGAGCGAACGCACTCGAGGAAACCCGGCGCGGCTCTAACTCGCCCTCGATGAGCCGCGCCGCCAGATCTGAGGGAGAGAACGCGGGCACCCCAAGATCTCGATAGCGATCGGTTCGCTCGGGATCGGCCGCGACGGCGGCCACTCGCAGCAGGCCTGCCTCGAGTGCGATACGACACGCCTCCAGGTTGCGCTCGTCGTCTGTCGTTGCGGCAACCAGGGCGTCTGCGGCATCGAGGCCGGCGCGCTCGAGTACGACGCGGCTGGAGCCGTCGCCTTCGACGCTTTCGATGTCTCGGATCTTGCCCGCCAGGGCAAGCAACTCGACATCGGTGTCGACGACGGCGGCCTCCCACACCTCGCCAAGCCGTCGCAACAGCTGGCGCGTTGTGCCGCCTGCGCCCACGAAGATGACCTTCAATGCATTCTCCGTTCGGAAGTCCGCATTATGACAAGAGACTCGCTACCTGCGCCTACACAGAAAAGCGGACCTCGATCACGTCTCCCTCGACAGAGAGATAATCCTTGCCCTCGAGGCGCACGATCCCTGCCTTCTTGGCTGCATCCCAACCGCCCGCTGCGATCACCTCGTCAATGGCGCCAACGTCGGCCCTGATGAAGCCCCTTTCCAGGTCGGAGTGGATCTTGCCTGCTGCCTGGCGCACGGTGGAGCCGCTCCGCACGGACCACGCCCTCGTCTCTTTGGGGCCCATAGTGAAGAAGGTCAGCAAGCCCATCGCTTCATTGGCGGCAGCGACCACCTTGGCCAGGGCGCCCTTGCCGAGGCCAAGACCCTCGAACAGCTCGGCTCGGTCTTCGGGATCGAGGTGGGCCGCCTCCTCTTCGAGCCGAGCAGACAACACGGCAACAGTGTCTCCATCAGGAACGACCGCGGCTACCGCGGCCGCTACTTCTTGCGGCGGTGCATCCTCTGAGACGTTGACCACCCACACGGCCGGCTTCAGCGACAAGGGAGCCATGTCCCGAAAGGCACTCAGCTCGGCCTCCGTCCACTCGGCTCTGCGGAGGGGCACTCCCTCGGCGAGCATGGCAGCGGCGCGAGCAACGGCCTCGGCGTCCGCTTTGCGTCCGCTGTCTGCGGTCGCCTCCTTGGCGGCGCGCTCGGCGCGACGCTCGAATACCTCAGCGTCGGCAAGGGCCATTTCGAGCACGAGATCCTCGGCCTGGGCGACAGGGTCAAGTCCGGATTCATCAGCAGGCACTGCGGCATCGTCGAACGACCGCAACACGACGAGCAGCGCTTCCATCTCACGCAGCCGCCCGAGGGCTTCACCGGCCAGCCCGCCCGATCCTCCAGGAGTGAGTGGGACGTCGACCAGTTCCAGTGTCGCCGGAGTGACCTTCTCCGAATTCTCCAAGCGGGCTGCCGCCTCGAGACGCTCGTCGGGGATCTTGGCAACACCGAGGTTCAGTTCTGTGGTCGAGAAGGGGTGGGGCGCCGTCGGGGCCTCGAGCCCACAGAGCGCGTTGAAGAGGGTGGTCTTGCCCGTGTTGGCCTTGCCGACGATGCCGAGGCGCGCCACTACCCGATCCCCGCAGTCGCCAGCTCGTCGATCTCCGTGCGCGAGAAGCCCCAAGCTCGGAGGTCGGGATGGCCGCCGCCGGCTCCGGGTGTCGACGCCGGCGTCCGCGAGAACCTCGGGGCAGGCGCAGGGACGACAGCGCCGTCAACCTCGACGAAGACCCCCCTGTCCCGGTTGGCGGCGTGATTAGCGGCCTCGGCGAAATCGAGAACCGGAGCAACACAGGCGTCGGTGCCGGCGAATGTCTCCTCCCAGGCCGCCCGCGACTTGGAAGCGAAGACCGCAGCGAGCGCCGAGCGCAACCCTGGCCACGCCTCCCTGTCGTACTGGCGGTCTAGATCGAAGTCGATCCCCGTCGCGGAGACGAGTTCGGCGAAGAACTGCGGCTCGATGGCACCGACGGTCATCCAGCCGCCATCAGCCGTGGCGTAGACGTCGTAGAAGGGCGCACCGCCATCGAGGAGGTTGCTGCCCCGCGGCGTGAGCCAGGTGCCTGCCGCTGACATCTCGTGAACCATCGTCGCCAGGATGGCAGCGCCGTCGACCATTGCCGCGTCGACTACTTGCCCTTCATCCGACGATTGGCGCTCGAACAACGCGGCCATGACGCCGTATGCCAGCAACAAGCCGCCTCCTGCGAAGTCGCCGAGCAGGTTGAGCGGCGGCGTCGGCGGCTCTCCCTCGCGGCCAATGGCGCCGAGCGTTCCCGACATCGCGATGTAGTTGATGTCGTGGCCGGCCATCGTCGCCCGTGGGCCCTCCTGCCCCCACCCCGTCATGCGACCGTAGACGAGGGCCGGGTTGACAGTTCGGCAGGCGTCGGGGCCGATGCCAAGGCGCTCGGCGACGCCGGGGCGGAATCCTTCGATGAGCACATCGGCCCGCTCCGCGAGCCGCAACACGAACTGAACGCCGGCCGAGTCCTTCATGTCCACAGTGACAACAGGGCGTCCCCTGGTGAGGCTGCGATCGCTGCCGCCGGGCCGCTCCACTCGGAGTACTTCGGCGCCAAGGTCGGCGAGCATCATGGCGCAGAAGGGGCCAGGGCCAAGCGAGGCGATTTCGACCACCCGCAGCCCCGCTAGCGGACCCATCAGTTGCGGATCACGACGGTGTCGCCGGTGACCGCATGCTTGTCGAGTTCGATGACATCTTCCATACGTTGCCGTAGCTCGGGAACGTGCGACACGATGACGACCAGACGATCGTCGTCGTCGGCGATGATGCGCTCGACGCCCTCCATCGCCAGGTCCAGATGCTCGGCATCGAGGCTGCCGAAGCCCTCGTCGAGGAAGAAGGCCCCGAGACGACCCCCTGACCGCGACACCATCTCTGCGAGCGCCAGGGCCAGAGCCAAAGACGCCAGGAAGGTTTCTCCCCCTGAGAGCGACCGGGGCTTGCGAATGGCGTCCGCCGCCGTGAGATCCACCACATCGAATGAGCCATCCTCGGAGAACCGGTAGCGGCCTCCAGAGAGCATCTCGAAGCGCTCGGCAGCCAGCCCCGCCAGTGCCACCCGCTCCTCGTCGAGTAGGAAGGCGACGAACCTCGAGGGAGCCAGGTCGTCGCTCAATCGGGTGTACAGGGCCAGCCGGGCAACCGTTGCCACGTTCTCCTTCTCGAGAACGGCGACCCTGGCCACTCGCTCCTCCAACATCGCCACCTTGCCTTTGGCGGTCGCCAAGGCCGCCTTGACGGCTACCAGCGCCTCGGAGAAGTCGGCCTCGACATCGATCCCCAACTCTTGATGCAACTGAGCCTTATCGCGCTGCGTCGCCTCGAGCTTCTTGGCACCTTCCTTCACAGCATCCTCAGCCGCTGCCGCCTTCGTTTCCCACACCTCGCGCAGCCGATCGAGCGCCTCACCGAGGGTCTTCCGATCTGCCCCCGACGGAAGCGACGCCCCGAGGGTGCCACCGAGGGCGGCAACCTCGGTCGCCAGCTGCTGCATGGCGGTTCGACGTTCATCCGAAGCTGCCTTCGATCTGGCCAGGGACGCTTGTGCCGCGGCCAGATTGGCCGCGTTGTCGACAAGCGCTTCCTCGCCTTTGGTCAAGGCCTGGCGCCGTCTGGCGAGCGCCTCCTCCGGCTTGGTTTTTCCAAGTGATTCCGTGACCTTCGCCAACGCCTTGCCGTGGAGCTTCTCCAGCTTGGCCGACTCGGCCGCGCGCGCCTGCAACGCTGCCGTGACCTCTTCGACTCGCACTCGCGTTCCCGCGGCCGCGGCCGTTGCCGCGGTCAAGGCCTGCTGCACGACGGTACGAGCGGCCTCGGCTTTGGTCTCCAGACGGCTGGCACTCTCGAGGGCCTTCTCGGCAGACCGCAAAGAGGCAGGGCGGACGGCCGCCGGCAGCTTGGCGATCTCCTGGCCACATACCGGACAGGCGTCTCCCCGGCCAATCTCGGAGCGAAGGGCCGCAGCCATCTCGTCGTGACGCGCCCCGTGCAGTGCGGCTTGTGCCGCCTTCACCGCGACGGCCCGTTGTGAGATCTCCTCCGCCGCCTCTGTCGCCTTGGCGGCGACGTCTGCCAGCGCCTTGTCTGCCGACACAACCTCAGCCGCGGAGGCATCGACCGCAGCGGCGGCAGCCTGAGAAGTCTTCTTGGAGTCTGCGAGGGCACCCTCGAACTCGGCGAGCTTGGCAACGTCTGCTTCGAGGCGGGCCAAGGCCTCTCTGTCCCCGGTCGTGAGGATCACTTCGGCGAGGCCGTCGGCTGCGGCGGTGTGCTCCCGGGTTGCCTTCGCCAATGCCTTTTCGGCGACGGCGATGTCTTCGGCGTCGGCAAGGGAAGCCGCCAGGAGGGTGGCCGTTTCGGTTCGGGAAGGCAGGCGAGAGGCGAGGGCGGCCAAGTCGGCGACGGCGGCCTCTGCCTTGATCTTGTCGTCGGCGTTCTTATTGGCCAAGGCCGTGAGCTTGGCCTCCACCTTGGCGGCTTTCTCGAAAGCCGCCACGGCAGTCGTTGCGGGCTCCAACTCCTCAGTGGCGGCAGCCAAGGCGGCACGGTCGGTCTCGACGTCGGCGCGGCGGCGGTCGAGCTCCTCGAGATCCCGGCTAGCAGCGTCCCTTCTCGCCTTGGCGATATCCCGTACGGCCTCGATGCGATCGAGCCCGAAGACACCCTTGAGCACAGCGTCGCGTTCGCCTCCCGTGGCGTCGAGGAACCTGGCGAATTGGTTCTGAGCCAGCATTGCCGAGCGGCCGAAGGCGTGGAAATCGAGACCAAGGAGCTCGGCGACCTTGGCGTTGACGGCCTTTTCGCCCTCGATCAGCTCGAGGCGGTCTCCGTCGACGGCCGAGTACTTCTCGAGCGAGTGGGCGCTTTGCCCCTTGCGCCGCAGCGCCCGCACCGCCCGCCAGGTCTCATCGGCGACGCCGAACCACATCTCAACATGCGCCGAGTCCTGTCGCTGGTTGATGAGGCTCTTGGTCTGCTTGCCGACGGTCGGAGTCTGTCCGTAGAGGGAGAAGGCGACGGCGTCGAGCAGCGTCGACTTGCCGCTGCCGATGGGGCCGGCGACTCCGACGAGCGAGCGGCCGGCGAAGTCGATCGTCGTTTCGTCTGCGAAGGAGCGGAAGCCCCGAAGAACGAGCCTATGAGGGCGCAACGCCGACCTCCTCGAGCAGATCGCCGAGGGCTGTCGCGATCTCTTCGCTCGGCTCGGCTCCGTGATGCTCAACGCAGAACTCCGCGTACAGCTCGGTGAGGGGACGCCCGTGGCGAGAGCTCCTCTCGACGTCCGGCCGCTCAAACTCCGCCCTCACCTTGACGAGATATGGGAATGCCAACCGGGCGCGGTCGGCGAGACCGGGGTCGGGTCCATCGGTGTTGACAACGAGGTCGACGTAGGAGTCGGCCAGATCGGTCCTCGCCGCCAGCTCGTCCCACCCTCCAGTTGCTTGGACCAGGTGACGCCCCGACCGCAGGGGAACGCTGGTGACCGAGGCTGGGCGACCCGGTTCGGCGTCAACAAGCACGACCCGCTTGGTCTCGCCTGCCTCACCGAAATCGAGCGCCAGCAGCGAGCCGGCGTATTCGGCGGGGACGTTGGCTCCGGGAACGGGCTGCGGAGCATGGATGTGACCCATCGCAACGTAACCGAGCGAAGGAGGGATGGCGGCGGTGGTGGCGGCATAAGCCTCACCCATGTGCAGCTCCCGCTCGCCGCGCGGCGCGCCGTGACCCCCGACCCTGGCCCCGGTCACCATGAAATGCGCCGCCAGGATCGCGATCCCGTCGCCGCTCGCTCTTTGCAGCGCGGCCTCCGAGTATGCCTCCGTGATGGAGCGCACCCTGTCGGCATACGCTCCGTACCAGCGGCCGGTCTCAGCCATGAAGTCGACTGCCCTCCCCTGTCGCAAGAATGGGAAACAGGCGACAACGGCCCTGCCGCCAACTGTGTCCACCTCGACGAGGCCCCCTTCGGTGGGAGGCTTGATCTCGCCGACGAGGTGAATGCCGGCCGGCGCCAAGTAAGGGGCAAGAGTTTCGAAGAGGTCCGGCGAATCATGATTCCCCGCAACGACGACCACCTGCCGAGTGCCGCCTGCGGTGAGCTTGCTGAGTCCTGCGAACGCCAGTCGCAGAGCGTCGATCGGAGGCTGCGGGCGATCGAAGAGGTCCCCCGAGTGGACCACAAGGTCGACCGCTTCGGCCTCGGCGATGCCGACCACCTCGTCGATGACGGCGGCGGTTTCGTCTATGCGGTCATAGCGCCCGAGGCGCTTGCCGACATGCCAGTCCGAAGTGTGAAGGATCCTCACAGCCCCTCGAACGGATCGCCTTCTGTGGCGACCTCCTCCTTGCGGGTCGCCCACGGAGGAAAGGGGAATTCGAGAACGAGCGGCACTGGTATCGACGGTTGGCTCAAGACCATGGTCCCTGGCTTGAGCAGGCGCGCCCGTGCCCTGGTCGAAGGCAGCATCCAGCCGTACTCGGCTCGCTCGGCCTCGGCGGCATCGAGGCGCCCCGACACCCGCAGCGCCGCGTTCTCAAGGACCTCCTGGGCGACGCGCGACGCGGTCTGCTGGGCGCCGACAAGGAGAACCCCAAGAGATCTCCCGCGTTGCGCGATGTCGATGAGCATGTCCTTGATCGGGCTTTGGCCTTCGCGCGGCGCGTACTTGTTGAGTTCGTCGAGCACGATGACAGAGAGCGGCAGCCGCTGCCCGGACCTCTCCTTCTCGCCAAAGGTCTCTGCCAACAACGCCCCAACGACGAATCGCTGGCCGAGGTCGGGCAGCGACTGAATGGCGACAACGGTCACCTGGGCGACGGAACGGTCTATGCGACGGCTCTCGCCGGCAGCGACCAGGCGACCCAATCGGCTCTCGGCTGCGTACAGGCGACGCGTGAAGGCCGAAACGGTCCCCGGCTGCACCCGGCCCGACCACCGCTGGTCGGGCTCGCCCTCGTCGGGATCGATGAACTCGGCGACAGCTTCCGCCAGCGAGCCAAGGTCACGGATGACGCGCTCCCCCTTGCCGGGGGTGACGGAGTCGCCGCGACGGTGCCCTTCGGCGGGGTCCCGCAGCACCACGGCTCCCGGCTCGCCGGCGACGTCAACGGCGAAGCGCTGCAGCTGGGACCGGACTCGCTCCTCGACAAAGGGGATCTGGTTCCTGTTGTCGGTGGCGTCGGTGAAAAGGAACTGGAGCAGGCCTTCGTCGATGAACTCTCGGGGTGTCCATCGGAAGGCGTCTACGCCCTCGGAGCGCCCGCCGGTATCGGGGACGACGGCGTCTCCAGAGTTGGCGCGGGGCGGGGCCCACAACGAAACCGAAGGGAACGGTCCCGGTGCCACCCCAAGGGAGCGCCAGGCCTGTTCGGCCTCTGGCGTGAAGAACTTGTTCGGCTGATCGAGGTAGAGGAGATCTTCACCCTTGACGTTGAAGACCAGGACTCGAAGGTTGTTGGCTGCTTCCTGGACTATGTCGGGCCTGCCGGTCAGCATCCGGAGAAAGAAGAGGGCGAACGAGGTCTTGGTGGCGACGCCGCTGATGCCGGAGATCGACATGTGCCCGCCGGTGCGGCCATCGAAGAAGTCGAGGTCCACGTAGACGGGCTCGCCGTCTCTGGCGATACCGACGGGAAGAGCGCGGCCCATCGTGTCCGCGTACAGAGCGCGCAGCCGCTCTGTGCCCGTCGCTCGTTCCACCACACCACCAGGGTCGGGGGCGACCCACAGCTCGGGATCGACTCTGGTCACGGCAACCTCGGCTGAGCGCACCTTGGCGGCGGGAAGGATGCCCTTTTCGGCGATGAGCCGCGTGTCGCTCTCGAAGGTTGCCCCCTCGTACGTCGCCTCGACCTCGGTCACGATCCCATAGGTCTGCACCTCGCCTGCCTTGGGGACGAGGGTCCGCACGACAACGAGATCGTCAAGCTGGAGGTACTGATCGTCATCGATGACGACCCGGAACTCCTGGGTGGTTGAGTGGCGATGGGCAACTACCCGGCCGACGGCGTCGCTCATACCGCCACCTGCTGCACTGCCTCGGTCACGAAGCGATGGATCAAAGGTGCGGCACCGAGCCTGCGTCGCAACTCCCGCTCGAGCCCAGCGATGGGAACCAGGTTCTGAGGGGCACGAGGATCTCGAAACGGCTCGGAGCCCAGCATGGGGAGCACCGTCGTCGAGATGTTGGCCAGCTCGATAGTCATCTCATCGCCGACGGCGTGAGCCACCTCGCAGCGCACGACTCCAGACCACGAGTGCCCGTCTGCGAAGTCGCCGAGCCGCAGGTACCACGAGTTGCGCTTGTAATCGGGGATGCGGAAGAAGGGCGTTCGCTGCCCGCCACCGAGCTCAGGGATGATGCCTATGAGCTCTGGGGGGAGATAGGAGACGCGATGGGTCTTGATGTAGCCGACTTTGCGCAACGCCGACAGCGTGTTGATGGGCCCATCGGCGAAAACCAGATAGCCGGCTCGGGCCAGGTCTTCGGCCAGGTCGTCCTCAGCGACGCGCATGGCCCCGTGGAAGGTCTGCACCAGGGACTGCACGCTGCGCTCGGGGGATGACATCGAGGTGTACACGAGCCCGGGTCCGACCGGAGGCAGCTCGACCTTGGCGCCCTCTCCGCACACCACAACTCGCTCGATGCGGATCTCGTCGAATTCGGAACGGCACTCCTCGGGGTACCACCGGACGGCGCCGACGGCATAGGAGCCGGCGACGCCGGGAATGGGGAGGGCGGAACCTCCTTCGTCGACGGTGAGCCGGGCGTCCGGCCTTCGCACCCCGTCTACGAACGCGATGACGGAGGGGAGGCTGGCCTCGGAGGCCATCGGCTCCCACGGGCCCTCACTGCCGGGAACGACGGCGGGAGCTTCATCTGGGTCGGTTTCGAAGTCGAGCGGACCGCCGTATTCGGCGGACCAAGGCTCGACCACAAGGCGTGGCATGGGGGCGATGGTAGCGGATGAGTGACACGCGTGTAATTCGCAGCCATGCCACGGTCCTACCGGCGCGGCACCACCCGGAAGAGCCCACCTTCGTCGGTGACGATGTAGGGCTCGCCGCTTCCGTCTGTGCCAACGCCGGTTATGCGCCCGAGCTCGCCGAGGTCGTCAGACCAGTCCATGCGATCGACGATCACTCCCCCTTCGAGCCGCACAGAACGCAGCCAGCCGGCGCACCAGTCTGCGAATAGGTAATGCCCGTAGAGCTCGGGGATCTCCTGGCCTCGGTAAACGGGTCCCCCGATGATCGAGCAGGCGGGACCGTGAGGGTAAGTCAGCACCGGCGGCGTCAGTCCCCTCATGGAGCACGGCACCGAAGCCGGCTTCGGGTCGAGCAGGATGTCGACGTAACACTCGTTGCCCTCGGCGATGGGCCAGCCGAAGTTGAGGCCTGAGTCCGCGAGGGAAGCCACGTTCACCTCTTCGGTCTGCTCTTGGCCGACGTCGGCGATGTAGACGAGCCTGTCGATCGGATCTATGAAGAAGCGGAACGGGTTTCGCAGTCCGTACGCCCATACCTCGGGGGCACCACCCCCGTCGACGAAGGGGTTCCCAGGTGGAATCGCATAGGGCTCGCCTGCGTTGACGTCGATCCTCAGCAGCGAACCGAGCACCGTATTGGGATCCTGGCCGTTGCGGTACCTGTCGCTGATACCGCCACCGTCGCCAAGCGATAGCCACAGATAGCCGTCCGGTCCGAAGTGCAGGGTGCCACCGTTGTGCCACTCCTGCGGCTGGTCAACGGCCAAGATGACCTTGGGAGCAGTGGGGTCGGGTGCGGTGCGCTCGAGAGTCTCGGCGAACTCGACGACGCGGGAGTCCTCCCTGAGGTTGGTGTAGTAGATGAAGAGGCGTCCGTTGTCGGCGAATCCGGGGTGGAAGGCCAGCCCGACCATTCCGAGCTCGGGCCCGTCGGAGCTGACGAAGTCGCTGAGGTCGAGGTAAGTGCGCCACTGGCTGCCGATGCGGACCTTGACGACGCCTCGTTTCTCGAGAACGAACAGCCGATCGTCTCCTGGCGGTGCGCCGACCCAGGTCGGCTCCTCGAACTCGCCGATCAGCTCGGCCGACAGGCCGAGCAACGGCGCGGGTGACGGAGGCGGCTCCACGGGAAGCGGTATCGCCAGGGTCGTGTCTGGCGCCACCCCCGCCGCCTCCTTGGTGCTGTCGCCGCCGCAGGCCGTGACCGCCACCGCCACCATCACCGCCAACAGCAACGAACGCCTCACCTCACGGGAACGAACTTGTAGAGAAATCCGTCGGCGTTCATGGCATACATCTCGCCGGCGCCATCGGTCCCCATACTCAG
>Ga0224508_10004636_pt1 | contig 11182 bp, 5 predicted proteins | sample SF_Jan12_sed_USG_4_FD_170157 | JGI IMG/M metagenome (GOLD analysis project Ga0224508, IMG submission 170157) | Sediment microbial communities from San Francisco Bay, California, United States - SF_Jan12_sed_USGS_21 | ecosystem: Environmental > Aquatic > Marine > Sediment | place: USA: California...
CGACGGAGACATGGATCTCTACGTCTCCAACGTCGGCGCCAACCGGCTCTACCGTAACGACGGCGCCCTCCGCTTCACCGATGTTGCGTCGGAACTCGGTGTCGAGGGCCCGCAGCCGCGCAGTTTCGCGCCATGGTTCTTCGATTACGACAACGACGGTGACCTCGATCTGTTCGTCGGCGCCTACGAAGGCCTGCTTGCCGATGTGGCGGGCGACTATCTGGGCCAACCCTACGAGGGGCCCGCACACGCGCTCTACCGCAACGAGGGCAACGGAGCTTTCACCGACGTCGGTGTCGAGATGGGCCTCGATCGGCCTTGGATGCCGATGGGCGCGAATTTCGGCGAGTTCGACAACGACGGTTTCCTCGACGTGTACCTGGGCACCGGTAACCCCAACCTCAAGACGCTTGTGCCCAACGCGGCCCTGCGCAGCGCCGCCGCCGAGCGTTTTGACGACGTGACCGTGTCGACCGGGCTTGGTCATCTGCAGAAAGGTCACGGCATCGCGTTCGCCGATTTCGATCACGACGGCGATCAGGACATCTACCATCAACTCGGCGGGTTCTACCCGTCGGACACGTTCGGGAACGCCCTGTTCGTGAACCCCGGTGGCGGGGGTTCGCAGGTCGTGATCGAACTGAGTGGGGTGCGTTCGAATCGGCTCGGCGTCGGGGCCCGGGTCGCGCTTGTCCTCGAAACGCCCGGCGGTCCACGGGAGATCCACCGCGCGCCGGGTAGCGTCAGCAGTTTCGGCGGTTCGCCGCTGGGCCGGTTGGCCGTCGGTGTCGGCGACGCGACCCGCATCCTCGAGCTTCGCGTGATCTGGCCGGGATCGGACAACCTATCGGTTCACCACGATCTACCGGTCGGATCGTGGTTGCGAGTTACCGAGGGTGTCGAAACGGTGGAGCGTCTCGAACGTCCTCGGTTCTCGCTGTAACCGTCAACGCTCCCAGCACCCCCGTTCGCGCGGTTCTTCGTCGAACTCGAAACCACGTCCCGATCCCGAAACGGCATCCGCGGGGTCGGCTTCGAGCCAGCGTTCAATACGCGCGGACAGGTCGACGAGATGTGCCTGCGTCATCGTATCGGAACTCGTCGTGCCGTCGAACATCTTCGCCAGTTCCATCAATTCGGCCCGCGCCAACGAGGGCAAGTCCGAGTTGGCCTTAGGCTTGATCAACGACCCGCCCAGATGATCGATGTAGGAACGTTGAACGTTGCGCCGGTACAGATCGACCGGTCGACCGCCGCTGATCTCCTCGAACAGACCCGCGCGGAGATCGCTGAACAACTCGGCCGGTGTGTAGGCCGCGCTGTCTCCGGCGGAGTGCTCGGCCATCCGTTTCACCCGGGAGTTATGGACCAGCGTCGCCAACAAACGGCGCTGCGCGCCCTGCAGCCGGTCCGCGACGCCCTGTCCCGTGATGCGCAGGATGATGTCCTTGGAGAGGAAAAACTCCGGGGTCGAAAGCCCGTTCTCGAGCAGGAACTCGACAGCACGGCGTTGGTATTGCGGATCGTTCGGGGCGAAGCGGGCGTCGGCATCGCCGTAGTACAGGTTGTCTTGCCGGACACCGCCGACCACGTTGACCACGTGACCCATCTCGCGCAGCCACTGACCCATCAACTCGCCGTACATGTTGGCGAGCAGGTTGTAATCCTTGCCTTCCCTCCCTGTGGCGGTCACCAGGAACCCGGCGATCCGCTCCAGGTTCTTCAGCCCGAGTTCCGTGGCGGCCACGGCGTCGGACCCGAGATCCTCGGTTTGCTGGGTCGAGTCGTTCCCGGCGTTGGGACGACCGAAACGGTACATCGGTTCGTCGATTTGTTTGGCTGCCAGCGCCTCGAGTTCGTCCGTTTCGTCGGCGTCCGCGGCGAACTGCCTGTAGCCCCACTCCACCGCGAAGTGATCGTACGGTCCGATTCCCGGCATCAAGCCGGCCTGGTCTTCCGGTTGCGCCACGTAGTTGAACCGCGCGTAATCCATGATCGACGGCGCCGTCCCATTGGCCTTGGTCCAGACCGGATCGCGGAGTTGTTCGACGGTATAGGACGACGATGCCTTCATGTTGTGCGGTAAGCCCAGCGAATGACCGACCTCGTGGGCAACCACGAACTGGATCAGCTCACCCATCAGATCGTCGGGCATCGGGAGTTTATGGGCACGCTCGTCGCTCGCGCCGGCCTGGACGAAGTACCAATCGCGCAGGAGTTTCTGCACGTTGTGGTACATGCGCACATCCGCCTCGATGATTTCTCCCGTGCGCGGATCGTGGACATGCGGCCCAAACGCGTTTTCGATCGCGGAGGGCAACCAACGGATTACCGAGATCCGAGCGTCTTCGGCGTCCCAATCGGGATCTTCGATCGGATCGGGCGCGTACTTGCCGATGATCGCGTTCTTGAAACCGGCGGACTCGTAGGCGCCCTGCCACATCTCGATCCCGGCTTTGACGTACGGTTTCCATTTTTCCGGCGTGCCGCGACCGACGTAGAAGACGATCGGCTTGACCGGGTCCGAAAGTTTGGCTTTGGGCTTTTTCTTTTCCAGCCGCCAGCGTGTGATGTATCGGACGGCCTCGGCTTCATGATCGGCGTTCTCCGCAAAGTCGGTGAAACGCACCGAGAAGAATCCTACGCGCTCGTCCTGTCGTCTCGGCGTCATCGGCTCTTCGGGAAGTTTGACCATGCTGTGGTGCAAGACCGCGGAAATTCCGCTCGAGGTGGGGATGTCGGCGCCCGGCCGCGGCGGCCTTCCCGGAACCGGCCTCGGTTTTCCGGGCGCATAGCTCGCGGTGACGCGAATCTCCACGTTGGTCGGGAACGAACGCACGCTCTCCACGAACGAGCGTTTCGAGTCCATCGATCCGGATCCCAGCGAACGACGGGCGCTGAACTCCGGAACGTCCTTCGTGTACAACTCGGTGACGTCAATGACCGGCGCCTTGTCCTTGCCGTAGGCCACGACCGGAAACATCTTGATGATCGGCGCGAGGTTGGAGGCGGTCACCGCGATCGAGATCGGATCGTCGGTGTCCGCGCGGATGTCGTAACGCACCTTCCGTAACAGAACGCGGTCGCCGTTTTGCTCCCATCGTACGACGCGGTCGCTGACCGGCATCCCGGCGTACGAGTTACCCGCCGTGGTCTGTTCGATCTGCGCGACCCAGACCAGTTCGACATCCATCGCCGGTGGTGGGATCTCGAAATACAACTTGTCGTCGACCATGTGCGTGCGGAAGAAGCCGACCTCGGTCTTGGCATCTTCCGTGATCACCTCGTCGTACGGCTTGATCTTGGATTCTTTTTTCTTCTTCTTCTTTTTCTTGTCGCCTTCCGGCTCCGCCTCTTCTTCCGAATCGGAGTCCTTCTCGGCGGGCTCCTCCTCCTTGGGCTCCTCCTTGGGCTTCGGTGGGTCTTCGGCCCATGTCGGCGAGGGTGCGCCCAAGATCAGCGCGACCGCCAGAAAAATGCCAAGCAAACGAAGCGCAACGCGACGTCGAGAATCCATCTCCCACCTCCCATGTCGGAATCACGCGATTCTAGCCTCTTGTACGCGCGTAACCCAACCCGCGTTTCGAGCAGCCTCATGGTTCTCCAAAAGCGCAGGCGGCGCGAGCCTTTGGGGGAATAGTAGAATCGGAGCGAGTGTTGTCTCTACCGATCCACAACCCAGATATGCGAGGACTTCATGAAGGCAACAGCGATTCTTCTTCCGATCGGCCTGCTGGCAGGTCTGGCGTGCGCCCCGGCCGGGACCGCCGAGATCGAGGTTCCCGAGTCCGCGGGCACCGCGACGCTCGCCGGCGGTTGTTTCTGGTGCATCGAGTCCGCTTTTGATGAGACGGACGGCGTGTACTCCGCTGTCTCCGGGTATACCGGCGGCGAAAAAGCGAACCCGACTTATCGAGAAGTGTCGTCGGGCAGGTCGCGCCACGTCGAAGCCGTTCAGATCCGTTACGACCCCGCCAAGCTCGATTACGACGACATCCTGCACATCTTCTGGCGTCAGATCGATCCGACCGACGCGGGCGGACAGTTCGCCGATCGTGGCAGTCAGTACCAGACCTATATCTACTACCACGACGAAACACAACGGATGGCGGCCGAGAAATCGAAAGCCGCGTTGGCCGCGCTGGGCAAGTTCGACAAAGCGATCGTCACGCCGATCGTCCCGGCGAGCGAGTTCTACATTGCCGAGGAGTACCATCAGGACTATCACCTGAAGAACCCCGCCCATTACAAGCGTTACCGTTCCGGCTCTGGACGCACCCCCTATCTTCAACGAGTTTGGGGAGACCAGGTCGATGAGAGCCACGGTGCGTCCAAACCTACCGATGCAGAGTTGCGCTCCCGGCTGACGCCGCTGCAGTACAAAGTCACTCAGGAAGACGGCACCGAGCGCGCTTTCGACAACGAGTACTGGGACAGCAAGCGCGAGGGGATCTACGTGGACATCGTCAGTGGGGAGCCGTTGTTCAGTTCACGCGACAAGTTCAAGAGCGGCACCGGCTGGCCGAGTTTTACGCGTCCTCTCGTGACGGACAACATCGTCGAGAAGAGTGACCGAAGTTTCGGCCAGCTCCGTGTCGAACTCCGCAGCGCTGAGGGCGACAGCCATCTGGGGCATGTTTTCGACGATGGGCCGCAACCGACGGGATTACGCTACTGCATCAATAGCGCCTCGCTACGGTTCATCCCCAAGGAAGATCTCGAAGCCGAGGGTCTGGCGGAATTCCTGACTCTGTTCGACGACTGAGATTCGTTCGTAGGCGAGGCGGCGGAGCGCAACGCACCGTCACCTCGTCCCGCTTCATGGGATGCGGGAATCGTAGTTCCGCAGCGTGCAATTCGTAACCGCCGTCACCCGGTAGTGCACGGCAGTCCGGCCGCGGAACCCCGCCCGGCCCGTAAAGCGGATCCCCGGCCAGCGGATGACCTGCCGCCGCCAGATGAATTCGGATTTGATGCGGTCGTCCTGTGCGGATCTCGACATCGCACAGGAATTCACCGTCGAGATGCTGCAGGGCCCGAACCGTCGAAGTTGCCGGTTTCCCGTCCGGGCACGCCGCATTCAGCGTCCCGAGCGGGGTGTAGGGGATCGGTCCTATCGGCGTCGAGATCTCGAATACCGGGGTTGCCGGGGTGCCGGACGCCAACGCGCGGTAGGTTTTTCGCACCCTGCCGTGACTCCAGTCACTGCTAAGCGTCGATCTCGCACGACGGGTCGCGGCGCACAACACGATCCCCGAGGTGTGCCGTCCCAGACGGTGCAGCGGGTGGAGCCCGTCGCGGTAACGCCGCAGCTGGGACAACAACGTGTGTTCGAGAAACCCCCCGCCGGGAAGCGTCGGTAGCCCTGACGGTTTGGCCACGGCCAGGACGTCCTCGTCTTCATAGAGCACGGCGAATACGAGCGGCGCATCCGGTTCGACCCAGCCCGGCCGGTCCCAACTCAACCACTGTCCGGCGCGGAGGCGGGTTTCGGGAACGGCCACGGCACCATCCAAGCGCACGAGGCCCCGCCGGATTCGCCCGATCCAATCGGCCGGCGAGGAGTGTCCGTAGCCTTCCGCCAGGAACCTGGCCAGCGTCCGCCCTTCGGCCGATCGTTGGAGTTGTTCGCGGTACGTATGACCCCGATTTCGTCGCATCCCGGCATTGTACGGTGGATATGCCACAATGAACGGGGTTCATGGCGGGCGGGTTTCTTACGCTAGGAGACGGGATATGCGAGGACGGGATTACGGGATTATTGCGGGGATCGCTCTATGCACCCTGTTCGGCACGGTGCAGGCGGAGATCGATTGGCCCGGGTTGCGCGGGCCGAATTTCGACGGCTCGGTACGCGACGCCAAGCTGTTCGCCTCCGGCGATGCCGGGCTGACGGTCGGTTGGAGGCAAGCGATCGGCTCCGGCTATTCGTCCGTCTCGGTCGGCAACGGTCGTGTCGTCACGATGCATGTCGGTGGGGAAAACGACGTGGTCTCCGCGTTCGATGTCGACAGCGGCAACGAAACCTGGCGCTACGAAATCGATAAGACCTACGCCGGACACGACGGATCCCACGACGGTCCGATCTCGACACCCCTACTCTCGGGCAACCGCGTCTTTGGCCTGCATGCATGGGGCAAATTGTTTGCGCTGAATCTGACCGATGGGAAAGAAATTTGGTCCACGCATCTCATCGACGATCACGGTGCGACCAAACCGCATTACGGCTTTACCACGACACCCGTCCTGGTCGATGAGGTTCTCGTCGTCGAGATGGGCGGCGCCGAAGGGAAAGCGATCGCGGGGTTCGATCCCGCCGACGGCAAGTTGCTGTGGTCCTTGGGCGAAGACAAGATCCAGTATCAATCCCCGGTGGTCGCGAAAATCGACGGTAGAAATCAGGTCGTCGCTCCGGGCGATACGAAATTGTTCGGGATCGACGTGGCCGCGGGCAAGATCCTCTGGGAATACGAACACCAGGGGGATAGCAGGGCGCTCGGTAGCGCGAGCATCGTGCCGTTGCCCGCCGGGGACGGCCGTTTTCTCCTGCTCAACAAATCCGACGAATCGGCAATGATTCAGGTCGCGGACAAGGACGGTGCGTACGAGACCACCGAGTTGTGGGCCAATAACTCAATCCGTGGATCTTATGTGACGCCGGTCTATCACGAAGGACATTTCTACGGGATGAACGGACGAATCTTCGTCTGCGTCGACGCGGCGACCGGGGAAACCAAGTGGAAGTCCCGTCAACCGGGGGACGGCTTCCTTACGTTGGTCGGCGACAAGATCGTCATGATGACCAAACCGGGGTCGCTCCACGTCGTCGATGCGTCTCCCAAGGGCTACAACGAGATCGCCCAGCTCGACTTGTTCGAAGAACACTCATGGTCCGAGGTTGCCTTTGCGAGTGGGCATCTGTTCGCGCGCAGCATGAACGAACTGGTGCGCGTCGATTTCGGTAAACCGGTCGAGCCTGTCGCGGCCGCCGGCTGGATTCGCAAGACTCGTTTTGGCGGGTTCGTTTCCAAGGTGGAGGCCGTGACCGACAAGAAGCGTCTGATCGACGCTTACATGGCCAAACAGAAGAATTTCCCGATCGTCGAGGCGCCCGACGTGGTGCATTTTGTCTACCGCGGCGACGCCAAGGACGTGGGGATCGTCGGCGACCTCATCGGTTACCGTCGCGAGGACCCGATGATCCATGTGCCCGGCACCGATCTGTTCTACTACTCGATGCGGGTGGAACCGGGCGCCGCGGCGACTTACGGTTTTATTGTCAATTACGGCGAGGAGGCGGTTCCCGATCCGTTGAACGATAGCGCGGGATCGGGCCTGTTCGGTGACGTTTCGTTCTTCTCGATGCCCGGCTGGAAGGGGTTCGAATACGAGGTGGCCGCGAGTCAACCAGGCACGGTGGAAACGGTCGAGTGGGAGAGCGCGGCCAAGGAAGGGCAGAAACGCACCGCCGAGGTTTACCTTCCGGCCGGTTACGACGCCTCCAGGAAATATCCGGTCATCTATGTTCATCGCGGCCAGGAGGCGCTGAAAGACGGCCTGATGAAGAACACGCTCGATCATATCGCCGGTAAGTCGGTGCAGCCGTTGATCGCGGTGTTCATCCATGTCGATGAGGAAAACGGCGGCGATACGCGCACACCGGACTACCACACGATGGTGACCGAGGAGCTCGTTACTCTGATCGACGAAAAATACTCGACGATCGCGAGCCGTGAAGGCCGAGCATCCGTCGGGTCAGGCGGTGGCGCCAACGTCGCGTTGACCGCGGCGTTCGGCCACTCCGAAGTCTTCGGGAGCGTGGCGGCGCAGTCCGCGAACATCGGTTTCTTTGGAGAGGTACCGTTGGCCGATCTGGTCAAGGGTGTGGACGAGCAACCGATGACGGTTTACCTGGACTGGGGTACGTACCACCTGCGGTCGCCTCACGAGGCCTGGGACATGTCCGTCGACAGCCGCAAGGCCTGGGAAATGTTGCGCGAGCGCGGCTACCGTCCTGCCGGCGGCGAACGCCCCGAAGGTTTCGGCTGGCGCCTCTGGCGAGCGCACAGTGAAGAGCTGTTGGCCTCGTTGTTCCCAATGACCGGGTCGGGTGGATTCTAGGAATCCTCGACTAGGCGCTCGGTATCGGCGTAAACGTTGAACCGTTCACTCGAGGCGAACCCGATCAGCGTCATGCCGAACCTGTCGGCCATCTCGACGGCCAGACTGGATGGTGCGCCGACGGCGACGATCGCGGGGAGTCCGGCGACCAACGCCTTCTGCAGGATTTCGAAACTCGCACGTCCGCTGACGACCATTACGGAGCCGCCGAGCGGCGTCTCGCCGTCGAGGAACCGGCGGCCGATCAGTTTGTCGACGGCGTTGTGCCGGCCCACGTCCTCGCGGATGTCCAGCAACTCGCCGTCCGGCGTCGCCAGACCGGCGGCGTGAAGGCCGCCGGTACTCTCGAACACCGGTTGCGCCGCGCGTAGTTTCCGTGGGAGTCCGTGAACGACCTCGCGAGAGAAACGCGGAGTCCCGGGGGCAAGTTGTTGGATCCCCTTGACCTGAATGGCGTCGAGCGAGGCCTTGCCGCAGATCCCACAACTCGATGTCGTGTAGAAATGTCGTTCCAATGAGCCGATGTCGAATTCGACGTCGGCGGTCAGATCGACGCGCACGATATTGCTCGTCGAACGGCCCGGCGCAGGCGGACCGCAAAACTCGATCGACTCGATCTGCGCCCGGTCTTTCAACAATCCCTCGGTGTAGAGGAACCCCGCCGCGAGTTCGAAGTCGTTGCCCGGCGTACGCATCGTGATCGACAGGCTTCGCGACGCGACCCGGATCTCCATCGGTTCCTCGATGGCGAGCCGGTCCTCTTTTTCTAGCCGCGGCGCGCCGCGTCGTAGCTCGGCGATCGGCACCCGCGTTTCGCCGGCGTCGAGTTTCTCCTTCATGCCGGGATTCTACCTCTTGACCGGGCGATCCACGCGCCTCAGACTGGTGATCTTTCTCGACAAACGAACAGGAGTGGGGTCCATGAGGCGATGGTTCCGTCTGGGGTTGTGGGTCGTTCTGTTGTCCCTGGTGGTAGCGCCGATCGCGGGTGCCAAGAAGGACAAGCGGAACAAGACGAAGGCGGACGAGAGCGAGTCCGAAGACAAGGGTCCGCTGAACGCGGGGACCCTGGCGGGTCTGAAGTTCCGTTCGATCGGACCCGCGTTGACGTCGGGGCGCATCGCCGATCTCGCCGTGGTGCCCGACGATCCCGATACGTGGTTCGTCGCCGTCGCATCCGGTGGCGTGTGGAAAACGACGAATCACGGCACGACCTTCGAGCCGGTCTTCGACGGCGAGGGTTCGTACGCGATCGGTTGCGTCACGATCGACCCCGGCAATCCCGCGGTCGTCTGGGTCGGGAGCGGGGAGAACAACAGCCAACGCAGTGTCGGTTATGGCGACGGTGTGTATAAGTCGGTCGACGGGGGCAAGAGCTGGGACAACATCGGACTCGGGGAGTCCGAACACATCGGCAAGATCCTGGTCGACCCGCGCGACTCCGATACCGTTTACGTTGCCGCTCAGGGCCCGTTGTGGAACGCGGGCGGCGATCGCGGTCTCTACAAGACGGTCGATGGTGGAGCAAGCTGGGAACTCGTTCTGGAAATCAGCGAGAACACCGGCGTGACCGACGTCGTCTTCCACCCAAAGGATCCGGACACGATTTACGCGGCGGCCTATCAACGCCGCCGCCGGGTCTGGACGCTGATCGACGGCGGACCGGAGTCGACGATCTACAAGTCGACCGATGCAGGCGCGACCTGGGACAAGGCGGCCTCGGGGCTACCCAAGACGGACATCGGACGCATCGGGTTGGCGGTCACTCCCGCCGCGCCGGACACCGTGTACGCGATCGTCGAGGCCGAGCGCGGCGAGAGCGGGTTCTATCGCTCGACCGATCGCGCGGCGACCTGGACCAAGCAAAGCGATTACGTCAGCGGCAGCCCGCAGTACTACCAGGAGATCGTGGCCGACCCGCGTGACGCCGACCGTGTTTATTCGCTCGACACATGGATGCAGGTGACCGAGAACGCGGGGAAGAGTTTCGACGGTGTCGGCGAAGCGCACAAGCACGTCGACAACCACGCGTTGTGGATCGACCCCGGGAACACCGATCACCTACTCGCCGGTTGTGACGGTGGGATCTACGAAACCTTCGATCGAGGAAAGACGTGGCGCTATCAAGCCAACCTTCCCGTGACACAGTTTTATCGAACTCAGCCGGACAACGATCTTCCGTTCTACAACGTGTACGGGGGAACTCAGGACAACTTCACACTGGGCGGGCCGTCGCGCACCGTCAGTGCGAACGGGATCACCAACCGCGACTGGTTCGTGACGTTGGGAGGGGACGGGTTCGAACCGCAGATCGATCCCGACAATCCGGACATCATTTACTCGCAGTACCAGAACGGTGGGCTGGCCAGGTTCGATCGTGCCAGTGGCGAGTCGATCGACATCCAACCTCAGGTGGATTACGACCAGGAGCCGTTGCGCTGGAACTGGGACTCGGCGTTGATTATCAGCCCCCACGCGAACAAACGTCTTTACTACGCCGCTCAGCGCGTGTTCCGCAGCGACGATCGCGGGGATAGCTGGAGACCCATCAGCGCAGATCTCACCCGTGGGCTCGATCGCAACCAGCTCGAGACCATGGGGCGCATCCAGAAGATCGACGCCGTGGCCAAGAGCGCGTCCACATCGCAGTACGGCAACATCGTCGCCTTGTCGGAGTCCACGCTCGAGGAAGGGCTGCTTTACGCCGGGACCGATGATGGGTTGATCCAGGTGCTCGAGGGCGAGGCTTGGCGCAAGATCGATCGCGTCCCGGGTATCCCGGAACTGAGCTATGTCAGCGATGTCGAGGCCAGTCGCCATGTTGCGAATCGCGTTTACGCCGCGTTCGACGATCACAAGAGCGGCGACTTCCGGCCGTTTCTTCTACGGAGCGACGATCGCGGGGCCACGTGGTCCTCGATCGCGGGCGATCTTCCCGAACGCGGGTCGGTTTACACGGTGGTCGAGGATCACGTCGACGAGGCGCTCCTGTTCGCGGGCACCGAGTTCGGTGTGTTCGTGACCGTCGACGGCGGCAAGCGGTGGGTTCGACTCAACGGCG
>Ga0224508_10004637_pt1 | contig 11182 bp, 12 predicted proteins | sample SF_Jan12_sed_USG_4_FD_170157 | JGI IMG/M metagenome (GOLD analysis project Ga0224508, IMG submission 170157) | Sediment microbial communities from San Francisco Bay, California, United States - SF_Jan12_sed_USGS_21 | ecosystem: Environmental > Aquatic > Marine > Sediment | place: USA...
CATGAACTGGGCTTTGTTTCGATGCCGAAGGGCAAACGACACGCCGACGCCGGAGATGAGGAATAGCAGCGCCAGCCTGAACTCGTGCAGGAAGGCGGCCATCACTTGCAATATGGGGCTTGACTCAGCGTTTTGGATCATCGGAATGCCGCCCGGCATGAACGCTATGGCCGCGTGATAGTAGATCAACAGCCAAAAAGCGATGACCCGCAACCAGTCTAGGTCTGCACGCCTCTGTTTGATAGCGAGATCGCCAGTATTATCGACCGCGCGGATCGGGCAACCCATCGTTGTTCTCCCATGAAAAGTAATGGGAATTACACGCTCAGGGCACCTCAAATTCTTCCGAAATCATTGCAGATGCTGACGGATTTTAAAATCCGACAGCTTTTCTAAGAATCCGCCAGCCGGCTCTTTCGGTACGCTGTCGGTGTCTTCCTGTAATGAGCCCGAAAGGCGGTATTGAACGACGAGATCGACCGAAAACCGACGTCCAGCGCTATGGTAAGCACGGGGGCTCGAGGCTCCTCGATGAGCCGCCGCGCTGCTGCTTCAACACGATAACCGTTCACGAACTGATTGAAGTTCTGGTGACCGAGGTTTCGGTTAATCGTCCGGCGTAACTGATACTCCGGCACTCTCAGGCTTGCTGCCAGATCGGCGATACGTAGATCTTGGTTCGTGTAGGCGAGATCTTCGCTCATCAGTCTATTGAGTGCGTCAACCAGCGAGGTATCTTCCGGCAACACCGGCGCCAAAGCACGTGAATCCCGCAGGACGAACGACGGATTGAACCGCAGGAAAGCCAGGTTGATCATTAGCGTTGCAACGAAGATCGCCGCCATTCCGAGTAGCTCAATCAATTCCGGAACGTTCCATGCCGTAACCAGCTCGGTTGCTACGACGGCTGCAACGATGACACCTATAACGGCGGCAAACACGCGCCGTAACTTTAAGCGACTCTCTACAACATCATTTTCTCTGCCCCGCCAGACAATGAACATCGCGCCGATCGCAAATCCCAGTTTTGCCAGCTGAACAGGGACGAGCAAGTAGATATTCACAGCCGCGTTCGTTGCACCCCTCTCGAGCCCAACCCACAACGCCACGACAAGGTAGAGCGCCGCAATCAACCAGACGAATAATGGCGGCTTTCGATCATCCTCGAATAAATCCCAGGTGAAGAAGAACAACAAGGGCGGAACAGCATCGGCGGGCAGGGCAAGCCATGGCCCCACTTCAAGATTGATGTGGCCGAAAACAGGTGATGAAAGCAGGTAGGAAACGACACCCAGCACAAGTGCGATGGCAAGCACGCGGGTGCGATAAGGATTTGCAGATATTGCGAGCGCAACGGCTGAGAGGAATACCTGGGATGCAGCGAGTAGACGCAGTACCAGGATGGCAGTAGTCATTGTCGTCATCCAACTAGACTACACCTAGCTCATACGGGACACAGCAGAACGATCCAGGCAATAGCGACTGACTGCCGCGCTCACCGCGATGGCCCGAAGCGGCCGGCCCGCATACCTACTTTAAGGAATGGTGGGACGGGGCGGACCAGCCGGCGAAGCCGTCTGGTGATGCAGAGCAACCCGAGCGCAGCGAGGGCAAGAACGGGCCTTCGCCCGTTCGCAGTCAATCGAACCACCGACACGCGGATTTTCAGTCGCGTCAGATTCAGCTCAAGGCTTTATTGATCAGTAAGTTATCCGGGGCGCTCGTTGCTGTAAGTGCCTCATCGCGCATAATGGCGCATAACTGATGCCTGCAACCCCCCACCACAGCGAAGAAACCTGATCAGCAACCCAATCCGCCTTGCACGCTGCGGCCTGATAAGCAAATTCCAGGCGCACAGGCTAGCCTGGCAGCAAACAACTTGAACGTTCGGAGCGTAAAGCGGAGGATAGACCCATGCAACGGTTCAGAAACATCTTACTGGTTGCCAATAAGGCTACCGGCAACGGTACCCTCAGCACGGCGTTCAAAAGAGCCGCAGCACTAGCGAAGCACAATCAGGCAAAGCTCAAAGTGGTTGATGTCCTCGAAGAGCTGCCGAGCGATACCAGCGGTCTCTATAGAATCGTACCGCGCTTAGACCTCCGGGAGATGTTAATCGAACACCGACTGTCAGCACTGGACAAGCTCGTTGCATCCCTCAGGGAGACGGGTATGCAGGTCGGTACAAAAGTTCTCTTCGGAACACCTTTCATCGAAATCATCCGCGAGATCATGCGGGACCAGCACGATCTGCTGATCAAGCCGGCAACCGGCGCGGGCAGTCTCAAGACGATGCTCTTCGCCAGCACCGACATGCATCTCATCCGCGAGTGTCCCTGCGCGGTTTGGATTACGAAACCGACAAAGGCGAAAAAGTATGCTCGAATACTCGCGGCGGTCGATCCCACACCCGGCGACGAAGAGAAAAGCAGACTGAACGCAAAGATTCTGGAACTGTCGACCTCGCTCGCGGAGTCGGAACACAGTGAACTTCACGTCGTGCACGCGTGGGTTCTGTATGAAGAAGCGCTCCTGAAACTCCTGATCGGTAACATTGAAAAATTGACCCGAGATACGCGAGTGGCCCACAAAAAGTGGCTAGACGAGCTTTTGCAGAATTACACCCTGGCGAAAGAAAGAAATCACGTCCATTTGCTGGAAGGCAAAGCCAAGGACGTGATCCCGATGGTCGCCGAGCAGGAGAGCGTCGAGTTGATCGTTATGGGCACATTGTCTGGAACGGGGCTGCCGCGGCGTCTCATCGGCCGTACCGCGGAAAATGTACTCAATCGCGTAGATTGCTCCGTGTTGACCATCAAGCCGGAGGGCTTTGTCTCCCCCGTGACGCTCGAATAGATGCCTCCAGTCACTCCGCGAAGTAGAAGAGCAGATAAATCCAGAGCAGCAAGGCTACCCAGAGCACCATGCTTCCTGTCGCCCAGGTCCGGGCAAGGATGCCTCGCGGGCCATGGTAGCGAAAGAGCGCGCCGATCACTGTGTCAATCCGCTTTAACACGCCTGTCCGCATCCGGTCGTCAACCGGGCTTCCCAGGGACCTTGCAGCGCGCATGATCCGGGGACCCAACCAACGATATACCCATTCAACATCGATATTCACTGAGCGCAGCTCGGGTGGGTACAAGCCGGTCAACTTCAGCCATGTGAATGCCAGGGCAGAGAAAAACAGGAGCTGAAGCTGAGCGATGACGTGTGTCGAGGTATAAGGCTCATACTCGACCGGGAACGGCAGCAGGCTGTAGAGCACCCCGGGATACGAGCCGATGAACACGCACAGTACGGCTGCGAGTGCCATGGCGACGAGCATGTTGACCGGGGGCTCCTGTGCTCGCAGGCCCGAGTCGCGGGCGAAGAAGGCGAAGAACGGGATCTTTATTCCGGCATGGTGGAACACTCCTGCCGAGGCGAAGAGCAACGCCAGCCAAACCCAGTGGTAACCTTCATCCAGAGCCGCCAACATGACCATCGACTTACTGACGAAGCCGCTGAACAGCGGGAAGGCGGAGATCGAACAAGCCCCGACGATGCAAAAACCCGTCGTGAGGGGCATGGTCTTGTATAGCCCTCCGAGGTCCGTCCCCTTGATCCTCCCGGTCACATGCAGCACGGCGCCCATGGACATGAACAAGAGGCCTTTGAAGATGACATCGTTGAAGGCATGCGATACGGCCCCGTTGATCGAGAGGGCGGTCCCGATGCCGATCCCGCACACCATGAAGCCGATCTGGTTGATCATACTGTAGCCCAGCACCCGTCTGAGATCGTTCTCGATCACCGCATAGAAGATCGGAAAGCATGTCATGAGAGCACCGATGTAGATCAGTATCTCCGTGCCCGGGAAGCCGCGGGCCAGGGCATAGACTGCCACTTTGGTCGTGAATGCACAGAGAAAGACGGTGCCCGTGGGAGTGGCCTCCGGATAGGCGTCCGTCAACCAGTTGTGCAGCAGCGGGAAGGCGGCCTTGATGCCGAAGGCAAGAAAAATCAGCGATGCCGCGGGGCCATCGAGGCCAATGTAATCGAACGTGATGGATCCCGTCTGCGATACATGGATCAGGACCCCGGCGAGCAGAATGAGCCCGGACAGTACCTGGATCACCAGGTAACGAAACCCCGCATTCGTCGCCCTGGGCGTTCTCCTGGCCCAGATCAAAAACACGGAACTTACCGCCAGCAGTTCCCAGAACACGAACAGCGTAATCAGGTCTCCCGCGAAAACGGCGCCGATGGCGCTACCGGCGTACAGCAGGCCGGATACATGCTGCAGCGTGTCGCGCAAATGCAGCGAGAAGACGATGGCGAGAAATGCCGCGATGTGAAACAGGTACCCGAAGAGCAAGCTGAGCCTGTCGACCCGATAAGGGGTGAGCTCGTAGCCCAGGATCGCAACATGGACCGTCGTCCCTTCAGAGACGCCCAGGAGAGCCAGCCCGCCTGCGACCGGAATCAGGAGCAGCAGCGCATAGCGTGGCCAGCCTCGCAGCAGTGCAACGACCAGCGCTCCGGCGAAGAACAGGGCAAAGGGAGGAAGACTAGTCAGCATCGTAGTAGTCTTCCGGGCGCATCAAGACCTTTCGCAGTTCCTTTGCGATCAGCACGAGAGCCACGCAGGCCACGAAACCGAAGATGCCGTAAAAGCCCCACAGGTGCTCCCAGGCGTGAATCACGTGGCGATGGTGCACGAGGTCCAGTAGCAGCAGGACGGCACAGAGCGCGAAGAACACGCGGAGCAGCCGCTTGATGTTGCGCGGGTTGTCGAAGATGTGTTGGCTTTCTTTTTCCATTGCGCTAACCCTTACTTCGAGATAATCAGGCTCGTGAGCTGATAGAGCGGTTCCGGGAACACGAAAAGCGCCAGGCAGCCGAGTGCGGTAAGCAGCAGGGCTGCAACGCAGGCCGGCGGCGCCTCCTTGATACCGTCGCTTGGCAGGTCCTTGTCGGGCGTGCCGAAGAACGCCAGGATCGGTATTGGCAGTAGGTAGGCGAGGCTCAGGAGCGAACTCAGCATGAGCACGACGAGTAGCCCGATCTGTCCAGCTTCCAGAGTCCCCAGAGCCAGGTACCACTTGCTCCAGAGGCCGCCCATCGGCGGCAGGCCAATGACGCTGAGGCTGCCTATGAAGAATGCTGCCATGGTGAAGGGCATCGTGCGTCCCAGTCCGCGCATTTCGCTGACGCGTGTTTTGTGGGTCGCCACCAGGATCGCGCCCGCGCAGAAAAACAGGGTGATCTTGCCGAAGGCATGCATGGCAATATGCATAGCGCCGCCAACCACGGCCAACGGATTGGCCAGCAGTGCACCGAGGATCACGTAAGAGAGCTGGCTCACCGTGGAATAGGCCAGCCGCAACTTCAGATTGTCCTGAGCCAGGGCGACGAGCGAAGCGATCAGGATTGTCACGCCCGCCAAGTACGCGAGCCACCCGGTGACTGAGATCTCCGCCAGCACGTCGATGCCGAAGAGGTAAATCGAGACCTTCAGCACGGTGAAGACCCCTGCCTTGACGACCGCGACCGCGTGGAGGAGAGCACTCACCGGAGTGGGGGCAACCATGGCCGCTGGCAGCCAGCGATGGAACGGCATAATCGCCGCCTTGCCGATGCCGAAGACATAAAGCGCGAAGAGTATGCCGATGACCGGCGGCGACACGGTGTCCCGGAGTATGCCGCCTTCCCGAAAATCCAGGGTGCCGGCCACCGACCAGGTCCACACGATCGCCAGGAACAGGAATCCGATTGATGTTCCGAGCAGAACGCCCAGGTACACGCGGCCACCGCGTCTTGCCTCCTCGGTTCCCGCGTGGGTGACGAGCGGATAGGTGGAGAGCGTGAGCACCTCGTAGAACACGAACAGGGTGAACATGTTGGCAGCGAAGGCGATGCCCATGGTGCTCGACAGGGCTATCGCGAAGTAGACATAGAACCGGGTTTGGTTGCCTTCACGGTGGCCGCGCATATAGCCGATGGAGTATATGGTTGTCGCGATCCACAGAAAGCTCGCGACCAGCGCGAACAGCAGGCCCAGAGGTTCGACCCGCAAAGCAATGGGAAGGCCGGGCAGGGTTTCCCACAGCACGGCTGTCGGTCTGTCCCCGTTCAGCACGCCCGGCAGCAGGGATGCTACGAGCGCAAACAGGATGCCCGCCGTCACGAGGCTCACGGCCTCCCGCTGATTGGGGCGCTCGCGCAACATCCAGATCAGCACCGCGCCGATCAAAGGAACGGCGACAGCAAGCTCTATGACGAACTGCTGGCTAATGGCCGGCATCGCCATGCTAACCGCCCATCCCCAGCAAGCTTTCGGCAGACGTGCGCGCTACCCCGAAGGTCAGCGAGGTGTCGACACCGAAGTAGATGTTGGCGGCGATCAGTATCCAGGTCGGGACCAGCATCGAGACAGGCGCTTCTTTCACCTCATGGGAACGTTGCGCCGGCGCGCGGAAGTATGCAACCTCGACGACGCGCCAGATGTACGCCACGGCGATCAGTGAACCGACGAGGATCAATACGGCAATGAGCCACAGGCCCTCCTCCAGGGTGGCCTGGACGAGATACCACTTGCTGATGAAACCCGCGGTCATGGGCACGCCGATGAGACTGAGCCCACCGATGACGAAGGCCGCCATCGTGAACGGCATTCGCTTGCCGATCCCCTCCATGTCACGGATGTGGACCGAGCCGAGGCGGAGAAAGATACACCCCATGGCCATGAAGAGCGCGCCCTTCATCAGCGCGTGATTGAACAGGTGGATGATACCTGCAGTAAGACCCGTAACCGAGGCGAAGCTGATAGCCAGGATGATATAACCGATCTGGGCCACGCTGGAATACGCCAGCATGCGCTTGATGTCTTCCTGGAACACCGCCACGAGAGATGCCACCAGCGTGGCGGTCAACGCCAGCACCATCAGGATTTCTGCAAGCGGCATTGCCCCGAGGGAGTACTCCGCGCCGAATACCGTGAAGAAGAAACGCAAAAGCACGTATATGGCGACCTTTGTGGCTGTGGCGGCAAGAAACGTGGACACGGCCGAGGGCGCGTAGGTGTAGGCGTTGGGTAGCCACAGGTGCAGAGGGAACAAGGCCAGCTTGAGGCTGATGCCCACGGTCAAGAAGGCGAAGGCCGCGCGAATCGTACGTGTGTCGGCTACCTCCGGCAGGCGCTGGGCTAAGTCTGCCATATTGAGGGTGCCGGTCATCATGTACAGCCAACCGACGCCGATCAGGATGAATGTCGCACCGATGGTGCCCATGACCAGGTACTGGAAGGCGGCGGTCAGGGCGCGACGGTCGGTACCGAGACTGATCAGCACATAGGAGGAGAGTGATGAGATCTCGAGGAATACAAACAGGTTGAAAGCATCCCCGGTGACCACAATGCCGAGCAGTCCCGTGAGGCAGAGCAGGTAGCAGGTGTAGAAAAGGGAGATGCGGTCGTCGGGGATCTCGTGCCGCACACTGGCATGCGCGAAGGGCAGGACGATGGCTCCGACAGAGGCGACAATGAGTATGACGAAGGCACCGACCGCATCCACGCGGTACTCGATACCCCAGGGTGCGGCCCAGTTGCCGATCGCATAGGAGAGAATTCCCTCCGCCAGCGTCCGGTCGAGCAAAAGGATGGCGACTCCCAGCACCACCCAGCTCACCACCAGTGTGAAGCCCCAGGCCAGTCGACCCCGCCGCAACAGCATGCAAATGGGCGCAGAGACCAGCGGGATGACGACCTGGAGCACCGGCAGGTGGGCGGTCATCACCCGGCAAGCCTCACGATTCCTCCTCCTGGGCCTGGATTTCGTCCTCGTTTGCGGTCCCGTACGCTTCCTTGATACGGACTACCAATGCAAGTGCGAGGGCAGTCGTCGCCACCCCGACGACAATGGCCGTGAGTATCAGGACATGTGGTAGCGGATTCGAGTAGGTGTGCACACCCTCGACAAGAATCGGCGCAGTGCCACCTCTCACTTTGGCCATGCTGATATAGAGGATGAACACCGATGTCTGGAAAATGAACAGGCCGACGACTTTCTTGACGAGGTTGGGTCGCGCAATGACGATATAGAAGCCGATCATCATCAGGACAATCACGATCCAGTAGTTGTAAAGGCCTAACACATCCATGACGTTAGCGACGCCGCCCGGCAAATAAATAGAAAATAATGATCAGGGTGGAAGCGACTGTGATGCCGACCCCCAGCTCGATCAGCATGATGCCCAGGTGCTGCCCATGGACCGGATCGTCCAACAGGACGTTGTAGTCCAGGAAATGTCCGCCAAGCAGGAGACTGTCGATGCCCACTCCTGCATAGATGAGCACGCCGGCGGCCATCAGACCCCGCAATAAAGCCGGCGGCGCGACCTGTTGCGCGGTTTCCAGGTCGAAGACCAGCGCATAGAGAATGAAACCCGCCGCGAAGATGACGCCCGCCTGAAACCCGCCGCCAGGACCGTATTCGCCATGGAACTGTACGTACAGCGCGAACAGCAGAATGAGAGGGATTAACAGCTTCGCAACGACGCGCACGATCAGAAGGTGTCTCATTGCTTCGTCTTCCCCTTGCGCCCGCCGCGCCGTCGGCCCAACAGGACCAGCACGCCGACGCCGGCGGTGAAGATCACCGTCACCTCGCCCAGCGTGTCATAGGCCCGGTAGCTTGCGAGGATGGAAGTCACCACATTCGGGATCCCGATTTCGTCGGGCGATGCGTTCAGGTAGTAAGGCGCCACATGCTTGTGAATGGGCGCGTCGGGATCCCCCCAGCGCGGCATGTCGAGCGTCCCGTAGACCAGCGCCAGACCCGTCGCGATTACCACGATCAGAGGCAGCACCGGCCGATGGCGCGGACGCTTCTCTGTGTGTGACGGCAAGAGCGCAAGTGTGCCCAGCATGAGCACTGTGGAGAAACCTGCACCGACGGCGGCCTCCGTGAAGGCCACGTCGACCGCATCGAGTACGACGAAGACGGATGCAGAGAGCAGGCTGTAAATGCCGGTCAGCATTGCCACCGCGAACAGGCTGCGAAGGCGCACGATGGCGATCGCCGTTATCACGAGCAGGCCGAGCAGCGTATTGTTAACGAGCTGCTCGATGGTCAGCTTTCTCCTCTGGCAAGAGCGGGCGGATGTCGTTGTCTAGCGCCGACCTGGCCACAGCGTGGGTCGCAGTGGGGTTGGCAAAGATAATGAAGTAGAGGATCAAAAGGAGCTTGGCCATCACCACCCAGTCATCGCTCTGGAACAGCAACCCCACCAGGATCAGACCGGTTCCCATGGTGTCAGCTATGCAGCCGGCGTGCATGCGTGTGAACAAATCCGGCATGCGCAGCAGGCCAACGCCCCCGACGACGACGAAGAAGCCACCTGCCACCAGGAGTACCCAGCTAACGACGTCCATGACCACGCTCATCAGCGGTCTTCTCCGTCCTCACCGCGATCTGATGGCTCGAGGTTGCCGTAGCCGAAGAACTTGAGCACCGCCAGCATACCGATGAAGGCAATCAGCACATACACCAGGGCGATATCCAGGAAGTGCGGCCTGCCCATGAGGAAACCCAACACCGCCAGCATCAGTATGGTCTGGGAGCTCACCATGTTCACCGCAAGGATCCGGTCGTAGACGGTCGGGCCCTTGAACGACCGTATCAGCGCCAGCGTTATGGTCACCAGGATGGCCACCACGCCGGCGGCAAGTGCACCTGCCACGGACATCAGAGGACTTGCTCTATTTTGGTCACGCGTCGGTCCATTTCGCCTTTGGCCAGCGCCTCCGCAGCTTCCCTGGTGAGCGCATGGACCAGTATCGAGTCTTCCTCTACGCCCACTGATACGGTCCCGGGGGTGAGCGTGATGGAATTCGCGTAGCTCACCAGTCCCAGGTCGCTTTTCTGGGTGACTTTCACGCGCAGCAGGTTGGGGCTGATTGGAAGCTTGGGATCGAGGACCCGGCGCGCCACATCGATGTTGGCCTTGGTGATTTCCCAGGTTAACCAGATCCAATAGAAGATAATGGCGCTGTGTAGATGAATCGGGTGGGTTTCCCGGTCCACGATATGCATACGCAGTGCAATCACCACGACAAACACGCTGGAGGCAAACCCGAGGGCCAGGAGCAGGGCCGCGTAGCTGCCGGACAGTAAGAACCACAGGCCGAACAGGAACAGGCCTAGATAGACGGCGCGTGCCGCGACACTCCCGGCAATCGCATTCCTCTCAGTATCGTTTGTCACAGCATTGGACGTGCGGCACCAAGTCGGCGCCGTCATTATCATACCCCGGGAGGGCATGGTGTCACCAGAATACAGTGCCCCCAGAATGAGAGTTTGGCGAAGATGCTCGGCAGATGGACGAGCAGGACGGCCAGATCACGCATCGACTGTTAATCGCACAAATTAGCTCTTCTCTTGCAAGACTTGGATTTTCAGAGCATTTGTGGCACAAACTGGGATTTCGCGACACACGTGTCACTGCAGCGTCATCATATCCTGGCCTCGCGTCATCAACCTTTCCGTCGTCAGTGGGATACACTTGGTGCGGCAGGGGCGAAAGCAGGGTCAGGCGCGGAGGATTCATGATCGACAGCATTCTCGTTATCGGGGAGGAGATGGCCGACGACGAGCCGTTGGCTTTGCGCCGGGGCCTGAATCTCGTTGCAGCTGGGGTCAGCAGGTTGCATCTGCTGCACGTCGTCTACAGCGAGACGGACGAGCATACAACCCTGCTCGAGGGGGACGCGCGCCAAACCTTGCGCGCGATGCTGCTCGAGGAAACGGAAAAGCGCGTCAAGGCTCTGGTCGAAAAGGAGTGCCCGAACACCCCCGGCGTTACCTATGAGGTGGCCTGGAACAACAGCCTGTCGCGAGCGGTCAATGCCGCGTGCGCCGAGCACGATTTCGATCTCATCGTGAAGACCGGGCATCGAACGGAATCGCTGACGCACGTTCCCACCGACTTTTTCCTGCTGCGCGTTCCGCGTGTTCCGGTGATGGTGTTGAGCAGGCACGCGTGGTCAGCCAAGTCCGTCGTCCTCGCGGCCATCGACTTCGCGCCGGGCAATCCTGCGCACATGGCTTTGAACCGCAAGATCTTGAAGGCGGCTCGTGAGGTTGCCGATCTGACGGGGGCGAGGCTGCACTGCTGCTATGTGGTCGCGTACTCGAGGGTGCTT
>Ga0224508_10004638_pt1 | contig 11180 bp, 12 predicted proteins | sample SF_Jan12_sed_USG_4_FD_170157 | JGI IMG/M metagenome (GOLD analysis project Ga0224508, IMG submission 170157) | Sediment microbial communities from San Francisco Bay, California, United States - SF_Jan12_sed_USGS_21 | ecosystem: Environmental > Aquatic > Marine > Sediment | place: USA...
GGTTCGCCAAGAAGAAACCGGAGGACTGACTATGGATACCACTTCGCGTGTTCGGCGATTCGGTGCAGTCGATAGATTCACTCACATCGGGTTGATCCTGACATTCATGGTGCTAACGGTGACCGGAACCGGCCGCATGTATTTCGCCACGCACTGGGGCCAGGCAATTCTCGATTTATTCGGTGGCTACGACAGCGCTACCCTTATCCACATCTGGGCCGGTTGGTTGATGACCGGTGGCTTCGTATTTCACATTGCTGTCGTGTTATTCCGGCTTGATTGGCGTCATCTGGGACGCAGTCTATTCGGTCCCGATTCCCTGGTGCCGACGTGGCGGGACTTCAAAGAGTTCGGACAACGCATAGCCTGGTTCTTTGGGCTGGCCAAGTCTCCCCAATTCGAACGCTGGAACTATTGGGAGAAGTTCGATTATTGGGCGGTATTCTGGGGTGTACCGTTGCTGTTCATCTCCGGATTGATGCTCATCTACCCCGTAGAAACCAGCCTCTTGCTGCCGGGATGGGTACTCAATGTGGCGCTGCTTTTTCACCGCGCCGAGGCGTTACTGGCGGTTACCTATATCATCATTGTCCACTTGCTGATCGGGCATTTTCGGCGTTCCACGTTCCCCCTCAATGAGGTCATGTTTTCCGGAAGCGTTTCAGTAGACGAGGCGGGAGAAGAAAAACCGGATTGGATTAAGCGCTTAAAGCGTGAGAACAAACTTGAAAAACTAAGCGCGCGAACTCCCGCCACTTGGTACCGCGTGCTGTATTTTATTTTCGCTTATGCCGTGATCGCTCTTGGTCTGTATCTACTGATCGCCGGGGGTTATTACAGTCAGTTCATTCACATCCATTAGTCGGCGTATTGGACGGTTTTTTCGATCTTGATTGATCGCCGTGCGTAGTGCGACATCACGGCATTGGTTCCAGGCGTTCGCAGCTGACTATCTTATTGCCGATTTCCGCGCCCTCGCCTTCATGGCGGGAGACACACTATCGCCTTCGGCGGTTTTCTTGCCCGCTCGTTTATGTTCTTTACTCACTAACCATTCATAACTTGCTTGTCCAGGATAGTGCAGCATTATCTTCTAGCTTGGTATCGCCGACCAATCCGCCGGTGCGGCGGCAAATACAATAGATGATAACGACACACTCGTGATTAAAATCACACTGACTAGAAGTACAACTATTCTTGAATTTTGCTTCTTCGTACTGAATCTCCTTTGTTTATTAATAATAAAAGGTAATAAGAATTTATTGCTGTTCTATCGTCTTATTGGATAACAAAACAGGACAAACATTAATGAGTTCTAATGTCAGCCCGAGTGCGCCGGTGTAAGATCATCGGTGACTGAGGCAACCTGTACATCGCCAGATCGTTTTTCATCTTTTAAGTTTTCGTACCACACATCGTGATGTTGCTTAGCCCAGTTGACATCAACCCTTCCCGTCCTCATGCCCTCAAACGCACCTTGAATACCCACACTACCGAGATAGGAATGACCGCACATCAACATAATCCAGATTATGGACGTAACCCCATGCACCATGTTTGCCAACTGCATGGTTTTGCGTGTTTGTTCAAAAAGAGGGAAATCCAGTATTAAACCTGAAACACAAACGGCAATACCGATTACCAACAAACCGATCCAGTAAACGAACAGCTTCTCACCCGCGTTTGCCTTGCCCACCGATGGGTGTTTTCCTTTGATCATGCCACCGCCTTGTAAAAACCACTGCCAGTCACACGCTTCGGGCAAATTATTCTTGAACCAGACAATAATCATGATAAGGACACCGATGATGAATGCCGGGCCTAAATAGTTGTGTACCGAATAGGTAAACGAAGCCCAAAGCGAGAACCCCTTGGCACCCAATAACGGAATGAGAACACTTCGTCCGAATAGAAAACTTAAGCCCGTAGTGGCGAGAATGATAAACAGGATTGCCGTATACCAATGGAGAACGCGTTCACTCAGCGACCAGCGTGACACCAATTTTTCGGCCCGGCTGTTCTCAACATTTACCGGCCCGCGAATGACGTAAAATATTAGCAATACGGTAATAACGCCAACTATGGCCCAGCCGCCAATGACTGTGATTGGACCCGTCCTTATCTGACGCCAGTTTTGCCCGCCATTTTGTATAAGCACATTTGATTCGGGTCCCTGAACAGCACTGTACCCCGAATTCCCTTGTCGAATAGTACGCCAGAAACTTGCGCGCGCATTCGTTTCCTGATCGGTTTGCGCGTAGGCGCCGGGAACACCGGTTATCAAATAGCTAGCAGCAGGGAGAAAAATTACACCTAAAAAGTATAAATAGCAGGCTCACAACAACCGCGTGTTGATACGCACGCCGGCGATCCCTCGGTTTTTTCTTTTCTTGAGCCATCAAACAACCTCCCATATGCAAACCTTATATGAGTGTTGTTTATTTTTATATTAGTTCTTGGTTATGAACCTTGATCTAAGTCAAACGCCGTGGATATCGCTTAACAGAAACGCGAGGCAGGAAATTTTCACCCCCCAATCTTGATTATGTTGCCGGTCGACTCAATCAAACTAACCTGAAAACAATATACCCACCAACAACAAGCTTGCGATTTATCTATCAAAATGGCTACTCTGCGCGGAAACATTTCCCCAAATAATGTTCAATAAAAGACTCGACGAAATCACCCGCTTCGCATAGTGTTTAGTTGTTATTTGCGTGGCATTACGTACGCCGTCTTCTATGAGATGGGTTAAAGTTTTGAAATGCAATGGGTACACGACGAGATTTATCTGAAAGATACCACTTTATTTAGTAACATTTGTGGGAGATCGAATAAATTGAATAACGCAATGGATTATGTCTCTCTGGCACATGGCAATGGTGGCCGGTTTATGCGCGAACTCATCGAGGACGTGTTCGCCCATCACCTGAGCAACCCGATCCTGAATATCCAAGCGGATGCGGTGCAACTGCCATTCGACGCACAAGACGAAGATACGGTTTTAATGTTCACCACTGATGGCTTTACCGTGCAACCACTGGAATTCCCGGGTGGGAGTATCGGATCGCTGGCGGTTCACGGGACGGTCAACGATCTGGCGGTAGCCGGTGCAACTCCTTTGTACCTGAGCTTGAATGCCATTATCGAAGAAGGCCTCGAGGTTGCATTGCTGGAACGTGTGATCGCAAACCTGGCTGAAGCGGCTAACGCCGCCGGTGTTCAAGTCGCGGCGGGGGATACCAAAGTGGTCGGACGTGGTGAAGGTGGTGGCTTGTACCTCGCCACCACTGGAATCGGTCGACGACTCAAGTCTATAGATATAGGATTAAACCGAATCCGTGAAGGCGATTCGATTCTAGTAAGCGGTCCGATTGGCGATCATGGCATCGCGGTGCTGTTGGCACGCGAACAATTCGGATTGCGCGGCGACGTGCGTTCCGATAGCGCCAGTGTCTTGCCGCTAACACAGACCTTGCACGGCTTCAGCGGCCTGCGCTTCATGCGCGATCCAACGCGTGGTGGACTGGCCACGGTACTGAATGAAATTCATCGCGCTACTGGTTTGGGTGTTCGCATCCAGGACGAGGCAATTCCAGTCCGCGATCCGGTCAATGCGGTATGCGAAATGCTGGGTTACGATCCTTTGTATCTCGCTTGCGAGGGCCGGGTCGTCGCCGTGATTGCCGAAGACCAGGCCGAAGAAGCGCTGCATGCATGGCGCGCACTGGGCGATGGTCAAGACGCCGCAATTGTCGGCCGGCTTACGAGCGATCAACACGTTATTCTTGAAACCGAACTAGGCGGCGAACGTTTATTGGAAGAACTGGAGGACGACCCGCTACCGCGTATTTGTTGAGCATGCAATTTTACACGCACGATACCGTGAACGAATAACGACAAACCAAATCACGGAGCCAATCAATATCACACAAATAATAAACTTGTCCGCACCCATAAATGCGTGAACCAGCCAATGCCAAAGACCAACAACGTAGTGATGTTCACCATGTGCCAACACCACGCTGCTCATGGTGCACAACAGCACCGTAAAAATAAGTCGATACATTAACAATTCCTCAACGCACCTTAACTTTGATTAATTCCTCGCCGTCGGGATCGGTGACGTGTACAGCACAGGCGATGCACGGATCGAAACTGTGAATCGTTCGCAGGATTTCTATAGGCTGTTTAGGGTCGTGTAAAACGTGTCCAGCCAGTGCCGCCTCATACGCTCCAGGTTGACCCTGCGGATCTCTGGGACCGGCATTCCAAGTGCTGGGTACGACTGCCTGATAGTTAGCGATCTTGCCATTCTCGATGACGATCCAATGGGCCAGACCACCACGCGGCGCCTCCATGAAACCCACGCCCCGTGCGCTGCTTGGCCATGTGCTGGGATCCCATAACGCATCGTTAAACGTGCGCGTGTCACCGGCACGAATATTAGCGATCAACTGGTCGTACCAACCCCGCATAGCGTCACCAATGATCTTGGTTTCCAAAGTTCGTGCCGCTGTCCTGCCTAAAGTCGAGAACAACGCTTGTACAGGAACGTCGAGTTTGCTCAAGGTCATGTCCACCAAAGATTTGGTTTGCTCGTGACCCGTGGCGTACAACATCAACACACGGGCCAAAGGACCGACTTCCATCGCCTTGCCTTTCCAACGCGGCGATTTCAACCACGAATAACTATTCTCCACATCCAGTTGTTCGTACGGCGGTTCAGGACCCGTATAGTTGAGCTCGGTTTCGCCATCGTAAGGATGCAATCCTGCTTGCTTGCCGTCGCCATAGTCGTACCACGAATGCGATACATATTCTTGAATCTCATCCGCCGCATGCATGTCCACTTGGTGAATGGTCGACAAATCGCGGTCCAGAATCACACCTGCCGGGATCATGTAGGATGACGGGTCTTGCATACCGGTTGCGGGGAAATCCCCATAGGTGAGGAAGTTGCCAATACCTTCGCCCTGCCCACCCCAATCCTTATAGAACCCGGCAATGGCAAGCGTGTCCGGAATGTAAACCTGATCGACAAAGGCCTGCATTTGCGCCATGATACTTTTGACTTTTTCAAGACCCGTTATATTGACAGCAGTTGCACCCTCGCCACCGGATGCCACGCTGATGGCGCTCGGTACACCACCGACAAGGAAGTTCGGATGCGGGTTCTTGCCACCGAATATGGTATGGATTTGCGCTACATCGCGCTGCCAGGACAAAGCTTCCAGATAATGCGCCACCGCCATTAGATTGGCCTCCGGCGGCAACTTATACGCGGGGTGTCCCCAATATGCGTTAGCGAATATCCCGAGTTGTCCGCCTTCGACGAAATTCTTCAATGTTTTTTGTTTGTCGGCAAAATAACCCGGCGAGGACTTCGGATAACTGCTGATACTCTGCGCGAGTTCTGAGGTCGCCTTGGGATCCGCTTGCAATGCCGACACCACATCGACCCAATCCAGCGCATGCAAATGATAAAAATGCATCACATGGTCGTGCACATATTGCGCACCGATCATGAGATTACGAATGAGCTGCGCGTTAGGAGGAATCTCATAGTTAAGAGCGTTCTCTACCGCACGCACGGAGGCTAAACCATGCACTAATGTACATACACCGCAGATACGCTGGGCGAAGGCCCAGGCTTCGCGTGGATCACGATCACGTAAAATTATTTCGATCCCGCGCACCATGGTACCCGAGGAATAGGCCTGGGCGATCTTGTCCCCATCCATCTGTGCTTCAATGCGCAGGTGGCCCTCGATACGGGTAATGGGATCGACTACAACACGTTGATTCATGATTCAGTCTACTCCTGCGCAGTGGCCGCAACTTGTTCTTTCTTATCGATGACCAGATGCTCGGCCAGCATTTCAGTCAAACCGACCACTTCGATGCTCTCAAGGTGATTATTTTCCAAACCCTCTTCCAGCATGTTGCGACAATTCGAACACGCGGTGACCAGTTTCGCGATGTCGAGATTTTCGATTTGATGTTTCTTACGATTAAATGCTTTACGTCGCAGAGGTTCGGCCCGTTCGTTGGCGCTGACGCCACCGCCACCACCACAACACCAGTTCATGGTGCCGTGTTCTTCGGTCTCAACGAAATCCTTGGCCACCATGTTAAGCAGATTACGCTGCGGTTCGACGATGCCACCACGACGCACGATCTGACAGGGATCGTGAAAGGTGACCCGTTCCTCTTCCATGCCTTCAGTCCGTAGTCGGCCTTCGACTCGCAGCTCTTCCAATAACTCTAAAATGTGAATGACTTTAAACGGATAACTGCGCCCAACCAGGTTCGGACCCTCCCAACGCAACGCGGTATAAGCATGCCCACATTCAGGGCTGATGACATAGCGAACCTGGAGTTTCTCGGCGGCATCCACGATACGTTGCACCAGTTCTCCGGCGAGATCGCTGGAGCCGATTTGTATGCCACTGTTGGTGGCTTCAAATGCCTCGGTCGATATGGTCCACGAAACATCGGCCTCGTTAAAAATTTGTGCGACAGCGCCGATAATCTCGGAGAACTGCATGATTTCCGCTGACGACAACAACATCAGGTACTCGACGCCTTCCTGATCTACCGGAATGGTAAGACCGGTCTCCGCTTCCGCGGCCTTGATCTGCGCCATGAGCGCCGGCACCTTTACACCCATGGGGCTGCCGATACGAATCGCGCGCGAGGTCGCACCTTTGAGTCCCTCGGGTGCGTATCCGGCCGCGACCATGCCTTCACGCATTTTCCGAATCATGTAAGTGATATCGTTGCCCACCGGACACTCCATCGAACAACGCCCGCACAGAGTGCAACTGTCATACACCAACGGCTCCCATTCTTCGAGTTCCGCCGCGGTGACCGGTTTACTCAAACCGAGACGCTTGGCCAGCCGGCCCCAAAACGTAAACTCCTGCTGCCACACTCGCCGCATCGGCTTAAGCTTATGGATTGGCGTGTACTTGGGGTCATTAGTTTCCGTATAGAACAGGCAGGCGTCCGCACACATGCCGCAATGCACGCAGGTCGTAAAAAACGAGGCCGTTGGCGCATCCATCTGTTCGATCCAGGTTTGAATGCCGCGTTCCACGGAAACACTCATGACTGCACCCCCTTGTAGCCGGCTATCGCGCCGTTATACCAACGCGCAATCACCAGGGTCACCATATGACTGAGCTTGGTAAACGGGATAGCGATCAAGAGTAATTCGAAACTGAGGATATGCACAGCCAGCAAACCCTTGTAAGGCAAACTGCTTTGCGTAATCAGCAAGAACCCGGTAATCAACGGAAAGAATGTCAGAAACCAGGTCAAGTAATCCTGGAAATCGGACAACATACGTTTGACCGGATCGGTAATGCGATGAAACAGCACCGCGATCAAGGCGACAATGCCCAACACCGCGGTTACCGTGATTACCAGCGGCGGTAACGCCGGCCAACCGAAACCGAGCAGACTCTTAAACATCTCGATATGTTGGGCGAAAAAAAACAATGTGATAAGAAATGCCAGGTGAAAAATGTAACCCGCTACCAGAGTGAAATAACCGCGCGTGGTGAGGTTGGAATGCAGCAGCGAACGCCGCCATACTGTGTTCAATCCATGACGCCATTCATCGCCCTTGGGTTCGGCGAGTGATTTCTTGCGTCCGATCAAATAATTTTCCAGTAAACGATAGATCATCCCAACCAGAAAAACCGTTAATGCGATCTGCATTCCCGTTCCTCTAACCCAGTTGAGGAAATCTGTTTCAGTCATATTCAGGACTCCTCGATGTCTTCAACGGTAAGTTTTTCGTGCTGCGCTTGGGCCTGGGATTTAGCGCCCTTGTTCAACCGCCCGGCAACCGCACCTGCTACCGCTCCCGCTCCAGCAGCGAGTAAGGCGGTAGTGCCAATATCGGCGGTGGTGGCCGACAGTGGCCGGTATAAGCCGCCACCGTCCCAGAAATCCGGTTCCGAGCAACCAATACAACCATGACCGCTTTGAATCGGAAAGCTAACACCGGCGTTCCACTTGGTCGTCGCGCAAGCGTTATAAGTAGTCGGACCCTTACAACCCAGTTTGTATAGACACCAGCCCTGGCGTGCACCTTCGTCATCGAACGTTTCCGCGAACAACCCTTTGTCGTAGAACGGACGACGGTAGCAGCGGTCATGAATAGATTCTCCGAAAAATGCTTTTGGACGGCCCAGTTTATCGAGTTCCGGTATCGTGCCGAAGGTCAGGTAATGAGCTAGCACGCCGGTAATCACGACCGGAATGGGCGGACATCCGGAGACATTGATAATGGGTTTGTCTTTGATAATCTCGGATACACCCACGGCGCCGGTTGGATTGGGATTGGCATGTGGGATACCGCCAAATGCGGCACAAGTTCCTACCGCGATGATGGCGGCTGCCCCCGCGGCGGTCTCAGTGAGCATATCAATATTGCTGATTCCGGCAATAGTCGAGTAACCGGGATTGCCGAGGGGGATGGAGCCGTCGACCACCATTAGGTATTTCCCCTGATTCTCGTGCATGGCTTGTTCGCGCGCTTGTTCGGCCGCGTGCCCACTGGCGGCCTGCAAGGTGTGGTGATAATCGAGAGAAATACTCTCGAACAACAGACCTTCCACGGTCGGTGTATGGGATCGAGTGAGCGATTCCGTGCAACCGGTGCATTCCTGAAACGACAACCAGATCACGGACGGGCGGCGAGCATTATCCAGCGCTTGGGCGATAGCGGGTACCATACCCGGTGGCATCGCCATCATCGATGCAGTCGCGGCACAAAATTTCATGAAGCCACGCCGGGATATGCCCTGACCGCGGAGTATGTCACCAACGGTACGATGATCGGTCATGCCGAACCTCCAGACAATTTCATTTCCAGTTCTGACAGTGTCTCGCCGATGCGCTCGACGCTCGCTTTGATGTCGGCGTCTTGCGAACAAAGGATATCGGGACAACGAGTGATTTCGATGTACTTGCCAACAGTCTCGCCATGCGTATTACGGTGTATAACGGTCCAAACTCCTGGGTAAGTGGTTTCCGCAACCTCGCTCTGGCCAAGCGCATCGAGCGTTGCTTTTACTTCGCCTGCACCGAGTAGTTGCAAGATGCGTTGTTCTTCCCCTGGAGCCATAGGTATAGCTTGTAAATCGATAACCGTCGATTCGTCTTGGTCAGATAAACGCCGTAGCGCGTGACCAATCTCATGCAATATCGGCACATCGTTGCCAGTGGTGAAATCGAAACTGCCTCCGCCGGATGTTTTTATAGGTATGTCGTTAATTGCGTTAGTAGCAGGCATTGCGGTAATTCCCGTCGGCGTGTGATTCGGTTGGCCGGTAGCCGTTGTAAGCGTCCCACTGCTCCAGCAGACTGTATGCCACGGTGACTGCTTTGGGCACCGCCGCTGCTACCGCATAGGTCAACTGTTCTCCCCAATCCGTGCTGGCGGGTTGTATACCGATTAAAGCTCGATTCGCCGGCAAATGATTGGACAAATGTGCCATATCAAGCAAATCGGCCAACCCGACTTCGTGTACGCTTTTGCGACCTGCTCGCAAATGACGGTCCATTGCCGTTCCTTCAAAACATCTCGTCTCACCGGGGGCAGCCTGCAACTCCGCCGCGTCGATAACAATCAGATTGCCGCAGTTCTGCACATCGGCCAGCAAGGTGAAACTGAGTGTGCCACCATCGACAACTTGTATGTGATTGTGGTCTCTTAACTGTTCAGCGAGAACACGAACAACATGCACACCCACGCCTTCGTCGCTTAGTAGTGTATTGCCGATACCCAATAGCAAAGTGTTACCCAAAGATTGGTACCATGATTCGTGTTCGCTTTCTTGTGAATGGGTAAATTCAACCGTAAGCGCGTCGTCATAACATTGATCTATATCAATAGTTGTCGACGTATGGACTGCAAAATACCTGAATCATCCGGCAAAAGGGTCCGCCCCATGTGTTTAGCCATTCCCATGCAAATCGTTGAAGTAGACGGTTTCAATGCCCGCTGCGAGGCGAAAGGCATAGAGCGTGACGTGAGCCTGTTCATGATGCAGGGGCAGGAAGTCATTAAGGGTGACTATGTCATGGTGCATGTGGGTTATGCGATTCAGAAAGTAACCCAACAGGATGCACGTTCAACCTGGGAATTACTCGATCAAATACTCGCCGTGGAACAAGGCGGCGGTAATGTCGTTGATCTGCCAAATTAATCGCCATGCATGAACTATCCGTATGTCAGGCCTTAATCGAACAAGTCACCCTATTGGCGACCGAGCACAAGGCCGCAACCGTTGATAAAGTGATGGTAAGAATAGGGCCGCTGTCCGGCGTCGAGGCGACATTGTTGCAACGCGCATATCCTTTGGCATGCGCCGGCACCATCGCGGAGTCTTCGCAATTGATTATCGAATCCGCGACCATCAAAGTTTTCTGCAATACCTGCGGTCAGGAAAGTGAGGCAACAGTCAACCGGTTGCTGTGTGGCGTGTGTGGTGACTGGCGCACGCGTCTGGTCAATGGTGACGAAATGTTATTAACCAGTGTCTCAATGATGACTGACTCACAGACACCAAACGAACCGACATTAAACTAGGAGACCAACAACGTGTGCGATACCTGTGGTTGTAATGTAACTTCCGGCAATGCGCATCTGGTGCAAGCGGGAGGCAAACTCGATAAAACCGACAACGGCCGTGAGTCGCTGACGGTTCTGAAAAATCTTTTAAGCGAGAACGACGCTCAAGCGGTACACAATCGCGAACATTTCGATCACCGCGCTATACTGGCAGTTAACTTGATGTCTTCTCCGGGCGCCGGTAAGACGGCATTACTCGAAGCCACCATCGACGCCCTGGCCGATGAATTTAATATAGCGGTGGTAGAAGGCGATCTTGAAACGGAAAACGATGCTCAGCGCATTCGCCAACACGGCATCCCTGCAGTGCAGATCACCACCGGAACGGCCTGTCATCTGGATGCGCATATGGTGCATGATGCTTTGCATCAACTCGAACTCGACGATATCGATATCGTGTTCATCGAAAACGTCGGCAACCTCGTTTGTCCGGCGAGTTTCGATCTTGGTCAACATCGCAATATCGTTTTGCTCTCGGTGCCTGAAGGCGATGACAAACCGGCCAAGTACCCGGTGATGTTTCGCGCCG
>Ga0224508_10004639_pt1 | contig 11179 bp, 11 predicted proteins | sample SF_Jan12_sed_USG_4_FD_170157 | JGI IMG/M metagenome (GOLD analysis project Ga0224508, IMG submission 170157) | Sediment microbial communities from San Francisco Bay, California, United States - SF_Jan12_sed_USGS_21 | ecosystem: Environmental > Aquatic > Marine > Sediment | place: USA...
CTCTTCAGACGCTCGATGGACTTCCAGGTGGGCAACCCGCAACGCAGCGATTAGCGGGCGAGTTCGCGAACGACATCGACAAAGAAATCGATGTCGTCGGCCGTGGTGCGCCAGTTGACTATGGCCGGGCGCAACGCAACGCGGCCTTCAAACAACGTAGTGCCTGCCAGCGCGCGGCCGTCGGCGATGATCGCCTCGCCCAGACGACGATTGAGTTCGTCCAGTTGTTCGTCGCTGCAACCACCCGGGTTGTAACGAAAACAAACTATGTTCAACGGCACCTCTGCCAGTCTTTCCAGCTCGGGGGCGGCATCAACACGCTTCGCAAGATGTTGAGCTAGGTCCAGGTGACGCTCGACCATCTCGCGTACGCCTCGTCGGCCGTAAGCACGCAGTGTCGCCCATACAGCGAGTGCCCGCGCGCGACGGGAACTCTCCGGTCCGATTGCACCGAAGGTCGGCCTTGGATCGTCCGGCTGTGGCAGGTAATCGGCCCGGTAAGTGAAAGCCCGTGCCAGCAGATTCGCATCCCGCACGAAAGCGAAACCACAGTCATAAGGAACGTTCAGCCACTTGTGGCCATCAACGGTAATTGAATCGGCTCGCTCGGCCCCGACGCACAAAGGCGCGGTGCGTGGCGACACCCGGGCGAACAAGCCAAAGGCGCCATCGACATGCAGCCAGGCGTTATAGCGCTCGGCCAGGTCAGCCATGATCGAGACCGGATCGAAGTCCCCCATGTTCACTTCACCGGCATTGGCAATGAGTATGGCGGGCTGGCCATCGAGTGCTTTTAACGCGTTCTCCAGCGCTTGTATGTCGAGTCGGCCGGCAGCGTCACGGCAGAAGGTTTTCACCGCAGCGCGACCGATACCCAGCATCGACGCGACCTTTAATGAACTGGCATGTACATATCCACTGCTCAGCACCGGCACCTGCGGCATGCCCTGCATGCCCTGTTCGGATACATCGACACCGTGTTGTTCACCCCACCACTGCCGGGCACCGGCCATACACACATAATTGGCCATCGTTGCACCGGTGGTCATGATGCCGGCAAGCCGGTCAGGCAATTCGAACAAATCCCGTAACCAGGCCAGACTCAGTAATTCCAGTTGCACACCCAATGGCGACGACACCCAGGTGTAGGCAATCTGGTCCATCGCACTGGCAAGCCAGTCGGCTCCCAAAGCCGCAGGGGTCGTACCACCGGTGACAAAATGAAAATATCGCGGACCGGAAGTTGTGGCAGCAGCATCCGGAGCCTCGCGTATCAACTCGGTCAGCGCAACCATGGCACCCTCGCCGGCCTCCGGCAGTGGACGGTCAAAACTGTGCGTTGCCGCGTCGGCCCGCTCACTGATTACCGGTCGCTCATCGACCCCGGCGATATAGGCGCGGGCCGCTTCGGCGACACGCGCGATAACTACTTCGATCTCACGTCTGTCGGGATTTCGATGACTCATTGCCTGCTCGGTCTCCTTGGTGGCACTGGCCTTGTGACCCGGCGGGCCAATCCGGCGACCTCATGCCGGATGGCAAACTGCGCAGCAAAACGCTGTTCTGCGGGCTCCTTCCTGCCCGGCAGTATAGCTGGCTACGATGTGCCAGCGGTTTGCAAATGCTGACATGGAAACGGTTGCCGGCCCGGACGAATTTCCGGTACGGTGTGCGCTCCCTGCATGCCTGAGGATATTTCATGGGCCGTTTCCTGTTAGTTGTGACCACGATAGCCTTGTCCGCAACCGTCTGCGCCAAGACGCCAGAGACCGAGGACGACAAGACTTTTTATGCCCTGGGTCTGGCAATTGCCGAAAGCCTGGGACAGTACGACTTGACCAAGGACGAACTGGAGATGTTGCAGAGCGGCCTCACAGCTGGCGTCACCGGCGGCCCAGCGGCCGTGGACTTGAAAGAATATCGACCCAAGCTGGCAGAACTCGGACGCAGTCGTACCGAGGCCGCTGCCGGCAAAGAAAAACAGGCCTCGGCGAAATTTGTCGAAAACACCGCGGCAGAAGCCGGCGCACAGAAATTTGATTCAGGCCTGATCATGTTTGAACTGGTGGCGGGCGATGGCCCCAATCCGACGGCCTCGGACACGGTCACGGTGCACTATCACGGCACGTTACGAGACGGTACTGTATTTGACAGCTCCGTCGACCGCGGGACACCGGCGACTTTTCCGTTGACCCGGGTTATCTCCTGCTGGACCGAAGGCGTACAAAAAATAAAGGTCGGCGGCAAGGCGCGCCTCGTGTGCCCATCAGATATCGCCTATGGCGATCGCGGCTCACCACCTCGCATCCAGCCGGGTGCGGCGTTGATTTTCGAAGTTGAGCTGCTGGAAATCAAGTAGCTTTTAAACTCAAAGGGGACTAAGAGAATGGGAATTATTACGTGGATACTCATGGGGCTCATCGTGGGCGCTCTGGCCAAGTTCATCATGCCCGGCGACGATCCGGGTGGCATCTTCGTCACGATACTGATTGGTATTGCCGGCGCTTTCGTTGGTGGGTTTCTCGCATCGTTAGTTGGTTTCGGTACGGTAACGGGATTCGATATCCGTAGCCTGCTGATTGCGATCGGTGGCGCGTTGTTGCTGCTGTTCGGTTATCGCAAACTCAAGAAAAGATGATTACTAATAGGGGACAGACCACTTTTTTCCGGCCGGGAAAAACATGGTCTGTCCCCTATCAGACTTTTACGAATGATCGACCGTAAGATTATCGACATACTGGCCTGTCCGGCGAGTCACCGCCCGCTCAGATCTCTGCCGGCAAGCCGGCTGGCCGTACTGAATGCGTTGATCGAGTCCGGGCAGGCAACCTATGTCGATGGCGAGAAAATCGACAGACCAATAGAGGCCGCGCTGGTCACCGACAACAAAGCGCTGATTTATCGTATCGACGACGATATTCCGGTATTGCTCGTTGAACGCGGCATCCCCGGGAGACAGATTATCGACTAGGAGACAGACCATGTTTTGACGTGGTCTTAACCTGGCCTGTCCCCAATAAACATACCGACCACCATCGCCAGCCCGAATATTGCCGGTTCGCGCAGGTCCACCGAAAAGGCAGCAATCGCGGGACCGGGACAGTAACCCGCCACACCCCAACCGACTCCAAACAGCGCCGCGCCGCCAACAAGCGATATATCCAGATCGCGGCGTGTCGGTAGATGAAATTTGCTGGCCAACAGTGGATTATCGCGTCGCAGGACAAAACGAAAAGCAATCATCGGTGTCAGCACGGCAGCCGCCATGACCAGCAACAAGGTGGGATCCCAGCGTCCTGCGACATCCAGAAATGCGAGCACTTTGCGGGGGCTGATCATTCCCGACAACGACAGGCCTGCGCCAAAGACCACCCCACTGGCCAACCAGGCCAGACCCGGTGCGATTTTTTTCACGTCGGCCAACCCAGCAAATGACGAGTAATAAATACTGTGACGATCCCGCATGTCATAAAGGTGACGGTGGCGACAATCGAACGCGGCGAAAATCTCGCAATACCGCATACGCCGTGACCGCTGGTACAGCCACCACCCAGCCGGGTACCAAATCCAACCAACAGACCACCGCCTACAAGATACGGCCAGTCCAGTGTGCGCACTGGCAGTTGCACGCCAGTCAGCCACTGGTGCAATAAGGCTCCGGCAACCAGACCTGCCAGAAACAGCCATCGCTCTGCTGACCCGCTACCAGCATGGATGGCGTTTGAGAGAATACCGCTGACTCCGGCAATTCTGCCCGTAAGGGCCAGCAACATAACAGCAGCCAGCCCGATCAGTACACCGCCTGAGAGCCCGGCGAACGGGGTAAATCCTTCCATTGCAGTATTTTAACCGCCACGCGCATGACGGCAAGTTACGGTAGAATCCGCAGCTGATCCTTCGTCAGGGGAACATGAGATGAATGGCAACGGATACAATATCCGCAGATGGCCCATTGAAGCACTGCGCATCTATACCGGCGTTTTTTTCCTGTATCACGGTTTCAACAAATTGACGGGCGAAAATCCGTTTAATGTGACCGGGTTTCTGGGCATGGTCAAAGAAAACAGTTTTGGTTTCTACCAGCCGCTCATCGATTCGGTATTTGTCCCTAACGCCGGATTGTTCTCCGGTCTTGTCGCCTGGGGTGAACTCCTGGTCGGTATCGCACTGGTGCTGGGGTTAGCGACCCGCTACGCCGCCTTTGCAGGTGCCTTTATGCTTGCCAACTTCTGGTTTGCCAAGGGCCAGAGCATTTTCAACGGCCAAAATCACGACGCGATCTGGGTTGCCATATTCCTGGTACTTGCCCTGGTCCCGGCCGGCAAGACACTCGGGCTCGATAAGACACTCGCGGAACGATTCAGTTTCCTGAGGTAAGCGCCACAGGGCGCGGGCCGCTACTACACCAAGTCCTGGGACTTCTTGGTGGCCGGACGCTGGGCAGCCGATTCCGGCTGATCTTTACTCGTCTCCTGCCGCGAGATTTTCCTGCGACGTCGGTCGCCGTTTTTGTTCTGTTCGATCAAAGAGAGACTGATACGCTGTAAATCGTTCATCGATATTTCCCGGTTGCCTTAACACTTAGATGTGCCAGGCTCATAAATGGTTGCACCCAAACAAAGAAAAACCCGGCGCTCGGGCCGGGTCTTTCGGTTAAAAAGCAACGGCAGTCTATCCGGATTCAGGGAAGCTCGCAATCGTTGGGTATACCACTGGGCCCCGGTGCGCCCAGGAACTGATCTCGCATCATTACCAGGTCGAGGAAGTCGACATAATCACTGTTGTCGAAATCGGCATCGGCATTCCAGGACGCCGTGCCGGGCCGGGTCAGAAATGCGGTGCGTAATACAGAAACGTCGTTAAAGTCGACCAGGCAGTTATTCGACGGGTCGATATCCGCATCGCATGCATTGCCGATGCCGTCGCCATCGGTGTCGATCTGAGCCGGATTGCTCGCGGCCACACAATTATCCTGCCCGTCCGGCAGGCCGTCGGTATCGGCATCGTCCGGCACTGAACACTGGAAACCGGTACTGCCCAGCAGAGCGACATCGTCTATCGCCCACCACCAATCCAGGAAGGCGCCATAGTAGCGAAACTTGACTTCCAGATCGGCTGCGGCCCACTGGCTAATATCCAGGCTGACACTGCCACTGGCGTCCGCCCCGGAGAAGTTGGCGACATTTAGCCATCCGCCCAGGGTTGCCGCCGAACGCACGTCGATATCGGCCTGCTCGTTGGCACCCAGTTCGTACCAGTTGAAGTCATGGGTGAACTGCAGCACGACACGTTGATAACCCGAGGCGTCGACGGCAGGCATGAGCAGCTCTTCATCCATCAGGCCGTCGTGTAGATCCGAGTCAGCGATCAGAAACGGCGCCGTCAATGGCAACGGCCGGTTGCCCGGGTTATCAGCGGACCAGGTCTGGGCCACCCCGGCCCCGGTGCCCAGATCGTTTACTGTCCATTCGGGCGGAATACCAATACTGAAGTCTGCAAACGCCACCGTTTCGAAATTTTCCACACCCAGGTTTGAAATGATCTGCGCGGCGCCGGCAAACTGACCCTGATCAGTTAGTAGTGGATCCATCCCGATGGCGATCAGGTCGCCACACTGTGCGCTGGCGTCGATTTCGAACCGGATACTCCCGGCCGCCTCTGTGGTTTCGTTTGCCACAACGGTGCCGAAACTGGCGATCGTATCGAGCAGCGTGATGTTCGCTTCGTTTTCGGATAACAGCGTAATCGTTCCTGCGGCATTTGTAATCGAACCGCTGCAGCTTACATTTAGCACCCTTGGCACAAATGACCAGGTCTCGCCGGGTTCGGGCACACCGTTGGTATTGCCGACCAGCTCCACCAGGGGCCCCGGCTGAGCCGGCACCAGATTATCGGTCTCGGTGCATAGATAGGATTCGATAAGCGGGTGCAAATCGGTCATCAACATTCCACGATTGCGCTCGGCCGGATTCGAACAGCCGCCGCAGTGATGCAGACCAACCAGCGCATCATCGGATTCTCTGAATATCGGCGATCCGGAGCTGCCACTTTCGGTATCCAGCGTGTTCCAGTAACGCAGGACGGTCCCATCTACCTCTGAGTCACTCCCGTGGGTGATTTCGTGTGGCCGGCCTGACGGATGCTGCACGATGTACAGCGTCTCGCCATCGCTCAGCGGTGTGGTATCGGGCTGGACGTATCCAAATGTCGTGGCTGGTTCGCCAATAACCGAAGTCAGGCTGAAATCGAATTGCCCGGGGCCCGCATCGCAGTCAAGCAACGGCTCTGATTCGAGCACTTGATCGCAACGAAAGCTCACCCAATCCTGTATTGGCGCCGAACCATCATTACAGCCGGTTCGATAGTGGTGAAAGACGTACTCTGTATTGTCGCACTGCGCCTGGCTGGCTACGCAGTGATTGTTTGTCAGTATGTAGTTGCGTGGCGATATATTGGAACCCGAACAATACATTGCTACGTCGGCATCCTGGCCGACACTCATTACGCCAACCGATGCCTGGACGTTGCTCCACTTCGCGGCATCATCCTGGTAACAAATTGCGTCCTCAAAATCGGGTGCACCACACAGGCTACGTTCGCTCATGCCACTGGCAGCCAGCATCGCGGCGTTCCCGGCAATAACCTTGTCAACGGTAAACGGCAGACGCCGGTAGCTTTCCTGAAACACAAACTCCAGAACCGCGCCGTCGCCTGGTACTGACAACGCCCAAAATGTACCCATATTCCTGGGGCCGCGACCGGCAATGGTCTCGATTACCCGGCCCTCCGGGGTGCGGACTAACAGTCGATCTTTGGCTCGCAGATTGACATTGACCAGGTGAATTTTCAGAAATGAGGCGCCGGGTAGCCGCACTGTCTGCGACCAGGTCCAGCCGCCGGCACTGCGCCGGGATTGGGCCAGATCCGGTTCGATCTTCACGGATTGCGATTGACCCACTACTGTCGCGCGGCTGTCGACAAGTTCTTTGCCCGCCAGCGCCTGGGCGGCGGCGAGCGCGAACAGCAATGCGATGACCGTGTTTCTTCGTGTCATGATGCGATGGGCCGGTTAAAAAGACATAAGGCTTTGTCTTACCATGCTTTTTTTATATAACAGTTGCCCAGCATAGGCTCCGTGGCCGCCCCGGTCAAACGGGTGCTCGCAATCAGCCGATTACACCCTCGTATCCCACGCAAGCTTACTGTTTTCCAGGGCGTCTATATACTGGACGACCGCAATCCATCTCCGCATACCTGGACAAAAGAAATGAAAGATCTCTTCGCGCTGTTTCTGGCAGTGCTTATTCTCAGCCCCATCGCCTGCGCGGACAACGACTGGACCGAACGCAGTAACGAGAACGCGCAGTTGTTGCTCGACGTGCTGGCAAAGTTCGGTCCGGAGGGCGCGGCGGCGCTTGGGGTCGATGGCCTGGACGAAGAGATATTTGATCTGCGCCCAAAACTCCATGAGCGCACACAGAAAGCATCGCGCGACGTGATGCGCAAGTTGGTCAAGCGCCTCAGCAACGAAGAGGACTCACGCGTCGCCCAGGACCTCGAAATTCTGGTCAAGGCAATCGAAGACAACTTGCGCACTACTCAGTTGCAGCATGACAAGCTGTTGCCGTACTTCAACATGACCCAGAATATTTTTCGGGGCCTGCGGGCGCTGATCGACCCACAAATCCCGACCGATCGTTATCCGGCTGCTATTGTGCGATTGCGTAAATATGCCGGCATAGAGCGTGGTTACCAGCCCATCACCGAACTCGCAATGGACCGCACCAAAGAACGCTTCGGGGTCGACGGTCTGATCGGGCCTTATAAAGGGGAAGTCGAACAGGATCTGGCCCGGGCGGACACCTTTATCGATGGCATGCAGGAGCTGCTCGCCAACTCCCGCCTCGATGGCTGGGAAGAACCCTATGAAACCGTCGCCGGGCAACTGCGTGCTTATAACCAATGGCTGGCGAGTGAACTGCTGCCCCGCGCACGTGAGGACTTTCGGCAGCCGCCGGCGCTGTACGAAGATGCGCTGCGCAACTGGGGCGTATACGAAAAGCCGGAGAACCTCATTCGCATGGCCACGCAAGGCTACATGAATATCCGCAATGAAATGGAGGCTCTCGCACCACTGGTCGCGGCCCGCAAAGACTATGAAAGTACTGACTATCGCGACGTAATTGCACGGTTAAAAGAAGAACGAATCCCCGGTAACGAATTGCTGGAGTATTACTACGCCCGACTAAAAGACATCGAGGACTTCATTCGGGAAAATGACCTGGTTACGCTGCCGGAACGTGATGCGGGTATCCGCATCGCAACGGCCGCAGAAACTGCCGCACAGCCGGCAGCACACCTGGATATCCCGCGGCTGATCGGCAACACCGGCGAATACCCGGAATTTGTTTTGCCAAAACTGCAGACAGATGAGGACGGCAACTGGATCGGCAGCGATGACACCTACGAGGCGGGTACCTGGACGCTGACCGCGCATGAGGCACGACCGGGTCACGAGATGCAGTTTTCAAGCATGCTGGAAACCGGGGTATCCGTCGCACGGGCGATCTTTGCGTTCAATAGCGCGAATGTAGAAGGTTGGGGACTGTACGCCGAGGCGATTGCGAAACCCTACATGCCGCTGGAAGGCCAGCTGATCTCGCTGCAATACCGGCTGGCGCGGGCGGCACGCATGTTCCTCGACCCGATGCTCAATCTGGGACGCATCACGCCCGAAGAAGCCAAGCGACTACTGGTCGAAGATGTCGTTTTGGGCGAGAGCTGGGCACAAAACGAGATTGAACGCTACACCTACCGGATACCTGGCCAAGCGACGGCTTACTACTACGGTTACATGAATATGCAATCCTTGCGTACACGCACCGAACTGGCCCTCAAAGACAGGTTCGACCAGCGTGCCTTCCATGATTTCATCCTGGCCCAGGGTTTACTGCCGCCGGACTTGCTGGAAAAAGCCGTGATGGAGCATTTTGTACCGCAGCAGCTGGAACGAGTTGCGGCCGGGCCCTGACAGGCGGGTTGCCAGACGCATGCACCACGATGCGCGGGTGTCTGACTCGAAGCTATACTATGTGCATCTGACTTACACCAGGGACAACAAAGAATGACGGCAAAAAAGGTCTATCCGGTCGAGCAGGCGTTCGCGGCTAGTGCCCACATCGATAGGGACGGCTACCAGGCGATGTACCGGCAATCCATCGACGACCCGGAAACATTCTGGGCCGAACACGGTAAACGCATCGACTGGATGAAGCCGTATACCAGGATCAAGTCCGTCTCTTTCGATCCGGACAATGTTTCCATCAAGTGGTACTACGATGGAACGCTGAATGCATGCGTGAATTGCGTCGACCGCCACCTGGAAAAACGCGGCGATCAGACGGCGATCATTTGGGAAGGCGATGACCCTGCCGATGACGAGACGATCAGTTATCGTCAATTGCATGAACGCGTGTGCCGTTTGGCCAACGCGATGAAAGATCTCGGCATTGCCAAGGGCGATACGGTTACTATCTATATGCCGATGATTCCGGAAGCGGCGATCGCCATGCTGGCCTGCGCCCGCATCGGCGCGCCACATTCAGTTGTATTCGGCGGTTTCTCGCCGGACGCACTCGCCGGACGTATCGAAGATTGCGAATCGAAGCTGGTCATAACGGCAGACGAAGGCATTCGTGGCGGAAAGAAAATTCCACTAAAGAAAAACGTCGACGAGGCGATTTCGCGGCCGGGTGTTACCACGGTCGAAAAAGTCATCGTCGTGAATCGTACCGGTAATTCGACTGGCTGGCAGGACGGGCGTGATTACTGGTATCACGAAATTGTCCAATCGGCATCGACCGATTGCCCGGCGGAAGAAATGAGCGCCGAAGACCCGCTGTTTATTCTCTACACGTCTGGTTCGACCGGACAGCCCAAGGGCGTCTTACATACGACCGGTGGCTACATGGTCTATGCGTCCATGACGCATGAATATGTTTTCGATTACCAGGATGGCGATGTTTACTGGTGCACCGCCGATGTCGGCTGGGTCACCGGACACAGCTACATTGTTTACGGCCCGCTGGCCAACGGCGCAATTACCCTGATGTTCGAAGGCGTACCAAATTACCCTGACGCGTCGCGTTTCGGCAGAGTGGTGGACAAGCACAGCGTCAATCAACTCTATACCGCACCAACCGCGATACGCGCGTTGATGCAACTCGGCGACGACGTCATGGGCGACACCCATCGCGACAGTCTCAAGCTGTTGGGCAGTGTCGGTGAACCGATAAATCCCGAGGCCTGGGAATGGTATTACCGGGTAATCGGCAACCAGGCCTGCCCCATCGTCGATACCTGGTGGCAGACCGAGACCGGCGGAATACTCATAACGCCGCTACCGGGCGCGACCGACCTGAAACCCGGCTCGGCCACCACACCTTTTTTCGGTATCCGGCCGGCCATTATCGATAACGAAGGTAACGAACTCAGTGGTGCTGCCGAAGGTGTGCTGGCGATACTCGACAGCTGGCCGGGGCAGATGCGGACCCTCTATGGTGACCATAAGCGTTTTGTCGAGACTTATTTCACTGAAATGCCGGGCCGATACTTTGCCGGCGACGGCGCGAGCCGCGACGAAGACGGCTACTACTGGATCACCGGGCGGGTCGATGACGTGCTCAATGTCTCCGGTCATCGCATGGGAACCGCGGAACTCGAGTCGGCGCTGGTCGCCCACCCTACCGTGGCCGAGGCCGCCGTGGTCGGCTACCCGCACGACATCAAGGGCCAGGGAATCTACGCCTATGTCACCGTGCAACAGGGCACCGAGATGAGCGATGAGCTGGCCGGCGAATTGCGCCAATGGGTACGCAAGGAAATCGGCCCGATCGCGAAACCCGACGTGATCCAGTTCGCACCCGGCTTGCCCAAAACCCGTTCCGGAAAAATCATGCGACGCATCCTGCGCAAGATTGCTGCAGACGATTACGGCGAGCTGGGCGACACTTCGACACTCGCAGACCCGTCGGTTGTCGACGACCTCATCCGCAACCGCATCACCTAGTAGAAGTTGGGTCGACGCCGGATGTCAGATGCCCGGCATAACGGTCAAAATTTTGCATAATGGAAATATGCACAAACCGTGATGTATTTAACTGCATGAAAAACCGTTTTG
>Ga0224508_10004640_pt1 | contig 11177 bp, 7 predicted proteins | sample SF_Jan12_sed_USG_4_FD_170157 | JGI IMG/M metagenome (GOLD analysis project Ga0224508, IMG submission 170157) | Sediment microbial communities from San Francisco Bay, California, United States - SF_Jan12_sed_USGS_21 | ecosystem: Environmental > Aquatic > Marine > Sediment | place: USA: California...
CAGCGCGGCCGAATACTCGCCAGCCCGGACGAGAATCACCGGGATTGACGCTTCTTCTTCGGGCAACTTGGCCGCCTGTCCGCCCAGATACATACCAAGATGGCGGAACTTGTAGGACTGCTCGCCATACTGGTAGCTGGGTTCGCTCTGACTCAGTAGATTCTCGAGTTCGCTGCGCGGTATGCGTGCAACGCCTTCGACGGTCGGCATGGGCAGTGCGTAGACTTCCTCGCCCGTCCGTACAATTAGGGCCTGGGTGATTGCCAGCGTGAACGGCAATCGCACCGTGAAATTCGTGCCCTGGCCGGTGACGGAAGAGATACGCAAACTCCCGCCGAGCTTCTTCACCTCGTTGGCGACGACGTCCATGCCGACACCACGACCCGCCGACTGTGTAACGGCGCCCGCGGTCGTAAAGCCGGGCGTCAGGATCAGCGCCATGATCTCTTCGTCGGTCACCTTGGTGTCCGGCTTGAGCATATCGAACTCGTACGCCTTGCGCCGAATGGCGTCGACATCCAGTCCGCCACCATCATCCGCCACATCAATGACCATCTCGGCGCCTTCACGATGCAGGCGAATCGTGATGCGCCCCATCGCTGGTTTGCCCGAGGCCTGACGCTCACTCGCGTCTTCGATGCCGTGGATGACCGCGTTGCGCAGCATGTGCTCAAACGGTGGCAGCATCTTTTCGAGGACCTGCCGATCCAGTTCCCCGGACGCGCCTTCAACAGCAAGTTCGGCTCGTTTGCCAGCTTCCTGTGCCGCCTGCCGGACCAGACGCGTCAATCGCGGTACATGCCGTTCGAACGGCACCATGCGCGTCCGCATCAGACCGTCCTGCAATTCTGCCGTAACGCGCGACTGCTGAACCAGCAGCCCTTCGGCCTCGGTCGTGACCGACTGCAGTAGGTCTTTGAGACTACCGAGATCGCTCGCCGACTCCGCCAAAGCGCGCGACAGCTGCTGGATGTTCGAATAGCGGTCGAGTTCAAGCGGGTCGAAATCTCGCGCGACCAAGGTGTCCTGGTGGCCGTGCATGATTTGGGCTTCGGTCTCGATTTCCAGCTTGCGCAGCTGTTCTCGCAATCGCGCAATCGTCTGCTCGAGTTCATCGACGTGGAACTCGAAGGAACTGACCTGCTGGTTCAGACGCGAATGGTAAATGCTGATTTCGCCGGCCGCATTGAGGAGGTCCTCGAGGAGATCGGCGTCCACCCGCGCGAATTCCTGCCGTTGTTCAGGCGATCGCAGTGGCCGCAGATCGGCGCCCGCTTTCGCTGCGAGCTCCGGTTGTTTGGGCTCGGGCTCGGCCTCCGCTTCCAGCTCCGGCTCGGGCTCGGGCTCTGGTTCCGGCTCGGGTTCCGGCTCAGGTTCGGGTTCCGGTACAGCTTCGGGCTCGGGTTCCGGTTCGACCTGGGGCGCTGATTCAGGCTCGCGTTCCGCTTCGACTTCGGGTTCCGCTTCGGCCTGGGGTGCTGGTTCAGGCTCGCGTTCCGCTTTGACTTCGGCTGCCGACACCTCGATAAACGGCGGCTCCTCTGTCTTCTCCTCGCGAATCTCGGCCAGTTCATCAGCCAACGGCGAATCGACGATGACCATGCTCACGGTGTCGTCGGGCTCGATCGTGAACGCTGCCGGCGGGGCCTCCTGCACATTGGTGTCTTCGAGCGCCACCTCAACCTCGGAATCGTCTGCAACTTCGAAGCCCGCATTCGCCTGCTGAATACGCTGCCCGAGTTCGGTCGCGGTTTTGACAGGCTTGCCCGCGATAATCATGTCACGCATACGGTGCAGCTCGTCGATACTGTGCTGCAGCAAATCCTCGACCGCAGGTGTCGCTTTGACTCGCCCATCGTCAACGGAGATCAGTAACGTTTCGAGTTCATGGCTCAGATTGCCCATGGCCGTGATGCCCGCCATACGCGCTCCACCTTTGAGCGTGTGCAGGTGGCGCTTGAGCTCATCCATCGGCTGCGCTGATCTCTCCCGGACCCAGTCGATCAGTGCTTTATCGGCTGATTCGAGTAACTCGGCCGATTCTTCGGTAAATATCGATGCAATTTCGGCGTCGTACTCGAGCTCTTCGTCAGCCACGTCGGCGATCGGGCTCAGTGGCCTTGCGGTTCCAGCCGTCGGCTCGAGCTCGCGTTCCGGCGACTGCTCCGGTTCTTGGTCCGGCTCGTGCTCGGGCATCTCGCCAGTAACCACCGCATCCGCGAGGTCCGCAAGGTTGTTGATCAGGGCTGTGTAATCGGCCCGATCGCGTTTCGGGTTGTTGATGTCGCCAACGATGGTCTTGATGGCGCTTGCCGCTGCTTGCAAAGCCTCAAGGCCGGACGGCTGGAATCCGACTTTATGGTCATAGACGCTTCGCACGAAACGATTCAATGCCGCCGCCACCTCTACACCGCGCTGCACATTGGCCATATTGGCGCTGCCATGCAACGTATGGCATGCGCGATGCAGTTTGTCCGTTACGTCGAAAGGCGCTTCGTGACCTTCGCATGCGGACAGGTAATCCGTGATGACCTGTAGGTGGCCGCTGGTTTCTTTCGAGAAAATGTCATAGAGCACCGGGTCCATTTCAAGCGCTGTCTCGACCCCGGCCGGCGCTGCTGCTTCAGGCCGTTGCAGCGTCAGCACGGCCGCATTCGGATCGCCGTCGGCGAACGCATTGGCTCGGGCTATCAACAGGCTGATATCGACTTGCGGCTCGGTTCCAATTTCGAGTTGCTCGATTAGTTCCGGCACGGCCGCTGCCGCCTGCAGAATAAAGTCGACCATTGGTGGTGTTCGCGGCAGAGTCCGGTTGATCAGTCGGTTGAGCAGGTTCTCTATCGCCCAGCAGTATTCGCCGATGCGCTCGGCGCCTACCATGCGGCCACTGCCTTTCAGTGTATGGAACGAGCGCCGCACTGTAATGAGCGTCTCCATGTCATCCGGGGTGCCGGCCCATGAAGGCAGATGCCGCTTGATCGATGCGACTTCTTCCTTCGCTTCCTCAATGAAGAGCTCGAGCAGCTCCGGATCCATGTGTTCGGCATCGGGTGCCACAGCCGGTAACGGGATGACTTCCGTCGCCTGCAGTCCTTGCTTCGCTGTTTGCAAGGCCTGCGCGGCTGCTGACCGGGTCTCCGCGACGGACGGCCGCATCGTCCGGCTTACCTGTTCGGCGTCTTCGGGCTTCGCTTGCAACATGCGTTGCTCGACGTCGCGCAGCACCGCAAGACAGGCCTCGGCGTTATCGAGCATGTACCAGGGCTCGGTTCGACCTGCCTTTACAGTCTCCATGTAATATTCGATGCTGACGATTGCGTCGGCAAGCCGGTCCGTCTCTCTCTGCGTCAGTTGCGCCAGCCCGCCGCTGTTCAACATCGCGGTGACCAGGCTACCGATACGCTCCACAACTTCCATGGCACGCGGCTTACCCAGCATCAGTAGGCCGGCTTTGATGCCCCGTATCAGCATCGGCACGCTATCCAGGCCTTGCGAGGATGCTTGCGCCCCGATGCTCTGGCTGATCGTCTCTTTGATGCGTGCGAGGTTGATGATGCATTCCCGCATAACGGACTCGGCGACCTGCCGGAAATCCGCGTCGTCATCCGGAGACTCGGCCAGGGATGCGTCGCGGTCGGAGTCCCGTGGCATCGTCAGCCGCAGCAGCTGCTGGTCAAGCCGGTCCTCGACCCGCAATAAGGTCGATGCAATGTCCAGGATGGTTTGATCGTTTGCGACACCGCCGCGTTCAACGACGGACTTGAGCCGATCCATCTCTCCATCGATATTGCCGCGGAGCTCACCGAGGCCAAGCACTCCAAGCGTATCGCTGATCTTTTTCAAGAGTTCAAGTTGCGGCACAAGTTCGGATGATTTGTTCATCCCGGTCCGCACAAAAATATCGAGCACGTCTTTAACGCGACCAAGGTCTTCCTTGATCGCGGAGCCGACCGTCTCCATGAGCTTGGCGCTCGGCGCTGACAGTGCCTCACGTGCATTTTCGACTTGCTCGTCGCCAGGCAGCAACTCGGCCAGGTTAAACGCTGCGCGAATTTCGCTAATTCGCTCGCCGGCGTTACTTGACCGGGCAACGTAATAAAGCAGGTTATTTAGGAGATCCGAAACCGGGTGCTTGTCGTAGGCGAGCACCCCATGATCGATGACGTTCTTGAGCTGCCTGTCCGCCTGCCCCAGCAACCGTTTAACCGCAATTGATGTTTCCAGGCCGCCATTTTGCAGCGATTCGAGTACGCCTCCGACGACCCACCAGAGCTGGTACATATCATCGCGGGTGGCCGAATGCTCAAGTGCCGCAGCGACTTTGCCAAGGGCTTCGAGATGATGCCTGTTGTCGCCACCCTTGATCCAGCCCAGTAGCGCAAGCTGGAATTTGGGCCGCAGCCGCTTTGCGACAACCACGGGATCCTCCCCACTGCCCTCCCGATCCGCGACTGTTTTTCCAGAACGGCTCGGTGACAAATTGAGCAACAGCAACGTTCCCTCGGATAACAACGGTTCGCCGCGCGCCGCACGCAGGTCGTTGAGTATCGGCAGCAGCACCAGCGCGACGTCGCGACCGCCGCCCAGCAGCCTCTCGATATAGACAGGCAGTTGCACCATCGCTCGGGTCAGCGCATCAAGGCCGTCTTCGCGCCCTTTGCCGGCGCGCAGGCTCGCCAGGTAGTTGCAGGCCAGCTCCATCTCCTCAACGAGCAGGGCCGCGCCATACGTCTCGGTGACGTATAGCGCGCCTCGCGCCTGATGCAGCAATTCGCCGGCACGCTTAAGCGCGGCCGTGCCGCCCCGCCCGTCAACGCAATCCTCAAGCGCCAGATGCGCGTTGCGAATGGTTTCCATGAGTTCTGCGCTAACAATCACAAGCGCCCGAACGACGCCCTGACCGCCATCGTCGCCGATTATCTGCTCATGAATGCCCGTGTTGCCCGTCATTTAGTCGTCCGTGTCACTCGCGAAAGTCCGCAGTCGATTCGCGTTATCCTGCCTTCGCCTGGGGATTCGCCGGTTCTGCCGACGGCGGTGCTGTGGTAGCCGTTATTCGTGCAAGCGCACTGGCCTGCATCATTTCCGCTGGCAACGCGAATCCTTCAACAGTTTTTCTGAGCTGTGTTGCCAGTTCGGACAGTTTCGAAATGGAGGCGGCCGTTGCGTTTGTCGCCTGGCCCGTCTGGTCGCCGATCTCGCGCAGCCGGGTAGTTCGTCGTGTGACGTCAGCTGCCGAACCCGCCTGTTGTCGCGCGGAGCTCGAAATATTTTGTACGAGACTCGCGATCTGATTGGATACCTGCTCGATCTCGTCGAGCGCCGCGCCCGCGTTCTCGGCAAGCAGCGCGCCCCCAACCACATCTGTCGTACTACGCTCCATCGAGACAACGGCCTCGTTGGTATCCGACTGAATGGTCCTTACCAGTACTTCGATCTGCTTGGTCGCGTTCGTCGAACGCTCGGCAAGCCGCTGCACTTCGTCGGCTACGACGGCAAAACCGCGCCCTGCCTCACCGGCCATAGAGGCCTGGATCGAAGCGTTGAGCGCGAGAATATTGGTCTGTTCCGCAATGTCATTGATGAGCTCAACGATATTGCCGATCTCCTGCGAGCTCTCGCCAAGACGTTTGATACGCTTCGATGTTTCCTGGATCGTCTCACGAATCGCATTCATGCCATCGATTGTGCGACGTACAGCCTCGCCGCCCTTGTGCGCGACTTCCACTGAATGGCGCGCTACATCCGACGAGCGTTCTGCATTACCGGAGACCTCCTCGATGGAGGCGGCCATCGAGACAATCGACTCTGTGGCAGCGTTGATTTCCTTCGCCTGGTTGTCGGCCGCCTTGGCAAGGTGAGCGGCCGTGTTTTCGGTTTGCTTGGTCGCGGTGTCTACCATCAAGGCCGTGTCGTTCACGGTCGCTACGAGCTTGCGCAGCTCTTCGATAGCAAAGTTGAAAGAATCGGCAATGGTCCCCGTGATGTCCTCGGTAACCGTCGCTTCGACGGTGAGATCACCGTCGGCCAGCCCGCCCATCTCATCCAGTAAACGAAGAATTGCCTGTTGGTTGCGTTCATTCTGCTCCGCCTGTTCTTTTGCCGCTTTCTCGAACACCGCTGTCTTGGAGTGCAACAGGAGCAGGCCGCCTACGAGTAGCAGCGCCAGGATGACGGCGCTGATCGGTATCCAAGGCGTGCCCAGAACCCCGGGCCGCGCACTGTTTCCATTTGATGAATCAAACGCGGACTCGAGCAGCGCTTCAGCGCTGGCAGCCAGCTCCGCCCGCGTCGTTACAAGGTCACTGACCTGGCTCCAATTCGTCGCCAACGTGGTGGAGTTCTCCTCAAGGCTTGTCAGTGTGCCGACAATCGGTGCCAATACGACTTCTCGCCCCTCCTCATCTAACGGGCCAATATCGAGGTCCGATCCCTCGCCGGCCAAACCGCTTACGACGTTGCGCAGAAAAGCGATATCATTGGCAATGACGATGGCGGTGCTGTCCGCGCCGCTGGGCAACGTCGCCGCCGTTTCACGAATCCGGTCAGTGCGTTGCTGGAATTCCTGAATGATCGCCGTCGAACCGGAGCGATCGAGAAGTTCGTTCGACTGCTCGAGAAGCGCGGCCGCATCGGCCTCAATCCCTTGTGCCGCATTCTGTACGGCCTCAACCTCGTTACGCTTGTCGAGTATCACCGTGGCTCGTGATTCGAGTTGCTGCCAGTCCGAAGTACGACCGGGCGCCCCGCCGCTACGTAAGGCAGCGACTTTCTTGACGCTGCTATCGAGCTGGTCGAAAGCGGCGCTATCGCCATCGAGGGCGCGGCCAGCCTGCGTCGGTATCGCCTGTGATAACGCCGCCAGTTCTGGCGCGGAGGAACTCCCGCGGCTGTCCTGCAAATAAATAAAGACTGCTGCCAGAATCAGGAAAAATGCGATTAACGACGCGATAATCTGGAATGCGGACGAATTGTCAGTTTTGATGGCCATAGTTTCTCGGACCTTTACTCCGCAGCTGCCTGCAGAAACATATTGCTTTCGACTAAATCGAAAAGATTGAATACGGGCCAGTGTTCATCGCCCCTTTGATAGGTTCCCCCCAGAAATCTGTCGCAGCGCACGATCGTCTTCGCTGCCTCCTGGGTAAACTCGTGATTCATAAAGCGACGAAAGCCAAGCACCTCATCGACGACGAGGCCGGCCGGAACTTCACGATGATTGACTGATATCACACGCGTCGTTCGCCTGAGCGTCGTTCTACCACTACCCAACAGTAACTTTACATCGATAAGCGGCAACAGCTGCCCACGCAAATTAGCAATGCCGAGCAACCAGCGCTTCGCCCCCGGGACCCGCGTCACAGCGTCAGGCAACATCAGTACTTCGCGAACCTGCTCGCGGCTGGCAACGAATTGCTCTTCGCCGATGCGAAAGCCGACGCCGACCCACTCCGCCGGCAATGAACCGGCACCGTGACCCGCATGGGCCGCGCGACTGCGATGCTCCATTTCCTGCAGCAACGCGAATGGTTGCTCAACCAACGCCGCAAGATCAGCGGAACCGCTCATTCAGCCTGCCATCACCGAGCTTACCGTCGCGACGAGTTCTTTGTCCCCGACAGGCTTTACGACATACTCGACCGCACCCTGCCGCATGCCCCAGATCTTGTCCGTTTCCTGGTCTTTCGTCGTGATCATTATGACCGGGATATCCGCGGTCCTGGGGTCCCGGGTCAATTGCCGGGTTGCCTGGAATCCGTTCATACCGGGCATCACGACGTCCATAAGGATGCAATCCGGAAGCGCTGTCCTGGCGGCCTTCAGACCTTCTTCGCCGCTGTCAGCCACGAGCGTATCGAAACCGGCTTTTTCAAGCATGTTCTGAAACAGGTGCAGCTCAGTCGGTGAATCATCAATGATGAGAACAACTGCCATACTTAGTAATCCCTAGTTGATCTGGTTGGAAATGGCGCCAAGCAGTTCGTCTTTTGTGAACGGCTTGGTCAGGTATTGTTCGGAGCCGACGATGCGACCGCGCGCGCGGTCGAACAGCCCGTCTTTGCTCGACAACATGATCACGGGTGTTTGCTTGAAGACCTTGTTGTGCTTGATCAGGGAGCAGGTTTCATAGCCGTCTAGTCGCGGCATCATAATATCCACGAATATCAGGTCCGGCTGGTGATCGGCGATCTTCGACAATGCGTCGAACCCGTCGATCGCCGTGAATACCTGGCAACCCTCTTTGCTTAACAGGGTTTCGGCCGTTCGGCGGATGGTCTTGCTATCGTCCACGACCAGAATTTTGAGTCCGCTCAATGAGCGAGATGGGTTACTTGACACCGATTTTCCCCACGATCAAAAACGACTTTTACCATATTGACATAAGTCCTGCTACGACGCTCGCCACGATACGCAAGATCACGAGAATCCGGGTGCTTACGAGGGTTTTCGCTGTATAGTTGGCCGCGTCACGCTCAAAGCATTGAAGTTCAGGAAAAGATGGCTGCTAACCCGCTCAAAATCGGCATCGTGATGGACCCGATTTCATCTATCGTCCCGAAGAAGGACAGCTCGTTAGCGATGCTGCTCGAGGCCGCGCGCCGCGACGCAGAGATTCACTACTTCGAGCAGCGCGATCTCCGCATACTTTCTGGCCGGGCGCTTGGCCGCTCAAGGCGCCTCCTTGTTCAGGACAAGCACGACGACTGGTTCGATCTGGCTGACCCTCAGGAAATCGACCTGGGTGAGCTCGACGCCATTCTCATGCGCAAGGATCCGCCGTTCGATATGGAGTACGTCTATACGACGTACATTCTGGACAGGGCGAAGCTCGCAGGCAGTCTGATTGTGAATGACCCGCGGGCGCTCAGAGAGATCAATGAAAAAGCCTATACGGCGTGGTTTCCCGACTGCACGCCGCTAACGCTGATAACGCGCTCGATGGGCGAAATGAAGGCGTTTCTTACGGAGCACGGGCGAGTGGTCGTCAAGCCACTCGACGGTATGGGCGGCCGCTCGATTTTCGTCGTGCAGAAAGGCGACAATAACGCGAACGTGATCTTCGAAACCCTGACCGACCATGGCCAGCGTTTCGCCATGGCGCAAGTCTATATTCCGGAAATCAAGTATGGCGACAAGCGCATACTGCTGATCGAAGGCGTAGCCGTGCCACACGCGCTCGCCCGCATCCCGTCAGGCGACGACAACCGTGGCAACATTGTCGCGGGTGCGCTCGCCAAAGGTCAGGACCTTTCCGATCGTGACCGCATGATCTGTGATCGGGTGGGACCCGTACTGCGTGATGCTGGCGTCCTGTTTGCCGGCATCGATGTGATCGGAGACTACCTGACCGAAGTCAATGTCACGAGCCCGACCGGCATTCGGGAACTGGACCGGCAATTCGATATCAATATCGCCGGCCTCATGTTTGACGCCATCGAGGACAAGCTGGCTTGAGCCCTCCACCTAAGGACGCTATGTCCATCGGCGATATGTCTAGCGGTGACGCGGGTCTCATTCGATGCCGTATGCAGCGTTTAGAATGGCCAGCAACGACCAATTGCTTGTTTAACTAAACAAAAAGGCGGAACATTCTCGCGCGTATGGCAAATTTCGCCCTGAACCCGGACCCCCTTTACGAACGGCCGCTCGTAGACCGGGTGGCGCCCGACCGGCTGCCCGCCATGCTGTTCCTTGCCGCCCTGATACACGGCATTCTGATTATTGGCGTGACCTTCAACGCCTCTTTTGCCAATCAGTTTGCCGATGCAATCTCGCTCGAAGTCACCATCGTCGCCGATCCGGATCAACGAATCGATCAGCCTGACGAGGCCTCTTATCTGGCACAAGCCAGCCAGAAAGGCGGAGGCAACACGACCGAACAGGTGCGGCCGACAGCCCCGCTGCAAAGTGCAATGCCGGTCGATAACCGGGGCCAGGAGGACGGCACCGGTCTCATCGACGCAACGGCTAACGAACGATCCGCGGATGAAGTCCTCGCCACAGAAGACGATAGCGATCGCAGGGTCGAGATCGACCCACGCATCGAGCCGCGGCCTGTGGAAAGCACCGCGATCGCAATGGAAGCGGGCCGCGAATTGACTTTGCCCTTGCCCCAGGAAAACCAGGCATCGATGCTGATTCACGACGACGAGCCGCGGCAGCTCATTGTGAGTGCCGATACCAGGGAGTCGGTCGTGGCCGCCTACCTGGACAATTGGAAACGCCGCATCGAGGCGGTTGGCGCGTCGTATCTACCGGAGCTTGGCGATATCGGCGGCATATCGGGCAGCCCGGTTCTGATGGTCAGCATAGGGGCGTCGGGTGACCTTGGCGAAGCGGTCATCCGCAAGACCAGCGGGTCGACCCTTCTCGATCTGGCGGCACTGGATATCCTGCAACGCGCGTCACCGTTTAACCCGTTTCCACCCGAGATTGCGGCCGAATACGATACCGTTCGCTTCGAGTACAAATGGCTGTTTGCCGAGCAGCTGGTCTCAACCGCATCGAACACCGACTAGCAGCAGACGCCAGCGCTTGTACCCAGCGCCGCTTCGGCTGATACTGTCTATATGGGATTCGACAGTTCTCTTATAAATCAATTACTTATTGCAATGCCGGGCATGGCGGACCCGAATTTCAGCACCACGGTCACACTAATCTGTGAACATAATGACGAGGGAGCGCTGGGCATCATCATCAATCGTCCGCTGACCCTTAAACTTTCTGGTCTGTTTGAACAGCTTAGCGTCGAGGACCCGGACCCGAGCGCCGCCGCCGACCCGGTCTTGTCGGGTGGGCCTGTCGGTACCGAGCGCGGCTTCGTGCTGCACGGCCCGGACCACTGCTACGAAAACACGCTGCCCGTGTCCGACGAAATTCAGCTGACGTTGTCACGCGACGTCATCGATGCGATGGCAAGCGGTGAAGGCCCTGACAAGTCACTCGTTGCCCTGGGCTATGCCGGCTGGGAAGCGGGCCAACTCGAGCAAGAAATGCTCTCCAATTCCTGGCTAAGCGTGCCAGCCACTCCTGAACTGGTATTTGATACGCCATTTGCCGACCGCTGGGATTCCGCGGCCCGCACACTGGGTATCGATATCGCTCGTATGTCGCCGGATGCCGGCCACGCCTGAGTTGTCGCCTCCCAGAACGATTCTCTCTTTCGACTTTGGCCT
>Ga0224508_10004641_pt1 | contig 11176 bp, 14 predicted proteins | sample SF_Jan12_sed_USG_4_FD_170157 | JGI IMG/M metagenome (GOLD analysis project Ga0224508, IMG submission 170157) | Sediment microbial communities from San Francisco Bay, California, United States - SF_Jan12_sed_USGS_21 | ecosystem: Environmental > Aquatic > Marine > Sediment | place: USA...
TCCTTCTTAGAAGTCTGCAACACATGAGATTTGTACTCAAGCCCTTTGATCTCTAGCATGAGCAACACTCGCCATGCAGGCGCACTTCCACTTATCCAATAAACTTCGATGCTCATGAGCGATGCTCCAGAGGGGCCATAGCTATCTTCCGCACGTATTTGGGCTTGCTATGCGAGGTTGCGATGTCGCAGAAGTTGCAGATTATCTCCATTGTGTTGAAGTCGATAGCATGGGCCATTTCTGGAAATGGAAGTAATTGTACTGCGGTCGCTCAGAAAATATTGGCTGAAAAAAAGTCACGGGTTTGTAGGTTATAGGCGTATGTTGTTTAACACAAATGACAACTCACTCAAGCGGGGCCTTCAAACCCGTCACTTTATGTCGGCCACTTAGTTCAATCGTTACGGCTCATGAGAGTAGGACAGAGATAGACCTTAGATCAGGAGGAAGATATGGCTAGCAGCCCGCCCAAAATCCATATCGATTCGGTCAAAAAGACGACGATTGGAAATGGAAAGAACTTCGCTGCATCAATTGGCAGGATCGGTACCCAACTAGGAATGACAAAATTAGGTTGCACCACGGTCGAGCTTGAACCAGGTAAGCGAGCTTGGCCACATCATTTGCACTACGGCCAGGAGGAACTATTCATTGTTATCGAAGGTCAAGGAACGCTTCGTTATGACGACAAAGAATACGAGATAAGGCAAGGCGAGATCTTCTTTGCGGGAACTGGCCCTGGGACCGCACATCAAATAGTTAATACATCTGACGCTAAGCTAAGATACCTTGCATTGAGTTCAATGGCCGATCCGGAGGTATGTTATTACCCGGATTCCAAGAAATATGGTGCGTATTGTTGGCGTGACGATGGCAAAGGCGTGCGATTTTTGGCCCACGATGATTCGGGCGTCGACTATTTCGATGGTGAACAGTGAGCGCTAACGACACGTTCAACCGGTTAGCCTACCCGACATGCTTTTTGTATGCGCAAAATTCACGCTTGCTAACGACTGTCAGCCAACTCGAACGTTAGACGCAAACTGTCCCAGAGGCACTTACTCATGAGGGAAAGCTGAAGCGGACTTGTTATTGCTCGGTTCTTTGTTTGGCTGTCAGTTTGTACTTGCTATCGTTCCATGAAACCAACCCTGTTTGGACTAAGCGAAAGTGTGTATACGCGCATTGCTCGGCTCGTGTTCGAGGAGAAGGGCGTTGAATACGAATTCGAAGAAGTAGATATCTTTGGTGATGACGGCGTTCCGGCTGACTATCTGAAGCTTCACCCTTTTGGGAGGATTCCTTCCCTTACTCACGGTGGTTTCGCGCTCTATGAAACCAGTGCGATCATTCGCTACGTTGAGGAGGCCTTTGATGGTCCAGTCTTACAACCCGATACGCCTGAATTACGGGCACGCATGAACCTAATCATAAGCCTGCTGGACTCGTATGCTTACCGTCCCATGATTTGGGATGTTTTCGTCGAGCGTGTCGTTGTCCCGGAGGAACATGGTACCCCGAACGAAGTTGTGATCTCAGGCGCGCTACACATAGCACAAACTTGTTTGGACGAGCTCGAGTTGCGTCTGGGGGATAAACAGTTTTTTCTCGGTCCTGAGTTAACCCTAGCAGATCTTCACGCCGCACCGATGCTGCTCTACTTTGCTCAGACTCCAGAAGGGGAACGGATGTTAGAGTCTAAGTCGAACTTGGTCCAGTGGATGGGACACATGAGATTGCGACATAGCATTGAGCGCACAAAGTCTATATATGGTTAGTCCAGTTCCGCCATACTTGTAGAAGCACGTGTGATCTTAGGCTCTGTTCTAGCATATCCTTCGCGGCGGCTGTGGCACAGCCGGCATCCCAACTATTTGGTCTATAGTATTAGAGGCTGAGTCAAAGATTAAACCAGAGAAAGTTCCGCTACGGCGTTCGCCAACCGGTCATGGTAGGACCTCTGAAGTAAATGAAAGCAATAATTGGGTGGGCGATATATTTTGCTGGATTTTCGATCCTTATGTATATCGATTATTTGCTGAGAGAACAAGACGGCCAGATGTTGACTGGAGGTGTGCCTGTGGTTGTATATCTTCTAGTTTGGTTCCCACTCATGCTTATTGGCACGAGCCTCGCATATGCGGCAGTAAAGTTCTGCAAGAACAAGATTGTAAAACTGGGCTTCGTAACAGGGCAGGTAGTGCTAGTGATCTTTGCAACGATGTTTATTGAGTTAACTTACATGGCCCGGGCAGGTGTTGGCTCATTGTAGGCGTTGTTTGAATGACCCTCTGAATTTGCAGATAACGTCGAGGCTATGCCACAAATACAATCGGCAGATCCCAGGGCACGAAGAAAGGCAATATGGATGATTGTCGCGGCTTCGATAGTTGCATGCCTAGTTAGCTTTTTGTTTGACTCCTACCAAGATAAGCTTGAAGAGTGGTTTCTCAGCGATCCGGGGCGTATTGGTGAGAAACTAAATATTATCATCGCGGTAATGGCTGTGTTGTCTATCCCGTTGCTAATTGGTGCAGCCTATCTTTGGCGTATCGCCCGCAAGATCATCGATGCTCAGCGCTTTCCACCTCCTGGTATGCCGGTCGTTCGAGACACCGCTATCGTCACGGGTGCGAAGGCATTGTGGCGGGGTCGACTTATGCAGGGCACAGCGATCTTTATGGGTGTCGCGGCGGTCTCAGTTCCAATAGGACTAGGCGTCATGTTTCATATGCTGCTGAGCAATATCTAAAAGCGTGGGCGACGCACATCCTTCCTAGTCTGTCGGGCGGAGGACAGTTAAATCATTCATTTCGTAGCACTACTGATCATCTTCGGTCTGGTTTATTTTGTGCTTTGTGTGCCGCTATTCCAGGGTATTAGCGTATGGAGGAAAGGTCGCAGGTTTGTCATTCGACTGGGCACACCTTGGAATGCACGAGATTCGGATCAACGATGGGATATGTTGATGTCCTTCCTATCCTTTGCCGCTGCGCTCGCCCTATCGATGTTCGTATTAGATCAGATCACACACTTTGGCTACTTGCCACCGCTTCAGGCGCCATGATACAGATGAGCACAATGCAGAGCGTGAAGCACGGTCGGTCGATGACAAACAGGGGTGGCAGACAATGAATAAAATTATCGTCATCACCGGCAGCAGTCGCGGTATTGGTGCGGCCACCGCAAAACTTGCTGCACAATGTGGTTACGCGGTTTGCGTTAACTATCTTAACAACCAAGCTGCCGCCGATACCGTTGTCAAAGACATTGAACGCGACGGGGGGCGAGCTATCGCCGTGGTCGCCGATGTGGCTTCAGAGGTCGATGTGGTCCGATTGTTTGAAACTGTGGACAAGGAGTTAGGGCCTATTACCGCGTTGGTCAATAATGCCGGCATTTTGGATCGCCAGATGAATGTTGAAGATATGGATGCCGCCCGTCTTAATCGTATCTTTACTACCAACATAACAGGATGCTTTTTGTGTGCTAGAGAAGCGACGAGGCGTATGTCTATTAAACACGGCGGCGGTGGGGGTGCGATTGTGAATGTGTCGTCGGGCGCGTCAAGGTTAGGTGGTCCCGGTGAATACGTGGACTATGCGGCGTCTAAAGGCGCGATCGATACCATGACCATAGGGCTTGCTCAAGAAGTCGCTGACCAAGGCATCCGCGTGAATGCTGTTCGTCCGGGCTTTATCTATACTGATATTCACGCCAGTGGCGGCGAACCTAATCGTGTGGATCGAGTCAAGGGTTTTGTGCCGATGAAACGTGGCGGTCACGCGGTAGAAGTCGCAAACGCGATTTTATGGTTGCTATCAGATGAAGCTTCGTATTCGACGGGCACGTTTGTTGACGTAACCGGGGGCAAATAATGAGGAAGTTGCCGGACTAGATTTCCACCTCCCGATTGACAGTGCTGCTACGTCAACGTCGATCTGCGCCCGATTTCTCGCCCCTGTCTCGCTGCGATAGCGGTTCCCTCAGGTACAGGCTCCCAGCCTTGTTCATCGAGCGGCACACTGGCAAAAAGAATTGTTTGTTGATCCGGCAAACCGATCTTTAGCCCTTCACACGCCCATTCGGGGTTCTCTGACATGCCATGCAGTTGCGCATACTTAACCCAGGGGGCTGGGGATCAGTGAATTGGCCATTGCTTTCATAGATCCTCCGGTGCCCGTGCACAAACAAAATGTCTCCATCCGAGTAGAGAAAATTCACCGAGCCAAATCCCGCCATTTCAGCGGCAAAGTCGGCGAATGCGGCTAGTCGATCTTCAGCCGAAGGGATTCGGCGTGGACTCGTCCAGACACTCTTGAGGCGATCGAGCAATACGCAAAAGGCTAACTCTGAATCAGTGTCGCCGATGGGATGGTAGGCGAGCTTGTCGGCGGATACTTTGTCGTGCAGGCCATTCAGCGTGCCATTGTGGGCAAAGACATGGGCGTGACCACCGAGCTCGCGTTTGAAAGGGTGGGTATTTTGCAGCGTGGGCGTGCCTATTGTTGCGAGCCGCACGTGGGCAATCACAGAGTCGCTCTCAACATCTTGCTCGGAGATAAACTTTGCCCACGGGCTGTCAGCCGCCGGTTCCGGCTCCTTGACGAGGAACGCATCGCGGTCATGGTAATAGGCGATACCCCAGCCTGATCTGTTGCTGTAGGTAACGCCGCCGTGCTTGGCGAATTCGTCTAAGGAATAGTTGACGGTGGATGGCACCTTACTCGACATCGCAAATAGTCCACACATAGTTGCCGGCTTCCATGGTAGGGTGGCATTGACTAGCCTTGATTCTGTTAAATCTGATTCGGCTAAACCAGTACTTCGAGCATCGGGTTTATAATGCCAAAACGGTTCGAATAGTTCTCGGACAACAACGCCATCCTAAAGTTTACGTCGAATGCCGAGAGATCTGATCAAGCTTCCGCCAACATCTCTGGCCTTCGCCACGCGGATCTGCTAGAAAACACTTAGTGAATAGACACGCGGGCTCGGAGGCACAAACATGCTAGAAGTGGGAATCATGGGCGGATCGGGCTATATGGGTGGAGAGGTGCTAAGGGTGCTGTTGAACCATCCTGATGCCCAAGTTGCTTGGGTCAGCAGTCGTGCCGGTGGAACGATCGCTGATTATCATCCCAACCTATATGGAATTGATGTACCTCTAGTTCACCCCGACGAGTCTACTCCATGTGATGTAGTCTTTCTGGCGCTGCCAACCAGTGCATCCATTGAAGCTGCAGCAAAATTTCTAGGGCAGGGATGCAAAGTCATTGACCTCGGCGCGGCTTTTAGAATATCCGACCGGGATACTTGGGAAGCGGTTTACGGACAGGCGCACACCCATTGGGGGCTTGCAGCGGAGGCTGTGTATGGAATTTCAGAATTACATCTGGAAGAGATTAAGGATGCGGAGTTGATTGCGAATCCTGGGTGTTTCTCCTCTGCAGGAATTCTAGGTCTAGCTCCCTTAGTGGAGAAAGACCTTGTTGATGAGCAGAGAATAGTTGTAGAGGGATTGTCTGGGACAGCGGGGGCGGGAGCGGAGCTGTCACGGGCCGCACATCACCCCGAGATAGGAAACAATCTTATCCCCTACAACGTTGTGGGGCATCGCCACACCTTCGAGATCGAGCAAGAGTTAACGCTGCTCGCCGGGAGCGAGGTCTGTGTGCACTTTACACCAGTGTATGTCCCTGTGGTACGCGGTATTCTTGATATTTGCCACGCTTTTCCCCACGAGAATATCAGCAGAGCGGAGTTGTTAGAGATATATCACGAGTTTTATCGGGATCAGCCTTTTGTCAAAGTGTATGATTTGCCAAAAGACGAGAATAGTTCTTGGCAATACAAACCTTATCCTTGGGTAAGTACAATAGCGGGCACGAACTATTGCTTTATCGGAATAGATGTCGATGAGGCACGTCAGCGTATTGTGATTTTCAGTGTATTGGATAGCATCGGGAAAGGCGGTGCACAGGTAGGGATTGAAAACATGAACTTAATGTTTGGACTGGACCGGACCGCCGGGCTCGAGAGAAGGGGTCTTCACCCGAATTGAGGGGGGACGCAATAGATAGAAGCAGTCGTTTTCTTAGGTGATCCGGAAGGCCCACTCGGAATAGATCAACAATAGACCGGCGATAAAAGTGCCGATGGCAAAGGGCACTTGATTGAACATAAATAGAAAGACGCCTATGGCTCCAAGGATGAACCCGAGAATGTAAAGGGTGGGACCCGGAATTAAATTATGACGCTTACGCTTCCAGCCTGAAACGATCAGACTGATTCCAGTTGCAAGCACGCACAACGCCACCACAACCCATAATCCCTGGTATATAACGGTAGCGGGGGTAAACACGTATCTTTCGGTTGAAAGATTAGACCATACAAAGGAAGTAAGTCTAATTGCAGCCGACGTGCCCCAGAGCCCTACCAAGGAGAGTATTGCACCTAGCGCTAAGGTAATTGCACGGCCTAGTGTGCCCATTGGTTGTTCGCTCTCGTTGTGCGGCACTAATCCTCTCTACCCTACTCAGGTCTCGACTAATACCGGGTACAATTGCGGTCCGTATTGCCCAAGTTGTATATCCACCATCGAGCCTTTGCCGTAGGCTTCTGTGGGGTAAAAATATACGATCGTGCGAAGCAACGCACTATAACGCAAACGGACTGTTGCTTCACTGTTTGATGCGGGTGCGGTATTCCTCAGATCGTATGGCACTGGCCTGAACTATGCGAGGTAAGAAAAATTAGTGAGCAAGAATCTTCAAGCCGCTGCAATCATGGCGCTAGGGATGACGCTGATCTCGTGTAACGATGCAATCACTAAATATATGAGTCAATCCCTCGGGATAGGGCAGTTATTGTTTTTTCGGGGTCTCGTGGCGATGATCATATTGATAACAATAATCAAACTGATTGGTCAGCCTGTGTTTACTCCGCTTTTCTTTGACCGGTGGAATCTTATTCGTGGTGGATGCGAAGTCAGTACTACACTTGCATTTGTCACCGCATTGTCGTTGTTACCCCTGGCGGTGGCGACTACTCTGATATTCACCTTTCCTATCCTGTTGACTTTTTTGGCGGCGATGGTGTTACGCGAAACTGTGGGAATACAACGCTGGGGCGCGGTGCTAGTGGGTTTTATAGGTGTCCTATTTATTACGAGACCCGGAAGCCAGAGCTGGTCGTGGGTCTTTCTTTTGCCGTTAGGGGCGGCATTCATGAGCGCATTACGTGATCTCGCGACCCGACATATCAATGCCAATTTGCCTTCGCTCCATATTGCATTGATGACCTTTTCCATGGTGACAATTGTTGGCTTGGCAGCATCCCCTTTCGGTTGGCAGGACAACGATACTGTGGATTTCGCCTGGATGGCGTTGAGTGCGAGCCTATTGTGTGGCGGATTTCTCTGCTATATCGCGGCGATTCGACTCGGTGAGCTCTCATTTGTAGCACCATTCAACTATACGAGCATTGTAGTGGCCATGGTCCTCGGTTTTGTCATTTGGCGTGATGTGCCTAATGCCGGAACATTGGTAGGCGCTTCACTCATTGTTGTTTCTGGGATTTTTATCCTGTATCGGGAACAGCGAACGGCCCGAGATCTTTTAAGACCGGCACTCCAGCCGGATCCAACGGCTGAGTGAGAGTTGATGGGCTATTCTCGTTAAAGCGATGTGGTTTCTTACATTATATATGCGAATAGCATCACTGATGCTGACTTTGTCTGTATGGATGACGATTCCAGCGTTGGTGTTTGCTGTAGATACCCCGTCGACTCAGCTCCCTGTGGCTGTCAAGCATGTGTTGGACAAACGCGGTCTACCTGAATCGAGTCTTGGCGTATTTGTTCAAGATGTGACAAACCACCAACCCATTTTGCTATTCAACGGCGCGACCGCGTTCAATCCAGGCTCGACTATGAAGCTCATAACGACTTTCGTCGCGATGGATGTGCTGTCCCCCGTATATCGATGGCGAACCCAAGCATATGTGAACGCGCCGGTGGTTGACGGAGTGCTGACGGGGGACTTGTTCATAAAAGGTGACGGCGATCCCTTTTTGACCACGGAATACTTTTGGAAGTTTCTGCGTGGCATTCGTAGTCGTGGTATTCGCCACGTCGCGGGAAATCTGATTCTAGATAAGTCGGCCTTTTTGGTTGCGCCTGAGGATCCTAGCACTTTTGATGGCAAACCGTATAGAGCCTACAACGTTGCGCCCGATCCATTGCTGCTTAACTTTCAGGTCACAGATTTTCTAATCAGACCGAATGCTCACAAAGGAATCGTTGAGGTTATTGCTGATCCACCCCAGGCGAATCTGCGAATCGAAAACAACTTAACCTTGGTACCCGGGAACTGTAACGGCTATCCGTATCGAATCAATATGCGTGTCTTGGATCAGCTAGCGGGTACGCGCGTGAGATTTGCCGGTAAATACTCTGCGAAATGTGGTGAATATCCACTCACTCGCGCTGTGTCACGTTCCAACGACTATTTTCTTGGCGTGTTTAAAGCCGTTTGGGATGAGTTAGGTGGATCCTTCGAAGGCGGTGTGCAAGTTGCACCCGTGCCGGCAAACGCAAGATTATTCCATTCGATGTACTCAAGACCGGTGGCAGATCTGATTCGTGGTATGAACAAATACAGCAATAATGTCATGACACGTCAGTTACTGTTGACCTTGGGTATGCAGCGTTATGGCGCGCCGGGGACGGTAGAGAAAGGGAGGAAGGCCGTTGAAGAATGGTTTGCCCGCAACGGAATTGAAACGGATGGATTGATTCTGGACAATGGTGCGGGTCTGTCGCGGCAAGCCCGAATCTCAGCGCAGACCTTGGGCGGCTTCCTGTTGAGTGCTTATAGGAGTCCGTTGATGGCGGAGTTCGTATCGTCTCTACCGTTGGCCGCCATGGACGGTTCTTTACAGCGTCGGTTTCGCGGTGAACCTCTAGGAGGTCGACTCCATATCAAGACCGGATTGCTAGACGACGTCCGTGGGCTTGGAGGTTATATGCTAACCGCTAGTGGCCGCACTTTTGTGGTGGTGACACTGCAAAATTACCGGGGAATACACCGGGGTGCAGGCACGGCAGTGCAGAATGCGCTACTGCGTTGGTTGTTCGAACAGTAGCGGATGTGCGATTAGTTCCGCTGGAGTTGTAAAGTCGAGGAGGATGAAATGCCAGATTTACAGTTTCCTATTGCTGCAATGTACATCGGGATAAATCTTATCGTTTCGACATTATTGGGAATTTTGGTAACCAAGACCAGAGCTACATACAAGATCGACATACTGGATGGTGGAAATAAGGATGTCACCAAAGCCATGCGTGCTCATGGCAATAATGCAGAATATGCGCCATTAGCCATGCTAGGTTTATTGGCCCTGGAGATGCTAGGAGGTCACCTCTATCTGATACATGGTTTAGGTATTGTCTTTACGGTCTCTCGTCTGTTGCATGCGCAAGGCATGTATATGACCACGGGAGCGAGCGCAGGCCGACTCATAGGCACATCACTGACCTGGTTAGTCAGTATCGTTTTGGGCGTGGCATGTATTTATTACACTGTGATGTAACTCTACTGTGCTGTAGTGTCCATCAGAACTCGTAAGTGTTGTCCCACAGAGTGCGACAGCGCATCTAAGTCGTAGCCGCCTTCGAGCACTGAAATCAGCAATCCATTAGCGTGTTTGTCGGCGGCTTCCAGCAGACGCTCGCTCATCCATCCATAGAATTCCGTGGACAAATTGATCTGTGCAAGGGGGTCCGCGCGGTGGGCGTCGAACCCGGCAGAGATCAATACTGCCTCGGGCTTGAATTCATCAATCTTCGGAATGATTCTATCGGTAAACGCTCGCAGGTAGTCTGCGTCATCTGACCCCGCAGTCATCGGGCAGTTCAAAGTTGCACCAACGCCCCGTCCCAGGCCGGTCTCGGAATAAGCCCCCGTGCCGGGATAGTAGGGGTACTGATGCAAGCTGATGTAGAGCACAGAAGAGTCTTCTTCGAAGGAATGCTGTGTGCCATTGCCGTGATGGACATCCCAATCGAGAATGAGAATCTTGTTCAGGCGATGGTGTTGCTGCAGATACCGAGCTGTGATGGCGACGTTGTTGAATAAACAGAATCCTAGCGCCGTGTTGTTCTCTGCATGATGTCCTGGAGGTCGTATCAACGCAAAACCGTTGTCGGACTCACGTCTGGCGACGCGATCTGCCAATGCCAATACGCCGCCGGTTGCTAGCATGGCGACATCGTAAGACTCGGTGCTTACGGCTACATCCGGGACGTCGAGAAAGGGTGCCCCACTTTTGCACGTAGATGCAGCGTGATCAATGTATGCAGAGTTGTGAATGGTCTCGATCCACTTGCGATCTGGCACGATGGGCGAGATTTGCGTTAGTTCCTTGAACCAGGGTTGTCCCTTAAGATAGTTCATCGCAGCGACCAGTCGTTCGCGGCGTTCGGGGTGACCACTGCCTGTGTCGTGATCCAGATATCGCGGATCGTATAGAAACGCTGTTGCCATGTGATGCTTTCTCTACAAGCTCATTCGGTGAGACGGTTCCACACTATCAACTGACGTAATCGCGAATTATCTCGAGGCCAGTACTTCGTTATGAACTTTTTTCCACAAAATACTGTTCCATGGCTTTGCGCATTTCGTCAGGCACTGTAGCGGTCTGTCGAACCTTGAGATCAAAATAGACGCTCACTTTCTCAGATGTGGCGGCAATATCGCCAGTCTCTGAGTTGCGCATGCGGTATAGCGACGTCACCGAGGATTTACCTATACGCAGCAAACCACTGTCGATAACCACCAAACTCCCCACCGGGAGTTCGGCCTTGTACTCGATTGTGTCCTTAACATCTGCAAAGCCAGTATGGTGGTTCTCCAAGTATGCGCGGGTAAACCCCATAGTCGAGAACTGATGCCAAAATGCAGCGTCGAACATCCCGACGTAATGCATCGTCGTCATATGTCCCTGATGGTCGCAATGCCAGGGATAGACGACCGCGCGGAAAGTTTCAATATAGCCGCTCATGGTATTGGGTACTGTGCTCGAACCACCTAACTCCATGCAAAGGTTGGTTGTTCATAATGCGCAACGCGAGTGGATCGCCCGCTCAGTGCCACCTCTCGAAACTGAAATAACA